>ERZ795048.1409-NODE-1409-length-21706-cov-8.541961_pt1 | contig 21706 bp, 12 predicted proteins | sample MGYA00375132_ERZ795048 | MGnify/ENA primary metagenome ERZ795048 (study PRJEB30177, sample SAMN05720225) | activated sludge metagenome | isolation source: Anaerobic digester | place: Hong Kong | collected 2014-12-17 ... | reverse complement strand
AAAAAAGAGAAGGTGCCCTTCCGGACACCTTCTGTGTTTTCTTTATTGTATAATTCTCTCTGAAACAGCCTCCGATGTGAGAGAATCAAATGATATCGGAGTATTAAATGCTGAGCATCGCCCCTACGTGGATCGCGTTGCTCTTGATGACAGTGTTGTCTTCCTGATTTGAATAGTTGAACACATACTCACCGAAAAGACGCACCATCGGGAACACGGTAAACTGCGCGCCGATCCCGTAATAATGCGAGTTAAACCACTTGTCATCTTTTCTGATTCTTCCCTGGGGAGAGTCCACTTCAAACTCCTCATTCACCGCAATACCCATACGGAGGTAGGGGTGGATAAAGATAGGAAGCTCAAGGGTCGCCATGATGTCAATTCCCCACATAATACGGTCAGCATCGTATGTTGTCCCGCCAAGATCAAACTCCGAGTTTGTACGCTGATAAAATGCGCCGAGACCAACGCTGAAAAGCATCGGCAGCCCTGTGTTGATATGACCCAGCATGCCCCATTCCCAGCCGTTCATATCGACCTGAGATGCCTCATCGTCGAGGTTCGCGAAGGAATATCCGCCGTACACACCGAAGTCAACAATCGCGTAACTTGAAACCGGAATAAACATAAGAACTGCCAGGAGTGCGACAATAATTCTGGTTTTCTTCATTAGAAAATCCCCCTCACTGAAAGTAGATAATTTTTCATGTTGATGTAACCGAAACCATTACGCACCGGCAACGATAACGGCATTTGAAAACAGCACATACTGTGCTGATTGATTAAAGTACCATGTCAACTCTCCAGAAGTCAATTAAATTTTTAGCCCCTGCTAAATTTTCATTTTGCCCTTGATTTTCTTTCTATTTCATGCATCATGATATATGCGGTCTGCAGCCGCATATAATACACCAGGAGCACACCATGGATATTCAGGGCCTTCTGCAGTCAGACCTTTACGGAATGCTCTTCATCTTTGTTGCGCGTATCATCGATGTTTCCATCGGCACAATACGGATTATCCTCATTTCCCGGGGATACCGGTACCTTGCGCCGTTATTCGGATTTTTTGAAGTCCTCATATGGATCATCGCGATATCTCATGTAATGCAGAACCTGAACAACACCTGGAGCTACCTGGTATATGCCGCGGGGTTTGCCTCGGGGAATTATATCGGCATGATCCTTGAACCGGTAATCGCAATCGGGTATCAGTCCATACGGATCATCACCAGCGAGAAAATTGTGTCCCTCCCCCTGATCCTCAGGAACCAGGGTTTCGGCGCAACAGTAGTGCGGGGATGGGGGGCACGGGGTGAGGTAACGATTATTTTCACCGTGGTGCCGCGCCGCAAGGTGGACAGGATTCTTGAGCTTGTGAACATGTTTGAGCCCAACGCCTTTGTGACGATTGAAGACGTGAAGAAACGCTATGCCGGTTTTTTTATTAAAGGGAGAAATTTTTACGATCTCTTCGGACGGTCCATTCCCAAAAAGAAATAGGGGCATGTAACCCGCTATTTCTTTTTTTTACGGGTCGATACAGCTCTGAAAATTACAGCAATACTCCCCTTTTCTCATGGATCTTTCTCACCACATCGGGGGTGATATCGGCGATGTCCCTGCACCCGGTCAGGATCATCGCCTTTCCCAGTTCCCGCTTCAGGTTCTCAAGATAGAAGGACACGCCCCGGGCCCCCATGCCTATGGCGGCAAAAGCCACGGGCCGTCCGATAAGGACATAGTCCGCACCCAGGGCCAGGGCCTTCAATATATCAACGCCGGTACGGAACCCTCCGTCAATGATGATACGCACATGGCCCTTCACTTCATCAACTATTTCCTCAAGGACATCCATGGTCCCCGCCATCTCGTCAAGGACACGACCTCCATGGTTTGAAATAATGATAGCATGGGCCCCGGACTCCACCGCAAGGATTGCGTCACGTACATTCATTATCCCCTTCAGGACAAAGGGTATCTGCGTTGAGGATGAAAGGTATTTCAGTTCTTCAGGGCTTTTGGGACTCACCGCCTGGTTTTTCATGGCCATAGTTTTGAAGACCACGGCATCGATGTCCATGCCTACCGCAATGGCCCGGGCCTTTTCCGCGGCCCGTATTCTGGTAATAATTTCCTCATTGTCTGAACGGGGCTTGAAGATCGGGACACCCATCCCCTCAAATTCCGAGATGGCCTGAATACCTATCTTATACTTGTCAGGGGTCGCCCCGTCACCGACAAAGGCGATGGTCCCGGCGTCCAGGCACCCCTCAACCACGGCGAGGTTGTAGTCAAGTTCATCAACGGCGCCCCCCATATTGGTGACAGCCCCGGTGATGGGGGCCGCCATAACAGGGAGCGCGAGCTTGATGCCGAAGAAGCTGGTCACCGTGTCAGGCATAGTGACATCGTGGATGAGCCTGGTATTTATTTTATAGTTCCGGAGCGCCTCGATGTTCCTGCGGAAGGAGGCGCCGGTGCCGGTACCTCCCATGCCGGGGACCCCCGTCGGGCAGTCCTTCCCGTCGCAGTTTTTACAGACGTAGCATATCCTTTTGAGCTTTTCACGCGCCGCAAGGTGTACCGCTTCTATCGTTATCTCCGATTCCCGGTACACTTCAATTTTCAAAATATCCTTGCACCGGCGGACTGCCAGTTCCGCCTCCTCAAGGGTGTCCCCCACGGCAATAATATTGCCGGCCTTTTCCACATTGGAACGGGGCACCTTTATCCTGTCACCGGGCTTCACATTCAGAAATATTTCCTTGATGCCGGGTATTTTCAGGGCATCCTCGAGGCCGGCAATTTTACGGACAATTCCCGGTTCAGGGATAATGGCCCGCTCAATGCAGACCCTGTTCATTACAGGTTCAAGGTTGCCGGGCTCCTGCCCCAGGGCCACTTCAACGGCAGCGCGCATCAGATCGACCCCCGTTGAAAGAGGATAGGTATAGGCGGACATGAACCCTCCGGAGAGGCGCGCCGCGCATTCCCCTATCATGGGGCCGGCTTCAGTAATTTTAATATCGCCTTTCGCGCACCCCATGGTGATGCCAAGGGCACGGATCGCCCGGGCCATCACATCGCATGCCGCCTGCTGCATTTCCTCCGGCAGGTGCGAAGGCATGGTATGCCCTGTCTCCACGAAATACGGAGGGTACTCAATAATACGGTCCGCAACACCGGTAAAGGTTATTTCGCCATTGTAGATAACCGCGTCAATGGACAGCTCCGGCCCCTCCATGAACTCTTCAATAATGAGCTCACCGCTGGGGGAAGCGCCTTTCGCGAAATGGAACGCGTCGGCAATCTGTGTTTTATCATTGATGCGGGTCACCCCTCTGGCGCCCATGTTGTCCGATGGTTTTATAACCACGGGGAACTTCAGTATTTTACATGCCTTCTTGGCATCCGCGAGGGACCATACCGGCAGGAACCCCGGGCAGGGTACATTGTGCTCCACAAGACGCATGCGCATCTTGATCTTGTTTGTGGCTGCCTCGGCGTCCTCGAATTTTATGCCCGGAAGCCCCAGGGCGCTTGCCACCGCGGCGACAGTCATTGACGCGTCAGTCCCCACGGTCAATACCGCGTGTATGGGGGTAATTTCATTCTGTGATTTTGCCGCCCGAACGCTCCCTTCAATGTCACGGGTGCTCATTATGATGGGGATGTCCGCCTGTTTTATTCCCATGACGTGGGGGTTGTAATCGGTCACAATTACCTGGCACCCCATCCTCTGGGCTGTCTGTATAACAGGGACCTGGAGAAGTCCTCCTCCGATTACCATGATAGTTTTTTTCATAGTATTTCCTCCCGTCACGAAATGAACACACATTGACAACAGTGCCTATTAGTAATATCGGCACATGGAAATGGATTATGTCACATAATATCATATTTTTTGGATTTTTAGTCAAATATTATTTAATAAAAGTAACACCATATACAGAATTCAACCGGGGGTTCCCGGGGAGGATCTCACGGAAAAATTTACTTTACTTTCTTTTGTCCTTATCTATTAAATATTACCTGGAACATGAAAACAATGACATACCAAATAGATGGTTACACATTACTAGACCTCATCTCGCGGACAGAACACTCACATATTTACAGAGGCATTCGTAATGACACAAAAACATCAGTTATAATAAAATTTCTGAATGCCCTACATCCTTCACAATCAGAAGTAGCCCGCTTTAAACAGGAATACACGATTATCAAAGACATTGAACTTCGCAATGTCGTTAAAACATATGACTTTATTGAATTACCACATGTTTTTGCGCTTATTATGGAGGATTTTGGCGGTATTTCCCTCAGGGAAATTATCGCGCGTGATACTTTTACAATCCCTGCTTTCCTTGAAATTGCAATCACATTATCTGAAACACTTGGCAATATTCATACAAAGAAAATAATCCACCGGGACATCAACCCGGACAACATCCTTATCAATCCTGCATCATCTATTGTGAAAATAACCGATTTTGGCATCGCAACAATCATAACACACCAGAATGATATGCTGTACAACCCTGATATAATCAATGGAACACTGCGGTATATCTCCCCCGAGCAGACCGGCAGGATGAACAGAGCTGTTGATTACAGGACTGACTTGTATTCACTTGGTATCACGCTGTATGAAATGCTCACCGGTACGGTCCCGTTCAACCTCACTGACCCCATGGAGCTCATACATGCACATATCGCATTACAACCGGCACCGCCAGTTGACATCAGGACCGACACTCCGGAAATGATTTCACGAATTATCATGAAACTTTTATCAAAAACAGCGGAGGAACGATACCAGAACGCCTTTGGCGTAATGCATGATTTCATCAAATGCCGCGATGCATTGTCCGGCAATCAGGACACTACAGTTTTTCCTCTTGCCCTTGATGACATACCATTAAAATTCAACATACCCCAAAAATTATTCGGCAGAACGGATGAGATTGACCTGCTGTATAATATTTTTGACCGGACAAAAACCGGGCAGCGGGAACTGGTCCTCGTTTCCGGCGACCCCGGCATCGGGAAATCAGCTCTGGTCCAGGAAATACACAAACCGGTCACTTCGGCGAAAGGGTATTTCCTTTCCGGCAAATTCGAACAATTCAGAAGAGACGTTCCCTACAGCGCAATAATCCAGGCCTTTCAGCATCTTATCCAGCAGATACTTACTGAAAGCAATAAAAGAATTCAAAACTGGAAAACCCGGCTACTGGCTGAACTCGAAAACAATGCGAATGTCATTATTGACGTAATACCCGAGGTGAAATTTATCACAGGAGATCAACCTGCCGTGTCCCGTCTCGGAGCGGAAGAAACACAGAACAGGTTTAATCATATTTTTAAAAAATTTCTAAGGGCCTTTACATCTCAGGACCACCCACTGGTCCTTTTCCTTGACGATCTGCAGTGGGCCGACATGGCAAGCCTGGAACTCATTAAAATGATTATAACTGATAATGAAATACACCATTTCCTGCTGATCGGCGCATATCGGGATAATGAAATAGATAAAAACGATCTATTCTCATTTATCATTGATGATATAAAAAAAACCGAAACACCAGTAACCGGCATCCATCTCGGCCCCCTGGACAAAGAAACGGTCAATGATTTTATCTCGTTTTTCCTGCGGCTCGGGAAAGATACTACAGCGGACCTTTCAGCGCTTGTGCATACGAAGACAAACGGGAACCCTTTTTTTGTTAACCAGTTTATCAAAACTCTTTATGAAAAAGAAAAACTGAAACCGTCGTATTATACACACAGCAATTCATCCGCGGGCTGGACCTGGGACATCCGGGAAATAGAAAGCATGAAGGTAACCGACAACGTCGTTAATCTCATGGCTGATAAAATTACCACACTCCCCCTGGAAACATCTGAATTATTAAAGACATGTTCATGCATGGGCAACAGATTTGACCTCACCACAGTTTCAATCGTTTCAGAAAAACCCGTCTCCGAAATCCTTGACAGGTTATCACCGGCAATTGACACGGGATTGATCTTTTTCAAAGATGACCGGTGCTATTTCCTTCATGACAGAATACAGGAGGCAGCATACTCACTCCTGGACCGGGACAAAAAAGAGGAGTTACATTATAAAATAGGAACATACATCCTGCACAACACCGATGAACACAAACTGGTTGATAATATTTTTTATATAGTCAATCAGCTGAATTCCGGGATAACGAAAATTACATCAGCAGAGGAACGGCTCCGTGTCGCAGAGCTGAACCACGAGGCAGGTAATAAAGCGAAAAACACCTCAGCGTATCAGGCTGCATATAACTATCTTCTGCATGGGATAGAACTACTTGAAACCTCCTGCTGGCAGACACACTACTCATTATCATTGTCTCTCTATAACAAAGCGGCAGAGGCAGCCTATCTGAATAAAGACTTTGAACACATGGATACACTGGTTTCAACAGTAATGCAAAACGCGAAAACAACTCTTGATAAAGTGTTTATTCATGAAGTCAGAATCCATGCTGCGATTTCTCAAAACAACCTTATTGACGCCGTTATGACATCTCTCGAAGCATTAAAAATGCTTGGTGTACATATAACATCATCCCCCGGCAAAATGAGAACCATACTTGGCCTTGCGAAAACAAGAATTGAAACAGCCCTGTATAAACCCGAGAAAAATAGAGCAACAACGACTATTACCAGTCCAACATATTCAGCGGTCATGCGTATTATCGGTATTGCCGGTTATCCCATCTACTATGCCATGCCTGAACTTATGCCGTTCATTGTATTCGAAAGTACACATATATCTCTCAAACATGGAATTGCGCCTGTATCACCTTTCTCATATAGCGGATACGGTATTATTTTATGCGGGGCCCTGGGAGATATTGAATACGGTTATACAATCGGGAGTTATGCCCTTACACTCGCCGAGCTCCCCTTTACCCTTGAATTCAAAGCGCGGACATTGTTCGTGTTTAATCTATTCATAAAACACTGGAAACACCATGCCCGGGAAACACTGGAAGAATTTCGCAGGATTTATAAAATTGCCCTTGAAACCGGGGACATCGAATATGCTGCACACGCAATTAATAATTATTGCATCGTAGCATTCTTTACAGGCACCCCGCTTCCGGAACTGGAAAAAGAAACCGCTGCCAGCTATAAAACCATTCACAACCTCAGACAGGAACCCATCGAAAACAGCAACAGCATGATGCGTCAGGTTATTCTTAATCTGATTCATTCGACAAAAAACCAGGCATATCTCAAAGGCGATGCCTTTAATGAGGACGAAATAATCCCCTTATTAGACAGGACCCATAACTGGAACTCCAAAGTGTATATTTTTATTCAAAAAACAATGATCTGCTTTTTATTCAAGGACTATAAGCATGCAGTAAAAAATGCGGACATCGCCCGTCAATACCTGGACAGCGCCATCGGCACTTTCGGATTCGCCTTCTTCCATTTTTATGACTCACTTGCCCGGCTGGCAGTATACAGCAAAGCAGGGTTTCCTGCGAACAAAAAAATATTGAGAAAAGTCAAACGAAACCAGAAGAAAATGAAACGATGGAGCACCTTCGCGCCGATGAATCATTTACATAAATACGAGCTTGTGCAGGCTGAACTATTACGGATCACCGGCAGGACTGAACAGGCAATGATGCACTACCACAATGCAGCGGAAGGGGCACACAGGCACGGATACATGCAGGAAGAGGCGCTTGCATATGAATTAGCAGGATATTTTTATCTGGAGATTGGACAGGACTTTATCGCAAAAATACATCTGTCGAAAGCATATAATTTATATCACAAATGGGGAGCACTGGCAAAAGTAAGAGCTTTACATGACGAGTACCCGTTTCTTGAATCCTTTTCCGGCAATCGCCATTACTCTGAAACATCAGACACTTCCGGATCGACAACAATTTACGATCTTGATGTGAAGACAATCATTAATGCATCTCATGTTCTTTCCAGCGAAATTGACCTTGCATCATTACTGGAAAAGTTAATGACGTTGTCTTTTAAAAATGCAGGCGCGGAAAAGGGGTATTTATTATTAATCAATGATGAAGATGAAACCCTCTACATCCAGGCAGAGGGTTCTTCCGGGAAGAAAACAATAGTCATGCAAAACACCCCGCTCCAGGAACCATACCCGCTGCCATTATCAATAATCAATTTCGTCAGCAAGACCGGACAAACGATAGTACTTGATGACGCATGTGCAGACAATAGATTTTCCAACGACCACTACATCGAAAAATTACATTTAAAATCCGTTCTCTGTACGCCAATTATAATAAAGGGTAAAACTGGAGGAATATTCTATCTTGAAAACAATCTCCTGAAAGGAGCGTTCACCCCTTCACGGTTGAACCTGATCCGTCTCCTCGCAGCCCAGGCCGCAATTTCAATCGAAAACGCGAAACTGGTGCTTTTGCAAAAAGAAAAAGCCGCCCTTGAAAAAGAAATTGAAATGGCACAAATCATTCAACAATCTTTGCTGCCGGAAAATATCCCATGTGTTCCGGAAGCTGACATAGCATATAAATATGCACCCATGATGGCGGTGGGGGGCGATTTCGTGACGATTAAATATTACGATGACACTAAAACGCTAAGCGCGTTTATTTGTGACGTTACAGGTCATGGTGTTCCCGCGGCAATTACTGCTTCCATGATAAGTCATTCATTGGATTTTTTTTGTGACACCTATCACGAAGCTCCTGCGGCGACACTGGAAAAGATCGGCAAATCCCTCAATGGCAAAATGGGGGGGAATTTTTTTACTGCCATAATGTATTCATTGAATATTGAAACAGGATTATTGACAATCGCCGGCGCCGGACACCCCCACCCGGTAATAATAGAAAAAAACGGCACAACGCGGATGATTACATTGAAGGGACGGCTTATTACTGATTCCATGAAATTTAATTCTGCAACCATTACCACGACCTTAAAGCCGGGTGACACTATTATATTATATACTGACGGAATAACAGAAATAGAGGACCAAAAGGGAGTAATGCTCGGGGAGGATGATCTTCTTTTCTGCAACTGGATTCAATCCATTGCAGCTATTTCCCAAAACCCCGCTGAATTATGCGGCAATATATTTGACAATATTGTAAAACACTCTTCTCACAATGAGATCAATGATGATGTTACGATACTGGCGGTACGATTTAATGGATAGAAATGTTGTCCGTTCAACCTGAAGAAATCAGCAACCTCTTACCACTGATCAGGGAAACAGGTTTGACGGCTGCAAGGTCCATGTGGAAACGTTCCGGTGCTCCCTGTTACCAGCGGTACACACAGGAACGCACCCGCCGGACCGGACGCGTTCCTGCATCCGGTCATGCCGTTTCACCTGATGGAAAGCTACATCCCGTCTATGATTGAATTAAAAATTTTACTCGGCCGCAATTCCCGTTCAAGGATTTCCGGATCAGGGTCATAGTACCCCCCCATATCGACCGGATTCCCCTGTGCCTCATTGAGTTCCTTTACAATCTCAGCCTCATTCGCCTCAAGTTCAGACGCGATCTGCTGAAACCGTTTTTGAAGTTCAGTATCCTTTGACTGTTCAGCGAGGGACTGCGCCCAGTACAGTGCTATATAAAAATTACTCCCCCTGTTATCCAGCTCACCGACTTTCCTCGAGGGCGATTTCTCATTTTCAAGAAATTTTGATATGGCGCTGTCAAGGGTCTCTTTCAGCACTCCGGCTTTTTTGTTATCACATACTGTCTCGATATGTTCAAAGGATGCCATGAGCGCTGAATACTCACCCAGGGAATCCCACCGCAAATGATTTTCCTTCACAAACTGCTGCACATGCTTCGGGGCAGATCCCCCTGCCCCTGTTTCAAAGAGTCCCCCGCCGTTCAGCAGCGGTACGATGGAAAGCATCTTGGCACTGGTACCAAGTTCTATAATGGGAAAGAGGTCTGTAAGATAATCACGGAGCACGTTGCCGGTAATGGAGATTGTATCTTCCCCCTTTCGTATCCTTGCCAGGGTAAACTTCATGGCATCCCGGGGGGCCATGATGTGATAGTCCAACCCTGATGTATCATGGTCTTTCATATATAGTTCAATTTTCGAAATGAGCTGCGCGTCGTGGGCCCGGTTTTGATCAAGCCAGAACACTCCAGGCGTACCGGTTGCCCGCATCCTGGCTACCGCCAGTTTTACCCAGTCCCGCACCGGGATGTCCCTCACTCTGGACATCCTCCAGATATCACCCTTTTCAACCTCATGCTCCATCAGCATTGCGCCCGTAGAATCTTTCACGGAAATTTTTCCATTACCCGGAGACTCAAAGGTTGTAAGATGTGACCCGTACTCCTCAGCTTTCTGCGCCATGAGCCCCACGTTGGGCACAGTACCCAGCTGTGACCTGTCAAAGGCCCCATGCTTTTTACAGTCTTCAACAATCTCCTTATATATCGTTGCATAGGACCGGTCAGGAATAACGGCTTTCGCGTCATGGAGCTGGTCATCGGCGCCCCACATCCTGCCTCCGTCACGGACCACGACAGGCATGGATGCGTCAATAATGATATCACTGGGAACATGGAGATTGGTAATCCCCTTCGATGAGTCAACCATTGCAAGACCGGGCTGTTGTGTATATACGGCTTCAATGTCGTTTTCTATTTCCTTCCTTTTGTCATCCGGCAGCTTCTGTATCCTCGCATAAAGATCCCCGATACCGTTATTGACATTTACCCCAAGCTCTTTGAGAGTGCCGGCATGCTTCTCGAGCACATCCTTATAATACACTGACACGCAATGACCGAATATCACCGGGTCTGACACCTTCATCATGGTAGCCTTCATATGGAGAGAAAAGAGAATGCCCTGTTTTTTGGCGTCAATGAGCTGTTCACTGAAAAACATCCTCAGGGCCTTTATGCTCATAAAGGTCCCGTCAACGATCTCCCCCTTCAGGACCTTGACCCCTTCCTTCAGGACTGTTGTGTTCCCCTCAGCATCAGTGAATACTATAGTCAGTGAGTCGTCTTTTTCGCTCACTACTGATTTTTCATTCCCGTAAAAATCTCCGTCTTCCATGTGAGCGACATGTGATTTTGAACCGGGTGCCCATTCACGTAAAGGAAGCCCCATGGACCGTGGGTACTTCTTTGCATATTCTTTTACGGACTCCGGGGCCCTCCGGTCGGAATTCCCCTGACGCAGCACAGGATTTACGGCGCTCCCCAGTACCTTTGCATACCGCTGATGGATATCTTTTTCCTCATCTGTTGCCGGCTCTTCCGGATAATCAGGGATATCGTAGCCATGGCTCTGGAGTTCCTTTATGGCTGCTTTCAGCTGGGGAACCGACGCACTGATGTTCGGGAGTTTGATAATATTGGCTTCAGGTTTCTGAGTCAGCTCACCCAGCTCCCCGAGATAATCCGGAATTTTTTGCGATTCAGAAAGATTCTCTGGAAAGTTGGCAAGTATTCTCCCCGCCAGGGAGATATCTTTTGTCTCAATGGATATACCTGCACCTTTCACATAGGCTTTAATAACCGGCAGCAGGGAATACGTCGCCAGGGCAGGTGCTTCGTCAATTTTCGTGTAGATAATAGTTGCGTCTTTCATACTTTCTCCTCATATGTTTAAATAATCATGGCCCGGTTCATGATACAGCACAGAACTCTTTTTCAAAATATAATCACCACGACAGCCGGGCAGGAAGTTCCATGTATCTGATACACGGCTTATTCTGCAAGAAAAAACTATAGTATGCACTTTTTGTAAAGCAGGTTTTTCAATACCACAAACTACACACCGTTACATTTCCTCGTCAATCTAATCATTCAGCATAGGCAGCACAATCCTGAAAATAACAGGATCTGCGCTTGCAAGGCTCAAGGAACCGTTATGATTTTTCTCGATTATATCCTTTGAAATTCCCAGCCCCAGACCGGTTCCCTCTTTATTTTCTCGTCTCGTGAAAAAAGGGGTGAATATCTGCTCCTGAATATCGGGAGGAATGGGGGGCCCGGAATTTTCAATTTCACACACCACCACCCGATTTTCAAGCCATGTACGAATTGTAATTACATCCTGCAGGGGATTTGTTCCTGAATCATCGATATTTTTTTTGGCAAGTGCATGGCAGGCATTGGTAAGAATATTCAAGATAACCTGGTTAATTTCATTTTTTTTTGCCCTGAGCAAAGGAATATCGCCAAGGCTTAAATCTATCCGGGCAAGGTTCTTATATTCATACTTCGCCATTTCAAGAGTACTCTCGATATTTTTATTTAAATCATAGGGCTCATAGTCCGCACCCTGCTCACCCCTTCGGGCGAAGTTAAGCAGATCAGTAACGATGGTACTGATCCTTTGTATCGCCTCCTGGGCTCCATCAAAAATATCACCAATATCATTCTGTTTTGTTTCTGAACCGTCTCCCCTGTTCCTGATAAGAGTTTCCAGAGAACGCAGATCACTCTGGAGATAGCTCAGGGGATTATTAATTTCATGTGCAAGTCCTGCGGTAAGCTGGCCAATCGCTGCCAGTTTATCCTGATGTATTATCTGGCCATGAACAATATCAAGTTCATTTTGAAGCCGGATTTTTTCTGTAATATCATCAATGATAAGGATCCATCCTGAAGACTTGTGTTTCTGATCATGCTCCTGTATCCTTACGTTCAGAATACGGTTTCCCGCACTATGCAGAAATTCGAAGGATGAACGGAGTTTGTTCGGGGGTAATCTGGTAAAAAAAACCAGTTCCGGTATTTCTTCTGCCGCTCTGCCAACCGGATCATTTTTAAAATCAAGATACTCCTCAGCTTTATGGTTGAGGTCAAGTATTCTGAAACTGGAATCTAATACTATAACACCTGTATCAATAATCTGGAAGATTACACCCCGCGCCACCGGAACCACCCAGAAGAGGCGGCCGAAGTACTGTCCAAGGTAGAACAAGACACCTGAAAGGGCAAAGCTGATCGGGGTAAAATCTTTACTGAAGCCGGGAATAAGGCGGAAAATATATATCACATTAAAGATAAAGGGAAGCAGAAGACCTAAAAAAACCAATACCGCCTGTCGGCGGTAGATTCGCGGGCTGACAGCAAAGGCCCGAACAACAAAAACACCGCCGCCTCCTAAAAGCATATACGTATATACTGAGTTGACCCAGAAAAACGGCCCGTACCCTGGATGGAGTGTCACTAACTGGTTCACATGTGTAAACTGAATCTTGCTCCAAAAAAGGTAATGATATTCATTAGTAAATACAAGTACAAGAATGACCAGGGGGACAGCCAGAATAAATACAACCACCTGAAAAGGTATTTTTTTATACTGTCCTGTAAAGATCAGGCAGAAAAAAAACCATGAAACCGTTAAAGACTCGTACGCAATATATTCCAGTTTGGCAAAAAGCACTGTAAGCTGATGATCCGGAGTGATCAATTCGGCAGTGTTGAATATAAGCAGTGCAGTTACAGAACCCAGATACCAGAAAATAGCTCTTGTACTCTGTTCATGGCGATACTTCACAAGAGTAAGCATCACCGCGAAAAGGATTAACGCTGACACAGGTGCAAGAATTAAAAAAAGCTGGTGCCCTATCATTTTGTATTAAGGTATCCGGACCTGGATGAGGGTTACATCATCAAAAAATGCCTTTCCCGGCAAAAAATCTTTAAATCGATCACGAAGTACTCTGGTATCCGCGCCATGATTTTTTTCTATACATGTCTTTATTTGCTCATCAGTGAGCCGAACGCGGGAGGGCACTGATTCAATCAGACCATCGGTAAACAAATACAAATGTTCCTGAGGTGAAAGATCAACATGCATTTCATTATAACGAATCCCGTCGCTGAAACCGAGCACCGGATTTGTTGACCCGAAAATACGGACCTCACCCCGGTTATACATGTACAGAGGCGGCTGCCCTGCAATAGCTATATCACAGGACCGTGCCTCCTGGTCAATGCATACCGCACTTAAGGAAGCAAACATATCCGGTGCATGCTCCAAAAGACTGCACATGCGAAAATTAAGGAATTCCAGAATTTTCGCCGGGGAAGCAAGAATCGGATTGTGCTCCAGTTCCAATCCCATAAGCAGGGTATTTATCATCGTAGTAACCAGTGCGGCCCTGGGGCCATGACCGGTCACATCACCTAAAATAATAACATATCTTCCGGAGCGTTCTTCTATTACCCGGTAAAAATCTCCCCCGCAGTGAATTCCGCTACGGGGAGAATACACGGCATCAAAATCAAGGTCTTTTATATCGGGCACGGTTGAGGAAAATAAGGCATGCTGGAATTCCCCTGCAGTTTCAAGAAGCTGGTCCCTTTCTTCTTTTAACCGTACATTCTCCCGGCGTAAATTCCAGGTTTCCAGAGCCTTGTGCACTTCAGCTTCCAGCGTCTCTTTCTTCCATGGTTTAAAGAGCAGGGTCTGCAGGGTTGTCGAAACTGCTTTCTGGATATCATCAATATCCAGATATGCGGTAAGCAGAATGGTTTGTATGTCAGGGCTGACCTCCCGTATCCGCTCCAATACTTCACTGCCTTTCATGTCAGGCATTCGAAGATCGGATATAACCAGGAAGGTTGATTCCGCGTGATCCTCTACATAGGTAAGGCATTTTTCAACCTCAGTAAAACTGTGTATATGAAAGGAATCTCCGGGAAACGAAAGACCGATTTCACGACTCAGGGCTGCGACAACCCGGGGTTCATCGTCTATTAAAACAAGATCCAGGTTATGACTAGACATAAAACGCTCCAGTTACTGATACAGGATTTCACAACAAAACTTCAGAGACTTATACATGACTACTCCCTTTCGTAAACCAACAACCTTATATCAGCATAAAAATCAAGTATATTTATTATCAAAATTTCTTCAACAAATTTCACTTAATAATATATTTGCTTCATGGGAAAAATACACCATGAAAGGGGACCGTCACCATCTCCAATTATTTTTTAATTTGACAAAATGAATTTCCTCAATACATTACCTCTCAGAGAGGGATAACATGCACAAAAACCAGATAAAAGAAGTCTTAGAGAAGATGCCTGATGATATTGCTGTGGGTGATTTTATCGCCGAACTATATTTCAGGGAAAAACTTGAAAAAGGCCTGAAGCAGGCGGAAGAAGGTAAAACATTACGTCATGATCAAGCTGTTGCAAAACTGTCAAAATGGCTCGATTGATATGGACAGAAATGGCAGTTGAAGATTTAAGCAATATAGCTGAATATATTGCTCATGATTCAGAATACTATGCAAAAGACTTTATCAAACGCATCATTGATAGAGTTGAAAATCTACCCGCAAACCCGCTGATTGGTCGAGTTGTTCCCGAATTAGGCGTTAAAGAACTTCGTGAAATCATTTATCATAATTACAGAATAGTTTATAGAGTCACTAGAGATGAACTCATCATACTTATAATCTCTCATGGTAGTTATGATTTAACAGGCAGACTGAATAAGGTCTAATAATCAAACCCCCTACGCCGCCTGCACCCCCATTTCCCCTATACCGGAAACATCAAAGAAAAACTTTGCTGCAATGAGCACCAGCACAAAACTTCCCGGAAGTCCAAGGAGCCCTATAGCACCGACACCGACGAAGAGCACAAAATGGAGCAGCACAACAGGCCCGAAGGCATGGTTTATAACCTGCCGGGCATCAAGCATCCGGTACCGGTGATGCAGGAGAAACGAGGTAAAAAATCCATACACCACTGTGACGCCGACAACCAGAACAATCCTCATAAGATCCCCGGCAAATCCTTCTACGGAGACATTGACGGAAACCCCGGTATACAGATGAAGCAGCCTGACAATAAAGGGGTCACGGTCAGCATATACAACGATAAGTATAATAAAAAACACCGTGTGGACAAAAATAATGAACAGGTATTGGAATACAAACATTCCGGCGCCCTGCAGCATATCCCGCTTTAAAAACCTGAGGAGCAGCAGTTTTGCAAGAGCAGCAAAAAACACCAGTACAACCTCCACCCAGTAGCCGAACACTATCAGAAGGGGAGACCAGCCCAGAAAAAGAAGCCCTGTTGCAAAAATCAGGTTTTCAAAAAGAGATGGGGCCGCATCCCTGATTTTTTTTATTTTCATAAATAAATTTTACCGCTCTCCCTGAAATAACAGAAACACCGTATTGTTCAGTACACCACATCAACAAGAAGGTTGTCCTCAAGATACTTCGCCCGTTTTTTGAAAAGGAAATGATACACAAAATCGCAGTACCGGTCCATCTTCACCTTCCCCTTCCCCGATACAGAGTATCGCCAGAAGCCGTAAAGCTTCGCGAGATTGATAAGCCTGTCGCTGTAGTTGTACCAGTTGAAAAACTTTTTCACCCGTACAATACCGCTTTCTGAAATATTCTTCCAGAGATCAGGCTCATTTCCCGTGCGAGCAATGAATGCCTCGATACCCCCTGCGATTAACTCAGGGTGGCTCGTGTTGAGAAGGAACCCGCTTTTCCCCTCCTCAATTATCTCAATGGGCCCTCCGAACCGGGGTCCGAACGTCGGGACTCCGGAAATCATCGCCTCGAGAATGGTAAGGCCGAATGCCTCGAACAGCGCGGGCTGGACGAATATCCCCCCGCGGTCAGCAATGATGCGGTACACCTCGCCGGTGTCCATTTTTTCAATACTCGGGAGCCACCGTACTTTACCATGGAGATTGTATTTCTCGATCAGGCTGTAGGCGAGAGAAATCTGATGCCGTTCCTCCGCGTCATGGGACTCCTCAAGCCTGATTGTACCTGCGGCGAAAATCAGATTGCACCGCTCCCGCAGGGTTTTACTCAGACCGAACGCTTCAATGAGGCCGGTGATATTTTTGATTTTATCAAACCGGGCCATGGTAAAAATTGGTATTTTCCCCGGATCGTCGAGCATACCGAACACGTCATCAGCCTTATCATCAAATACACGCGCAGTGAGGCTCCGGGTCCTGTGCTCAATTCTCCGTTCCGTTTCATAGTAGGGGAAGTACATATTCTCATCCACTCCGGGAGGAATAACATTGAATTTCGGGGCAAAGAGGTTCACCCCGCTTTTCACCTGGTAGAGTTCCGGCATGGTAAAAAACTGATAGGACTCGTATTGTCCCATAGAGTATTCCGTTCCAAAAATTTCCTGTTTGGTACTGGTGATGATAAAATCCGATTTATTCATGGAAAGGATATCCGCGGTAAACTGCAGGGAGAAGTTGTAGTCCTTTTCCATGTCCTTCCAGTACAGGTCGGAAAACAGGTATTTGGTTTTTTCAAGGGCATGGGCGATAGTACACTGGGTAACGTCAAGTTTATCCGACAGAAGCGTCGCCACAAGATTTCCGTCCGAGTAATTTCCGATAATGAGGTCCGGCCGCCCCTGGAACTCGCTCATCAGCTCACGGGCGGTATCGTCAGCAAACGTTTCAAGGTATGGCCACACCTGGAAGCGCGGCAGCCAGTTTTTGACAACATTATAATTCATGTCGCGGAACGGGATGCGGAGGATATAGGCGTTGTCGGTCTGATGAATCCGTTCCATCCGGAGATTGCAGGAGGTGTTCCCCGCGTCAGGAATAAGTCTCGTGATGACAATAATCTGCGGTTCCATGTCAAGGCCCGCGAGAGCAATTTCCTCCTTGAGATATTTTTCAAGGGCCCGCACCTGGTCCAGGATATAGATAACCTGCCCCCCGGTATCGGGCTTCCCCAGTACATTTTCCTGGCCGAACCATCCATGGGGCGATATAATCGCAATCTTCGAAATAAGGGGCATGGGTACCCGGGTAATGAACTGTTCGAGCTGTGTGTCGGTAGGCTCGTTGATCAGGTCCCGGAGAATTTCCATTGTTTCAACAATCCTTCCCGCGGTATTGCCCCATCCCGGTTCGAACCCTGACTTCCGCATTTTCTGCTCAACCGATGAAAATGGAGTGTCCGGGTTTTTCCCCTGGAGCCATTCCGTCATCGACTCCAGCTCCTTTATAAATGTCCGGAAGTCTTCGATAATGTCACCGTTTACCAGCAGCTGCCTCCCTTTATAGGTATGGAGCTTCAGGAAGTCAAAGACACGCTGGTTCCAGTCACCGGGATGCTGAAAAATTGAACTGCAGAGATACCGGTTTAAAAACCTGATACCGTTCCCGATGTTTTTTGTGTCCCGGATTGACGGAGAAAAATCATAGAACGGCATCAGATCAATATGGAGGTGCATCCCTTCATTTTTCCCCTGAAGAAGATACTGGTCCTTATAATCAAGGAACTCGCCGACATCAAGTTCCGTCATGTCCTCTCCGTCGCAGCGGAGCAGGTAAAACCTGTATTTCGCTATCCCATGGCGGTGCATTATGACAGCATACCCGTCACGGAAAAACAGCTCCTGTATCTTCTTCAGAAAATCAAGGACAGAGGACTTTTCCCGAAAAGTTTTACTTTTTTTCCCGGCAACACAGTAATTCTCAAAAGCCAGGAGAAGGTCGTTTCTCAGGAGAAACCTCTGTTCCCCGGAACACAGTTCCGTGAAAAATTCTTTAAAGTCTTTTAGTTCTTTCGTGTTAATAATAGTTGAAATCATGTCTTTCATAGTTTTAATTACACCCCTCTCGCTTTTTCCAAAAATTGATAATACCCGAGCCCCTCAATAATCCCCCCCGCGTATGTCCTTTCGGAAAAGTATACATTCCGCTGCCCCCGCAGCACCTCCATCTCACTGCTGAAATTTCCGACAACCACACCGAGGGGCTCACCACGGAGCATTTCCTCGTCATTACCTGAATCGCCGCACACCATAATATTTTCAAGGGGCAGCTCCCATTTATAGCTGATATACCTGATCGCCTTTCCCTTCGAAGCGCGGTTCGGAAGTATATCAAGAAACTGCCCGTGGGAATAAATGAGATTGTATCCACACCTGTTTTTCAGGAGAATATCGTGAATTTTCGGCAGCCGGTCCTTCTCCGGTTCCATAAAATAGCTCACCTTAAATTTTCGCTGTGTGTCCTCGTCCTGATACTTTAGAAAATCAAATTGATCAAGGAGTTCAACAATCCGTTCACGGTTCCACTTGTCTGAAATATGACGGGCCCACCCCTGATCATAAATCATCTCCTGACCATAGTATATTTCCGATCCCACGGAGGACACAATGATATCCGGAATCGGTATATCATTGTCCCTGAAATGCTCCACAGTCGAATCGATAGTACGCCCTGTGGCCACCGCGAACCCCATGCAGTCCTTATACTCCCGGAGAATATCCAGAAGCTCATTCAGTTCAGAAACATCTCCCCCGGTGAGAGTATTATCGATATCAGTAACCAGAAAAAAACCCAGCCGCGCAAGGCGCTTCCCCACAGGAACCGCGGGTACCGCGGAAGAGAATTCCATACCCCTGTATGCTTTCAGGACTTTCCTGATTTCCTTAATGTAACTCTCGCTGTGCGCTTCCCATGTGTACAACCTCCTCACGTTCACCACACCGTTTTGGGAAAACTTTTTCCACGTATCATTATCCGTAATAATTTTTTTTACCGCACTGCGGATCTGTTTCGTGTCAACGGGGTTTATCAGAATACCGTTTTTACAGTTTTCAATTATATCCCTTGGCCCTCCGTCATTAGTGGGCACAATCGGCAGGCCGCATGCAGACGCTTCAAGGAGGGTCAGCCCGAATGGTTCCGTAAGGGCCGGGTTCACGAAGACACCTTTTTTTTCCGCGGCAATTCTGTAGAGCTCAGGGACCTCATATTCGAAATCATGCTTCTTGGGAATGGCCATTTTCCCATACAGGTCATACTTGTCCATAAGGAGCAGCATTTCCGTGAGAACATCACGCTCGTTTTCCTCCTTATCGGAAATGTCTTTCCGAATGCCTGCAAACACCGCGAGGTTAGCCATGGATTGAAGTTCCAGGTCTTCACCGAAGGCTTTAATGAGGGTTGATATATTTTTCCGTTTATCCGGACGGCATAACGCCAGGATAAGGGGCTTGTCCGGCTGCAGAAAAAACCTGTTCAGCTCTTCAACGACAGAAACATGCGCGATCAGCTCCCGCTCACTTCTCTTTTTATCAAGCACCACTTCATGATAGTATGGATAAAACTTTTCCAGGTCAACTCCGGGAGGAATTACCCTGTACCGCGGCAGCTCCCTGTTGTGGTACATGCCGTACTGGTCACGGGATTCCTGGTTCGTACTGGTTACCACAAGGTCCGCATGGTGCAGCACATCCTCCTCCACCTGAATACGGCGGTCAATTTTATACTTCCGGACAACATCCTCCTCTTTCATTCCGTCATTCAACAGCTTCTCCTTTTTGGAGCGCCCAAGGGAATGACCGGTGAAAATAAAAGGGATACTGAAAAATTGAGAAAGGTTCATTGCCACATACCCCGCGTCTGCATAGTGGCCGTGGACAATATCCGGAATCGCGTTTTCCCTCTTTATAAATTTTATGGTTTTATCAATGTACTCATCAAGATGGGGCCACAGAAGTTCTTTCCGCATATATTTTTTTCCGCCGCACTGTATCCTTACAATCCGGAATTTTTCCGTGACATTTTCAACGGGTACAGCATAATCATCTGACACAGACCTGTCCGCAATGAGCCTGGTAAAGAGATCAACCCGTTCAATTTCGGGGTGCTCCCCGAGCTGCCGCCCCAGTTCCACTACATATTTAATCTGCCCCCCGGTGTCCGCGTCACGTCCCATCTCCATATTTTCCGACCGCAGCAGCCCGTGTATACTGAACATCTGAATATATAATTTACCGGAACGGTTCATGACACGCCTCCATGGAAAATATCTCTGAACGGGTCATAAAATTCCGCCTTCCCCGGAAGGGCCCCTTCGATACCGCAGATACGGGCGGCAAATTCCGCTGCAGTATCCACAATTACCTGGATATCCAGCTCTCTCATATATCCCGCGGCAAGAACCGCAGTATATCCGTCCCCTGCCCCGACAGTATCCACAAGATCAATATCCGCCGCCGGGCCAGCCTCCGCGCAACCATCCCGGGTATACAGCGCGCTGCCCTGCTCTCCCTTCGTCACTGAAACCATGGATATGGAATACTGCTCCATAAGATAATTCGCGAAATCCCGCTCTTCACCATGGAACCGGAACATTTCCGAGAGCACCACCAGCTCCTCGTGATTCAGTTTTACGATATCGCTCTTTTCCAGGGATGAACGGATTACGGTTTCGCTGTAGCAGTCACGTCGCAGGTTAACATCGTAGATGGTGTGTGCCATCCCTTCCATTATGGAAAGAAGGCGCTGTATCGTTTCGAACCCGGGACCCCGCTGCACAAGGGTACCGAAGTAAACAAGGGATGATTTCCGTAAATCTTCAACCAGGGCTTTTTCGGCTTCAATATAATCATACGCAGCGTCAGGAAGAATGGTGAAATCCGCCACCCCCCTGCTGTCCAGGGAAATATTCACCTCTCCCGTCGGGTGCGACGGATCAGTCTGAATCAGTTCTGTGCCGAAGCCCTTCTCCCTGAGAAACGAAAGAATTTTTTTTCCGTTTTCATCATCCCCGATACGGCTGGCAAACCGCGCGTCAAATCCAAGCCCCCGCATATGATACGCGAAATTAAAGGGAGCCCCGCCGATTCTACGATAA
>ERZ795048.1404-NODE-1404-length-21760-cov-7.196959_pt1 | contig 21760 bp, 18 predicted proteins | sample MGYA00375132_ERZ795048 | MGnify/ENA primary metagenome ERZ795048 (study PRJEB30177, sample SAMN05720225) | activated sludge metagenome | isolation source: Anaerobic digester | place: Hong Kong | collected 2014-12-17 ... | reverse complement strand
TTTTGGAATTTCATCGTATCACTTTGACAGAAGCGGCAGGGGATTCACCTTCGCTGGTGAAGAGCCGCTCGATATGAGTCTCGGCGGGACTGACCTTAATGCCTATGATGTTATAAACAGGTATCCGGAGAAAGAGCTTGCGAGGATTTTCAGGGATTACGGCGAGGAGAAGTGGGCCGCCTGGATTGCGAAGATTTTAGTGGAGAGGAGGGCTGCAAAGCCTGTTGAGACAGCAGCGGAGCTTGCATCTATAGTTCTGGCGGCTATACCAAAGAAGTTTCATGTGAAGAATATTCATCCTGCGACAAGGGTGTTTCAGGCTGTAAGGATTGAGGTTAACCAGGAACTTCTGTCAATAGAAGAGGGGCTTCGCGGCGGATTTGAGATGCTTAATGATGGCGGTATCATGATGGCCATTTCATTTCATTCCCTTGAAGACAGGATAGCAAAGATTTTTTTCAGAAGAATGAAAGATGGCTGTCTCTGCGGAAACGAGCCGAACAGGTGCAACTGTATGAATAAACCATTTGCTGAGCTCCTGACCAGAAAACCTTTAACGGCCATGGATGATGAGCTGAAATGGAATAACAGGTCCCGAAGCGCGAAGCTCAGGGCCATAAGAAAACTGAGAAGTATAAACGGACTATAAATGAAGTACTTCATGATTGTATTTATGATGAGTGTTTTTGTTCTTCTTTATGTATGGCAGAATATAGAGGTCATGCGAATGAAAATGGATTACAGAAAACTCACAAGGGTCAAGCATGAACTGAACGAGGAGAATAAAAGGCTCGTTTTCGAGCTTGAGAGACTGAGAGACTTCAGGACAGTTGAAGCAGTGATGTCCGGAAAAGGGGTAAGGAGAATGGAGCCCGGGGATATGCTTCTGCTGAAAGATGAAGAAAAGAAAACTGACGGTAAAAATGAAAGCAAGTGAGATACTGAAAGGGGCATGTGAGCTGATAAGCGCAACCGGTAACGCTGACATAAGTTCTGTGGAGATTTCCTCCGTGGAGTACGATTCAAGGCGGGCGGCTGCAGGGAGTATGTTCGTGGCCATAAGGGGTTATGAAAGTGACGGTCACACGTACATTGAAAGCGCGGTGAAGAACGGCTGTAGGTGCGTTCTTCTCTCTGACGAAAGGCTGCAGGATTTTATTCACCTTGAATCTGAAGGCGTGGTTTTCCTCGTTTCTCATGATTCCAGAAAGGCCCTGTCCAGGGTCTCTTCCGTTTTTTATGGTGAGCCTTCCGGGTGTCTTCATGTTACCGGTATAACCGGAACCAACGGGAAAACCTCGATTACATATCTCCTTGAATCAATATATAACAACAGTGGACATTCCTGCGGTGTAATAGGCACTGTTAACTACAGGTGGAAGGGTAAAGTCCTCCCTGCACCGAACACCACTCCTGAGTCAAAGGATATCCAGGAACTCCTCAAAATGATGCTTGATGACGGCGTGACCCATGTTGTGATGGAGGTATCCTCCCACGCCCTTTTTCTTGACAGGGTTGAGGATGTTGATTTCGACTGCGCTGTGTTCACTAACCTTACACAGGATCACCTCGATTTTCATAAGACCTTTGACGCATATTTTGCGGCAAAGAAGAGGCTCTTTGACCTCCTGGAAAAAAGCTGCAAGCAGGAGCGTGTCGCTGTTATAAATACAGATGATGAATCAGGCAGGCTGATTTATGAATCGCATAACGGCTACAGTTTTAAGATGATTTCATACGGGGAGTCGGAGGGGGCTGACCTTCTTGCCGCCCCGGAGAGTATAGAGAACAGGATTACGGGTGTAAGTTACAGGTTTGTACACGGCCCGGACAGGAGAGATGTCAGGCTTAATCTTGCAGGGAGGTTCCAGGTCTATAATTCTCTTGCGGCCCTTGGGGCGGCTCTCTATTCCGGGATTGAGCTTGATGATGTTGTGAAAGGTATGGCGGAGCTTGAATCTGTTCCGGGGAGACTGCAGGTTGTAGATACCGGTAGCGGATTTTACGCAGTTGTGGATTATGCCCACACGGGCGACGCTCTTCTGAAACTTCTTCAGTCTGTTAATGAAATGCCGCATAATAAAATCATTACGGTTTTCGGGTGCGGCGGAGACAGGGACAGAACAAAAAGGGCGGTCATGGGAAAGATAGCTGTTGAAAATTCAGCCTTTGCAGTTGTTACAAGCGATAACCCCCGTACCGAGGACCCTGACAGGATTATTGAAGATATTATGAAAGGGATAGAGAACGGGAATTACCTTGTTGAGCCGGACAGGGAGAAGGCCATAGCTGCTGCTGTTTCAAGGGCCGAAAAGGGTGACGTAGTGGTTATAGCAGGCAAGGGACATGAGGATTACCAGATAATAGGGAAGACAAAGCACCATTTCGACGACAGGGAGATGGCGTTTAAATATATGAACGGGAAGAAAAATTGATAGGGGAATTCAGGACAACAGCAGGAGAGATTGCGGCAATAATCGGGGGGGAATTGATTTCAGGCTCTGAGACAATGCCACTTGTGACTCTGACTACCGATTCCAGGGAGATCGGTGAGAATGCGCTGTTTATTCCTCTTGTGGGGGAAAAATTTGACGGGCATGATTTTATTCCCCAGCTGATAAAAAACGAAAATGTTTCATGCCTGCTTACCATGAAAAACGGATTTTCCGATGAAGCTTCAGCTTCCGGGAAGGCGCTTGTCAGGTGCAATGATACACTGGCAGCTCTCGGCATGATCGCGAAGTACCACAGGGAGAAGTTTTCCCCTCTAATGGTAGGCATAACAGGGACAAACGGGAAGACCACTACAAAGGAACTTGTTCACTCTGTACTTTCGGCTAAATTCAATACACTTAAAAATACAAAGAACTACAATAATGAAATAGGCGTACCCTTCACTCTGCTTCAGGTGAACAGTTCGCATGAAGCGGCTGTTATTGAAATGGGGATGAACCATACAGGTGAAATAGAAAGACTTTCAGCCATAGTAAAACCTGATATTGCGGTTATAACCAACATCGGCGCCGGTCATCTTGAGTTTCTCGGTTCTGTTGAGAATGTGGCTTATGCAAAGTCTGAGATACTTGCGGGGATGAATCGGGGAACAGTTCTTATCGTAAACAGGGAAACCGAATGTTTTCATCTGGTAGAAAAACTCGCAGGCGAAAAGGGGATAAACATTATTACATTCGGAATTGAGCCCGGCGCTGATATCAGGCCCGATTCCTGCAGGCTTACAAAAGATAGAGTGGCAATGGTTTACGGGGGGATGAATGTATCGGTTCCTCTTTATGGTAAACATAATGTATATAATCTTCTTGCTGCACTGGCTGTTGCTGAAGCCGCAGGGGCTGACCTTGCCGAAGCTGCTGACAGGCTTTCCACGTTTGAAAACGTCGGGGGGAGAAGCGAAATAATTGAACGTGGCTTCACGGTAATAAATGACACGTATAACTCCAATCCTCTCTCTTCACTGTATGCGCTTGAATCGGTGTGTGATGTTTTCCCCGGAAAGAGAAAAACTGCTGTGCTTGCAGACATGAAGGAACTGGGAGAGCTTGCCGGCCTTTATCATGTAAAGGTGGGGGAATTTGTTGCTTCAAGGAATTTTGACAGGCTCCTCCTGTTTGGTGAAATGGCAGGCTTTTATGAAAAAGGAGCTATTGAGGCGGGTATGGACCCGGGCAGGATAATGACGTTTGAATCAAAGGATCTGATTGCCGACTTCCTTTCATCGGAACTATGTGAAAAGGATGTGGTACTTGTGAAGGGATCGCGTTCAATGAAGATGGAAGACGTGGTAAACAGACTTATTATATGAGGTAAAAAAATGTTTTATCATTATATACTCCCGCTGAAGGAGTATGTCTCTTATTTCAGGCTTTTTCAATATATATCTTTCCGTTCAGCTTTCGCGGCCCTTACGGCTTTGCTTCTTGTTCTCTTTTTCGGAGGAGTGGTTATCCGCTGGCTGCAGAGACTTAAACTTGGTGAGCAGATAAGAAACCTGGGGCCCGAAAGCCATAAGACAAAGGCGGGGACCCCCACAATGGGAGGCATGCTTATTCTCGGCGCGGTCGTGATATCAATGGCTTTCTGGGGGAACTTCAGTAATCATTATCTTGTTACGCTTATAATGGCAACGGTTGTACTGGGATGCCTTGGATTTATAGATGACTATATAAAGACCATTAAAAAGAGGAAGGACGGGGTGAACCCGAAAGGTAAACTCGCGGTCCAGATACTGACAGCGCTGGGTGTGTCAATTGTGATTTTTTATTTCCCTTCAAGCTCTGAAGATGCCACTACCCTGTATGTCCCTTTCATCAACCAGGCCGTTATCAACATGGGGTGGTGGTGGATTTTTTTCTCCGTTATTGTGATAATAGGTAGTTCAAACGCGGTAAATCTTACTGACGGCCTTGATGGCCTTGCCACGGGGACAGTGGGAATTGTGGCCTCAACCCTGGCAATAATGACATACCTTACCGGAAATATAAAAATTGCGGAATACCTTGGTATACCGTATATAGCTCACAGCGCTGAACTTACCGTTTTTTTAGCGGCTCTCGCCGGGGCTCTGATCGGTTTTCTATGGTTTAACAGCAACCCCGCAACTGTATTCATGGGCGACACAGGTTCACTGGCGCTGGGGGGCATAATCGGGATTGTTGCCGTGATGATTAAGAAGGAGATATTCCTCTTCATTGTAGGAGGGGTTTTTGTCATAGAAGCGCTTTCTGTTATTATACAGGTCGGGTCATTTAAACTCACGGGAAAGAGGGTCTTTAAAATGGCCCCTATACATCACCACTTTGAACTTTCCGGATGGCCTGAACAGAAGGTGGTAGCAAGAATGTGGATTGTAGGTATAATTCTCGCGATACTGGGACTGGCATCGCTGAAGATACTGTGATGCCTGATTTTTTGTCATTCCGGTTTTGACGCAGTCAAAGACCGGAATCTTGAGGATGGGGAATATTTACTGGTTTTTGTCATAAAGATTCCGGCACTGCGGCCGGAACGACGTCAGGGTGAAAGTAATAACGGAGAAACAGACAGAAAGAAAAACTGATGAATGATGAATATAAAAATATACTGGTAGTGGGGCTCGGTTACAGGACAGGCCTGGCTACGTCAAACTTCCTTGCAGGTAAAGGGAAGAGTGTAACCGTTACGGATATTAAAACTGAACCTGAACTTAAGGATATTATAGATAAACTTGATCCGGCAGTAAAAGTGATAGCCGGAGACCAGTCACCGGAGATACTTGATGCGGGGTTTGAACTTGTAGTCTTAAGCCCCGGTGTGCCGGCAGTCATACCTCTTCTAGTGGAGGCCAAAAAAAGAGGCATACCTGTAATTGCTGAAATTGAACTTGCCTACAGGTATATGAAAGGGCGAATAATTGCTATCACCGGAACTGATGGCAAGTCCACCACCACGACACTTACCGGGTATATATTCAGGGCCCTGGGGTTCTGTACATTCGTCGGCGGGAATATAGGTGTGCCCCTTGTCACTTTTGCAGATGATACAACTGATGATTCCGTGACAGTAATTGAACTCTCCTCCTTTCAGCTTGAGACAATCGATACATTCAGGCCCGATGTTGCGGCAATACTGAACGTGACGCCTGATCACCTTGACAGGTACAATTCGATAGATGATTACTTTGCGGCAAAGAAGAGAATATTCATGAACCAGACAGATGATGACTGGTTTGTTTACAATAAGGATAATGAAATACTGGCATTATCCGGGAATGAGTATCCGCGCAATGTTCTTAAATTTTCCGCGAAAGATTCTGACGCTGATGCTGATTCCTTCTTTCTCAATAATTCCGTATATTACAGAAGCGAGGTAATTGACCTCATTATCGCGCAGGAGAATGAACTTAAAATTATAGGGATTCATAATATGCAGAATATTATGGCATCCATACTTATGGTTGTTGCCCTGCATAAAAAACTGGGAGCTGTTCCCGATTTTGACAGGATAGTTGAGGCCTGCCGTTCCTTCCCTGGACTTGAACACAGGATGGAGAACGTGGGTGAGTATATGGGGAGGACCTTCGTCAACGATTCAAAGGCCACGACAATCGGCGCTGTTGAGATGGCGGTAAAGAGCATAAAAGATAAAGGCGTTATCATTGTCGGAGGGAGAACCAAGGGTGACGATTACTCCAGGCTTGTCCCTGTGCTGAAAGATAAAGCGAGAATGATTGTCCTTATCGGCGAGTCGAGCGATGAGTTCGCGGAGCTCTTCAAGGATTCCCCGCATGTAAGGGCCGGAAGCATGGAGGACGCAGTTGTAAAGGCGATGCAGGCTTCAGAGGATGGAGACATGATACTTCTCTCTCCGGCATGCGCGTCATTCGACATGTTTACGAGTTATGATGAGAGAGGAAAAGTCTTCAAGGAGTGCTTCAGAAAATTAATGGAGGGGGAACTGTCCTGGAACTGAGGAACATCATAGACACAAGGAGAAGAGGTGAGCCTGATCTCGCGCTTTTCGCGGCGATATTCGCACTTGCCGGCATCGGCCTTGCCATGAGCTACAGCGCGAGCGCGGTATACGCGTATCGTGTTTTCGGCGACTCTTTTTATTTCCTCAAGAGACAGGCGGTATGGTTCCTCGTAGGTTTTGCCGCTTTGATGATTTTTCAGAGTATTGACTACAGGGAGTATGTAAAACATACAAGGATTATGCTCGGTGCGGCTTTCATTCTGCTTATACTTGTGCTTATTCCCGGAGTCGGGTCTGCGGCCAAGGGATCTTCAAGATGGCTGAGCCTGGGGTTTGTAGGTGTCCAGCCGTCGGAGTTTGCCAAGGTAATATGCGTTATATACCTTGTGAAAATATATTCATCAGGTGCAAGGGTAAACCATGTAATGCAGCTCCTTATACCCATGCTGGTTATTGCCCTGATATTCGTCCTTGTGATGCTTCAGCCTGATTTCGGCACGGCGATGGACCTGCTTCTTGTTTCGGTTTTTATTATTTTTGTATCAGGATTCCCGCTTACCTATATAATATTTCTGTTTATACTGAGTATTCCCATGTTTTATCTTCTCATATACCAGGTATCTTACAGGTGGGACAGGGTGCTTGCCTATATAGATCCCTGGAGTGACAGGTACGGTATAGGCTACCATGTCATCCAGTCATTTACCGCTTTCAAAAAGGGGGGGCTGCTCGGAGTCGGCCTCGGGTTTGGTACACAGAAGATTACAAGGCTCCCTGAGCCGCATACTGATTTTATTTTTGCCGTCATAGGCGAGGAGGCGGGGCTCATAGGAACAGTTTCACTTGTGCTCCTCTTCTGTTTTGTGTTCTGGAGAGGGATACTGATCGCTCTTGGAGCGCCTGACGGTTTCGGTAAACTCCTTGCAGTGGGCCTGAGCCTGCTAATAGTTGTTCAGGCTTTTGTAAATATGGGTGTTGTAAGCGGGTCACTCCCCACAACAGGTATACCGCTCCCCTTTATCAGCTACGGAGGCTCATCCCTCCTTACTTCCATGATAGCTTCGGGGATTCTTCTGAATATCTCGAGATACAGGGAAGCGGCATTTCGTGAAGTTAAATTTGAAGAGGTCTGGAGCAATGAGTAAAAATATACTTATAATAGGCGGCGGGACAGGGGGGCATATAAGCCCCGGTATAGCCCTTTATGAAAAGCTGAAAGAGGACGGAAGCCTGAATCCCTTCTTCCTTACAGGGATAACGGATATGAGGTTTTCATCAATTTCGGATATTGAAACAGATAAACTTTATACATATAATCCACCGGCACTTACAAGGAACCCTTTTAAGCTGCCTTTTTTCATCATTAAGTTTATTAAGGCGGTTTTCAGGTCAATGAGAATCATAAGCCGTAACAGAATTGATGCGGTCGTGGGTATGGGGGGATACGCCTCGGCCCCTGCACTTATAGCGGCGAAGATAAAGAAGGTCCCCATGTTTCTCTGCGAGCAGAATTCCGTGCCGGGGAAGGTGACCCTGAAGATGGAGAAAAACTGCAGCCTGATATTCGGGACATTCGCTGAATCAACTGAATACCTTAAGTTTCCTGAAAAGTTTATCCAGGCGGGAAACCCCATCCGTAACAATGTGCTTATGCAGATATCGAAGGAGGAGGCGAGGAAAACTTTCCACCTGGGGCACTGTGAAACAATAGTATTTGTAGTTGGCGGGAGCCAGGGGGCAGTGAGGCTGAACAAACTTATTCTCGGCCTTAAAAAAGCCTATCCCCGCGAATTCAAGAATATCGGGGTCATCTGGAGTACCGGTGATTATTCATTTAACGAATTTAAAGAGAGGGCCCATCGGGAGCTTGACGCGGGTTCACTTTACATATCACCCTATATAAAAAGGGTCGGGACAGCTTACAGGGCATGCGATATATGCATATCCAGATCAGGGGCGGGTGTAATGATGGAACTTGCCGCTGCAGGAGTCCCCTCCATACTTATACCATATCCATATGCTGCGGATAATCACCAGGAGAAAAATGCCGATGCCTTTGTTACCGCGGGTGCTGCAGTTAAGGTGAAAGATCAGGATGCTGTTCCGGAAAAGATAGCACCCATGTTTTTTGAAATTCTGGGTGATAAAAAGAGACTCAAAAGAATGTCCGATTGCGCTAAACAGGCTGCAAAAACAGATTCGGCTGATATCATTGTTAAACATATAAAGACAGAACTTACAGCAGGAGCGAAGTGAATTGTTCAGAAAATCGAAAAAAATGCATTTTATAGGTATCGGCGGTATAGGCATGAGCGGTATAGCCGAGATCCTGATAAACCTCGGTTATGAAGTTTCCGGGTCAGACCTGAAACCATCAGATCAGACAAAGAGACTTGAGTCCCTGGGCGCAAAGGTATGCATAGGCCATTTCCCCTCGAATATACGGGATTATAATGTGGTAATAACATCAAGCGCAATAGATCTTTCCAACCCTGAAATAATCGAGGCAAAGAAGAGAAAGATCCCTATCATCCACCGTTCCGAGATGCTGGCCGAACTGGTAAGGCTGAAACATGGAATAGGCGTGGCAGGTACTCACGGAAAAACGACAACATCCTCAATGCTTGCCTCGGTATTAAGTGACGGAGGGCTTAACCCCACGGCAATTATCGGGGGGAAAGTGTTTAACTTCGAGTCCAACGCAAGGGTTGGTGAAGGTGAATACATAGTTTTCGAGGCGGATGAGTCTGACGGCTCATTTCTTAAACTCCTCCCCAGTATAGCTATAGTGACAAATATTGACGCGGACCACCTTGATCACTACAAATATTTTGAAGGGCTCAAGGACGCGTTTCTCACATATATAAACAATATTCCGTTTTACGGTTATTCCGTGCTCTGCACTGATGACAATGTCGTGAGGGAACTGCTGCCGAGAGTTGACAGGCCGTATTATACCTACGGTTTTAACGGGGACGCTGATTTCTCCGCGCAGAATATCAGGATGGAAAACGGTAATACCTGCTTTACCTGCAATTATAAAAACAGGCCTCTTGGTGATTTTACACTGGCACAGCTGGGGAACCACAATGTCCTTAATTCACTTTCAGTCATAACTGTTGCCCTTGAACTGGGGCTTACGTATGAATCGATTCGTGACGGCCTGGCTAATTTCAGGGGAGTGGGGCGCAGGCTTGAACGTGTGGGGGAGAAAAACGGAATCCTTGTAATGGACGATTACGGACACCACCCCACAGAGATAAGGGCCACGCTTGCCGCGGTTAAAGAGATGGGGAGAAGGGTGGTTGTGATATTCCAGCCTCACAGGTATTCACGTACAGAACTTCTCTGGGATGAGTTCGGGCAGTCCTTTGCCAATGCGGACGAGATTTTTCTTACCGAGATATACCCGGCCGGCGAGGCCCCTATAGAGGGAATTTCCACGGAGTTGATCTGTCAGGCTGTTCAGAAGCATGAGAACAGGGAGGCCCGTTTGATTGAAAAATTTGAGGATATACCGGCGGAGGTGATATCCTGCCTGAAAGAGGGGGACGTTGTACTCACCCTTGGTGCAGGTGATATATATAAATCAGGGCAGATGATCCTGAAAAAACTGGGCAGCGGGGAAAAATGAATATAGTCAGGGCCCTCATTGCTGTTCTGGTCTTCTCATCGGTATTATATGCCGGGGAGCTTGAGGTCTTTGAAAGAATTGAGTTCAGGGGGGCCAGAAACCTAGACCGGTATGGCATAATACGCAAGAGCGGGGCAAGGGTTAATTCAAAAGGGGTTGTTATAGATACCGATTCCCTGAAAGATCTGCTTGAAAGCAATATTATGGTCAGAAGCAGCACTCTGTCACGGGAGGGGAATAAGCTTATCGTGGAAATAGATGAGAAATACCCTCTCTATATGACCCTGATGGTGGATAAACAGCAGAGTGTGCCGGTACTCCTTGATGAAAAGATGAATATTATAGAATCAGGGCTTTTTTTCAAAACGGATATGCCGATAATTATTTTAAGTAAGGATTATGCCGAGTCGGCGGAGGGATATAAAACTGTTACCGGGCTTTTTGAACTCCTGAAAGGGATTAGTTCCGGAAAACCGGAATTTACCGGTGAAATGGATGAGATAACAGTGGTTTCCCCGGGCGAACTGAAGGTGAAGTTAAGAAAGAGAAAAACTCTTTTCGTAATAAAAAATGAGTTGAACGGATTTGTCAGACTTGAGAAAACAGCGGCTTATCTGGATGCGGCAGTACATTACCCCGGTTATCTTGATCTCAGGGGAAATATGGCGCTCATCAGGTAAATTCCGAGAGGTTAGTGTATGGAAGATATTATTGTCGGCCTTGACATAGGCACAACTAAAACCTGCGCGGTTATAGGGTTCCTGAATGAAAACAATCAGGTTGAGGTCGCAGGTGTGGGAATTGCCCAGTCCAAAGGGCTGAAAAACGGAGTCATAGTTAATATAGACAATACCTCCGCTTCTATAGTCAAGGCGATTGAAGACGCGGAGCTCATGGCCGGGTACGAGGTCAGCAATGTATTTGTCGGGATAAGCGGCCAGCATATAAAGGGTGAAAATTCCCGCGGAGTTGTCGCAATAGCGAACAGAAACCGGACAATTTCCCAGGTAGAGGTGAAAAGGGTCATTGAGGCGGCTCAGGCAATTGTTATCCCGGTTGACAGGGAGATAATGCATGTACTTTCAAAGGAATTTACAGTGGATGATCAGAGCGGGATAAAAGATCCTGTGGGGATGAGCGGAGTAAGGCTTGAGGCCGAGGTCCATATAATCACTGCAGCGACTACAAGTATCCAGAACATGATAAAATCGGTTGCAAAGGCCGGTTTTCAGCACAGGGATGTTGTGTTCAATCCCCTCGCGTCAGCTGACGCCGTGGTTGCAAGGGACGAAAGGGAGTTGGGTGTTGCTCTTATAGATATAGGAGGGGGCACAACGGATGTAGTTGTCTATCTCGAGGGGGGAGTGGCATACTCAGCGGTACTTCCCGTGGGGAGCATACATATAACAAATGACATATCGATCGGGCTTCGTACCTCAATCGAGTCCGCGGAGATGATAAAAAAGAAATACGGGTGCGCCGATCTGTCGCTTGTAGACGCCTCTGAGCTTGTTGATGTGCCGTCAGTTGGAGGAAGGGCCCCCAGGAGGCTTTTCCGTCAGGAACTGACCCAGATTATACAGCCCAGGGTGAGTGAGATCATGGAAATGGTGGACCATGAACTTATAAAGAGCGGTAAAAAGGAGATGCTTGCGGCAGGTATTGTGCTCACAGGCGGCGGGAGCATGCTGGAAGGTTCTGTTGAAGCGGCTGAGAGAGTATTCAATATGCCCGTGCGCATAGGAATCCCCGTTGACATTGTGGGACTTAAGGATGTGGTTGCCACACCGCAGTTCGCCAATGGTGTTGGCCTTCTGAAATACGGCATAAGGATGAACAGGTTCAGGGGGCAGGGTAAGTACGGAAGGTCAAAACCGGGCCTTATTGAGAGGCTGAAAAAGGTCTTTGAAGATTATTTGTAACTTTTTTTAAATATTAATAATAAAGAAGAAAACATGTTTGACAAATAGAATTAATGTTTTATATAAATGATTTATTAAAAATTATATTTATTAATTCTATTTTAATTAATTTAAAAGTTGATGTTCTGAAAGTGATTTGTCCCTGTCTGCAGGTTAACAAAAGGGAAAACCATAGTCAGAAATTTTGGATTATACAGACCTTAAAGAATATTTTAAGGCTTAAAACCGGAAGTTAATGAGACATAATTCGATATAATAAGCCAGTTTGATCGGGAGGGTACATGTTTAAATTAGAGGAAGAAAAGCCGCTTGCAACTGTCATCAAGGTTATCGGGGTCGGAGGGGCCGGCACAAACGCGGTAAACAGGATGATTGCCACAGGAATGGAAGGTGTGGAGTTCATAGTAGCTAACACGGATGCGCAGCAGCTTCGTGACAGTCTTGCTCAGGAGAAGATCCAGATCGGTTCCAAGCTTACAAGGGGGCTCGGTGCAGGGGCCAATCCTGAAGTGGGCCGGGAGGCGGCCAACGAGGACCGGGATCACATAACAAACGCCCTGAAGGGGGCTGATATGGTGTTCATTACATCCGGTATGGGTGGAGGAACAGGTACCGGCGCCGCCCCTGTAGTTGCTGAAATAGCGAAAGAGCAGGGCGCTCTCGTTGTCGGGGTGGTTACCAAACCTTTCAAGGTGGAAGGGAAGAGGAGAATGACCCAGGCGGAGGAGGGGATAAGAAACCTCAAAGAACATGTCGATACTCTCATAACTATTCCCAATGATCTTCTTCTGAAAATAATAGACAGGAAAACCCCAATCGAAGATGCATTCAAACTGGCTGATGATATTTTGAGACAGGGTGTTCAGGGTATTGCAGACCTGATTATGGTTACAGGGCTTGTAAACGTTGACTTTGCAGATGTGAGAACAGTAATGAAAGAGACGGGAGATGCTCTTATGGGCGTGGGCATCGGAACAGGGGAGGACAAGGCTATTGAAGCAACAAATATGGCCATTAACAGTCCGCTCCTTGAAGAAACAAGCATTGAAGGGGCGAAGGCTGTGCTCATTAACATAGCCGGCGGTAATGACCTGTCCCTCCATGAAGTTAATGAAGTGACAAATGAAATCACAAGGCAGGTTGATCCTGACGCGAATATCATTTTCGGTACAACTGTTGATCCGGCGCTGGATGACAGGGTAAGGATTACCGTAATTGCCACAGGTTTTGACAGGAAGAAGAATATGCTTTCGGTTAATAGCATGAATATGACCGCCAAACCGAAGGAAACAGTAAGGGAGACAGGGTCGGGATCATCGCTGACACTTATCGAGGGCAGTCAGGATGTATCAAAACCTAAACCCGCTGCAAACGGCAGGACTTTTTCCCTTGATTATGACAGGAAGCCGAGAAAGGATTACTCAAACGAGGACCTTGATATACCTGCTTTCCTGAGGCGAATGAGCGAATAACTGAAGTTATATGAAAAATTAATGAAATCTACAGAAAAACCGGCTTTTTTAAAGCCGGTTTTTTTAATCTATAATTTTAAAATCAACTCTTCGCATCTCACTGTATCTTTTCCCTTTACTCTTCTTTTCTCCTTTACCTTCAACAGTGATTCTCTCCCCTCTGATCCCCATGCCGAGAATAAATGTTCTTACAGCAACAGCGCGGGCGTAACTTATCCGTTTGTTGATTTTCCGGCTCCCCACAGGGTCGGCATATCCGGTGATATGCAGGTTCACAGAGTCATTTTCCCTCATGTATTCAACAATTGTGTATAGCACCGGGATATCATCGGTGTGCACCTTTACTGAATCGAAGTTAAAATAAACACTTCTGAATTCAGGGTGGAGCCCCTCCTTCTCTGAAATAATAAAAGGGACAGTTGCACTGCCTTTATTAATTTTATCTTCATCAGCGGTGCCGGCCTTCTCCTCCGGGGCTTTTTTCTCCTTAACTGGAACGTGTTTCAGGTAAAGGGCAATGTCCTGGTACTGTTCAGGTATGACCTTGATTTTAATTCCCGCTCCACGGTATTCAGCGTCAAGAGGCTCTATGACAAACCATCTGACATCTTTACGCGGGTATAACAGCAGTTCGCCCTCATCTCCGGTTTTCAGGGTAAGACTTCTTGCCGCAGGTTTGCTGTTGTCGGTATCAGTGATTATATCCACCCTGAGAGAAAGATTTTTAAGAAGCCTTCCTGTGAGGGAATCAGCCATGGACACCTTCAGTTTTGTCACCTTGGAATAAGCGTTTTTCCTGTTCTCAATATTTTGCTGCATCAAAACTGAGCTGCTGCTCATGTACAGATCGTATCCGCCAAGGCCTCCGAAAACATTTTTGCAGATAACATAGTCTGATACTGTTTCAGCAAAATATATATCATCAAAGACGCTGTTGATATCCGGGCCGGCATTGACAGGCTCGCTGAATTTTTTGCCGGTCATTGTTGTATAATAAATGTCCCATCCTCCATGACCGCCTTTTCTCATTGAAGCGAAGTAGTACCTGTTGTTTTTGTATGACGGGATAAAAGCGACTTCGAAATTTCCTGAATTGATCGATTCAGGCAGTTCTTCAGGATTGACGTATCTCCCGTTCTGAAATTCCGCCATATAGATGGCTGATCTGCCGGCATTTTTATAGGGCCATCTTGTGAAGAAGAGATATCGTCCGTCCCTGCTCAGAGAGGGGGTCCTCTCGTTCAACTTCGTGTTTACATCCCCCCGGAGCAGTTCAGGGGGGCTCCACTTTCCGTCTCCGAAGTGTGAAATGTATATGTCAAATGTGATCCGTTTCTTTCCGTCTGCTGTCATAGGTGGAGAGTACCCGCCCGGCCTGTCTGATGCAAAGAGTATGGTTTTGCCGTCTGCGGAGATAAAAGGGGTCTCGTCGTTTGAATCTGTGCAGAGTTCAAAAACAGGGAAGGGATCACTCCATCTTCCGTTTTTCTTTTTGCAGATAAATATGTTGTGGGATTTCTCAACCGGTTTTTTTGAACTGAATACCATAATTGAAGCATCAGAGGTAATTGACGGCGAGAAATCATCCCCCTCGGAATTAATCCTGAAACCGGGATTTACGAATTTCCGGGTCTCTTTTTCAGCTGCAATGAACAGTATCATTACCACAGCAAGGGCAAGTGCAATTTTAATGTTGCGGTGAAGTTTCAGCATCCCGTGATTACCTCGTTATATCATCGTTCTCTTCTTTATATCGGAAAATAATTCATATATCTTTGCCGGAAATTGTCGATAATATAAAATAATGATCCGGAGGAGAGGTATGCTCAGAAAAACTCTGTTATCCTTATTATGCGCTGTAATTTTGCTGGCCCTTACAGCGGGTTTATACGCGCGTGAGAGTTATGAAGATTATATGCAGCAGAAATACAGCGGTAGTGATAGAGATGTCCGGATAAAAAGAGACCGTCCTCTTTCCGAAGTCGATCCGTCCGAGAGGGAGGAACTTCTCGATGAACTGCGGGGCGCTGTACGTGAAGAGATCGATCAAAGCATAAAAGAAGAGAAGGGCGGAGACAAGAAGAGAGTCAATGAGAGCAAATTCATTGAGGAAGTAAGGAGTATTGTCAGAGAGGAGATCGAGGACGCCATAAAGATAAAGCAGGGGAGATACCTGAACAGCGGGACCGTGGAGATAGGAGGTTTCCTGTCATACCAGGCAAGGGGCGTTGATTCAGATGAAGAGGACAATAACAACATTATCAGGGTCTTCCCTCAGTTTGCATACTTCCTGAGCAATAACGTTGCGTTTGCACTGAAAGGTGAGGCGGAATTCAACCTGACCACTGATACACAGGCCTACGCCGGGGGTGCCGGGCCGCAGTTTGTTTTCGGTATAACAAGAAGAAATGATGTATGTTTCTATGCTGATATGATGGCAGGGATCAGCAGGAACACGAGGATTAACGATAAATTCGGTTACAGGTATTCAAACGGGATCGGGCTTAAGTTCGTTATGACAAGCGGGGTAATCTTTAACGCCGGTGTGCAGCTTGTATTCGACAATCTTGGAGAAAATGAGACCGGGTTTCAGAATATAATTGTCCCTACTATAGGAATAACGGCCTGGTTTTGATCTTATGACACAGATGCGCAGATGCAGTGAAAGCGACCTTAACAGGATCAGGGACTTCGTGGAACACCTCCTTGCCAATCCCGGGATTAACAGCGAACCTGTTATTATCGGGGAAAAGCTTATAATGAACTTTATCGCCATGAATACCCCTGCTTTAAAAAAGACATTTAAAAATCCGCAGTTCTTTCCAAAGCTTGAGTGGCAGGAGGTGATTGAACTCATATTTACAGACCTGTATAACAGGATATCCGCGGATGTACTGCCACGTTTTAACAGGTTTACAGATACCTCTGACCTTTCTTTTTTTGACAGTCTTTCCGGAACAGGAGTAGTGGCAGACGACCACAGACGCACCAGGCTGCATGAATTTGTACAGATGCTTTTTAAAGACAGAAACGTCCGTTTCCAGATGCAGCCCGTTGACGCGATATTCAGGTATGATGCCATTGACAGGTATATCACTGCCATATTCAGGAGAAGAGGCTATATATATAATGAACTGGTGCGTGTGCAGGGGATTAATCTTGATGTAAATGATTACATAAATCTTACAAAGGTGGCGGTCCTTATAAGGAGCGCTGCTAATTACAGGTTCAGAAAAGGGGAGGGGGGAACTTCCTCCGGCCTTATACTGGATGAGGTGCCTGGGAACAGGAAGAGTCTTACTGCCTATACCGAATCTCTTGCAGGTTCAATTATGCCTCTTCTCCCGGGTATACCGGTCCAGGTAATCAGTATAGCGATAAGATCCAATCTCCCTGCAGGGATGACCGGAAATGAAGAAGCGCTTTCCAGGTTTATTTTCATCCTCTGTTCAATGTTCAGGACCTACAGGCATCTTGAGAGAATAGACCGCGGGGCCGATACGCCGGAGAAGAGCTGGTTCGGCGCGGCCAGGAGAAACTACAGCGAATCAGGTTACGACAGAAGACTGATAGAGAGTCTTTACATGATTGCGGGGGACAATAACTGGTGAAATTTTTATTAAGCAGAAAATTCTGGGAGGGCTTTATTATTGCCGCGATAATACTTGTCCTCATACAGACATTTCTTGATGAGTACGCGAGGTACGCGAGATGGAGTGTCTCCGCAAGGAACTGGCTGCTCTTTTCAGGTTTTTTCTTTGACCTTCTCTTTTCAGTTGAATTTACTCTGAGAAGTATAGAGGGCGCGAAAAAGGGGAGTTTTTTGAACTATATTAAATATGAAAGGGGCTGGGCCGATTTTCTCAGTTCTTTTCCGCTTCTCTTCCTCTATTCGGGCCCGTCGCTATTTCTTTTTATACATGGAGGAGTCCATTCAGGTGTTGCTTCATACGCGATGCTCAATGTGCTGAAGGTGGTTAAGGCCGTCAGGATAACAAGAATACTCAGGCTTGTGAGGATTATAAAAATTCTCGGTAAGATTCATAACGCCGAGTCCAGGATGGCGCAGCATCATACCGCTGTGGCGGCCACTACCGCTGTATTTACAGTGCTTGTTGTGCTTATGGCATGGTCAGGGATTGTCGGCATGTCGGCTCAGGGCAGTGTTGAAAAGAGGGCCGCGGATTATTCGAGGATTTTAACAGAACTGGAAAGTATAGCGTCTCTTAATAAACTTGATTTCAGGAATGCATGTGAAGGCCTTCTCGCCAGTGACCGGGCTGTAATGAAGGTGTCATACAAATCAGGAAAGAAGTATGAAAGAATATCGGCTGACGAGTTCAGTAAATATTACAGTGAGGAGGATTATATAGAGGTCAGTGGGGAATTCTGTTCACTTACAGTATCGGTTAAGGACATTGAGGGTGAGATTGCCCTGCATCATATTCAGAGTTTCTTTATCATCATAGCAATTGTTTTTTCTTTTATGCTTATCTACTCAAGGCATTTCGTGCAGACTGTTTCAGACGTGGCGCATGTCCTAAACTCAGGTTTCAGGAAAAAAGACTATAATCTTATGGTCAAGATAAGGGATGAATACAGGGAGGATGAGATTTACAGGCTGGCCCGGTTTTATAATGACGCCTATCTTCCGGCTAAGCTTAAAAAGAGGGACAGGGAAAAAACCGCTTCAGGAACCCCTCTTACAATGAATGAACTGATGAATTTCGGGAAGAAAGAGGGATAATCAGCGGTCCCTTCTGTCTTCAATGATTTTCAGGGATGAATCTTCAGGAGTGACGTTTTTGTCGGAGTGTTTGAAAATCAGGATGATCTCTGTCCTGTAATTCATTTTTATGATAAAGTAGTACTCACCTGAAAGTTTTCTTACCAGATCAATTCCCCTTCCTGTTTCAGAAATCATGTCTGTTATGTCTTCACCTGTTTCGATATGCCTTTCAATCAGTTCATTCTGGGTAATGACACTGTTTATGCTCTCCAGAATTTTATCTTTAGTCAGTTTTCCGTTATAATCGCTTATTGAAATGGCGAATGATTCCCTGTTTCTGCAGAAATGGAGATCAACAGATTTTCCTTCACTGAGTGTTATGGGGATGCGGTTGATTTTTTCCTCTGTATAACCATGGGAATGATATATCGCATTAATAGCCATCTCATTCAAAAGTAGATTGAATGTTGATTTTGAAACGAGGTTAAAGCCCCACTCTTCGATCTGGCCGGTCAACAGTGATATCGCTTTTTTTATCTGTTCAGATTTTGTAATCCTGATTCTTTTCATATCGGTAATGCCGGAGACATAGTTTTCCAGCCCGAATATATTGTTTAATGTTATAAGTTTTTCTGAAAGATTAAGGAGTTCCGTCTCATTGACAGGCTTATGAAGGACATTGCCTATCCCTTTTGTGAAAATCCTGTGAAAAAAGGTATCAATATTTTTTTCTGTTATCATGATCACAGGTATATAGGGATAATTTTCTATTATATATTCATAAAGATCAAATGCATTGTCCCCGGGCAGTTCAACTTCCGAGATTATCAGCTCATAGTCAAAGGCCTTAAGTTTGGATATAGCGTCAAAGGCTGAATCGCAGAATGTTATATCGTAATTTTTTTTTCTGTATATATCAGCTATTGTCTCCCTGTAATCAGAGATGTCAGCAATAAGTATTCTTTTCATTCTTTATCCCGCGCTATTTATCAGATTCACGCCATATAATAATACTATCGTTTTTCTGCAAGATAAAACTTTAGGACAGATTTAATTGATTCTTTAATCTTTGAAAATATTTAATTTTGCCGTAATAATTCCTGAATACAGGGATTATAGCATTTTGCGAAATGATCAGGATTCTGTCATTGCGAACGACCGGAGGGAGTGTGGGTCGCTTTTTGCCATCCATGGCACCGCGACACTTGTGCTTCCTTGCACATCGCATCGTTTTTTGATAAACGGATTGCCACGTCGCTATCGCTCCTCGCAATGACAATAAAAGAACTAATTCAATCACAAAACGCTTATAGTGTAAAGATTATATCCCCCACCGCCTTCGGCGGTGGGGGATATAATCTTTATCTGGAATAACTCAAAGAATAAATACTGATTTTATTGTGACAATGTGTATCAATTTAAGTACAAAAAGTTTTAATAATTGATTAGATTAACCGATAATATCCCTGAAAAGGTTTTTTAATTTCAGATGCGGTATTTTGCAGCATAACCTGTATTCAGGTATATAAAAAAGTAGTTGATGAAATCATAATAAAATCATATGGATCAGTTGAAATAATTCTATCATCAGATTCATTAGAATTACAATCCGGAGGATTTATGAAAAAAACAGTAATTACAGTGATTATAACCATGCTTCTCATGCCGGTTATGCTTTTTTCCCAGAACCAGGAGGCGCTTAAGAGAATAGAGGAGCAGGGGAAATCTTACGACAGGCAGATACTTGAACTGTATAATTCAATACAGAGAGTTGTTGCAGATAATAAACTGATGGAAAACAGGGACATTAAAACCCTTCCATACCAGACCGAGATAAACTTCGGGCCTGACAGTAAAAACCCTCAATATGTTGAATTAATTAAACATATTTATATAAGAGACGGTCTCTTCAGTTCAAAACCTATCGGCCTTGAGGAAAAAATCCTCAGGATTTATTCCAACGGCACTACTATAAGCAAGCTGGAAACCATTATCCGCACAAAGAATTTCAAGACACAGGAAGTGGAGAGTGTAATAGTAACTGACCCGTCACCTTCAAGTGAGACAACTGATGATGTTACCTTTACTCACCAGTATAACGGTAAGACAGTAATTGAACAGAAAAAACTTTCTGAAGTAAAAAATAACGTGGTGATGCCGCTGAGGAATGAAATAAAACTGCAGTTCATGATACCGAACCTGACAATTCTTTATAACAATATCTTCTTTATAACCGAATCTTATAAAGAGGAGAATAAAAGTACTGACAGCAAGATGTCTGAATTCATCAAGAAAGCCATCCAGTACTAGAATATCAGTAAGATATAGAAAGCAAAAAAGGGAACCATTCAGCGGTTCCCTTTTTGCGTATCCTGATTGTTTCAGCGATTTATCTCATGTCTGTATCACTAAGTTTTTTGTTCATAAAATCTTCATGTTCCTTTTCCCTGCTCTTCTTCGCGATCTGCAGCAGCCTATAGAACTCCTCCCATTCCGATTCATCAACGATACGCCAGTTTCCTTTACCCCTCTCAGTTTCGACAAGGTTTCGTTTTTGATTTTTAATTGCGCCCTTTACAGAAAGGTATATCCATAATACCAGGAAGACCATAATTGAAATAAATGAAAAAATACCGATAAAAAGGCTCCAGGTCTCAGGGGACCCGCCGCGGCCGAAGCCCACATATGCAAGCCCGAAGATCAGGGCGTAAACGGCGCCTGCGATCATCAGGGAGAGGAACAGGTAAACAAACCACGCCCTGTCAGTCGCTATGTCAGATGCGGAGAGTTCCAGTTCATGCTCCGCCACTGTTGATTCATCCATTTCAATAATCATTTTTGTAAAGACTGTTCCGGGAACGACCTTTTCCACGTTTTCAACGAGTATACTTCTGAATTTTCTTTTGATCATAATTAACCGGCCTTTTGTTTAATAAGATACCTGTATATATCCACAGAATTCAGATTGTCATTTCGAACCCACTTCAACTCGCCGGGTGAGAAATCTTTTCCCGGTAACATATTATTAAATTACCGGAATCAATTTTCTGAAACAAACCGGTGTTAAAGAATATTTTTTCACTATAGCATTTTACGTTTGAATTAGTAAAGTCTTTGTCATTCCCGCGAAGGCGGGAATCTAAATCTTATAAAAGAAGTGGATATCCGCCTGCGCGGATATGACATATGGTTTATTCTGTATAAATCATTACGTAAAATAATATAATTATAAGATTAGCTTCCAACTCTATTCCTGTCGTCTTACATTCGTTCGAAATGACACTGTCGGGAATAAATTTATAAATTGATTATACAGGTATGAATAAAATAAATCAAGCCGTTTTTCAACAATCATTTCTCCGCGATAATAACAGCCCTTACAGGGGCAGGGTAGCCTTCAATAGTTTTTGAAGGGTCACCGGGATCAAGAAAGTCCTGCAGGGAATCTGTGTTTACCCATTCAGTACTCCTCTGTTCACTGAAGTCCGTGCGTGTGGCATCAACACACCTTGTGCTTTTGAAGCCTGCTTTCTTC
>ERZ795048.1402-NODE-1402-length-21777-cov-7.314888_pt1 | contig 21777 bp, 28 predicted proteins | sample MGYA00375132_ERZ795048 | MGnify/ENA primary metagenome ERZ795048 (study PRJEB30177, sample SAMN05720225) | activated sludge metagenome | isolation source: Anaerobic digester | place: Hong Kong | collected 2014-12-17 ... | reverse complement strand
TGTACACAATATAGAGTGTCGCTGGAAGGTGTCGAAGGAGCAGAGCTTGTACCACCCAATCTTGTTGTAACCTCTGCCGCCAAATCTCCGAGACGATTATACAGCCAGTCTCCAGGACAGCTCTTATTTGCAAACCAGCGATGAACCGTGATAATCATTTCATCTGATTTAGGAGAGTAGTTGAGGGTCTTGTCCTTATCACCGAACCAAATCAGCTTGCTCTTTCCATAACGCTTGCATATATCCACGCACAGCTCGATAAGTGATTCATACACATTACCGTTCATAGCATACGGAGCGGTCTTGTCAGAAGCACACTCGATTGTAATTGCTCTGTGGTCGTTTGCACCGTTGGAAGAACACCAGCTACGGTCTTTCTCCTCTACACAGAGGGAAATTCGACCATCAGTACCTATACCGTAGTTACAACTTGCCTGTCTCGAAGGGCTTATGAAGCACCCACAGATACTCTCTGCGGAAAGCTGACCTACAACACAATGAGGGGTGATTCTATCGACACCCTGTGTGCGAGGACTTGTCTTGTTTGGGGAAATGTTTGTGTAGGTTGTTAATGAACTGTTACTCATTTTAATGACCTCCTTCTTGCTCATAACGCACATCCTTTGTATTCGATATAGGCAAGGCTGCCACATCTTTTACAATTTTCTCGGCTGTTCCGTTACCACCTAACTTTTTGTAAGGTACATACAGATATTCGTGAAGATTCTCGTATTCATCTTTCGTTATGTACCCACGATTAATATAACTTTCTCCAAGATAACAAATGCGGTCGTGTCCGAGACCTTTTAACATTTGAGATTCTGCACTACACTTAGTATCTTTCCTCTGAATGAGGTATGTGATAAAAGCCCAAAATCCAGTACTTGCGAAGATGGCGACAACAATACTTCCGATTAAAGTCATTTCTGATACCATTATTGTTGTTCTCCTTTACTTTAATAAGATAAAATGATTTTAATTGGTATGTAACTGTGCCCAACCACGCCAAGCATCATGGCAAGTATTTTTCCAAATAGTTTTATTGGTTGAAGCACCGTCCCAACCATAAGCGAACGCAACTCCACGCGACCCCGACCTCTTAAATACGAGAACGATGCAATTTGCCGTTGGTAAATTATATGTTGTTGTATTTGCACTCTCGTAATAATACCACATTGCACTACCGTTTGGCGTGCTTACCCAAACTTCATTGTCACCACCTGATAAAAAAAGCTCTAACGCATTATACACCGCTTTAGCACTCGCATATTGCTCATCTGTTGATGAACTCAAAAGTTGAACATGAGTAACTTTATTTGATGTTTTTTCAAATGTGTCGTACACCGCTTTAGCACTCGGATATTGGTCGTCGGTTGATGAACTTGAAATACCAGTAACTTTATTTGATATTTGTTCAACCTCGGTTTCGCATAAATTTTCACAAAATCCAAAAACTTTTTCATGTGACATATTTTAATCCTCCTTTTTATTATCCAATAATGAAATTAGTTGCGATAGGTAACATTGCATCTGCCGCGATTGTTCCGTTCTTTGCAATCAATTTGATGGTTCCCGTGCTTGCGCTAACTTCAAAAACACAAATTGTTGCGGTTCCGCTTGAGATAGCTGCAGAAGTGAATTGGAAATTCATCGCAGGCTTCATCCACGATGGCAATGTGCATATCGTTGTATCAACAGCAGTAACGCCCTTGATTGCTCCGCGCAAATGAACGGTATTACCAAATTTACGAAACGCTGGTGTTGTGGTATTGTCAAAAGACGTTCCAGCTTCAAGCGTAACATCATTCCAGTCAGTATCTGAACTCAATCGGTCGTTGATTTCAGTCACGCGCTCATTTATTGCAGTGATTGATGTCATTGCTGCCGTTGTGTCGCCAACAACAACAGATTGCAACACAATAAAATCTACACTTTGTCCCGCGGTCAAATCCTTTGTCAATTCGATTTCAGTATTGTCCGTGATTGTGTAATCGACACCCAAAACGGCAAACAAACGATTAATTCGAACCAATAACACGTCTTTGTCCTCGTTAAACGACGCAATGTTGATTGGAATTGTTGTTTCACCGTCAACCAACGTCGTATATTGGGATTCGTACTTGACGACGGATGTTGCCACGGTCAATTCTTCTGTCAGAGTTGCAAACCACGTGTCGAATGATTGCTTTTGAACACTTTCGTATGAATCCATTTCAGCTCGATAGTCCGTCTGTATAGTATCGATGATTTCATCGCCTTGTAATTTCAGATTATCAGTGTAGTCCACGAAGCCGTTGAACACACTTGTTTCTATGTCCTCGAATGACTGTTTCTGCAAATCAAAGTAGTTTTGAAACGCTTCGTATAAATCTGTTCCATTTTCCACCATTGACATGATGGTATTGAGTGCTTCATTCATTCGGTTTGCCTGCATAGCTCCGAAGAACGATTTTTCTTTGTTGGTATAAACGGTCACATCTTGAAGCGAAATTGTACCATCGTTGTTGTCAATCTGATTGTACTTTTTCAGACCGCTCCAAACAGCGTCCGTATAATCAACAGGTAATAATTCCCATGCCATTTATATACCCCCCTTCATTCCAAAATTCCATGTGAATGTCCTCCTTCCGTCTTTCTGATTTGATAGTTTATCGTAGAGGTCGAGGATTGCTCCCTCCAATCGGTTCAGCTCTGCGAAATCCATAATGTTTCCATTTGCTGTATACGAGGGAGCAGTACCATAAGACCTCTTGATACTATTATAATTGATGGTATTCAGATTTTCCTCAAGCTGATTGATTTCGTCAGCATAGAAGTAATCATTCGGAGTTCGGTCTGTTCCGAGAGCATGAATCGTGAAATCGTCATACATTTTGATTGCCAGCTCCCTGAGATATTCGAGGTTATTCTTAATTCGATTGAAGTCTGCCGCATTGAATCTGTCTCCAACATAGAGACCTTCTGAATCAAGCTCATAATGCCAATCGGTTTTAGGAGTTTCCCACATAATTACCCTCCTATCCTTCGAGCAGTAACCTTGCCCGAAAATGATTGCTTAAATTCGAGTGTCTGACGGTAGATATTAACCTTCATACCATCGCGAAACTCATTTTCTTGGTACACAATATCGTTTGAATCTATTTCCGGGTTTCCACGAGTGTTGTACTCATATTCCATACCCGAATTGTAGTAATCACTCAACCACTGTGCCAGTTCTGTTGCCATAATTATATCGCTTATTAGAGGATTTTCCCACTTTACGGTTTTACCTCGTGCGTTCAGAGACATTCGAGCATAGCGTTCAACTATCTTGTAGCGATACCCCAATATATCAAGCCTGTACGAGCCTGTTACAGAGAATTGCACAGTGATATAGTAATTTCCATAGGCTACGATAGAAACACCGCTTGCCGCTTCATTTAGGGTAGCACGAAAGCCATAAGAAGGTTCACCGATGTAGAATGTTTCTGTCTCCCCGGCTACAACCGTTATTTCCTCACTTATGAGAGTGTCTTCGGCAGTACCACTCTGATAACTGTAACACGGAACGATAATCTCTTTTATGAGTTCCTGTTTGATTGCTTTAGGAGAGGAGGTCATGTCTGTTCGTGTCATTGTGAAATCTGTTATATCACCGAAAGCAAAGTGATTTAATACGATACGGTTGTATGGCTCTTTGGTTTTTGTAAACTCAATCTGCATAGTGTCAAAATCGTCAAAGTCATTTAGGATAATCGTTGTCTTATGGATTTCATCAGCACCAGCAAAGTATTCTGTCACCAGCTCACCATTATTGTAGGTGCGTATTGTGAAAGCATCAGGGAGAGCATGACCGAAAATGAGCTTGACACCGTAGTACATACAAGCCGCTTCCTGTATCAATGTGATAACAGGATTTGTGACAAAATTACCATCAGCGTCAGATTGTACATCAGACACATACCCTGTATTGATACCTGCCTGTTTGTTTGCTGGAAGAAAGAACATACTTCCGCTTGCTGTCGTGTAATTGGTTGCCAGCGTACCGTATTCTTCCTTCTCAGAATCATTCAGTATGTTCGCAACATTGGAATACGGAGCTTGACCGCTACAGCTTATTGACGCTTCGGGTACAAAATTCGATTTGATTCGAATCGTACCATATCGTGTCTGCGACAGAATACACCGACAGGCATTTGCGATAATCTGTAATGCTTCTTTGTGCTTTACCCTCGGAATAGGATTCTTTGAGTAAAGTGTCTTCAATCGTGGGTCGATATAGTAATCAGTTACTCCAGCGTCAGTCAGCACATCTTGAGCCAATGCGTAGTAACTTTTTCCGATGGCATCATACATACCTTTGTAATATTCGGAATCCATGTTACGAAGCACATCTTGACAACGGATAGTAGCTGTAGAATCGTCACTTTCCCACTCGGAACATAACAGGTGATTTCCTCTGACCCACTCAATCTCCCCAGAATCCGGGAGCTGATAGCCATAGTAAATATCCATTTCCTGTCCTGTCTCAAGGAAGTTGATTGCTGATTTCGGATTGTCCACATTAAAATAGCGGTCGTAGTTTTTAAGCTGTACCGAGAAATCTATCTGAGGCACATCTGCACCGATAGGAGAAATGTAACTCTCCAAAGTAGACCCCATAACACTGTCATTGTAATAGACAAGACCATATCCGAAGCGGATAGAGTAAATGCGAAGTCTACTCTGCGGATTCTTCATTTGATAGAACACCATCTTAATATAAGTGGTATTTTCGATAACTTCCTCAGTACTCCATTTTGATTCTGTATTGTTACGAAACTCAATTACCTGTCCTGTGCTTCCAACCACATCAAAGTCAATCGGATAATTTTCTCCGAAGTTGATTGTCAACCCCTTGAAATCGGTAGCGGCCATGTGAAGATTGATTGTAAGCTCGTAAGCCACATCTGATACCAATTCTTTTCCTATAAGCCCTGTATCGTAGAAAACATCAGCAGAGGTGCTACGAGGAGGAAAGAACATAGTTCCATCAACCTTCGTAAAATTCTCCTCAAGCGTTGCATAAATCGTATCGTCAGTATGCTCACCGAAAAGGTTTGCTTTGTTGGAGTAGTAAGAGAAATCTCCATTGTCGATACGAGCTTTTGCCTGTGCTTCTTGATTGATAAGTCCGAAAGAGAGCATAATATAAGCTCTCTCTCGGAGGGAGGATTTCATACTTGCTTTATATTCTTTTGAAACTTTCTGCATGGAATCAATCCTCCTTATTCTCCGCAATCTATGAGATTAACCTTGCAATCTATGTAATGCGTGGGCTTTCCGTCACCGTCTACCCAATATGGTTCTCCTGTTCGGTCTCCACAGTACATTTTTATGGTTTTACGACCATTTGTTACAGGGTCATTGAATGTGACATACACGAAGAAATTACTTAATGTCTTCAAAATGCGTTCCCATTGAGTGGCGGTCAGCCACGGCCATTCCAACCCATCAATCTTGTACTGGTCTCGACCTACCCTCTGTCCTACGACAGCTCCGTTAGCGTCTCTACCAGCGTCAACTACTGTAGTTACGACAACACTCACACCTCTTTTAGAGGGTGGTAGCTCGTAACCGTTTATTTCCAAATATGCCATCGTTACCTCCTCCTTTTAAGTTGCAAACACATAACCATTGGCTTTCTTCTGTGTGGTAACAGCGTCAGTGACAGTTCTGTTACCTATCTGTACGATTGTCTGTTCCTCTTTGTCAGCCTGTCTACGCATATCTGTGGCTAAATTTGAATCATTCAGAGCTTGGAGAACAGCTTCTTTCATTACTTCTGTCATTGCTGATTCGTCAACAAATAGCTGATTGTTACTATTAGCCGATACATTAGCAGATATTGTTCTTGCATAATCCGCTGAATCGTAATACTTCAATGCGGAAGTGTCTACAGACAAACCAACTGTAGGGGAATACGCTGTGATACCATCTGTCCATGTGTCCATAAGAGAAAAACTTGAACCCATTGTGTCTTCGAGACCTATGTTAAAACCTTCGGTAACAAAAGAACCTATCCTCTTGAAAACCTTAGAGGGAGAGTGAATACCGAGAGCGTCTTGGAACCCTTCTACGAAACCATCAACAAAATCGTTTACAGCGTTTTCCAAAGTTCCCCATGCGTCAGTGAGACCGTCTATAAGACCTTGCCAAATATCAGCACCCAACTGTTGGAGTCTGCCGGGTAATCCCATAAAGAACCCTACAATCTCGTCAATAATCTCAGGAACTTTCTGTTGTACCTTTGCTATCATATCACTACACCATTCGCCAATTTTGTTTACGGTATCTGAAATGGCTGTGTAAATTTTACCCGGAAGTTCAGAGAACCACGTAACGACACTTTCTATGATTTGAGGTATTCGTGCTATCAATGTTGCATACATGTCTATTGTCCATTGAACCACCTTACCTAATGCAAAACCTAAAGCGTAGCCGATTCTTCCAGGAAGTTCCAGGAACCATTTTACGATACTGTCAATAACACCTTTGAACCATGTCGGAAGACCTTTGAACCAAGGAACAGCGGTATTATTCCACCATCCTGTAAGTTCTCCCCACTTATTAGCGAACCAAGCTGAAACTGAATCCCAATTTTGATATAACCAAATTCCTAAATCGGTGAGGAGACCTATGACCAGCCCAATCAAAGCACCAATTGCCATACCTAATGGTCCTCCAATCGAACCTACAGCGGCACCTATCGCAGCCCCTGTACCAGCACCAACGAGCGTAGCACCAGCTGTTATCAATATACCATTCAGCATGTTCAGCCCTTTTTTTAGAGCAGACCAAGCTCCAGCAACGAACATTGGAAGTCCTGTTACTATTCCCCCGACAGCCGCACCTATGAAAGCACCAGCAGCCCCACCACCAGCGGCAGTTATTGCTTGCGCAACAGCAGTACCAGCAAATGCTTTTGTAATAAGATTAGCTATTCCTGTGCCTAGAACTGCCATTGACAAAGTACCAGCTATACCACCGCCTAAAACTTCACCAAAGTTCAGATTGTTAATACCGTCCTGTATAATGCCTTGTATCCCTGTCCACTCAATCGCTAAACTGGTTACGGTTAGAACAAGTCCAACAGCTATCGTGAGAGGAGTGCTTAGACCTAACTTCATTAGATTTTGCAACCATGCGAGACCGTTTAGAAAACCCTTTGCGAAGTGCCATGCAAGGAGACCAGCCGCAATTTCCCCAACGAGAATAAGGATTTGACCTAAGTTGGTATGGAAAAATTCAGCCCATGTGTCTATATCATCTGTGAGACCAATCCATTCTTTGAATTTCTTAACCAATTCATCAACTTGCTGATTGATTGCATTGTCTAAGAAATCATATTCCGGTAGTTCAAATCCCAAATCGCTTCCTGTTGCTATACCAGAGCCACTTCCACTCGATGAACCATCATTAGGAGAAATTACATTAAGTTCGTCAATACCGAGCAAAGCCTTTTTTAGCTTCTTTGCCGCCTTTGCTGCGTCTCCCTCTGAATCTGCCAAATCTCCTACAGCGTCCGAACCAGCAGAAATGCCGGAATAATCTATTTCGGGAAGCGTAAATCCTACGAACTTTCCGATAAGATTGATAACCATGCGAAGAACTTTTGCAAATGCTATCAGATATGGAAGAACCGCATTTAAGATAGGAATGAAAACATTACCTAAAGCTCGTGCGACCTGTACGACCTGTGACTTCAAAATACGAAGTTGGTTAGCAGGAGCATTTAAGGTACGAGCCATATCGCCTTGAGCTGTTGTAACCTGTGTCATTATTGCATAGTATCGAAGTTGTGCTTTTTCAGCCTGTGTCATAGCACTTACGCTCTCAGTGATACCAAGGTTCAATGCTTCCTGTTGTAGTCTCGCAACCGAGAGGTCAAAACCCAATCTACGGAGAGGTTCAAGCTCACCGGATATACCCGAAGTCAACTTCTGCATAGAGTCTTCAAAAGGAATGTTGAAGAAGGATGATAAATCATAACCGAGCTGTGTGAGGTTTTTTGACATGATATAAGCCCTGTCACTTGCCACACCGAAGCCCTTCGTGATTGTCATAAAGACACCTTGATTTCTCATCCACTCACCAGGGTCAATACCCATAATATCTGCTACTTGTCCCGCGTAGGCTTTTGCTTGCTCTGTATACTCACCCATAGAAGCTGTGAACAGATTCAAATTCTCGATGTAACTGTTTGATTCTGTAATCCACGAAGCAATAACTCTCGCCATGCCCATAACAGCGGCACGAGCCATTCTCAACTTAGCCCACAGATTTATATAGCTCGCAGAAGCAGTGTTATTCGCAGTAGCCATCGCATTTGTAGCAGTGACTGTTCTTTTAATATTTGTCGGAAGTCTTGAGAACGCAGTAGATACCGTGTTCAACTGACTTGCCAGCGGAGCAAGAGCGTTTGATAACTGATTCAACTGGCTTGCAAACTGCGGAATATTCATAGCATTGAGTGTCCGTGCCAACTGTGGCAACTTACCCAACTGCGTAACGAACGGAGCGAGGTTGCTCTTTCCGAGAGTGGTTAAAGGCTGTAATGACATTCCCAATCTACGGATACCCGAAAAGTCAACACCATTCAAAGATGTAGCGGTAGTTCCGAGATTTCTAATCTGATTTGCAATCGAGGAAGAAATCTTGATATTCCCTAACCCTGACAGCTTTGACAAACTATTGGATAGAGTGTCTAGTTTTCCGGCAGAGGAACTATTAATGCCTTGAAGGGCGGTATTGATGTCCTTGAGCTGATTCGTCACGCTCGTTAGTCCAACACCGCCCTTCACTGCATTTTTCAGCTTAGACAAAGAAGCGGAAAGAGCGTCTATACCACCTATAGCCGAGGTTGAACTCGACTGTACCTCTAATTCAAGAGATTCGATTGTAGTTGGCATTAAACTCACTTCCTTTCTTCAAATCGTTTATTATTCTGCACCATGTACGCTTCCATAAAGCGTATTCCCTTTTGTGCTTTAGCCTTTTCCTCATTCTCCTTTGCTTCTTGAGCTGACCTTTTGGAAATCGGATAAGCCTGTTCGACATAAGGTTTGGCTTTTGTCCCTTTTTTAGCAAAAGCGTGTAAGATAGGAGCTACACGATTAATTGCGTCATAGATGTACAGACCCTGTAACCACGCTTGCTGATTCAATTTTTCGTTTCTTAGTTCCTCAGCTTCACGGTAATACTTCACCAACAAGCAATCTCTATCCCAATATTGCTCCTCGGTCATTCCGATGGATAGATAATAAGAAAATTGTTTGTAAAATATATCCGTATAAGGAAAAGGGGAAGTGGAAGCAAATTTCTCTCCACTTCCCTTTACTGCGGATTCGTCTTCGGTGGACAGTGAACCACTTAGAAGCTCGCTGCCCAGTCCACGTTTCCCTCGGATTCTCCGGGTTCTTCAACGAGTGCCATAATCGGTTCGTTATACATTTCTGCCAGCTTGCCGATAAGCTCTTGCTTGTTAGTCAGTTTGGCGAAAATCTTATCAATGTTCTCCTTTTTCTCAAATCTGTGGTGTGCAAGAAACGCACCCTCGAAAAGAGCAGGAAGGGTGGACATAGGTTTATTCTCAACCTCTGATGCAATGAATCCCTTTTTCTCCATTTCTGTGACTGTTCTGCGAGTGAATTCAAGGACATATTCTTTATCCTCGAAAGTGAATTTCAACTGTTTAGCCATAATACTAAATCCTCCTTATTTTCTTACACTGTTGTATCCATTGTGATAGGTGTAGAAGGTGCGATAGTGATTGTCATACCGACAACCTCATTTACACCACCACCAACCGGGAATACTGAAAGCTGACCGTTGAATTTGAACTTTCCGTCAGTGCCAGTAGGTGTGATTGTATCACCACTTTCCGTACCACCGAACCATACAGCGTATTCGTTGTCAACACCGTCCAGTGCCTTCAAAGCGGTGAAATCGTCCTTGGTATAATTTGCCGAGAACTCAAGAGCGTCCAAAGACTGAATACCCGGAATATAAGTCTGCATATTATCAGACAGCGTTGTTGTTTCCAACATTTCGGGAGCACCGCCCAAATCTGGGAACTCCTTAATGTCAATAAGTTTGCTCCATGTAGCGTCCGTTTTCTTCATTAGAAAAATTTTATATGTGCTAATAGCCATGATTGTTTACCTCCTATAAATCATATTGTTTTTTGATACGATTGCTTTGTATCTACCAACCATTCGATAGATTGTTGCGTCTTCCTCGTTAGGAATTGGATTAAGCATGATTCTTGTAAATCCCATATTTGCAAATTCGCTGTCAATAATGGAAGCAATATCCTTACATTCAGCTTTTTTTCCCTTTGTCTTATTGGAATATATATTTACCTCATACAAAAGCTCTGCGTGATTCTCCATGCTATCGGTCGTTCTCGTGCTACGATAAATTGCGTTATCTGCTTCAAGTAACGACACACAAGGGAAAGACGGTGGTGATTTTACATACTCACCTGTTACGAAAATACCAGCATATTCCTCACGAACTTTCGTGGATATAATACTGAATACCTCGTTTTCGATATCAATCACCCGAACACCTCCCTTGCAATACTTTGAATATCGTTACAAACGGTTTGCACAGCTCTGTACATCGGCATGGTTGCCGGAGTACCACGAGTGAGCTTCAATTCGCCATCCTCGTAATAACCCCATGCTTTCTTTTTACCATTACCTTTACCAAAACTACCGATTGTGAAACCCAGCTCCGCACCATTAGGGTGAGGGGAACTGCCGGGAGAGCTATTATGATGTACACCAGCACCGAACTCAACCCACACTGCGTCTTCGCCACTCGCAACTACGACTGAAAGATTTGCTCGATTATCAACCGATACTTTCACATCTGCGAATTTCGGCTCTTCCTTAATTAAATCGTCAACGACCGCCCCGTTGAACCCGGTTTGTGCTTCCACAGCTAATCGGTCTGCGACTTTCTCTCGGAGGAGTTCGACTTTTCGTGTGAACTCTGCTTTATAATGTGCCATCTCACGAATGGCTCTATCAAGGTCCTGTTCGGATAATCCGATTGTGATTTTCTTCTTACCCACTGACCGCCACCTTGCTTATTGCAATAGACACGCTGTTCAAACTCTTTGCGACCTTCTTCACGATGTAGTCATAGGGGGTAATAACCTTCCCAGATTCATCAAGGGCTAAAGCCCCAGTATTGTCGAGTAGTGGAACTGTGTCTACCCATAAAACAGAATAAATGTCGAGTGAAGGAGCTTCGTTATCCATAACAATTACCTTGTCGTAGGATTCGTTATCTCCGAACATTCTTGTGGTAGCTTCCCCCTGTGCGGCAGAAACATTGGCGAAGAACTCAATCGGATTCCCATGTAGAACTTCGTACTCCCCTGTTACATTACCGTATTCGTCTGTAATAGGAACTCGATTCTCATAGAGAGCGTAGAAGAATTTCACCCTGTTTCTATCCATGCACTTCATCGTATCACCCCACAAAAAGGGGTAACTGACTTGAGCATCGAGGACGGTACGTCAGCATTTTCATACTGCCTATTGATACCATTTTCAGTGTGAGCAGTCTGTCCTTCCGCACCTCGCTTGTTCCACAGATACGCAGCTATCTCACATTGGAGAGTGTCATACTGTACAGGAACAACTACCACGGAGTGGTCATAGGGATATGCGCGGCTCAAAATTTTTCTCGCGGCAAGAGTGAGGAACACAGCTAGAGCCGCATCATCTGTAGTGTCAGTGATACCCACCATCACTTTAAGCATAACCAGCTTTTCGGTATCGGTCATAGCCGTATTCCTCCTTTCGTCACATTACCTTAGATGGAAGTCGCAATCGCTACATTGCCGCTTGCACGAATCTTGCTATCGGCATCAATGTAGATAACTTGAAATACCTTAGCATTGACTGCTGCATACTGCGTACCTGGTTCGTAAGCCGTACCAAATGTGGCAGAAACAGTACTATACGCATCGCCAACCGCAACAGAAATAGCAGAAGCAAGACCAGTCGCACAGTAGGCTTTCCACCCATACGGCAGATTGGTAGGGAAACCATCAACGCTGAAAGAAGCCTTTGAGCTTGCGATATCCGCATCCTGTGTAACAGTAAGAGCGGTAAGAGTTGCCGCACCCATCTTCACAACCTTAGAAGCGTCATACAGATAAGCCGCATAATGCTTGTCGGCTGTAAATGTAGTAGACTTGTTCACGATGTTACGGTCACTCTCAACAAGAGTGCCACGCTTCATGAAAAGAGCAACTGCTCCCGGCTTAACGATGTACGCAACATTGTTAGTTGCAATCTTGTTGGTGACTACGACAACACAGCCGTAAATCATACCGACCGCGCCTGCAATCATCATATTGGCAGCAACCTCAGAAGCAGGTAGCCAATCCGCAGAAGCACGGATAGCCGCATAAGACGCAGGACTCACAAATAGGTACTTGTCACCTTCGTAGTCCTCACCCAGCTTAATAAGAGCCAGATTGACCTCTGCTGGAGTGACTGTCACAACAGGATGGAGATATGTTGCGTCGGCGAGAGCCGCCAGAACATCATTATCCACCTTGCTTGCGATAGAAACTGTAAGCTGTTTACCAATCTCACCAACGGGGTCACCGTAGCCGGATAGAACCGCTTCATCGGAGATAGTTGCACCCTTACCGATTTTCTTTACCTTTACCGCCTGTGTAGAAGCAGTAAGCTCAGAGATAGAAATGTTTGCGAGTTCCGCAACATCGGCAGCATCGCCAATATATGCGTACTGAGGGAGCGTGACGGTATCGCCTGCTCGACCTACCAGAGTATTGTCCACCTTACAGAGCGGGGTGAACTTCATTTCATTGACCAGCTTTCGCTCAATCATATCCGCAAGAACTTGCGGATTGATAATGCTGGAAAGAATAGTTTCATTAGCCATTATTCAAGACCTCCTGTAAATTCGTTATATAGTTCGGGCTGTTCGTTGAACACTTTAAGCCGTTCGGTGTAGCCCATAGCATCGAACTGCTCCTGTGTAATTCCTTTACTACCATCTCCACCGGGGGCGGGCTTAGGGGTTTCTTTCAGAACATCGGCACGGATTTTCTTTTCTAGATTTTCCATGTGCTTTTTCTGATTGGTAAACACCTTTTCGAGTTCACCGTTCGCCATAGCTTCGGCAGTTTCCTCTGCCAGCTTATCGTCATAGCCGATACCCAACAGCTTTGCCTTATTCTCTGATATCGTGACCTTTTTCAGAAGCGCATTATAGTCACTCTGCAATTTCTCCCTATCTTCAGCATCTTTCAGCTTCGCCGCTTCGTCCTCAGTCAGCTTTGTTCTGAGTTGCTTTTTCAGTTCAGCCGCTTCGGAATTGCTCTTTGAAACAGCCGCTTTCAGCCGTTCGATTTCGGTGTTGTCTGTGGGAAGTTCGACAGCGGCAAGAGCCGTTTCGATTTCCGTAAGTGTCATACCCTCTTTGTAGGCATCGCCCAACAGTGCTTTAATGTCCATTTGAAATCCTCCTGCGTTTTATAGACTTCCCTGTCTTTGTTTTCCGTTTTTAAGTCTTGTCTTGACCTTGCGTTTATTTACCCTTAGTTCCCTCTAAGCTATCTTAAACGGACAAGCCGCTTAAAATCATTCATTACCATCCGTGGGTGGCTTGGTCTGAGCCAGTTGTGCCGCCTGTTCCATCTGCTCATCGTAATATTTTTCACTGATGGTATAAGCATTTTCGGCATCAACGAAAAGACCGCAATGCTTAAACGCCAACAGGGGATGTATTTTCGGCTGTTGGAGCATCGACACAAGCACTTGGCTCTTGCTCTGAATGTTCTCATAATTTCTACGAGAGAACTGCATAGCCACATCTTTAACACGGATATTCACAGAACCCATATCACGACAAATGCGGAGAACCAGTTTGAGCATTTCCTGTTCGGACTTTTTGAACATAAGTTCGCTGTCCTTTGCTCTCGCTTCGGCAAGTGACCAACCATCCCGTAAGAGAACCGCTGAGCCTGTGTCACTCGTGGAACTTCCACCGTTGCGGTTAGGCATACCGCAAATCGTAAGCACGGTCTGGTACATATAATCGACCATTGTTTGTGTCTGGTCTTGATTAAGTTCGTTCGATACAATATCCACATCAGCCTGTGCGCCATCAGTAGACTTGACCTTGATAGCACCCAATTCTTTCAGTTCAGAAAAATCTTCCGCTGTAATGTCGCAATTCACAAACTTGATAAAAGCCTGTATGAACTGCTCCATACCGTCAAGACGGTTGCTTGCAACACTGTTGATAGCGTCCAATAGGGGCAGGACAATTTCAAACGAGCCAAGCCGTGCGTTATTTGCGGGGTACTCAAAAATGGGTACAACACCGAGTGCATGGGGCTTACTCTCAATAATCTTTGTGTCCTTAACTTTCCAAAAGTGGTTTTTGGAATAAATAGAGAACGTATGAATACCCAAATCGTCTGTGCTGTACTTAACAGCGAAAATCGGTTTATTGCCGATGTCGTTTGCATACACCACAAAACTCTCACGAGGGTCGAGCGTGTACATCTCGAATGGCGCATCGTCCAAGTCAATCGGCTCATCGGGAAGAACCAGTCTGAACGCAGTACCACAAATCATCTGCCACTCGACAATCTCTTTGTCTTGACTGGCTTTGTTCTCACTGTACATCAACTCGTTCAGCTTGGAGATTGACATTGTAACGGTATCATCGCCACTACGCCCGACATACTGAATGGGTTCACCACACAGATAGCCAACTTTGAATGAAACAATCTCATTCGCTCTATTTTCCACAATGCGATTGCAGATTTCGGGGCGAACCTGTTTTGTGCGTCCCAGAACGGGCTGTTTGCCACGGTAATAGTCCCACAAGTAGATGATTTCGCTACGATTTAGACGGTGAATGTTCATCGCCTTGTCCAGTTCGGAAATGATATTGGCATCGGTGATTACAGTAGCGTCCGTTGTAATGACTTTTCTGCCGTACATCTCTTTTGCGCTCAACAATATCCCTCCCGTCTTCCAAAAATAAAAAAAGCGCGTTATCGTTTGTGTAAAAACACTTGCGATAACGCATCAACATAATTATTCTATTATTACACTTACAGTATATCACATATCTTGTGGTTGTCAACAGAAAATAACACAAATTGTTGTGTTTCTTCTTGCTTTCAACTCACCACGGTCTTTGGAATACCTCGACTTTACTTCCACTCATACTTTGTGCATACTCAGCCAGCATCGCCATACCATCGGGAACATCATCATGCTTATTTTTTCCGGCTACTGTGTAGGACAAGAGCATATTCATCATTTTACCATAGTCACTGTTTTTCTGATACATAGATTCGTCCTTGAACAGACAATGCTCTTTAACCCACGATGAATTGACAATTATTTTTGTCTCTTTATTGGTAGAAGTAAACTTTGTTGTAATATGAGTGATACCACCTTTAGCCTTGACCTCAGTCTGTACCTTCTCGGCAACTCGACCTCCGGCAGAGTTTGATTCAAAACGACAGGAGTTTACCTTATCTCGGACAAGAATCTCGACCAGTCTTGCGTCTACGATGTTCGGAAGCCCATTGTCGCAGACACAATCGTTAATATAATAATCCTGTCCGTATACCCATGCCGCTGGGAGAAATGCGTAGTCTTTACCTTTATCCTTCGTATCACAAATAGCAATGATAGCGTCCGGGGCATTGGAAGGAAGCTCAAAATATCGTCTCAATTCGTCCTCATGGTAGAGAAGGCCTTCGCGCTCAATAGGCTGATTCATGTAAAGTGCTTTCCAGCTCACATCGTCCATAATGTCTCTCTGCTCTTTGTAGAAATTCGTGTTGAATCCTACACCATAGGCATAGTCAAAATTCGATTCGTCCTGTTCGTTCATTGCTGGTACGACAATAAACTTCGCCCTGTCGGAATCCCCATACTGATTCTCAAGCCGCCCAATAACATCGTGAACAGACCAACGAGTAGCAATATGAAGCTCCTTACACTTGTCACCTATTTTTCGCTGTCTGAGGTCAGTGGTGTATGTCTCCCACAATTTATCAAGACGCTCCTTCGATAATGCCACTTCTATACCGCTTACTAAATCGTCACAGTAGAGAAGGGTAGCAGCACGATACAGACCAGCGTTACCTGTACCGATAGAGGTAAATTCCAGTGTCTCAAAACGCTTACGCTTTCCGAGGTCGATACGACAGTCCTTAGCATTGGTGTTTACCACATTTACGAGAGGGAATACATCGTGCCACAGGTAGTCACCGTCTTTGTCCATAATTCGCAGACATTCATCGTACACCCCTCGCACGAAGCTGTTCGAGTGAGAGCCTGTCAGCATGGGTTCGTCCGGGATTCTCCCTGCGAGATAAGTTAGATAGAAGATAGCAAGTGTTGTCTTACCGCAACCTGGAGGGAGGGACACTGCCAGTAAGTCCAGCTTATCGTCCACCAAATCTTGCAGTGCTTCAACGACAGGGCGAAGGGCCTTTCTCCGAGGAGGGTAGAACTTCTTCTCAGGCTCTCGATTCGATTCGATATATAAGATATAACTTTCGAAATCGTGAGGTGCTGCAACAAGTAGTACGGATTTATGAAGCGAGTACATCTTTCTCATTTTATCTATATCCTCGATGGTTGGTATGACTTCCTCCAACCTATCTGATAATTTTTTCAAATATTCAACAGCAAGCGGAACATCTGTTTTCATACACTCACGACAAGAATCTTTCAAGTCTTGATAAGCATTATAATCCGTACCTTCAGAAACGAGAGAGTATATAGCTTGCAATAACTCACGCATGACTTCCCTCCGTTATACTTAATCCTTTTGATGTAAACATTAGGTTCACTCTGTTTGTTTTATTATCAGAAACAGATATATTGTAAAATCCTGTTCTCTTTTTCTTGCCTACACCGCCTATTTGTGCGTAATGAATGGTATGATTTCCTTCGCTTACGTTTATGCTGATTGCTGAGCCATTCGTTAATGTATAGGTTTGAAAATCATCAACTCTTACATTAAGCGAAATAGCAGAACCACATTGATTTTTGCACCTGTTTATGATAAGCGTAGTGTTTCCTGTTACATTCGTCTGTTCAACCTTTGGTATATTTTCTATAACTACTGGTTGCTCTTGCGGATTGAAAGATGTTCCACAGGTTTGACATACTGCTATTGATTCGTGCTGTGTCGGCATTAGTGCTTTTAATACAGCACCTATCGCAAATCCAATCGCAAGACCGATTACTAAACCCATGACACCTAAAAACATCAAGCTTATTCCTCCAAAGAACAAAACACAGCCTGTCATTATTGGATTTTTGCTGTTTTTGACTTGTATTTGAACGTTATTCGACTTGCACTTAGGACAAATCATAATCAGCCCTCCTTTTTTGGAACATAAGTAAGTTGAATGTCATAACCGAGAGATTCCATCATGCTCACAAACGTTTTGTTTATAAGACCATCTTTCTTTTTAATAATGCGATTGACATACTGTCCTGTCGTTCCGACCTTCACTCCGAGCTGTTCCTGTGTAATACCAGCTTCTAAACACTTTACTTTTGTTTCAATTTCAATGTTATTCAACACCATATCAATTATCCTCCTTTTGTATTTTATTACATTGTAACACACTTTAGATTATATCACAATCGGTATTAGAGAAATTTTTTTTCTCTTTGAACACCTTATACCATGTTGTCTTACCAATATATCCGAACAGTAGTGAACAGTAAGTGAACAGTAGTTAAAACATACTGTTCGCCTGCAAAGCCTTGATACATAAGGGTTTGCGGAAATTCTGAACAGATGAACAGTAATTTAGCGAAAAACTAATCTCTATATACATATATACGTATGCAATAGTTTTAGAGGAAAATACTGTTCATCTGTTCAGAAAGCGGAAAAGACTAACGTTTTCAAGGGTTTCGGGGTGAACAGTAGCAAAAAACGTACTGTTCACTACTGTTCATACTGTTCAGATTTTGTCTCACCTTCCGATTATTCGTCAAGTGTTTCATTGTCAAGTAATTCATTGTCAAGTGTTTTATTGTCAGATAGGAGAGCATCTGAATCTACTTTTTCCTTCGTAGAAGACTCAGAAGTGACCTCATATCCTTTTTCTGGAATCCTACAATCGATAGGAACAACGATTACTTTGTACTCCATAGCTCGCACCATTTCATTCATCAATGATACTGGTATGTCTTTCACATTCTTATTGTTCAATCTCTCCCAAATAGCAGCATTACTGACTTCCAATTTCTTTGCCAATTCAGCGTTTTTGATTTCTTCCTGTTCCATTATGGCTTTCATTATGTCTCTACCTCGCATGATAGATACCTCCTTTGTTTGATACCTTAATTATATATGTCAAGTGATTTGTTGTCAAGTGTTTTATTGTCAAGTAATTTATTGAAAAGTAGCCTTTTTATTTTTTTGGGATATTTAAGCCACTCCCTGCCCCCCGGTAGGCGTGTTTATATATCCCCCTCCGGGGTAGCAATGGTAACTTTTCGGGCACATAGCCATTCGCCCTGCTTGTGTTTAATATGATGATGCTTTACGTTTGCCCAATATGAATAACCAACACCACGTGGCCGCATAAAGCCACGCAAGAAAACAAGGTAAGGAAAAGCCCCACGCAAGCCGCCACATACGACCAACGCAAGGCACAAAAGAACCCCGGCTATGTTAACCGGGGCTATTATTATTATTTATTCTGAATTAATAATTCTGATATGAGCATAAGCGGGAAAATTAATATACATAAGAATACTAGCATCTGTTTTCCTCCTTTATCATGCGATTGTGAAACGCTTGTATTGCGTCTCCGTGGTGAACGCTTGTGCAATATCTGGTAGGGCTTCCTTTAGTGCTTTACCGTCAAGCCTTGAACCCGTGACGGTTTTATAAATGACTTTAGTGCTTCCCTCTGTGACTGTCTCCCTGCCTCGCATAAGAGCGATAATATCATTTTTTAGGCTCTCATTCATTGCTTCTAGCTCTTCAATCAAACGCTTGTTCTCTCTGTACTCATTACATAGCTTTTCAAATTTACTCATTGTTTTCAACCTCCTCAAATTCAAGCGAATTAAATAATTGCGACAATTCCTGTATCATAAAATATTGTTTTGCCGTGTAATTCTTATTATGGGAAGAGATAAAATCAATGTTTTTTTGAAAATATTGTCGCAACTCCAACAACGAATGAACCGGCACGGCCGTAATATTATTTAATTGTTCGTCGCTTATATTTATAATCATTTTCATTTCATAAACCCTCCCTTTCGATAATTTCTCGCTCTTCATCTCCAGGCTTTCTCGCGTATAGCTTGAGCGTGCCGCCCTCCATTAAAACGTTGTCAATATCTGAAAAATCTAATACAAAAACTTTATCAGCGTAATAACTATATAGAGCGCAACCCGTTGTATAATTGGACAAACAATATTCTTCACCAATAAAATAAGTATCAAACGCTTCTAACCTCCCACTCAACAACTCTATTTGCGAATATTTCCCGGCTTTTATATTGGCTATTTCATCGGGTGAAAAGCGTATATTTAAGTTACCTTTCTTAAAGCGTTGGCCCTCATAATAAAAATTTTTCATGGTTAAACCTCCTCTAATCATTCCATAACCCTATAGCTGTACTTTGTATAAATCCGGCTATCTTCTATCATTTCTAATCGTGTCTCATCTTCTGGCATTCCTGCCCAATCACAAACAAGCCTCTTGTAATCTTCATCCGTTCGCGCTTGACAATCAGCTATAATATACCCGTAACATGTGTCTGTTTCTTCACCATTTTCATCTAATTTAATCGTGTAAAATTCCTTCCCCGCGCCTAACCATATTTCGCCGTAATGCTCTACTCCGTCTTTATAATGTTCCGAACAGTAAACCATTTTCACATAATCACCTTGCGAGTAACCTCTTGCGCTAGCCGTGCGCCATTCTTTACCCGTCTTGAATGTTAGATATTCCGCGGTTGTTTCCTCTGGTTCATATTCCGCTAGCGTTCTTGTTTGGCTTGTATTTCCCCACGATACACAAGCCTTTAGCCATTCTGTTATTTTCTTAATTCGCCTGGTGTTATGAATATTATTAACCAGCCCTAAATCAAACAACATTGCGCCGATGCTTGAGTAGTGCGCATAAATTGACTTATTGACAATATCGATGTACATTTTCAGCAAATTTTCAATCTCATTTTGCAAGCTGGTGTATTCTTCTTCGTTAAAACCTCCGCAATTCCTAGATTGCGCAACGATGAACAAATTGTAACAATAATCTCCGCCTATTTCCTTTAATCCGTCGTCGTCAAAATAAAGGCTAAAATCTGATTGTTCCGGCGGTACTTCTCGAATTATATAATTGATTTTCTTTTTCATGGTTAAACCTCCTTAGATAATACCGTTTTCCCTAAATACTTTTGTTAATCCGTATCTCTTAGCAAGCCTGGTGAAATGTTCTTGAAAATATAGCAACTCGCCGTAGCTATAATTGTAATTGGGAAAACCAGCTTGCCACTCAATTGCGGCACCTTCCGCACGGGCTTTATATCGTTGGTATAGCGTCATTTTGTCGTAATTCATTGTTCAACCCTCCTTTTATTGCGATACCGGTTGAGCGTCCCACCACGCTTTGCCGCCTCCCTCAATTCCTACAAAATCAAGGAAACTGTTTACGTGTCGCATGGTGGTGGCACTGTAACCATCCCACAAGCGGGCAAACTTGCCGTTATTATTGATTTTGCAAACTTCAGTTTCATAGGACTGCAAAACCTTTTCACCGCTTTCGTTCTCAATAATTATAGCTTTCCCATAAAAACTCTTAGCGTGGTCATTTCCCATTGGACTTAACTCGTATTTTTTCATTTTCTTACCCTCCTTAAAAATCAACTTTTTCTAATCGTTCCGGTACGTATACCGTTTCATAGTGCCAACCATCGTTATACGTGTTTGCTATTCGTTGTTTGTGCTTGTCTCTAATGATTCTAGAATGAGGCGCATTACATAGCATATTAAATATCAAATTAGCCGCCTCTATAATATCCTGCTGCCCGCAATTACTACCGAAAAAGCAATCAAATAACCATTCTTTTTTATCCGCTTCTAATCCAGCGTCCCTTGAACACTTACCGTTCTTTATAGGTGTTTTGCTGTAGTAAAAATCAAAGAACGGGTTATCATTCACTTGATAATAATAATACGTGCCGTCAAGCACAAAGGAAATATAACTTGTATGCGTCACGGTTATTGGTTCAGTTTCTTCCTTTGTGTTTCTATCGCTAATAATTGCAGTGTTTGTCGGCTTTACTCTACCGCCGTGATTCTCTACAATGTTAGCAAGCTCGGTTATTATTCTTGCTGCATTATATTCCCATGCTCGCAAATATAGCCTCTCGCCGTCTTTCCATACAATAGTCATTTTCTTATCCTCCTTATAATCTTTTTGTGTTGTCTCTTGTCTTGCTATGACTATATAATAACACTATTAAGATTGCTTGTCAATACTATTTTGAAACTTTTTGTTACCATTCTTTGAATAAATTTTTTGTCTCAATATACGCCTTGTCGCGTCGCTGCTCAACTTGTCTCAATTGCTCTCGCTTCTCTAGCATATCTATTCGCTTGTTTTGGCGTATTTCCTCAGCGGTAACCTCGTCTATTCGCTTGTTAAGCTCGTTAATGTCAATCAAACATTTGGCAACCGCC
>ERZ795048.1393-NODE-1393-length-21894-cov-10.262191_pt1 | contig 21894 bp, 18 predicted proteins | sample MGYA00375132_ERZ795048 | MGnify/ENA primary metagenome ERZ795048 (study PRJEB30177, sample SAMN05720225) | activated sludge metagenome | isolation source: Anaerobic digester | place: Hong Kong | collected 2014-12-17 ... | reverse complement strand
CGGTCGCTCCGCCGTACCTTCGAGATCCTGCGTGGCGAGGACCGGATGCTGCGGCAGCGCAGTGACGGTGAGGATATCGATATCGATGCGCTGGTCGAGGCCTGGGGCGATGTGCATAGCGGGCTGGAGATGACCGACCGCGTGTTTACCCGGATGCACAAGGAAGAGCGCAACATCGCGGTGATGTTCATGGTCGATATGTCCGGATCGACCCGTGGCTGGATCAACGAGGCGGAGCGTGAGGCCCTGATCCTGCTGGCCGAGGCGTTGAACACCCTGGGTGACCGCTACGCGATCTACGGCTTCTCCGGCTGGACGCGTAAACGCTGCGAGGCGTTTCGGGTAAAGGACTTCGACGATCCCTGGGACGAAACGGTGATCGGTCGGGTATGCGGTATCGAGCCGAAGGACTACACCCGCATGGGGGCGCCGATCCGCCACCTGGCACAGAAACTCAAGCAGGTCGAAGCCAGGACCAAGCTGCTGGTGACCCTGTCCGATGGCAAGCCGGACGATTACGACCTGGAGTACCGCGGGGAGTACGGTATAGAAGATACGCGCCAGGCGCTCTATGAAGCGCGTCGCGAGGGGATACACGCGTACTGCATCACCATCGATCGCGAGGGCCAGGATTATCTGCCGCACATGTACGGCGCCGCCAATTACACGGTCCTCGACGATGTAGCCAAGCTGCCTACCCGGATTTCCGATATCTACCGTCGAATCACCAGCTGATCGGGAATCTCCGCATTGCAATCACCGTCGTGCCTTGGCAACCTCTGCCCAGCCGTCGCCGTCGGGGGCCGGTCGTCGGGCGCCATCCAGCGTCCTGTCCGGCACGACAATAGAAGCCCGATACAAAGGCCGCCGGTTCACATCCACAGGGGGAATCCAATGAAACTACGTTATTGCCTGCTCGCGACGCTGCTGGTTGCGGGTGGGGCGCATGCCGCTCCTTACTATGGCCCGGGTCCGATGTCTCAACCGCCCGGTCCGGTCGCCATGCCTCAGGCAGCGAACCCGGCCGTTGAACTGCGCGCGGGTGTGGACAGGCTGCTGGCGTTTCTCGGCAGCGAGCCCAAGCCGCCGGCACAGGCGCTGGCCGCTTTTCTCGATCAGGAGATCGCACCGTTCTTTGACTTCGACTACATGGCGAGTTCGGCCGGTGGTCGTCTGTTCGAACAGCTCAACAGCGAAGACCAGCAGGCATTGGTGGCAGAGATCAAGCAGAGCTTCCTGACCAAGATGGCGGAAAAGCTCGGTGCCTACGACAGCCAGCAGGTGCGGTTCCTGCCGCCGCGTGCCGGCAATGACGGAAAGACCGCCCAGGTCAGTGCCGCGGTGCTCAACCCGGGCAGTTATCCCGCGCGTCTCGATTTCCGTCTCTACCGTTCGGGCAACCAGTGGCGCGTCTACGACGTGGCGGCAAACGGCCAGAGCGCGATCGTGCACTATCGTCAGCAGCTGATGCGCCAGATGCAGCAACGCCGTATGGCGCAGATGCGTCACATGGCACCGCCGATGCAGCGTGGCATGCCACCCGGTGCCTACGGGCCCGTGCCCATGCGCTGATTGCGTTGAATCAGAACCGGGCCCTGGCCCGGTTTTTTTTGCCCCGATGCGGGCTCAGACCGCAAACAGGCCAAGTACGGTATCGCGCATAGGCTCGAAATCCGTGTAGTCGACCGGCACCGGCCAGATACTGTCGCCAAGGCGCAGACGCAGACTCGGGAAGCTGTTCGCGCCCATCTGGCGGGCCTGCGCGATCTCGGCGGCGAGTACCGCGTGGGTTTCCCGGGCGTTGAGCAGGTGTGCGAACCGGTCGCCGTCCAGGCCCAACTGTGAGGCAAGCGCGATCAGGGTGCCGTCGTCCGACGGATTGCGCGCCTGAAGATAGTAGGCGCGCTGGATGGCGCCGATCATCGGCTCTTCGGCGTCGCCGTCCAGGCGACGTGCGGCGATCACGGCGCGGCAGGCGGGCCAGGTGCTGCGCCGGGGTTTGGCGTCGCGCCAGAAATCGAAGTTGAACCCGGTTCCGGGGATCCGCTGCTGGATGCGGCGCCAGGTGTCCTGCAACGTGGCCTGAAGCTCCGCTGGCATCGGCTGATCCGAGTCGGCGGCCAGGCCGCCCAGTAGCCGTACGACCGTTGCCTCGCCGCTGAGCGCATCGCACAGGCGCTCGAACGTCGGGCGGAACCCCCAGCACCAGGAGCACATGGGGTCGTGCACGTAGATCAGGGTGCGTGTGGCGGTCATCAGTACTGTGTCCCGCGGACTGGTTTGAACTTCGTCAATGGATCGGGTTCCAATGTCGTTCAGCAATGCCATCGCAAAGTTACACGGCAAATGAAACCAGGGCCAGAAAAGGACGCTACACAACGCACCGGCCGAGTGATGCTGATCGCCGCATGGGTCGGCGGCCTGGTCTTGCTGACACTGCTGTTCCAGGACGTACTGGAGTCGCGTTTCAACCCCAACAGCGAGCCGGTGGTCCAGGTGGGCCGGGATGGCCGCAGTGAAGTCGTGCTCGAGCGGAATGCGCAGGGCCACTATGTGGCGAACGGGTTCATCAACGGGTACCCGGTCACCTTCCTGGTCGATACCGGTGCGACCGATGTGGCGTTGTCCGAAGGCCTGGCCAACCACTTGCGATTGCAACGCGGTGGCGGCGCGATAAGTCAGACAGCGAATGGGCCGGTTGCGGTGTGGCAGACGGTGCTCGACCAGGTGCGCATAGGCTCGATCGCACTCGAAGATATCCGTGCCTCGATCCTGCCGGCGATGCGTGCGGATGACCCTGTGCTGCTGGGGATGAGCTTTCTGCGTCAGATCGAACTGATACAGCGCGAGGGCCAGTTGTTGCTCCGATACTGAACGGCCGGCCATGGGGCGGGCATAAAAAAACGCCGCACGAGGCGGCGTTTTTCAACCCGCAATCGGTGGCACTTACTTTCCGATCGTATCTTTCAGTGCTTTCAACGCGGTCACGCGAACCACCGTCGATGCCGGCTTCGCGGCGATCTTCATTGGTTCGCCGGTCGCCGGATTGCGGCCCATACGGGCCTTGCGTGCCGGCTTCTTCACGCGGCGGATCTTGACCCCGGTGTCCGGGATGGTGAATTCACCGGAACCGCGCTTCTTCATATGGCCCTCGACCATTGCGCCAAGCGAGGACAGGACACTGCCCACGTCTTTCTTGGACAGCCCCGTGCTTTCCGAAAGCGCGGTGATGATCTGGGTCTTGGTCTGCTTGCTGGCGATGGCTTTCACTGCGGGTGCAGCGGTAGCCGTCTTGGCCGCGGCTTTTTTTGCAGCGGCTTTCTTTTTTACTGCCATGTATGACTCCTGCTCGATTGGTGGGAAACCGCAGAAAACATAGCATAGAAAAACGCGGTCCAATACATGCATATGCCTTGTTTCATGGTCTGGATCGCAAAAATGCCGCTGCGACTATGCTAACAGTTACAGGTTGTGAGCCTGGCTGGGGGCTGGCGATCGATCGGCAGGCCGGTACGGTCGCTGTTTCGATGCTGGGGTGTGCCGCATCCGGCGTGCGTCGAAAAGGGCGCGCGCGGTCATTTTCGACGAGGTATTGCACACGGCGGGGCCGATCGGGCCACCGCTCACTCAATCGCTCAAGATCGCCTTGGTCGGGGTCGATAAGGACTGATGTACCCCGTTTCCCTGGGCGCCACCGGAACAGCACGGACTAATGGATACTGCCACCCGCATGTCAGACTCAGCCTCCAGTGAGGAAATGGCGCACTTGCGCGCCCTGGTCCCGCTTCACGCCCTGCCCGACGATGCCCTCGGCGAGCTGCTGGAAAAAGCACGGTTTGAGTCCATCGCCAAGGGCAGGATGCTGTTCGAGCAGGGCGACACCGATCATGAGCACGTCTACCTGCTCGATGGCTCGATCGTTCTCCTCAGCGACCGCGCGGTGGTCGACAAGGTCAGCGCCGGCAGCGACACCGCCCGCTTTCCGCTTGCCCATCAACTGCCGCGCAAGCAGTCTGCACGTGCAAAAACTGACGTCCGGATCGCGCGCATCGACAGCCGGCTGTTGAGCGACGCACTGGCGCGCACCCAGACCGTCGATTACCAGGTCTCGGATCTCGGCGATGCCTCGGAAGACGACTGGATGAGCATGTTGTTGCAGTCACGTGTGCTGCAACAGGTGCCCGCGTCGAATATCCAGCGCGTGATGATGAGTGTCGAACAGGTAGAGGTCGCCAGTGGCGATGACCTGATCAGGCAGGGCGATCCAGGCGACTACTACTACATGTTGACCAAGGGCCGCGCAGTGGTGCGCCGTGACGCCGCCGATGGCAAGGGTCCCTGTGAGCTCGCGACCCTCGGACCCGGCGATGCGTTCGGCGAGGAGGCCCTGCTTTCAGACAGCCCGCGCAACTCCACCGTCAGCATGCTGCAGGACGGCGAGGTCCTTCGCCTGAGCAAGGAGGACTTCCTCGACCTGATACACAACCCACTGCTCGATCGCATCGACATGCAGGCCGCGCAGGCCAAGGTCGATCAGGGTGCGATCTGGCTCGATCTGCGCAGCAGTGAGCAATACGACGAGTCGCACCTGCCGGGCGCAATCAATTTCCCGTTCGAGTCACTACGTTATCAGGCGGCCAGTCTCGCGCCGGACGGCCACTACGTGCTCTACAGCAATACCGGCGGGCGGGCGATGGCCGGTGCGTTCCTGTTGATCGAGCGTGGTATCGATGTATCGGTTCTCGAAGGTGGGATCCGCGACGGTGAAACCGGATCAACGGCGGCGGCGCCGACGCAGTCTGCGGCCGCGGCCCCGTCCGTGCCGGACGATCATCTGGCGCATGCGCGTATCCGCGAGGCCGAACAGCGTGCCGAGGAACTCGAAGAGCGCCTGAAGGCAGTGGAACGGGTCAAACAGGATGCTGAGGAAGAACGCCAGCAGCATCTGCAGCAGGTACGTGCGGCGGTCGATCAGGCGCGCCGCAAGCTGGTCGAGACGGAAGAACAGAAGCGTGAGGCACTGGCGGCGCAGGAAAAGGCGTACGCGGATATGGAGCGCCTCACCAGCAGCCTGGAACAGGCCGAAAGCGAGCGCGCCTCGTTGCAGGGCCGCATGGCCGAGATCGAAGGCCTGGACAAGCAGCTGCAGACCCGACTGGCGAAAGCCGAGCGCGAACTGATCGGTGAGCGTGAGCGTGCCGAGTCGGCGACCAGCAGCCTCGAAGACCTGTCTGCCCGCCTGTCTGAGATTCTCGAGCAGCGCGAGGAGGAGCGTGATCAGCATGCCCGAGAGCGTGGCGAGCTGAAGGAGGAGATGACCGCGCTGCAGATGGACCTGGAGCTGGCGCAGGCCGATATGCAGGAACTGCAGCAAAGTCTGAACGCACGCAAGGCAAGCGAGGACACCGACAATGCGGCGCTCGATGAACTGCAGCAGCGCCTTGAGGCGGCGGAGGCTGCGAGCGAGGCACTCAGGAGTGCGCGTGACGAAGCGCAGGCCGGGCTGGAGGCGCTGACTACAGAGCGCGACAGCCTGGCGCAGCGAATGGCGCAACTGGAGGCGCAGGCGGCCACGGATCTGGGACATGCCGAAGAACGTGCCGTCAAACTCGATGCGGCCTTGCAGGAGGCCGAGAACCGCGCATCCGAGACGATGGATGCCCTGCAGCTGGAGTTGCAGCGTCTGCGCGACGAACACGCGGAGCTGAACACCAAGATCAGTGCACAAGAAGAGCAGGCCCAGCAGCGGGTAACCGAACTGGAGAGCCGTCTCACGGCGATGACGCGCGATGGCGCCGAGGAGTTGCAGGCACAGGAGAAGATTGCTGCGGACCTGCAGGTGCAGCTGTCGGCCGTGCGAGAGCAGGCCGAGCGCGATCAGGAAACCATCACCTCGAGCACTGCCGAGCTGGCCGAACTGCAGCATGCCCTGGAGCAGGCAAAGGCCGAAAACGACGCCCTGCAGTCGCAGCTGGTCGCCGGTAGCGAGGATGCGGGTGTCGCACTACAGCAGGCACAGGCGCGGATCACCGAGTTGGAGTCGCGCCTCGCCGACGAGAAGCGTCTCGCCGGCGAGCGTGGTGATGCCCTTGAACACGAGCTGGCTGAGACAACGGCCGCGCTGCAGACGGTGCGTGCGGAACACGATCAGGCACAGCAGGCGCTGACCGATGCCCAACGTCGATTCGACGAGCTTCAGACCACCGTTGACCAGTTGCGCGCCGATCTGGCCGCGAGCAGCGAGGGTGCGGACGAGGCCCTGACGCAGGCGCGCGCGCGGATTGAAGATCTCGAAACGGCGCTGGCCGATGAGCAGCAGGCGACGCGGGACAGCCATGCTCAGCTTGAAACGTCGCAGTCCGAGACCGCGCAGCTGCAGGCTCAGGTGGCCGAGTTGCAGACGCGTCTGGATGACGATGCGCGTGTGGCCGGGCGGCGGCTGGAGGAGGCGAACGACGGCCTGGCGCAGCTGCAACAGCGATTCGAGGCGGCGCAGTCCGAATCGGCGCTTGCCGAACAGGCATTGCACGCTGAGCGCGACCAGCTGCGGGCGGAAAACGCCGCCCTGCAACAGCGCGTGGCGGCCGGTGATGCGTCTGCCGATGAGGCACTGCAGGAGGTCCAGGCGCGTACGCGGCAGCTCGAGGCGCAAATTGACGAACTGCAGCGTGCGGCTGTCGACATCGCTGCCGACCACGACAAAGAACGGCTGCAGCTGCGCACAGAACTGAGCGAGGCTGCGGTGCACGCGGAACAGGCGTTGACGGCTGCACAGGAGCAGGCGCAAGCCGAGGCCGCGGAGCTGCGGGATCAGGTACAGCGTCTGGCCGCTGAGAACGCGACGCTGCAGGCCGGGATCGCAGAGAAAGCCTCCGGCATCGACGAGGCGGAAGGCCAGCTGCGCGCCGAGGTACGTGAGCTTTCCCAGCGCCTCGAAGAGCGAGAAATCGCCCTGGCGGCGGCCCGTGAAGAGCAGTCCGAGCTGATCGAGGCGCTGAACGCTGCGAGCATCGAACTGGAGACCCTGCAGCTTGCGGTGAGTGACAAGGATGAGGAGCAGGCGCGCCTGGTCGATCTCGAAAACCAGGTTGCCGAGGCGCTGCGCACCCATGAACAGGAGCTGCTGGAGCATGAGCAGGTTCAGAAAGCCCTGCGCGAACAGCTGGAACAGCATGGCGAGCAAAGCCAAACGCTGGAAAAAGAGGTGGCACGCCTGCAGGCCCTGGTCGACGCGGGTGCGACGGAGGACCAGCAGGACCTGCAGCAGCAGCGCGATGCACTGCGTGCCGAATTGGCGGTGCGCGAAGGCGAAGTGGAGCAGTTGCGCGGGGTACTCGAAGAGTATGTAGACCAGATACGAGCCGCCCGGTCGGACGACGATGACGTCTCCGAAGTGACGGCGCTGCGCAGCGAGCTCGAAATGGTCCGCGAACAGGCGATTCGCGATGTCGCCCACATGCGTGAACAGCTGGCGGCTGCCGAGACGCAGAAACGCCGGCTGCAACAGGCCGACGGCCGCGAGGCGATTTCCCTCGAGGCGATGCGCCAGAAGATTGAAATGCTCGAATCGTCGCTGACGGAGCGGCAGCGCGAGCTTGCCGACGCCGAGGCATCACGCCACATGCTCGAAGATTCACTGGAGGATGCCAACCGGCAGGTCGACGAGGCGAAGCGCGAACGCGAAAAGGCCCTGGTCGAGGCGGATGAAGCCCTGTTCAGCCGGCGCGAGGCCGAGACGGCGCGCGATCAGCTGCAGGAGGCCCTTTACCTGCTGCAGGAAGATGCCGAACAGGCGCGGGTGACGGACCTGCGCGATTCACGCCTGAAACCAAGCAAGAAGCCAATCGGGATGGCCAGCGTGTCGGGCCCGAATCGCTGGTTGCCCGGTCTGGCCGGGGCTGTCGTGGTGCTGCTTGCGTTGGAGGCCGTCAGCCTGCTGAGCGGCAAAGGTGAGCTGTTTTCGATGTTGCTGGGGCTTGCCGGTCAGTGAGCGATCCTACGCAGAGCCGCGCGTTGTGCGCGGTCGATGACATCGACGATCCGGGTACACGGGGGTTCGAGGTCGCATTGGACGGGCAGCAGGTACTGCGCCTGTTCGTGGTGCGCAAGTCCGGCACCCTGGCCGCCTACCGCAACAACTGTCCACATACCGGTGCACCGCTGGAATGGCTGCCGCATCAGTTCTTCGATCTGGAGCAGAGCTTCATTCAATGCGCCATCCATGGCGCACTGTTTCGGCCCGAGGACGGCTACTGTGTGCGAGGACCCTGCGTGGGCCGATCACTGGAACCCCTCGAACTGGAGGTCAGGGACGGCCGGCTTTATCTGGCTGCTGCACCAGGGGGGGCGCGGCGCTCACCGGTTTGATGGGCGCGCCAGGCGTTCACTGCCATTGGTCCAGCAGACGGCCGATCGGCAGTCCGGTGATGGCCACCGGAAACCTGGCCGCGGCGTGTCCGGCGCCGATACTCTCCTGCACTGTCAGCAGGCGCAGTGAAGGTGCGACGACATCCGGTGTCGCAATATCCGCCTGATCGGCTTCCTGCACATTGTTGAGTGGCTGACCGGTGATCATGTCGAAATGCGTAATCATCGTCTGTCTCCTGTCGTGCGGACGCCGTTACAGGAGATAGCGGCTGGCCGGAGCGGGCCTTGAATGCCACCTGGTGTCATGGGCAATGCCGCCGCGGCCGCATGCACTGTCAAGCGCTGACAAGTGTCAATGAAATCAATTGGCAGACAGGGCAGGCTTCCCAGCCTGCTATTGGTATATTGTCGCGGTCGGGTTGCGTGCCACCGTCGGCCGTATCCGACAAACGCCAGGTCATGGTGGGGCGATCAGGTCTTATGGAGTTCTCCGGCGAACTTTTTCCGGCATCCTGGGGGTGGTGGTCCGCTGCGTTATACGCCTGGCTGCTGACGCGCGCGCTACGCTGGGCGCACTGGCGGCGGCTGGCCGATGCAGATCAGCTCAACGTGTTTCTTGGTGCGGCTGTATGTGTGCTGTTGTTGTGGACCTTGCGAACCGAGATTCAGCCCGGATTCCACTGGCACCTGTCCACGATGGTCACCCTGACCCTGATGTTCGGCTGGTCACTGGCGGTGGTTGCCGGCAGCCTTGCTCTGCTGGGGGCGACGCTCTTCGGTCTGAACGACTGGTCCGGACTGGCGCCCACGGCCCTGGTGTTTATCATGCTGCCTGCCGCACTCACCCAGGTGTTGCTCGGCCTGGCACGCGCCTACCTGCCGAAGCACTATTTCGTCTACGTCTTCGTCAATGCGTTCTTTGCCGGCGGACTGGTCACGGTCCTGGTGGCGTTGACGGCTTCCGGTCTGCTGTTGGCAGCGGGAGCTTTCCCGCTGCAGCGGTTGATTGACAACTACCTGCTGTTCCTCCCCCTGATGTTTTTTCCCGAGGCCGTGCTCAACGGCTGGCTGATTTCGATCATGGTCGGATTCAAGCCGCACTGGGTTGGGTCCTTTCGTGACGAAGAGTACCTGCACGGCAAGTGACCCGGTGGTGTTAACCTTGGTTTCGCCGCGCCGGGGCGTCCGGTAGTGGCCGGTAACACAGGGCATGGGGGGTCAGGTTGAGCTGGTGGGGGAAACTCGTGGGCGGGGCGTTTGGATTCATGCTCGGTGGGCCGTTGGGTGCCCTGCTGGGTGTGGCCCTGGGACACAATTTCGACAAGGGGATGAAAAGCCTGCCCGACGATGCGGCGGGTGTGGGTGACCGCGAGCGGGTACAGATGGCCTTTTTCACCGCGACGTTCGCGGTGATGGGGCGTGTCGCGAAGGCCGACGGCAGGGTCAGCCCCGAAGAGATCCGCATGGCTGAGACGGTCATGGCCGAGATGTCGCTGGATGCCACCAAGCGCAAGGCCGCGATCAACCTTTTTCATCAGGGCAAATCCGATCAGTTCGATCTCGATGCGGTGCTGCAGCAGTTCCGTCGGGAGTGTCACGGGCGCAGCACGCTGATCGGCATGTTCATCGAGATCCAGCTGCAGGCGGCCTATGCCGATGGCAGCCTGGACCCTGCCGAGGACCGGCTGCTCAGGTACGTCTGCGACGGCCTGGGCGTGTCCGAACTCGATTATCGTCGCCTCGAGCGCATGGTAAGGGCCGAGCGCGGCTTCGGCGGACAGGCCGGTGGCAGGGGACAGGGCCGCACTGGTGCTGGCAGCCGTCCGAGCCTGGACGATGCCTACCAGGTGCTCGGTGTACAGCGCGATGCCAGCGATGCTGACGTCAAGCGTGCCTACCGGCGTCTGCTCAGTCAGCACCACCCCGACAAACTGGTGTCCAAGGGCCTGCCCGAGGAGATGATGAGAGTGGCGTCACAAAAGACCCACGAGATCCGCCAGGCCTATGAGCAGATACGCGAGTCGAGGGGCGGTTAGAGCCGCGGCGGTTGAGCGGCCTTGTCGTGCTCCGTATGCTTGCACCTGGCCCGCCTGACGCAATCGGGTGTCAGCGCGCCAACGGAGGATCCATGACCGACAGCTTCGACCCCCTGATACTCAATATCCTGTATGCCTGCATGGGGGGATTTCTGACCCTGCTGTTCATGTGGCTGGGGTGCAAAGTGTTCAGTCACATCGTCAATTTCAGCATCCCGCAGCAGCTGGCTGCCGGCAATATGGCCGTGGGGATGATGATCATGGGCATCTTCATCGGTATCGGTACCGCGATGGGGCTGGTGATCGGTCTCGGACTCAACTGAGTGATGCGGGCGCGGGCCGGCTTCTGGTTGGCTGCCGCGTTGCTGCCGGCGCTGGCGCTGGCCGGCGTGCAGCGACATGTCAAGCACGAGCATTGGACGACCGAGTACGACCCGCTGTTCCGCAAGTACACCAAGCATTATTTCGGCGCGCATTTCGATTGGCACTGGTTCAAGGCCCAGGCCATCGCAGAGTCGGGTCTGGACCCGGATGCGCGCAGTCCGGCCGGTGCACGCGGAATCATGCAGATCCTTCCTTCCACCTATGAAGAAATCAAGTCACAGAATCCGTTCCTGGCCGGGATCGAGGATCCCGGCTGGAACATCGCGGCAGGCATCTTCTATGACCGCCAGCTGTACCGGAAGTGGAAGCAGAAATACGAGGTGCAGACAGCGGAACGCCTGAAATTCGCCTTTGCCAGCTACAACGCCGGCTATGGCAACGTGCTCAAGGCCTATCGGCGCGCTGCTGCGCAGCAAGGCGAGATCAAGCGCTGGGATCAACTGGCGCCACATGCGCCGACAGAAACGGGGCGCTACGTCAGCCGGATTGAGGGCCTGATGCAGGTCGACGACTGACCTGCATCAGGTGATCTTCACTGCTGCTGCCAGTATGGCGTGCGGTATCCGGGGTAGGCCGCGGGGTAGCGCGGTCCATAGGCCGGCATTGCCGGATAGGGATACGGCTGGAAGCGGTTGCGGTTGGCCTGCATCGCGCGATTCTGCTCCAGCGCCGCCTCGCGCTGTTCACGCTGGCGGCGCATGTTTTCCTCGTGCTGGGCCTGGCGCTCGCTCATGTACATATCGAAACGTGAACGCATCGACTCGCGATAGGTAGCCATAGCATCAGTGTTTTCGTACTGCAAAGCGGCGGCACTGACGGATGTGTCGGTGGCTTCTGCGGCGCCTTGTTGTGCGTCGGAGTCGGCGGTTGCTGGTGCGACCACAGGGGGGGCGATTTCCGGCGCTGGCGCCGGCACTGGCTGGGTGGCCGTGATCGCCGGTGACGGTGGCGCGAAACGGGGCTCTGCCGGCAAGGGCGGCGCGACTGGCGCCTCGGGAGCCGGCGGGGCCACTGCCACAGGCGGCGCTTTGGCAGCAGGAGCCGGCGGTTTGGCGGTTGCGTAGGGGCCGGGAATGGCGTCAGCTGCTTTCACCTGTTTCGCTTCGGCAACTGGCGTGGCCGGTACGGGTACGGGTGCGGGTTCGGGCGAGGCAACGGCGATGTCCGCCGCAGGCGCCATGGGTGCCGGTTCTGCAGTCGGGATCTCTGCCCGCGTCTCCACCTCTGGCTGCTGCGCGTTCGCGGCCTCTTGCAGACGGGCTAGATTCGCATCGGATGCCTTCTGCATCTCATCGCGACGCGCCTGGAGTTTTTCGCGCATGGCTTCGTGCCGGGCTGCCGCGGCTGCCGCGGTGTCTTCTGCCGGCGTTGCGTCCGCTACCGCGGCAGTCGCCGCCGGTGACGGCGATCCGGCCCATGGTGGTGATGGCGGCATGCGGTAGCCTTGTTTCTGTGCGCGTATCTTCAACTGCTCGTACTGCGCGTTGCGGTAGTCGTCGCGTGCCGTGCCCTGGAGATTGGCCATGGCGGCGGTGTGTGCGGCGACCTCCTGGTCATTCATGATGCGAAAGGCCGGTTCCTCGGCTGCGCGGGCTGGCGCAATCACGATGATGCCCAGGCCGACGAGGCCGCCGAGTAATTGCTTCAGATGCGTCATTTCACATTACCTTGCTGCGATGCTGGATTGTGCATTCTAGCCCGGAACCCCCGCGCGGTTGGAAGCGCCGATCAAGTCGTGCTCAGGCGTCGCGCTCGATGCCGAGTTTTTTCATGCGCGACCGCAGGGTGCTGGCGGGCAGATCGAGGATCTCCGCGGCACCGCCCTTGCCGGCAATGGCCCAGGCGGTGTGATCGAGTACCCGGCGGATGTAGCGCGCTTCGTTATCCGCCAGTGGCACCAGTTCTTCTGTGGGCTCCCGGGGGGGAGCGGCACTGGCAGTCGATATCTCGACGCTCGACCCGATGCCGGAGTTCACCAGATGTGGCGCGATCGGTACCACCTTGTCGCGCGCGAGAATCGCGGCGCGTTCGATCACGTTCTGCAGCTCGCGGATGTTGCCAGGCCAATGGTAGGCCATCAGCAGCTGCATGCCGTCATCGGACACGCGACTGAACGAGCGGCCCTGCGCACGTGCCTGATCGGACAGGAACTTGGCGACCAGCAGCGGTATATCCTCGCGGCGTTCGCGCAGCGGCGGCACGGTGAGGGGGAATACGTTGAGGCGGTAGAACAGGTCCATGCGGAAGAGGTTCTTTTCCACCATTTCGACCAGGTCGCGGTTGGTGGCGGCAATCACCCGCACATCGACTTTGATCGAGCTTTCCGAACCGAGCCGGCTGATTTCATGTTCCTGCAGCACGCGCAGCAGCTTCACCTGGGCATCCAGAGGCAGTTCGCCGACCTCGTCGAGAAAGATGGTTCCGCCGTCAGCCAGTTCGAAGTGCCCCTGGCGCTGTTTGTGCGCGCCGGTGAACGCCCCCTTCTCGTGGCCGAACAACTCGCTCTCGATCAGCGTTGGGGTGATGGCGCCACAATTGACCTTGATCAGTGGTCGGTCACGCCGCGCGCTGAGGTCATGAATGGCACGCGCCATGGCCTCCTTGCCGGTACCGGATTCGCCGATCACCAGCACCGAGCTGTTGGTCGGCGCGACCTGGTCGATCTGGTCGAGCACAGCCTTGAGCGCGGGGCTCTCACCGACGATGCTGTCAAAGCGGCCTTCCGTCTTCACTTCGGCCTGCAGGTAGGCGTTTTCGGCCTGCAACCGGTCGCGCAGTCGCTCCACCTCGGCGAGCGCCTCGCGCAGCTGATGCTCCTGGCGTTTGCGCTGGGTGATGTCACGGAATGCGAGCACGGCACCCTGCACCTCGCCGCCGCGCTTTATCGGTGTGCAGTTCCAGCTGACCGCAAAATGATCGCCTTCGTTGCGCCAGAAGACGTCGCTGTCGCTTTGTTTGCTGGTGCCCTGCTTGAGGGTCTGGAAGATGCCGGTCTCAATGAAGTGGTAGGGACTGCCGTCCCAGCGCGCATACAGATGCAGTTCGTGGATCGAGTGCCCGATCAGTGCCTGCATCGGGTAGCCGGTGAGCTGCAGCGCCGCCGGATTGGCGAACGTGACGTTGCCCTCCAGGTCGAGGCCGTAGATGCCGTCACCCACCGAGTCGAGAATCGGCTGGTTGGCGGCCTCAAGCTGGCGGTTGCGTTCGGCAAGTTCGCTGCGCAGGCGTGCGATGGTCAGGTGGGTCTCTACCCGCGCTATCACTTCCTCGGCCTGGAAGGGCTTGGCGATATAGTCCACGGCACCCATCGACAGACCCTTTATCTTGTCGTCGGTGTCGTCCAGTGCGGACAGGAAGATCACCGCGATATCCCGGGTCTGCGGGTTGTCCTTGAGCTTTTCGCAGGTCTCGAAGCCATCGATGCCCGACATCAGGATATCGAGCAGAATCAGGTCTGGCTGCGCCCATTGGGCCACTTTAAGCGCATCTTCGCCGCTTTTCGCGACCAGCAACTTGTGCCCGAGCCCTTTGAGCGTGCCGAACAGCAGCTGCAGATTGGTCGGGTTGTCGTCGACCAGCAGGATGGTGCTGTTGTTGGCTGGGTTCGGGTTCAAGATGCTCGAAAGGTCGGGAGCGGGAAACGGCGATTCCGGCCATGATAGGAGATTAGTCGCTCGTTTGTCATGCCGTGGCCCCCCGCTCGCCGCCACCCTGGTCGAGTCGCTTGGCCAGCGTGGCCAGTCCGTCGAAATCGAAAACCCGCGCCATTCGGGCGATGTTCTCCACATCCTCTACCGGCGCCTCGGCCTGGTTGGATAATTCTTCGACGAGTTGAAACAGGCTGCTGACGTCACCGACGGTCACGGCATCACGGATGCGCCGTGCGGTGACGTCAGCGAGCTGGTGTGGCCAGGGTGTGGTAGGTGCTGTCGCCGGTGCAGGTTTCGTCAGCGCTATGGCCTCGAAGCGGACGCCGAGCAGCGCGGCGATCAGGTCAAAGAGCTGCCGGTCACTGAACGGCTTGCCCAGAAATGCATCGAAGCCCGACTGTGCGGCCAGGTGTTCGACATCCCGGAATACGCTCGCACTCATCGCCACCAGCTTCGGCGTGCCCTGCGCAGTACCGGCGCGCAGCTGTGCGGCTGCATTGCCGGCGTCGGGCATTCGCACATCCAGCAGGATCAGGTCGAACGCCTTTTCGCGCAGGCGTGCCGCGGCCTCATCGAGCGATGTGAAGGTCTCCACATCGCATAAAGCATGGCGCAACAGCGTGGCCACCACTTCGCGGTTCTCGACGTTTTCATCCACGACCATGACCGAACAGGTCTGCCCGCTGCGCAACTGCAGTCGCGTCGCCACACCGGCCGATCTGCCGGTTGCGTGGCCGAGTTCCTCTGTTGTGACCTCCGGGGCGGGAACCCGAAAGCGAAAGCGGCTGCCTTCGCCGGGCTTGCTGGACACGCTCAGCGCTTCACCGCCCAGCAGCCTGATCAGACGCTGATTGATCGCCAGGCCGAGCCCGGTGCCATCAACGGCATGACCGTCGCGGGCCTGGTTGAAGGCATCGAAAATGGTGGTGATCCTGTCTGCGGGGATGCCGACGCCGGTATCGGCCACCTCGAAACACAGGTTTCCATCCTCGTAGCTGGCTGCGAGGGTAAGCCCCCCGGTTGTGGTGAACTTCACGGCGTTGCCGAGTAGATTCAGCAGGATCTGTTTCAGTTTGACGGCATCGGTCTGCACCCCGGCAGGCAGGTCGTTGGCAAGCTCGAGCACCAGCTTCAGGCCTTTGTTGGCGGCGCGCTGGGCGATGATCATGCGTACGTCCTCGAGCAGTTCGCGCAGATCGGTGGGCCTGAGATCCACCTGCATCTGTCCAGCTTCGATCTTGGTCATATCGAGGATGTCGTTGATCAGGGTGAGCAGGTGTTGGCCACAGCGTTCGATCGCCTCGAGGCTTTCGCGCTGTGCGTCGTCGTTGGTCGCGTCGCGGCGCAGGATCTGTGCATAGCCGAGCACACCATGCAGGGGCGTGCGCAGTTCGTGGCTCATGTTTGACAGGAACTCGGATTTGGCCCTGCTCGCCTGTTGTGCCTGCTCGTTGGCAAGGCGCAGCGCTTCCTGTGTCTCGCGGGTCTCCTCGATCTGGTCGATGAGGAGTGTGTTCGAATGCTGCAACGCCGCCGTGCGCTCGGCGACCCGCTGTTCGAGGACCTGGTGGGCCCAGTGCAGCTGGCTCTCGCGCTCGGCGATGAGCCGCGCCATGCGCGCGATGGCGGTGGCCAGCCGGCCGAGTTCGTCATCGGTGTCCACGGCCGGGGCGACGGCGAAATCACCCTCGGCGATGGCGCCGACGCGGTCGTCGAGGATCTCAATCGGGCGGGTGATCTGGCGCGCGGCCATGCCGATGATCACGACGATCGCAATGAGTGACAGCAGCAGCCCCAATGCAACCAGCGAGGCCTCGCGACGCGCGGGGCCCAGTGCCGTCTCGGTGCGTGTGGCAGCCGTGATGCGCCACGGCAGGCCGGGCAGTTCCGTGCTGATCAGCCAGTATTCGGATCCGAGTGCCTTGCTCGGGATGGAGACGACCTCGTTCAGCGGTGCATCGTCCGGCAGGACGCGCGCCAGGGCGCTGACCTGGGCCGACGACGAACTGCCGGCCAGCAGTGCGCCATCGTCGTGATGGATGAACAGGGTTACCGAGTCACTGCGCTGTCGTTCGATTTCCTGATAGACATCGGCGACCTTGAGTTCGACCCACGACCAGCCGATCGTCTCGCCCTGGCGATAGATCGGCCGATCGAAGCGCAGCAAGTCGCCCATCAGATGCCAGCCGGCTTGTCGCGTGGAGGCGGCCCTGTCCGCACGAGGCAACGGCATGCCGACCGGTTCTCCGCGGCGCATCATTGCCCCTCGCGGTGGCGAGCCGTATTCAACCGCGGCGGCGCTGACGATCGGGTTGCGGCGCAGGCCATCGATCAGGTGTGCGTATAGCAGTGTCTGCGCCTGGTCCGGGGCGGCCAGCACAAGGTCGCCGAGGCTGCCCGCCAGGGCGGGGGCCTGGGACAGCACCAGGGCGAGACGTGAGGCCTGGTGGCGTGCGTGCTCAATCAGCCAGCGCTGGGCATTTTCGCTCTGATGCTCGCGCACGTGCGAGACGCCAAGCCAAAACAGAATCGAATACACCGCCAGCACCGGCAGGACGGTAGATGCGATCAGTTTGTTACGAATCGTGTGACGCAAGGTGCCAGATCCCCGGAGGTGCGCGCCCTCTCCACGTGGCGCAGGCGACACGTCTGGAGTCGGTCAATCATACCGCAACGCAAAAAAAACCCCCGGGGATACGGGGGGTTAGGGTCCGTCGAAACGGTATTCGGATGTTGTAGTTACTCGGAGAACAGAACTCGAAATCGATATATGCAGCGCTCAGGCGTGACCCTTGTGGTGGGCATCGTCCTGCTTGCCAACGCCTATGAGCTTCGGCAACGAGAGAACGGAAAATGCACCGGAAAAAACCACCATCCCCACAATAAGCAGCGGAGGTACGTTGACGCCGAGCAAGGGGCCCGCGATAGCCAGCATCATGGCCGAGAGCCAGGCGACCAAACCCACCACGCTGAGCAGAGTCCCTGCCTTGTCATTGGGTTCGTTTGCCGTCGCTGGAGAGTACGAAGTATGCATGTCATCCACCTTGCTGAGATCCTTCTGAAGTGTTGTTTCGCCGCATCTTTGTGCGTTTCGGCGAAGAAAATAAAGCAAGCGTCGTGCCACTTTAATTTATTCCTTTTAAAACAATGTTTTAGTTTTGTTGCTAATGGACATTAAATGTCTATGCGCGAACGTTCGGCGCGAAATATCGCGTCTCCGGAATTGAGCGCGATATTTCGCGTCGACGGTGGCCTGATGGCCGGCCCGGCGTTTGTGCAACCGAATTGGAAGTCGGCTGATGATGCGATAACCAGGGTTTTGTGGGGACACTGCAGATTGGGCGCTGTGTTTGACGGTGTCATCATTCAAGCCCGCCAATGCCGCCGTCGTGCACGTGGCCGTCCGGCCAATCAGACGTCGCTGTGGTGTCGGCGAAAAGCATGAATACGGTTTAAAAACAGTATGTTATGTTGACAGTGACCCACATCGAACCAGGTCATTGACGGCCGGAACGTGGTTTCACGTCGCCTTTGGCCGGTAGAAAAATAGCCTCCGGTGCGACCTGGAAATGTGATCTGGTTCGCACAATGCGGCGAACGGCGAAGGGATTGAGTGCACTGCGCGAGTGAGCACTCACGTTGACGCGATATATCGCGTCAGGTGGGGCGCTTTGGCTTCACCAGCGCAGCGACACGGGTTGCGTTGCGGCGCGCGGTCGTGATCTCGACGGCATGCGCCAGGGCCACGCCCATGCGCCGGCGCAGAAAGCTGACCGGCTTGCCGAAAAGTCGCAGCTCGCTGTCGGGAATCGCGAGTGCCAGTTCCAGGTCTTCGAACACGATGCCTTCGCCGTCGACACCGCCATAGATCACCGCGCTGGCTCCGTTTTGTGCGAGTCGTGTGTCGACCGGCAGGCCAAGGATGGCGCGCGCGTGCAACGCGAACTCGTCCTGTTGCTGCGTGATCATCGTGACCATGCCGGTGTCATGTGGACGTGGGCTGACCTCGCTGAACAGTACCTCGTCGCCACGCACGAACAACTCCACGCCGAACAGGCCGCGTCCTCCCAGCTCCGCGGTGATCCGGCCTGCGATATCACGTGCACGGTCGAGCGCGGCCGACGACATCGGCTGCGGCTGCCAGCTTTCGACGTAGTCCCCCCGCTCCTGGCGATGTCCGATGGGGGCACAGAAATAGGTGTGAATGCCGCCGTCGCTGCCGAGTGCGCGTACTGTCAGCAGGGTGATCTCGAAGTCGAACTGCACCATCTCCTCGACGATCACCCGCCCGCGGTTCACCCTGCCGGCGCTGAGTGCATAGTCCCATGCCGTTTCCAGCTCCGCCGCCGTGTGTGCTGTCGACTGGCCCTTGCCCGAGGACGACATCACCGGTTTGACGATGCAGGGAAACCCGAGTCGTTGTGCCGCCACGCGCACCTCGTCGAGGCTGTCGGCGAATGCGTATCCCGAGGTGGGCAGCCCGAGGGTCTCGGCTGCGAGGCGACGGATGCCCTCCCGGTTCATCGTCAATTGGGTGGCCCGCGCGGTCGGGATCACCTCGGCGAGACCTTCGGCCTCTATCTCGGCCAGCATGTCGGTGGCGATAGCCTCTATCTCCGGCACGATCAGGTCCGGCCGCTCGCGCAGCACCAGATCGCGAAGTGCGGCGCCGTCGGTCATGTCGATCACATGTGCCCGATGCGCAACCTGATGGCCCGGTGCGTTGGCGTAGCGGTCGACCGCAATCACCTCGACGCCCAAGCGTTGCAGGGCGATGATCACCTCTTTGCCCAGTTCGCCGGCGCCCAGCAGCATTACTCGCGTTGCCGTAGGGCTCAGGGGTGTACCGATACGCATGTCTTTCTCCCATTGGATCCGGGGTGCAAGCGTAGCGGCAGACAGGGCCCGTGGCGAGGGCGCGGCGCGTGATCATGCCCGGCCGTGGACGCCGATCTGGGCGCGCGCGAATTCAGGCTACGGTATGTACGTGATTCGGCGCTAGAATCGGGCCATCGCCGGCAAACGCGAAAACAGGATGAGCGAGAAATCCGAAACTATCGTCATTGCGGATCTCATGGCGCGCAGCGGTGTGGGGTTTGGTACCAGTGGGGCCCGTGGTCTCGCTGACGCGATGACGGATCGCGTCTGTTACCTGTACACGGTCGGGTTTCTTCAATATCTGGAGAAGGGCGGCGTCATTCGCCCCGGCGATGCTGTCGCATTGGCCGGTGATTTCCGTCCCAGTACGCCGCGTATCATGGCAGCGGCCGCCAGCGCGATATCAGACCTCGGTTACGAGCCCGTCAATTGCGGCAATATCCCGACCCCGGCCGTGGCCTGTTATGCGATTGCCGAGCGTATCGCCAGCTTGATGGTGACGGGCAGCCATATTCCCGACGACCGCAACGGCATAAAATTCTACAAACCGGATGGCGAGGTGCTCAAGGCGGACGAGGCGGGTATCCGCGAGCAGACGGTGTCAGTGCCGCTGGCCCTGTTCGATGAGAAAGGGTGTTTCATCGAGCCGCAATCACTGCCAGCTGAAGACGGTTCGGCCTGCCGACGCTACATTGCGCGGTACCTGGATTTTTTCCCAGCGGGTTGCCTCGCCGGCAGCCGCATCCTGGTCTACGAACACTCGAGTGTCGCCGCGCGGGTGATGACCGAGATCTTCGGCGGCCTTGGCGCAGACGTGGTGCGGCGCGGGTACTCCGAAACATTTCTTCCGGTCGACACCGAGGCCGTGCGCGCCCAGGATATCGCCCTGGCCAGGGGCTGGGCCGCCGCCGAGCATTTCGACCTGCTGGTGTCCGCCGACGGTGACGGCGACCGCCCGCTGGTGGGTGACGAACACGGCAACTGGTTGCGGGGTGATGTGGCCGGTATTCTCACGGCGCGTTATCTCGATGCCGAGGTGGTTGTGACCCCGGTCAGCAGCAACAGCGCATTGGAAAAGTCCGAATGGTTCACCAGGGTGGTGCGCACCCGCATCGGTTCGCCTTTTGTGATCGAGGGCATGCAACAGGCGGTCTCAGAGGGTGCGCGCCAGGTGGTTGGTTACGAGGCGAACGGCGGCTTTCTGATCATGACGCCGATCGTCGTCGACGGTCGCCCGCTGGCAGCGCTGCCCACCCGTGATGCCTTAATCGTGGCCCTGGGTGTGCTGCTGCTGGCCAGGCGCCAGGGTGTGCCGGTGTCACAGGTCGGTGCATTGCTGCCACCGCGTTTCACCGCCAGTGACCGGTTGAAGGATTTTCCCACCGAATTGAGCGCGCAGCGCATTGCCGGCCTGGCCCAGGATCCGCAGGCGATCGAACAGGCCTTTCCTACACTGGGTGCAGTGACCCACATCGATCTCACCGATGGCTTGCGCGCCACCTTCGCCAACGACGAGGTGGTCCATCTGCGGCCGTCGGGCAACGCCCCTGAATTGCGTTGCTATACCGAGGCGGATAGCGCCGAGCGCGCCCAGTCGTTGAATGCTGAATGCATCGGTCGGCTCGCCGCATGGCGCGGCTGAGTCACGGGCGGCGATTGCCCCGTTGCGCGGGGTACAGATCCATACCGACAGTGAGGAGACAACATGCTGGACTACCGTGAGAAGCGCAATTACCCGCGAATGGACATCGATTGCCCCGCGAGTTTCACCGTCGTCGGCGGCAAGGGTGGCGGCGCGATCGTCAAGAATCTCAGCGGTGGCGGCGTACTGATGTGGATCGATCACCAGATCGGCGCTGACGCGACACTGCAGATCGAGATCAAGCCGGTCAACGATATCACCCCCCCCATGGTGGCCGAGGTGCGGGTACTGCGTTGCACCCCCGTCAGTGACGACGACGGCAGTTTCGCAGTCGCCTGCCAGATCAGCCGGATACTTGGGTGAGCGACACCCTCGAAGAGGTGCTGGGTGTCATCAATGCAGCGCCGCGGTCGGCCGCTGCGCTGACCCTGTATGCGCTGGTCTCGACGCTGGAGCACGAAGGCGCCGGTTGCCTGTTCAAGCTGGACAAGCTGCGCGATCTGTCCGCGGCGCAGCGGCGTCTCGCCTATGGGCTGATGGAAATGATGGCGCAGCGACGCATCGGTGATGCCGTCTGGGTGGCCGCCAAGACGAAAATGGATGCGTCCGTGAGGCAAGGCTAGCCGGGTGGCTTGCGAGGTGACCTTTTCAGCACCAGGTAGACACCTGCCACGGTGACTCCGATGCCGAGCACGCTGGCGACACCCAGTCGCTCATCGAACAGCAGCCAACTCTCGATCGCAGTGACCGGCGGCACCAGGTAGAAGTAGGTGGCGACACGAGCCGCCTCACCCTCGCGGATCATCCACATCAGCAACAGGATGGCGCCGACCGAGAGCCCGCACACGAGCCATGCCAGGGCGGCGATCAGTTGCGGCGTCCACACCACGTCACCGTGCTCGAATCCACCCGTCAGCAGCCCCATCCAGAGCGCGGT
>ERZ795048.1387-NODE-1387-length-21954-cov-7.653272_pt1 | contig 21954 bp, 23 predicted proteins | sample MGYA00375132_ERZ795048 | MGnify/ENA primary metagenome ERZ795048 (study PRJEB30177, sample SAMN05720225) | activated sludge metagenome | isolation source: Anaerobic digester | place: Hong Kong | collected 2014-12-17 ... | reverse complement strand
TTGCGTTTTTCATGTGCCAAATGGCGGTAACGCGACCTTGACGGAACAATACTGGACTTCCATACCTACAGTTTCGAGAAATCCCTTCCGGGGATTTCTCTTTGTAAGGATAATGGCATACCATTAATACTGGTTTCAAGTAAAACCTTTGATGAAATGGCTGACATCCACTGCCGCCTGGGGCTTGGTGCCCCTTTTGTGTTTGAAAACGGGGGCGGCATCGCGCGGAAAAACAGCTCCTGCGGCAATGAAAGTCCCTATGAGCTGCAGTTGTCCGGCCTTCCATGCGGGGAGTTACGGGAGCGCCTTCCTATACTGCGGGATGCCGCGGGCCATGCTCTGACCCCAGTTCATGATATGGACTGGGAAAACGTCGCGGATCTGACGGGCCTTGATGAAACGGGGGCCCGCAATGCGCTGAAGCGGAGGACTTCAATTCCTTTTATCATTGAGAATGGAAATGATCTTCTGTATGCAGAACTGCCGGAACTGAATGTGATGCTCAGGGCCCATGGACTGCAGGTGATTCGGGGAAAGCGCTTTTTCCATTTCACGTCAGTTGATGTCGATAAAGGCGCCGCGGTGAAGACAATTATTGCACACTACAGGGAAACTTCCGGAAACGGGGAAATTCTTACCTTTGCTGCGGGAGACAGCTATAATGATCTGCCGATGTTCAATGAGGTATCGCAGTCATTTTATGTCGGAGAAGGGGATATCTCCCCTGTGAAGGGCGGCAATGTGCGGATCACGGATGCCAGGGGCCCCGCGGGGTTCACGGAGGCTGTGAGGTATATTATTTCCTGCTGATATACGCAGTTCATTCGATTTCCTGAACATTTTCCTTAACATATTTTTCGAACTCTTCTCTGCTCATTCTGTCCTGATAGAGGGGCCAGAGGCTCTCTTTCAATTCCTCGATGGTTTCAAACTTGGCGCCGTCTATCTTGAATCGTGACATACATGTCTCCTTGTTCGGGGTAGTGTTATGTAGTATTAATATGTACTGGAACAGAGAAGATTTCAAAAAAAGTTTATCAATTATGCGGTATTCTGTCAGCGTTCACATCAGTATGGACCGAAGCAGTCCATACGATGTGAACTTATTATGTTATCTGTTAAATAACGCTTGACTACTCCCGTGATTTCTGATAAAGCCCTTTCATCAAAAAATATAATTAATATATCCAGGAGGATACATGAAAAAGGTTATGCCGGTATTTCTCAGCATTATGTTCGCCTTTGCAGTAATGCACACAACAGAACTTCATTCCGCGCGCAACGCGAGCCCCTGCCGTGGATTGACCAAGGCACAGTGCGAAGCGAAGCCCGAATGTCGCTGGACCAAGAGGCATCAGAGACAGGGGAAAACAATTCAGGGATTCTGCCACAAATGCGGCGCAAAAAAAGCTGCACGGCATCAGGGAAAACAGAGACGAAGGGCCCGGTAACCTGTATCAATTACTCAGATATCTCTATCACAAAAGTACCAGCAGCACTGTATGACATGTATACCTGCTATCGTGTGTACACACATGGCAGGTATAATTCTTTGAAAAAGATTTTGTTGACTTTTCATTGCCGCTGCCGCTACACTCTCATAGATGCAGCATGAATATCCTGAAAAGGTGAGCAACGAAATGAATTTTAAAACGACTATGATGATAACTCTTGTAGTGCTGGCAAGCGTGATTGCGACCCAGAACACACACCCGGTGGAGTTAAAGCTGCTTTTCTGGGACCTGAATGTGCCCCTTATTCTTTTTATCATTATTATACTGGCCCTGGGATTCGCTCTGGGGTTCTTTTATACCAGTATTATGAACTTCCGGAAAAAACGTGCTGAAACCCGTGATATAATAGAAGGGCACTGACATCATTCAACATCAGGACCCTTCATGTACAATGGAAACGATGTTGCGGATATGTTTACAGCAGTGGTATCTTGTATTTTTTACACTCACTGATCATTTCATCCGACCATATACTCGCGTGGACCTCACCGATATGGGCCTTCCTGAGAAAAAACATACACAGCCTGGATTGCCCGAGCCCGCCGCCGATAGTGAGGGGGAGCTGGTTTTCAAGAAGACGGCGGTGGAAGTACAGCTCCTTTTTAAACAGCTCATTTCTGATTTCAAGCTGGTTCATGAGAGATTCCGCGTTAACCCGTATTCCCATGGATGAAAATTCAAATGCGCACTGAAGGGGGTGATACCAGGCGAAGATATCACCGTTCAGGCCTTTCCGTCCATTTTCACCTTCCGTGGACCAGTCATCGTAGTCCGAAGCCCTGCCGTCATGGGGTTCCCCTGATTTCAGGTTCGCCCCGATACCGATGATAAAAACCGCCTTTTTCTCTTTGCAGACTGCCGTTTCCCGTTCCTTCGGGGTGAGGGCCGGATACAGTTCCTCGAGCTCTTCAGTGTGAATGAATTCAATCTCATCCGGCAGAAAAGGGGCGGGGAGTTCAGGATAATGCCGGCATACCTCTCTTTCAGTGTCCCGTATCACCCCGTATATCTTCCTGACAATCGTCTTTAGAAATTCAACCGAACGCTCACTTTTATCAACAATGCGTTCCCAGTCCCACTGGTCCACATAGATGGAATGAAGGTTGTCCAGGGCTTCATCGGGACGGATCGCGTTCATGTCGGTGTAGAGACCCTCGCCGGTGGCAAACTCGTAATCGGAAAGGGCGAGGCGTTTCCATTTCGCCAGGGACTGGACTATTTCCGCGGTCTCCCCGATGTCCTTTATGCCGAAACTCACAGGCTTTTCAATACCGTTCAGGTGGTCATTGACCCCGGTATTGCTCACGACAAACAGAGGGGAGGATACACGGGACAAATTAAGTGCTGCTGCAAGTTCCCGCTGAAAACGGTCTTTTATAAATTGAATGGCTTCTTCTGTCTTCCGCAGGTTGAGATACGGTGAGTAGCCGGATGGTACAATGAGCCTCCCGTCAGAGAGGTTCAGCGTGTCATGGTTAACTGGTTGCATTGATTTATCCTGGATTGAAATTTATTCACAGATTCACGTGTGGAAGGACACAGTAAATCGGGAGTGATATGAATTCAAACATTTTTTTTAAGCGGTGTATAATACGTGCGGATAATAGTGAAATGCTCTTTTCGTGATGTCGATAAAAGGTATATGAGGGTTAGGGTTTATTCAAAACCGGATAATATTGCCGGAACATGCCGGTGAATGAAAAAATAATTTGTTACCGTCTGTTTTTGTGATTTTATTTCTTGTAGTATAATGATTTTTTATAATAATTAGCCGCAAAAGAGGTATGCTGGAATTGAACTGAAATCCCATGCCGGCAGCATATCATTCATGGAATTACCTGTATCTGCCGGTGCAATATTCTCACATGTGAGGTACTATGAAGGATTCCCAGGAGTCGAATAACCTGAAAGTCGCGTTCAAGGTATTTTTATTCTGTCTTATTTTTATTGTTATTATAGCGTACACCTCCATTAAGGGAATATCATCACTTGTTTCCGCTAATGAAGCCTTCGATTCATTCCACTCAAACCAGTTTACTTCCGTAAAAAACCTTAACAGAATCGCGAAAAACCTTCTTCAGATACGTATTAACATGCTTCAGGAGCTTTCCGCCGCGGAAAGGGGAGACATGGCAGAAGTGAAGAAGAGACGTGAGTATTCAATGAAGCTGGCTGTGGAATATAACAAAATCTGGAATGAGTTTATGGCGGTGAACCTGACCCGCGAGGGGCAGGAACTTGCCCGGATATGGAAGGAAAAGAACAAAAATCCGCTCCTCGCCCGTGAACGGTTTCATGTCGCCGCGCAGAAACGGGAGATAGGAAAAGCGAAGGCCCTGATTGCGCAATGGGTCGTGGGGTTCAGGGACCTGAGAGACACAACGTACAGTCTTATTCGCCTTCAGGAAAAAATAGGCAATGAGATTAAACAGCAGATGACGCGTGAGGCGCGGAGCATGATAATATGGTCTTACGTGCTTCTCGGGGTATCGTTGCTTATAGGGTTTGTTATTACAATAATTCTGGCGCGCTTTTTCATCAGTTCATCGACGAGAGAGGCGTGACTCTGCTTCTTCCACTGCCCTGTCCGCTCTTTCCTTGGCGCGGATAAAAATTTCCAGGAGCGGGATGGCCCGGGGGTTCAATCCCTCAAGGGATTTCCACTCTTCCCTGCTCTTCGGGGCATTTTGAGATGCAGCAATAAGGGATTCGTTTCTGAGTACATTGTGGGGGGACCTGTCAATTTTCTGCGCTATTTTGTCCCGGGCATTGAAAAAGTGTTTCAGGTAAATTTTTTCGTTCTTATCAAGGGTTCCTGAGTTTTTTATGGAAAGATAGGGTTTTTTGTTGACCCTGAACTTCACGTTTTCATACTCCAGGTTTTTTTCTGCAAGTTCTTCAAGTTTCTCCGGATCTGTTAATTTCTGCAGCAGTACTTTTTTCAGTTCAAGAAGGTACAGTACATCATCAGCTGCGTATTCGATCAGGGACTGCCGTATCGGGCGCCTGCACCAGTTTGCCCTCTGTTTGCGCTTGCTCTTGTTGAGCTGTATGCCCAGTTCCGCCTCAATGACGCGGGAAAGGGCAAGTTGTGTATGTCCGCAGAGCCGTGCAGCTGTTTGTGTATCAAAAATGTTTACCGCCTTGTAGCCGAAAAGGTGTTCCAGAAGAAGAAGATCGGTATGGGGGCTGAACATGACAATCATGATGCTGCTTTTCAGAAGAAGATCAAAGGGACTGAGGTCATTGATGGCAACGGGGTCAATGAGATAGCATCGTTTTCCGTCGTACAACTGAAGGAGGCAGAGGTGCATCCCGTAACGGTGAAGGTTGTATTCCCCCTCAAGGTCCAGGGCAAGTTCCTCAATGTTTTCACTCAAGAGCCGTTCCGCAAGTTCCCTCAGCTGGTCATCATCATCAATATAATCTATCGGTGTATCCAATTCCTGTAACTCCATTATGTTTCGGGTAAGCGATATTCTGTTTCATTTTCCCGGTACCTGACGCATCGGCTGATGCAGTTACGCGCTGCTGCGGAGGTTATGAAAAAGGGTACTATACTGCAGTATTGTAATATTCGTCAATTGTTTTCAAAAAGGAGAACTGTTTTTTAAGAATATGCTGCCATGACGATTCTCCATGAGCATCGTACGTATACTGTATGCAGCGCGTTGATGTCAGCACAAAAGTGATTCAACGACATCAGTGACTCCGGAAAGGGGGCCGGTGAAATCAGCGGGTGTTTCACCTGCGTTGCTGTGTTTTCGTATCCGCCTGCTCAGTGCAAGGGAGGATTCTTCAACAGCTTCGCAGTCCGTGGTGAGGTAGGTTTTCATGCCTGTCTTCCCGGCGGCAAGGTCGTTTATGCGGTCATTGCCCACCATGAGGCATTGTTCGGGAGGAACCTGCAGGTGCTCTGAAATTTCATAATAGTATTCCTCGCGTGGTTTGCAGTATGACATATTTTCGATGTGTGTGATGTAGCGAAACACATCCGCGTCTATTCCCGACCACGAAATCCGCATCTTCTGTACCTCTACGGGCCAGATGGGGTTCGAGGCGGCGCCAAGGATGATATCGAGCTCCCGGAGCCGTGAGAAAACCTCCCCGATGCCCGGAGGGGGGATGACCAGGGTACGTAACACAGGGAAATCTGTGCGGTAGAACTCCATAAACCTGTCCCACAGGTGGTCCCAGAGGTCATTGCGGTCTCCACAGAAGTGATTGAGAAAGAGTTCCCTGTTTTTCAGGGAGCCGTCATTCAGCATCATTTTCTGCGTCGCGGAGATTATTCTATCGGCAAATGATTCAGGGGGGATGATATCGGCAAATACCTCAGATGCCCGGGGAATATACTGTGTGAAAAACTCAAATTCATCATAGAGTATCAGGGTGTTGTCTATATCGAATAATACTGCTTTAATCATTGCCTCTCCTGCGGGCCCTTCTGCCGCCCGGTTGTGATGTGCTCATTGTCTGATATATTCCTGAGGCGGGGCCGCATTACACATCAGGCCGGTGTCTCCGGGTTTGCTATGTACGCAGGGTTGCCTTGAGACGGAGGGGGTTCGTGAATAGTTCAAGGGCGTCTATGATGTTTCCTGCCGCGATATCTGCCGCCTGCAGTGCCGCGACGCATACCCCCTCCTTCTGGATCACCGCGATTCCCAGTGCGGAGTCCCGGAGCATGAGACAGTCGTTCCTGCCATTCCCGATGCATGCCGTAATATCAGCCCCCAGTTCGTGAAGATACGCCTGCTTTTGTTCCGCCTGGTTCCCCGGTGCCAGAAGTTTCAGCGTACAGGGGATATCCTGTATTGCCTTACCGGCGCTGCCGAAAGTGTCAGCGGTGATAATATGGACGGTGAGTACCTTTGAAAGGCCGGCCAGGGCCTCACTGACTCCCGCGATGAGAATGCCGTCCTGTGCGACAGTGCCGTTGTAATCCACAAGAAGATGCGATATTGAAAGGGCTCCACGGCCCGGAATGTCATATGAAATCATACAGGTTTCTCCCGGATGTTAGTATCAGCATTGCCGGGTCTATTCTTCAAGGATTTTTTTGGTGATATGGAGAGTAATTCGAACGAGTGTGCTGTTGCGGGCGGGGGGTATGAACAATGCTGCAGGTGATTAAACCTTGACAGGAAAATGAACATTCGGATATGTTATTCAAAAAAGGGGTTGTATCAAATACTGCTGACAGGGTGGTGTGAATTCGCCGCAACGGTTGCTGGGGACCGGGGATACGCGATGAGCCTCTGTCGGCAGGCGCGGGGATGTGTAGCATTATATATTTAATTTTAAGCAGTGAGGGGGATTTATGAACGAATCATCAACAAAATGGTATATCGAACAGTGTACGTTTCCGGCTCTCATGAACCGGAATGCGACCAGGTTCGGTCAGCGTAAAGCCCAGATGTGGCGCGGTGCGGACGGGAAGGTGAACAGTATCACCTATGCGGAAATATGGAGACTTGTGAAGGAGCTTGCCTCCGGACTTATGGAGCTTGGAGTTGTGAAGGGGGACAGGGTTGCCCTGATGGCACACACCTCTCCTGACTGGATGAGGGCGGACTACGCGATTCTCAGCGCCGCGGGAATCACGGTGTGTATTTATCCCACACAGTCGGAAGAGGAAATGGCCTTCATTCTTAACGATTCCGGTTCAAAAATTGTCTTTGTCCAGGGAGAGGATAATCTGCAGAAGGCCCTTTCTGTGAAGGGGAACGTGAAGGCCCTTGAAAAAATAGTGATGATGGAAGATGAGTACAGCAGCAGCGATTCCATGGTCATTGACTTTAAACAGCTTCGTGAGATGGGTGTTGTGCGTCTCGCGAAGGATAAATATGAATTTGAGAAACGGTGGCGGTCCGTAGAAATTACCGACAGGATGACCATCGTCTATACTTCCGGTACTACAGGCATGCCGAAAGGGGCGGTCCATACCCATTTCAGCATCAACGCCGCAGCGAACAGGGACATGAGGATTGTTCCGAATTATCGGGATGACGATGTAATAATGTCATTTCTGCCGCTGGCCCATACCTATGAGCGTGAATGCGGCCATACCACGGCAATGCTTTCCGCTACTCCCATTGCCTATTCATCTCCGAAAACCATAGTGGAAGATTTTCAGATTTTCAAGCCAACGGTTTTCATGTCAGTACCGAGAATTTACGAGCGGGTGTACATGGCGATGCGTGAGCAGGCGTCGAAATCAAAAGTAAAAAAAATGATTTTCGACAGGGCCCTGGCGACAGGTTTGAAGGTTATTGAGAAAAGGTCCGACGCGAACGGATTTGTTGACATGTCGGAAGGGATTGACCTGACGGCGGGAATAGGGAAATGGCTCGCATTCAAGTTCCGTCTTTACGATAAAATTCTTTTCAGCAAGGTGCGCCAGCTCCTGGGAGGGCGGTACCGCTTTGCGTTTTCCGCCGCCGGGAGCCTTCCGGCTGACCTCTGCAAGGTGTTCATGGCCATGGGTATCCGTATTATCGAGGGTTATGGCGCTACGGAGACATGTAATACAATTAACCTTAACAAACTGCACAAAATTCTCCCCGGCTCTGTGGGGCCGGCTGCTGTGGGTGTCGAGGGGCGTGTCGCGGAAGACGGCGAGTGGCAGGTGAGAGGTGATAACAATATCATTGAATACTGGAACAATCCGGATGCCACAAAGGACGCATTCACCCCGGATGGATTTTATAAAACCGGAGATATTGTTGAAATGCTTGCTGACGGATACATTAAAATTGTTGACCGCAAAAAGGGCCTTATGGTGCTTGATACGGGCAAAAATGTCGCCGCGAACAAAATTGAAAGCAAGTTCTCCATAAGCCGCTGGGTTGAACTGGTGTTCCCGATTGGTTCGGAGCGCAAGTATGTTACAGCACTTGTAATACCCCGGTTTGAGACGCTTATTGATTATTATAACACCAATAATGTTCCCTACGACAAATCGAAGCTGGTATTTGTTGAGGAGCCGGCACCTATGTGCGTGGAAGTCGGAGAGGATTTCATTGCAACGGATGTGCTGAAAAAGCTTGTGGATGAGGATATCCAGAAAGTGAACAGTGAACTTGAGGAGTATGAGCGCATCAAAAACTACACGATTCTCAGGCGGAAGCTTACGCAGGATGATGGTGAAATGACTCCGACCCTGAAAGTGAAGCGGAAGGTGGTGCTGGATAAGTACAAGGACCTGATTGACGCAATGTATAAGTAAATAAAAAAAGGGGCTGTCTAAAAAGGCAGCCTCTTTTTTTATTATATGCGATAAAAAATGTATGCTTCGGCATTTATTTACTGTGCAGCGGGGTAGTGTCAGGTGCCGGAAAATTCCGGTTTTTTCCGCTGCGCGAATGCCTCCACCGCTGCTATAAGGTCGTTCGATGGAATGGTGTAGTTGCTTACCGCGGCATTGAATTTCAGACTGTCATCAATGGACTTGCCAATACCGTATTTCAGCACCGCCTTTGAGGCCTGTACCGCGAGAGGGGAATTCGCCGCAATGTCCTGCGCCATGGTTTCCGCTGCGTTCAGAAGGCTGTCGTAGTCTTCATAGATTTCGTTTACAAGCTGGATGTCCTTTGCCCGCTGTGCGTCAATATCCTTTGCCGTGTAGGCAAGTTCCCGCGCGGTCCCCTGACCCACAATGGTCGGGATACGCTGGAGTACTCCGACATCGGCCACAAACCCGATCGCCGCTTCACGGAGTGAGAACAATGCATCCTTTGTGCAGAGGCGTATGTCGCATGCCGTTATTACGTCAAGGCCCCCGCCTATGCAGAAGGAGTGAACAGCCGCGATGACCGGCTTTCTGCACTTTTCCATTGCGGAAATGCCTTCCTGCAATGAAAGTATTTTTTCATAGAATTTTCTTTTGATACCGCCGTACTGCTGTTTCTCAAGAAGTTCACTGAAAAACGGTATCATGCTTGGAAGGTCAATTCCCGCCGAAAAACAGGAACCTTTCCCCGCGAGGATAATTGCGCGTACTTCATCGTCCTCATCGAGCTCCTTGAAAATCGGGATGGTTTCCGTCCATGCCGGGGGATTCATGGCGTTCTTTTTTTCGGGACGGTTGAGCCAGACCCAGGCGATGTGGCCTTTCTTTTCAACAGAATAAAATTCATAGCTCATGGGTATTCTCCTTCTAACAGATGATTTGTAGTGTATCCGAACCTCATGGGGCACGTGACATATAGTTATAGTGCATCTGCTCTACTGAACAGGAGACACAATTATTATCATATATTTCAGTAGTGTCAGGTTGGCAAGTTTTTTACACGGGAATGTGGAATTATACGAAAAAAAATCCGGTGAGAAGTTACCCTGCTCACCGGATTTTTTTCAGAATTTCTTTGAAGAGTTTATCTGTTGTACATTTTCTCGATCTGATCGGAATACGTTTCGAGAATGTTCTTTTTCTTCGTTTTCTGGGTCGGCGTCAGCATACCGTTTTGCTCGGTAAAACGCTCAGTAAGTATAGTATACTGTTTTACCTGCTCAAATCCTTCAAGCTCTTTATTTGCTTTCGCTACTTCCTGTGCGATGAGCTCTTTTATATTTCCCTTCTCGATGAAGTCCTCGCCAACTTTACATACAATGGGTACACCTGCCGAATTATCAATTTCTATTTTGCTTTTATCGTAATCAATTCCTTCTGCGTCAAACTTTTCTTTAAAGAACGTAAAGCTTGGTACAATCAGGGTCGATATTACGCTCCGCTCGTCGCCAATAGTGAAAATTTGTTCAATATAGGGACTGGTGGCAAAAAGAGATTCAATCTTTGCAGGGGCAACATTCTTGCCGCTTGAAAGACAGATAATTGCTTTTATACGGTCTACAATTTTCACATAGCCGAACTCGTCCATGATGACTTTGTCACCGGTTTTAAACCATCCGTCTTTCGTAAAGGACTCAGCCGTTTCTTCCGGTTTGTTAAGGTATTTTCCGAATATACCGGCTCCCTTGAGCTCGAGTTCCCCAATGTCTGATATTCTGGCCCTGCTTCCGTTTGATACGAGCCCTACATAGCCGGGCTTGCAGTGGGTAAGGGGCGTATTGGTGCAGGCGTTGAAGCTCTCAGTTGATCCATATCCTTCAAGGACCCGTATTCCAATGATAAAAAAGAACTTAAGCAGATCCGGTGATATTGAAGCGCTTGCCGAAAAAGAATGCTGGAAGTTCTTGCCGAACAGCGCCCGTACTTTCGCAAAAAGCTTGTCGGCTATTTTATATTTGAATTTCAATCCTGCGGGAAGTTTGCCCAGGAGATCGAAATCATGCGCCATGTTGTAGGTGCCGGTTGCCGGGTCTTTCCGGTATTCGTATGCCTGCTCTCCAATCTTCAGCGCCCAGTCGAACAGTTTCTTTTTCAGGCCGCTTTCACCCATCTTCTGGTTGAGCTGGATGTATATCTTTTCATATAATCTCGGGACACAGTTGATCCAGTGGGGATTGTATTTCTGCAGGTCGTCAAGAAGTGTTCCCGGGCTGTCAGCGTACGCGATAGTTGCACCGCACATAATAGCAGTTGCCTGACATGATCCTCTGTCAAATATGTGTGATAGAGGCAGGAAGCAGAGTGTTGTGTATTCCTCCTTGAAGCCCATGCCGAAATAATCGAAGTATTCATTTACACCGTACATCCGTGATGTACAATTATGGTGAGTCAGGACAACTCCCTTCCCCTGGCCGGTCGTACCGGACGTGTAAAGGATAGTATAGATGTCATCCATCGATATCCCGTCTCTTCTTGCGATATATTCATCGTAATTCTTACTGTCTTTCTTCCATTCAATTCCTTTTTCCTGCAGTTCACCCATTCCGATGATTCTGTCGTCACTGCTTTTGTACTCGCGGTCCATGACGATGATCTTTTCCAGCTTCGGCATAGCATCAAAGCCTGAAAGGATTTTCTCAAGTACATCATCTCCTCTGACAAAAATAAATTTGCTTCCGGAGTCATTTACAATATACGATGCTTCTTTAATGGATAGAGTCGGGTAAATTGTTACACTGACTCCATTTGCACATGCCAACGCCATGTCTGCATGGGTCCAGTACGGGCCGCTTGCTGCCATGATTGCAACCATTTCCTGTTTGCCAAGGCCAATGCTAATGAGTCCGCAGGCATAATCTTCTACCCGGGCATATACTTCACCCCATGAGAGTCTTCCATTGTTGTCGCCATGATAAAGGTCAGGATTAAAAAGCTGGCCATCTTTATTGGCGAATTTTTTTGTGTTTTCAACAAAATGATGGGTGATGGTTTTAAGTTCGGTGCTTTCCCATGCCCATTTTTCTTTCCATGGTAAATTTAAGATATCTGTATTCGGCATACTCGCCTCCCCCTTAATGTAAAAATAATTAGTCTCTTATCAAATAAGCGATAAATGGAACGCTGTATAAGTACGCATCTATCACATAAAGAACACATGCGCCATAATATGAACATTGTTCGTTTAGTCAATTATTTCTCTATTTTAAAATTTAAATTTTTTTAAACGTATACCATTATTGTTTATGTCCAAATATTCTAAAATGTGCATTCTTTGTTGACATGTGATACAATATTTGGTGATACGTGAGTATCCGGCTGCAATTAATTGAAATGATAGATTGGATAGTATACAGGTGAGAGCTTTCCTGCCCGTAATATTGCGTTAACGATATCAATTCCCAATGTATTATTATCCAATGAGGTGTTACAAATGTATCAGCTTTTCATCTGTAAAAGGGCCATTATTGGTTTCCACATTCTGTTGAGTGCTTTATCGGAGCCAAGATATTTAAACATTATCTTTTCGGCCAGCACAATGTCCTTGTAGGATTTTTTTATATGTTTATACACATCCCACTGTTTGTATCTCTTGAGTGCGGATTTTACATAGTCGTTATTCCAGAAATCAGCCGTTTCATTACGGGCCCTGAGTGTTTCCTGTACCCAGAAATTTCCCTGGGCCATTCCGAAATACAGCCCGGATGAACCGTTTGCTTCGCTGAAACCCACGGTGTCTCCCATGAGGATTAAACCGCCGTTTTCGTGGGGGATTACATTTTCAAAGAGTTCCCTGTTCGAAATTACGGTTAATTTTTTATAACTGGTTTCGGCTCCCTGGAAAAAGTATGAAAATCCCGGGTATGTTGCTGTCAGCTTGTCCCAGACTTCCATCATCTTTTTTTCATCGGGAATTTCGATTCCCTTGATACTGTTGAGCTGACTTAAGCGAAGCATCAATCCGGCTTCCATTTCACCGTCTTTCAGCGGGAACACATATGCCACGGCGGGGGGCAGTGCCGGAGCGTAATCAAGCATCTTTGGCGGAATAAGATAAAACTGGAGATAGGGATATTCTGAAAGCTTCACATTAGGAGCTTTATGGCTGAAAAACTTAACGGTCGGGCAGTCGATATTGTTTCTTTGAATCCCGAATTTTTTTCCAAGAGGGTCTCTGTGTCCCATGCAGCCCAGTATGGTGGTGCCGTTAATGTGCTTCAATGTGCCGCTTTTGTCCCTGTATTGCACTCCGGTACAGCGGTTATTCTCTTCAAGTATGTCGATAACTTCCGACTCAAAAAGAAATTCCGCTCCGGCATCCTCTGCCAGTGTTTTCATGTGTTCCATGAGGTCATTCCAGTAAAAGAAATAATAGGGTTGGTGGACGTCAATAAGGGTGTTTTTCCGGTCCATGGGGGAGTGGAACCTTCTGTATGCGGGATCGTTCGAACTATTGTGTTTCAGCCAGTCTTTTCCCAGGAGCTCATCCATAAGGGGGTAGGGGGCTATGCTTTCACCTCTCGGCTCGGGACCGGGACGGTTCCCTTTTTCAAGTACCACGCATGAGGCACCGAGGCGTCCGGCGGTAATGGCGGCGGCAAGACCTGATGGACCGGCACCGGCGATGATGAAATCATACGTTCTCGTCTGCATAGCATCCCCTGTATGATAATGATATTTGTTAGTTGAAAAACCTTTATTCGAATCAGAAGATTCGTCAAACTCTTTTTAATTAAAATGAGCTGTTTCCCGTTTTTTAGAACAGGTCTGAATGGTGAAAAACACTTTACATCCTGTGCTGATAGAGTAGTATTGAATTATGGAAGCGATGGAACGATATGATGTATCTGCACAGGCGCAGGAAAGGCTTCAAAGGCAGCTTGAAGACCGTCTCCAGTCCCTTAACGAGTATGCATACGAAGCGATGGGTATTCGCGCTTCGACGCCTTTTAGTACGTTCGGGAGTGCCCTGCGCAGGCTCGTCGTGAAGGCAGCAGAAGGGCCGGACTATTACCGGGAGCCCTTCATGCCGAAATGGATGCGGCCGCAGAATGTCGCCGGGTCGGGTTGTATCATTCTTATGTTTCTTATCATCATATCGGTGCTGCTCGTGGCGGTGTATGCCGTTGAGTACCCTGTTTTCGGTATAACATTTCTTTCAGTTCTTGTGGTATCTACGGTCTACAATCTCGCTGTCCGCTTCAGTATGAAGAAGAAAATGGCTGAACTTCATGAAAAAACAATAGATGCCATGAATACTCATGAGCTTGAGAAGGTCCATGACCTTCTTGATGCCCTGAAAAAAGGTGATCTGTCTAACGATGTCCCTGCTCTTTTACGGAGCGGCGCGAAGGCACGGGTGTTTGTTTCCTTCACCGCCTCTGTTCAGGATTTACGGAAAGAATATCATTACGTCGCGGGTGATTCTGCCTGGATATTCGACGGGAATGATTTCAAAAATCTTTATACTTTCATAAAACCGGTACCGCGCCGTCCATCGCAGGATAGTATTATGGAGCATGTGGGGGAAATTTCAGCTGAATACCCCGTTGACGCGGTACGTGATGCGGTAATACGGTTTTCCCCGCTTCCTTATTTTTCTACACACTTTGACTATGTGTGGTCGATATCCCGCAGCGCATAAAATCCGGCAGCAGGGGCTGCATGTAGTGAAATACTGCTCTCCCCGGGCGGTTTCCCGCAGGTAATAATCTGAAGCCCGTTACTTCTGATACCAGTGCGTTTCCTTATTTCTCTCTCATGAGCTGCAATAATATTATTATTGACTTCATGCCTGTAAGCTGTTTCCTTATAGATAGATGATATCGAAAAAAGTAATAACCAGAATGAAAGGGCACCTATGAAAAAACGACTTGAAAGTCATCTCTTTGATCTTCCCGTACAGGAACTCAGGCGGGGATATCTCAGCGATATTTATTTCTGGCGCGAGAAGGTGGTGCTGGAACAGCATAACCTCCATCCTGACGTGACCATGCAGGTATTCCAGAAAAAAGATGCCATACTCTGCGGAATCGATGAAGCGATTGCGGTGCTGAAACTTGCAAGCGGCAGATATACCAGTTACGAAAAAGCATTCAAGCTCTTTGATCAGCTTATCGAATTGAAGCGCACGGCCCGGTCGCGTTTCCTGCAGGACAAGGACGCGTACCTCGGGACCCTCAGGGAGAAGCTTGATATCGCCCGGGAGCTGGATGAACTCTGGGAGGACGGATTTCAGGATCTTACAATTGATGCGCTCCATGACGGTGATTCCATATCGCCCTGGGAAACCGTGATGCATATTCATGGCGACGCGTCCCTGTTTGCCCATCTTGAAACCATTTATCTGGGGATACTGGCGCGCCGTACGAAGATAGCCACGAATGTCCGGAACGTGGTGGAAGCGGCGAACGGTCATGTGGTGCTGTATTTCCCCGCACGCTTTGATCACTGGGCGGTGCAGGGCGGTGACGGGTATGCCGCCCACATCGGCGGGGCCCACGGCGTTTCCACTGACGCCCAGGCGGAATGGTGGGGGGCGAAAGGGTCCGGCACGGTTCCCCATGCCCTCATCGCCGCATGCGGGGGTGATACGGTTCAGGCGGTCCGCCTCTTCGGGGAGAGTTATCCCGAGACGAACCTTGTCGCCCTGGTTGATTTTGATAATGACTGCATCGGTACCGCCCTCGACTGCTCCCGGGCCATGGGGGATAAGCTGTGGGGTGTGCGCCTTGATACATCTGAAAACATGGTGGACAGGTCGGTAGTTCCTATCATGAGCAATTTTAAGCCCACCGGCGTGGTGCCTGAACTGGTGTGCATGATGCGGAAGGCCCTGGACAGAGAGGGATATCAGCATGTGAAGATCATCGTGTCCGGGGGATTTAATCCTGAACGGATAGCTGCTTTTGAAAAGCTGCAGGTCCCGGTTGACGCATACGGAGTGGGGAGCTGTCTGATGCAGGGGACCTTTGATTATACTGCTGATATAGTCCGCGTACATGGAAAAGATATGGCAAAGGCCGGGCGAAAGTACAGGCCCAACCCGAGGCTCTCGGGAGTTCATTATTAGGAGGTGTGCAATGAAAAAGGCACTGCTGCATGTAGATATACAGAATGACTTCTGTCCGGGAGGTTCCCTGGCGGTGATTGAAGGTGATATGGTGGTGCAGCCCGCGAATGAACTGACCCGCCGTTTTGAATCCATGGGGCTTCCGGTGTTTTTTACCAGAGACTGGCACCCGGTTAATCATTCATCCTTTAAAGATAACGGCGGTGACTGGCCGCCCCATTGTGTTGCCGATACTCAAGGGGCTGCATTCCATACTGATCTGTACCGCCCGGACAGTGCCGTGATTATTTCAAAAGCGACAGAGGCCGGTTCAGATGCGTATTCAGGTTTTGAAGGCACGGATCTCGCAGATCGTCTGAAGGCCCTCGGGGTCACGGGAATTGTCGTGACGGGACTGGCGACGGATTATTGCGTGAAGAATACCGTCCTGGACGGCCTGAAGCACGGGTTCTCCGTGGAGGTGGTGCGGGAGGCCATACGCGCGGTGAACGTAAATCCGGGTGACGGGGAGAAGGCAATCGGGGAGATGAAACATGCCGGGGCCCGGTTTGTCTCTGCCTCAGAGGCCCTGGCGTAACAGTGTGCCGTTATCGACCCTGAATAGTGCTTCGGCCGATATACGCCGAATAGTCCTTCAGCACGGGGCTGTACCTGTCCCCGAAGAGCCGTGATGAAATCAGGAAATCCGCGGTAGACCGGTTGTTTGCCACGGGAATGTTGTACAGCACTGCGATACGCAGAAGCGCTTTTACGTCAACATCGTGTGGCTGGGGCTCCATGGGGTCCCAGAGAAATATCAGGATGTCTATCTCGCCCTCGGCAATCATGGCACCGAGCTGCTGGTCACCTCCGAGGGGCCCTGACTTGAGTTTTGTAATCATAAAGGGCAGCCCTTCATCGGGGGGTGTCTTTTTTAAAAGGGCCTCCTCCACAAGCTTCCCGGTTGTTCCTGTGCAGATAAGCCTGTGCTGGAGCAGTACCGGGGCGTTCCATTCAGCCCACTCTATGAGGTCCTTTTTCCTGTTGTCGTGCGCAACCAGGGCAATCCTTTTGGTTTTGTCCATTGTGTCTCCATTTCCTCAGTGATAATAAAATATGTGCGGGGTATGTTAAAAATCTGTTCTATTTCTATAAAAATTTTATGAGTAAATCCTGTTTCGGTGTGAACTGTGTATACTGAGCTGAGTGATGCGGGAAGAAAAAAAGTTACACGAAAACAAGGGATAAAACCATTCATTTCCCGCCGGCATGTCCCCGCCGGATCCGGAAAATTTCATGGGTGACCTTGTCGCTGAGATGTTTCCAGCCGAGGGCAAGCACGACAGCGGCGGCATCAGGATACCACTCACGCCTCATTCCGGGACGGCCGAGGCGCAGGAGCGCCTGAAGAACAATGTTTTCCATGATCCGTATTTCATGTTCCCTGCCGTCAATCCGCAGCACCATACAGTCCCGGTACCGGAGCCGTCTTGGTATTACAATCAGGGTGCCGGTCCCCCAGGGAAGTTCTTTCATGGAAACGGCGTTACGCACTGCATGTCCATGCCGCCTTACTGTCCCCCGTACCACAATAACTGTCCGTTGCTGTACACCGAGATGCACAACAGCACGGAATATAAAATCAATAAGCACCTTTGGTACCGCGTTGTCAAACAAACAGTTACCCTTTTTCTGTTTCAGCCCCCTCACTGATGTACGGTACTGCCCCGGAGTGGCTTTCGGGACAACGATCCACCGCTCATGGGTATCAACATGTTTCATTGGTATAATGCATGCAATTTTAAGGGGAAGTTTCACAGGGCACCGGGGATGTGTAAAATATGTACCATGATGCAGTAATATGCTGCGCGAGGCGTAAAAGCAAGAAAAATATTATATCCATTCAATAGAGGGTGAATATACCGGCTTTTATTTGATTTCTCATAAATATATAAATAGCTTGATTGTATACAGGATGTGGTCAATAATATGCAGGGGATGTTTTTTGCAGGTTGATGCAGTAACATGCCCCATGATAGTACTGCTCTGTTTCCTGGAGGTGTTATGGGAAGAATATGTAAACTTGCCGGACTTATACTGGTGAGCATCTTTTTGTTCGCCGCAATAACATATTATCGTTATCCCGGAGTGATAATATCACTGAGTAACATGTATGCCAGATGGGATGCGGGCCTTGAAAGAAAGGATGTGCAGGCGGGGGAATTCCGATGGGTGTATCTATCGGGCGGTACAGGGGAGACTATAGTATTTCTTAACGGTTTCGGCCTGGGAAAGGATTACTGGGGTGAACTGCTGAAGCATTACGCCGGAAAATACAGGATCATCGCCCCTGATATACCGGGCTTCGGTGAAAGTACCAGAAAGAAAGATGCCTGCTACGATATCCCCCATCAGACTGCGAGGTTCAGGGATTTTGTCAACGTGATTGGACTGGAAAAATTTCATCTTGTGGGTGTTTCAATGGGAGGAGCCATCGCGGCATATTTTACCGCAGGAAATCCCGGAAGGGTGAAAAGCCTTCTTCTAATGGATGCCTTCGGGGTAAGGTCTCCGGTTCCTTCCCGGGCTCAGATACGATTTTTGAATAAAAGAGAAAACATACTCAGCTACAGGACACCTGAAGAATTTGATAACGTTATGAAGCTTATATTTTTAAATCCGCCTGAAATGCCTGCACATTTTAAAGCGTACATTACTGAAGTGGGAGCCGGGGAATACACCCTTCAGAACAGAATTTTTGAAGAATTGCTGCACGGGGGCGCGGATATTCTGGAAGGCAGTCTGCGGAACATACAGGCACCGACACTGGTTATATGGGGGGCGGAGGACTCATTATTTCATCCATCAAGCGCGGACAGGTTCGCGGGAACAGTTCAGAAGTGCCGCATCTTTATTGTCGATAAATGCGGTCACCTTCCGCACCTGGAAAAACCGAAAGAGGTGATAAAACGGTATGACAAATTTCTGGCAGAGTTATAGGGGGCGCTTTCAGAACCCTTTCTCCTTCAGTTCTCTCACAATGGTGATATAAAAGGACGGCGCGTCAAAGCACCGGACACCGGTCAGGAGATGGAGGCCGATGATGTCAGCATGGGACACATGGGCGTCATTCCCGCATTTCAGTATTCCCCTGAAATTTCCCCATTTACATGATTCTGCAGACACAAGGCCGTCGTTCGGGCCTTCATGTTTCGCGAGGAGCGCTGCCATTGCCCGCCATACCGGATTGGGGTAGGTGCTGTCGATAACACAGCCGTAACTCTGATAGTATACTCCTTCCGCATCGGGAGTGTTCCTGTTGAACGAACGCATAAATTCCGGAGTCAGGCCCCTCCCTGCGGAAACGCTGGAGGGGTTCGTGTCGCCGATCATTTTTGCGTACAGGTCAACCATCTTTGCCATAATTTTACTGTCACCGACTTTATCAAGTATCACTCGGGCTGTTGTGCTTCCCCTGTGCGGTGTCGCGATGGTGGTAAGGGAGGCGATTTTATGTTCCATGCCCAGCCTTGAGATAAGGTACCGTGACTCAATGCCCCCCCGGGAATGTGCGATAATATTTACCTTTCCGCAGCCTGTTGTATCAATAATGTCATTAATAGATTTCTTCAGCTGCATCGCGTTGACGCGGAGGGGGCTGTAGGCGTCCTGGGTGCTCTGGAATACCGATGCGCCGCGCTGTTTCAGGGCACCGGGGACAGGGCCCCAGTATTTGAGAAACATGGTGGTGTCCCGGAACCCGAGGCCGTGTACCAGAAGTATCGGATATCTGGTATTGCAGTCATTACCTGTTTCAGTGCATTCAGCACTGCTGCAGGCGCCGGCGAAGATAACTATGAAGAAAAAAATAATGCCCGCTGCATGCCGGCGTGAAAACAGTTTCATCCGTTTGCTCCTGGAAAAATATACTGGTAACAGAGTGTACCGGGGATTAGTGTGCAAACGCTGCCGTCATTTACAAGCAGTTTTCGTATTGACGGACACGTTGGGCGGGCATAAAAATATTTAATTGGGTTATAACTTATATTTGAAAAATAAACAGTATATGTATATCTTATTTGTAATAACTACAAGGAGGGACGCTATGGCAGCATGGGCTATTATTACAGGAGCGTGTACTATTCTTCTGGGGTTGTGCGGTTTTTTCGCGGTCGGCTGGGCAGCGACAGGATTAATTACAGGAACATTCGGGCTGCTTTTTGCGGCAGCGTCCCTCCCGAAAGAAGGGGATGCGGAACAGGAACTTGCTCCGAACGTGAAACTGGGGATCGCACTGCCTGTTGCCGGCGTTATTATCTCGATATTGATAAGCATACTTATGTAATGTGCCGGCTGACGAAGACTGTTATCGTATGTGATTCCCGGGGCTAACCCACCATATACGCGCCGGAGCCGGTTGCAATGAGCTGGTTCCGGTTATTGTGGAATTCCATCCGGGTCACCGCGACTTTTTTTCCGGAACGCATCAGATATGCTGAACACACGAAGTACTCCCCGGTACCGGGCCGCAGATAATCCACCCGCATATCGATGGTGCTCATCTTCGCGAAGAGTACAAGGAATTCCCCGATGGTGCGTTTCCCCATTTTTGACAGAGCACTCATCTGAATGGCGATGCCTCCGGTAAGGTCAATTACCGAGGAAATAACCCCTCCATGCAGAATGTTCTGCTCAAAGTTGCCCACAAGTTCAGGCTTTTTATCAATCCTGACCTTGCAGAGGTTCTCGGTCATGACTTCAATTTTTACTCCCAGGAATTTATTGAAGGGCATACGCTCCTCGTATGCCTCCTTCAGGATTTCCATCAATTTTTCCTTAATCACATCATCATTGATGTCTATTTCGATTTGAGCAAGTTCTTCTATCGATCTACCACCGCCGTATTTTTCATGAAGGTTGCGCAGTATTTTTTGCATGAATGACTCCTTGTGAGAAAAATTGGACGACCATCCAATTCTCATGAAAATAAGAACTGTGTGTCAATAACTTTTCTGCCCGGAGGAAAGGGTGAAATAAATACGTATACGGGGTGATATAGAAACGTGCCGGTGAAGGCCCCCAAAGCAGGGTATGTGATGCATCGGAAAAATAAAAAAGCCGCACCGGGAAATTCCTTTCCGGGCGGCTTCCGGTTTCGAAAAGATGTTATCTGCAGTAGTCAGATATTTTTTCTGCCGCCTGTTCAGCGGTAAAACCATACTTCTCAGCAAGGAGTTCCGCCGGAGCTGATGATCCGAAACCATCCATCGTGATGAAAAGGGCATCCGGTCCGGCATATCTCTCCCATCCCATGGAAATTCCCGCTTCAATGACAACACGTTTCATGACAGAAGGAGGAAGGATGCTGTTTTTGTATTCAGGGCTCTGCTTTTCAAAGAGCTCCCATGAGGGGAATGATATAACGTCCGCATTGATGTTCTTTCCTTTCAGCATTTGTGCGGCTTCCACCGCGAGATGGACCTCGGAACCGCTCGCGAGAATAAGTACATCCGCGTTTCCGCCTGCTGAATACACACTGTAGGCCCCCTTGTGAAGGTCTGACGCTGGTGCCTTCGGGCGGTCAAGTACAGGGAGGTTCTGTCTGGTAAGGAGCATGGCCGTGGGGCCTGATGTATTTTCAATTGCCGCAAGCCATGCCTCACGGGTTTCCTCCGCGTCAGCGGGACGGATCACGGTGAGGTTCGGAATGGCCCGGGCCGCCGCAAGCTGCTCCACAGGCTGATGTGTCGGTCCGTCCTCACCCACAAAGATGGAGTCATGGGTAAAGACAAATACTGCCTGGAGCCCGCTGAGCGCCGCAATACGGACAGGGGGCCGCATATAGTCCATGAAAACAAAGAAGGTGGCCCCGAATGGGATAAAGCCCCCGTAATACGCGATACCGTTTACGAATGACCCCATTGCGTGTTCCCTGATGCCGAAATGAATATTGCGGCCAAGGGTGTTTCTGCCTGATTCATCAAATCCTTTCACGAAGGTCTTGTTGCTGGGGCCCAGGTCCGCGGACCCTCCAATGATGTTCGGGAGTTCCCTGAACAGGGATTCCAGTATCTTCCCCCCGGCGCTTCTGGTGGCAA
>ERZ795048.1386-NODE-1386-length-21972-cov-10.654697_pt1 | contig 21972 bp, 18 predicted proteins | sample MGYA00375132_ERZ795048 | MGnify/ENA primary metagenome ERZ795048 (study PRJEB30177, sample SAMN05720225) | activated sludge metagenome | isolation source: Anaerobic digester | place: Hong Kong | collected 2014-12-17 ... | reverse complement strand
GCTGGCCGACGCCCACTGAGTCTGCAACGCACCAGGACACTCGGGATGAGCAACGCCGTAACCGCCGTTCCCGGCACTGCATCCGATGTGCCGGTTCGCACCACCTGTCCGTATTGCGGCGTCGGCTGCGGGGTCGTTGTTTCATGCGATACCGATGGTGCATGGGAGGTGCACGGCGATCGTGAACACCCCGCCAACTATGGCCGCTTGTGCTCCAAAGGCGCCGCGCTGGGCGAGACCCTGGATCTCGATGGTCGGCTGCTGTACCCGCAGGTCGACGGTATGCAGACCGACTGGGAACACGCGCTGGACGAAGTGGCGGCGCGTTTCCGGCGCACCATCGATGAACACGGACCTGACGCGGTCGCATTCTACGTCTCCGGTCAACTGCTGACCGAGGACTATTATGTCGCCAACAAGCTGATGAAGGGTTTCATCGGCTCGGCCAACATCGATACCAATTCGCGCCTGTGCATGTCGTCTGCGGTGGCTGCGTATAAACGCGCCTTCGGCAGCGACAGCGTGCCCAATTGCTACGACGATCTCGAGCAGGCCGACCTGGTGGTACTGGCCGGGTCGAACCTGGCGTGGTGCCATCCAGTGCTGTACCAGCGCCTGCTGGTGGCAAAAAAGCGGCGCCCCGAATTGCGCTACATCGTGATCGATCCACGGCGCACGTCGAGCTGCGACGGTGCCGAACAACACCTGGCGCTGCGCAGTGGAACTGACGGTATCCTGTTCAGCGGGTTGCTGAGTTGGCTGGCCGGCCACGGCAGGGTCGATGACGATTTCGTGCGCAAGCATACCCAGGGCCTCGACGAGACCCTCGGCCTGGCGCACTGGTATGCCCCCTCGGTGGCGACGGTCGCCGAGCAATGCGGCCTTGGCGCAGACGAGGTGCAGCGTTTCTACGAGTCCTTCGCCGACACCGAGCGTGTCGTCACGCTGTTCTCGCAGGGCATCAACCAGTCGAGCAGCGGTACCGACAAGGGCAATGCGATCATCAACTGCCACCTGCTGACCGGGCGCATCGGTCGTCCGGGCGCAGGCCCCTTCTCGATCACCGGACAGCCGAACGCGATGGGCGGGCGCGAGGTCGGCGGGCTGTCCAACCAGCTCGCTGCACACATGGAGATCGACAACCCGCAACACCGCGACCTGGTCGGCCGCTTCTGGCACACCGAGAAACTGGCGACGCAACCGGGGCTCAAGGCGGTCGAGCTGTTCCAGGCGGTCGAGCGCGGCGAGGTCAGGGCATTGTGGGTGATGGCGACCAACCCGGCGGTCAGTCTGCCCGATACCGATCAGGTGCGCCGTGCATTGGCGAAGTGCGAGTGCCTGGTGGTCTCCGATTGCGTTGCCGGCACCGACTCGCAGGCGGATGCCGATATCCTGTTGCCAGCGCTGGCATGGGGCGAGAAGGACGGTACGGTGACCAACTCGGAACGCCGCATCTCGCGTCAGCGTGCGTTCCTGCCGGCGCCGGGGGAGGCGCGGGCTGACTGGTGGATCATCGCCGAGGTGGCCAGGCGCCTGGGTTATGCCGGTTTTGACTACGCTTTCCCGGCCGAGGTGTTTGACGAGCACGCACGCCTGTCGGCGTTCGAAAACCTCGGTGAGCGTGATTTCGATATCTCGGGGCTTGCCGGGCTGTCGCCGGCGTCCTATGCGCAGCTCGAGCCCGTGCAGTGGCCGTTTGTCGCCGGTGGCGCGCCGCGTGAACGCCTGTTCAGTGACGGGCGTTTCTTCACCCCGAGCGGTCGCGCCAATTTCGTCCCGATTACGCCGCGACCGCCCGCACGCCACACGGATCTGGCCTATCCCCTGATACTGAACACTGGTCGGGTACGCGATCACTGGCACAGCATGACGCGCACCGGCAAGTCACCGCGGCTGTCCGGCCATATCAGTGAACCTTTCGTTACGCTGCATCCACGCGACGCCGTGGGCAACGGCCTGCGGGATGGTCAGCTGGCAACCGTGATCAGTGCTCATGGTGAGGCGATCCTGCGGGTACAGGTCAGTGACACGCAGCCGCGCGGCCAGGTGTTTGCACCGATGCACTGGAACGACCAGTTTGCCTCGGCGGCGCGAGTCGGCAGCCTGGTGAGTCCGGCAGTCGATCCGTTTTCCGGTCAACCCGAGTTCAAACACACGCCGGTGCGGGTGATGCCGTATCGCGCGAAGTGGTACGGCTTCCTGCTGACGCGCTGCGAGCTGGTGCCGCAACAGGCGAGCTACTGGTCGAAGTCAAGGCGATACGGCCTGTGGCACTACGAGCTGGCCGGCGAGTTGTCTCCCGACAACTGGGCGGCGTGCGCCCGGGAGCAGCTGTGTCAAAGTGGCGATGCCGCCGAATGGCGCGAGCTGTACGATTCCACCCAGGTCAACTACCGCGCCGCGCGCATCATCGACGGGCGGCTCGATGCGGTGGTCATCATCGGTCCCGATTACCGCCTGCCACCGCGCGACTGGCTGACCGCCCTGTTCAAGAAGGAGCGCCTCGAAGACACCGAACGCGGGCGCCTGCTGCGTGGTACGCCGCCCCGAGGTCAGGAGGATGCCGGTGCAATCGTTTGTTCCTGTTTTAGTGTCGGTATCAATACCCTGAGCCGTGCAATTCGCGAGCACCACCTGGCGACCCCGGAACAGATCGGGGAAGCGCTCAATGCCGGTACCAATTGCGGGTCCTGCGTGCCCGAGTTGCGTCGGCTGATCGACGACGTGCAGGCCAAGGCCGGTGGCTGAAACGCCCTTCGAGCCGGAAATGGCGGCAGTTGGGCGACGCATCGACCGGGTAGAGGGTGCCCTGGAGAGAGCCGTGTCCGAGAGCCTTTATCATTCGCCAGCGCAGTGTCGCCAACGGTTTGGGATCACCGTAATGCTCGTTTTGAAGCACACCCTGCGTGGGCTGCTGTTCAGCTGGCCGCTGTACCTGCTCGGCGTGGCGGCACTCGTGTTGCCGGAGCATGGCAGTGCCTGGCTGGGACTGTTCCTGCTGCCCGGCATTGCCGTATCGTTCGCGATCCTGCGGCGTGGTATCCGCGAGGACTATCAGCGCTTCGTGTACCGGGTGTTGCTCAAACCCGGTGCCGCCCGGCATATTCTGTGGCCTTCTTCCTGACGAGGTCTGCCAGTGAGTATTGAATTCCCTGTGCCGCTGCTTGGCTTCGTGGCCGGCTCCGGCACTGGCAAGACCACGTTGCTGACCCGGCTGATTCCGCAGCTCAGGGCGCGGGGCCTGCGTTGTGCCGCGATCAAGCACTCGCACCATGATGTTGCCGTCGATATCCCGGGCAAGGACTCACACCGGCTGCGCGAGGCAGGCGCGGCGCAGGTGATGCTGGCCTCTCCCCATCGCACTTTCTGGATCCGCGAGGGCGATGGACAGACCCAGCCCGGCTTGTCCGAATTGCTTGAACACATCGACGTTACCGCGGTCGATCTCGTCCTGGTCGAAGGCTTCCGTCACGAACCCCTGCCGAAGATCGAGGTCTATCGCGGTGGGCGTGGGCAGCCGCTGCTTTGCATCGGGGACAATACGATCATTGCGGTGGCGGCAGACAGTGCACCTGACAACCCGCTCTCGATTCCGCTGCTGCCACTCAACAACCCGGAGCATGTCGCGGAATTCGTAATGGATTGGATCGCGCGCAGCCGGATTCGGGATTGACGCCGCCGCCCTGGCATTGACAACCATCATGGGCAACAGCGGGTGACGGCAGGTTATGCTAGTCGCCTATTTTTTCTCAGGTGTTCCAATGAGCGAACAGATTCGCCGCGTCGCGGTGTGGAGCGGCTGGCTGCGGGTGGCACACTGGTCACTGGCGGGCTCGACGCTTTTCCTGTTGACCACGGGCTGGCTGATCGGCCATTCGCCGTCGCTGGCGAAAGAGGCGGCCGAACTGCACTACCTCGGCGCGAGCCTGCTGGTGTTCGCATTGGGGCTGCGGGTGTTTCTCGGGTTTTTCGGCAAGGGCGCTGAGCGCTTCGAATACCTGCTGCCGCGGCGTCCGGAATTCTATGCCATGCGGGCCAGCCTGCTGTTCTACCTGTCTCTTGGGAAGGCGCCGTTGCCCAACTGGTTTGCCCACAATCCGCTGTGGAAACCTCTGTACCTGCTGCTGTTCGTTGTATTGGGGCTGGCGGCGCTCAGTGGCTGGCTGATGCCCGACACGCCGGTGATCGGGCGCTTGTACCTGCCGCGGGTCCACGGCTGGTTGGCCAATGCGGTCGCGGTGTTCACCTTCGCCCACCTGTTCAGCGTAGTGCTGCAGGATGTCAGGGGTCAGAACGCCGATATCTCGGCGATAGTCAGTGGAAGTCGATACTTCAGCGTCGATCGCGACGGCCTGGTCAAACCAGACCTGCCGCAGGTGTCGATCAAGCTGGATGACATCTCCAGGCGCTGAGAATCAGAACGGCCAGGGCGATCGTTTCACCGCGACCAGCCCGATGTACGCGAAGCAGGCGAGTGCCGCGGTGAACGCGGCGATGCGTATGCGGTACGTCCGGCCCAACCTCAGTGCGACGAACCCGAGCGCGATGTAGATCAGCAGGGCGACGATCTTCGCCGTCAGCCAGGGGCTGTTGGCGGGACTGAAGTGCAGGTTCGCCGCCATCCAGATGCCACTGACCAGCAGCGTCGTATCGATCAGGTGCGGCCAGCTGCGCATCCAGCGTTCGCGCAGCATGGCCGACTGGGCGATCATCAGGCCGCCACGAATGATGAACCCCAGGATCGACAACGCGGCCGCTGACTGGTGAATCACCTTCAGTTCGACGTGTCCGATCATGTGCCGCAGATCCGTTGCATGCAGCCCCTCAGCGATGCTTCAGTGCGTCACGCAGGGACTTGACGACGGTTTCCAGGACCTGGATGCGGGCAAAGCGCTTGTCGTTGCCGGCGATCAGGTTCCATGGTGCGTGTTGTGCGTTGGTACGCGCCAGCATCTCGTTGACGGCCTCGCGGTACTCGTCCCACTTATCACGGTTGCGCCAGTCGTCGTCGGTGATCTTGTATTGCTTGTACGGCGTGTCCTGACGTGCCTGAAAGCGTGCCAACTGCTCTTCCTTGCTGATCTGCAGCCAGAACTTCTGGACCACGATGCCGGCCTGGGTGAGTTGCTCCTCGAAGTCGTTGATCTCCAGATAGGCGCGTGCCCAGTTGGCGTGCGAGGTGAAACCCTCCACACGTTCCACCAGGACCCGGCCGTACCAGGAGCGGTCGAACACGGTCATCCGCCCTGCGCGAGGGATATGACGCCAGAATCGCCACAGGTAGTGATGGGCGTTTTCCTCGTCGGTGGGTGCGGCGATCGGTATGACCTCACGCAACCGCGAATCCACCGCCTGGGTGACCCTGCGGATCGCGCCGCCTTTGCCGGCGGCATCGACGCCCTCGAACACCAGTACGGTGGATACCTTCTCGGTATAGGCGCGCCAGGCGAGGTCGTTGAGTTCCGCCTGCAGCGCGGCGAGACGGTCACGGTAGTCGTCGCGCTCGATCGTCTGCGTCAGGTCGATGCGGTCGAGCAGGGTAATCCGCGCCTCGGGCGCACTCGGCAGCATGTCGCCGTTGCTGCCTGATGGCGAATCGTCGAGGCGGCGCTCGTCGTGCGGCGCCTGCGACAGTGCATCCTGCATCTCGCGCAACAGGATGCGACCGGTGGTCATGTCGCGATAACGCTGGTCGGTGGCCTCGATGATGTGCCACGGAGCACGGCCTATGTCGGTGCTGCGCACCACGCGATCGGCGACATCCTCGAAGCGCTGATACTGCTCACTGAACTTGGATTTCTTCGGCAGCATCTTCCAGCGGCTGCGGTCGCTGCGGGAAAGGGCCTTGAGTTTCCGGCGCTGGTCCTTCTCCGAGAAGTGATACCAGCATTTCACGATCACCGCGCCATCGTTGATCAACATGCGTTCGAGCTCGCGAACACCACGCATGCACTGGTCGAGTTTGGCATCGTCCCATTCCCCGTTGAAACGTTGCTCGATCGGCCGCAGGTACCAGCCGCCGAAAAACACGCTGATCTCGCCGCGGCGCGGCATGGCGCGCCAGAATCGCCAGGCCCGCGGGCGCATCTTCTCTTCGTCGGACTCGTCCCAGAATGCGTAGACATTGACCCCGCGTGCGTCCAGCCATTCATCCAGTGTGTTGACCACCTCGCCCTTGCCGGCACCCTCCATTCCGGCGATCAACAGGTAGACCGGGATGTTGCGCTCGCGCAATGCGATCTGGGCCTCGAGCAGCTGGGTGCGCAGGTCTTCGACCTCCGCCTTGTAGGCCTCTTTGCTTAGCGTGCGGCCAATCTTCGCAGTGTCGAACATGTGCTTTCCTTATCTGCCGGGGAGGGCGCCACTGATGCGGTTTGCAGCCGCGAAGTCGAGCATGCGCTGGATGGATTTGACTGCCTGTACACCGGTTGCCGGATCGACGGTGACTGCGTTGTCGCCGGTTATCAGGACCTGTTCGAGATTCTGCAATGCGTTCATGGCCATCCACGGACAATGGGCGCAGGACTCGCAGGTCGCGCCGGCACCGGCGGTGGGCGCGGATATCAGCTTCTTGTTGGGTGCCAGCTGGTGCATCTTCCAGAAGATACCGTCGTCGGTGGCGACGATGAACTCCTCGTTCGGCAGTTGGGCCACTGCTTTGATCAACGCGGTTGTCGAGCCGACCACATCGGCGTACTGCAGCACGTCTTCCGGTGACTCCGGATGCACCAGCACCGCGGCATTCGGGTGCAGGCGTTTGAGCCGCTCCAGGGCAAAGCCCTTGAACTCCTCATGGACCACGCAGCTGCCTTCCCACAACAGGATGTCGGCGCCGGTCTGCTGCTGCACGTAGTGGCCGAGGTGCCTGTCCGGTGCCCACAGGATCTTTTCGCCGCGTTCGTGCAGGTGCCTGATGATCGGCAGGGCGATGCCGGATGTCACCATCCAGTCGGCGCGCGCCTTGACTGCCGCGCTGGTGTTCGCATACACGACCACAGTGCGGTCCGGGTGGGCATCGCAGAAGGCGCTGAACAGGTCGGCCGGACAGCCTTCGTCGAGCGAGCAGGTGGCGCCCAGGTCCGGCATCAGTACGCGTTTTTCGGGATTGAGGATCTTTGCCGTCTCACCCATGAAGCGCACGCCACAGACCACCAGTGTCTCGGCGTCCGTACTGCTGCCATAGCGGGCCATCTCGAGTGAGTCGGCGACGCAGCCGCCGGTCTCCTCGGCCAGCGCCTGCAGGTCGCCGTCGACGTAGTAATGCGCCACCAGGACAGCATTTTGTGCCTTGAGCAGGGCCTTGATGCGTTCCTTCAGCGCCGATTTTTCATCGGCACTCAGCGCCGGCCAGACTGGATGTTGCGGCACCTTGACGTGGGGAGGGGCAGGATGCAGCTGGATGGCTTGTGTGATCATTTGATGATCTCCACGGTATCGGGGTGCTTGGCCAGGTATTCCCTGGCCGGTCGATGATTGCCGGTACGCCGCATATTGCCCGTCTCGGCAATCAGGTCCAGCGACAGGATGCGCTTGCGGAAATTACGCTTGTCGAGTGGCTGGTTGAGTAGGGTTTCGTAGACGCACTGCAATTCGCTGAGCGTGAAGGTCTCGGGCATGAACTGAAATGCGATCGTCGAGTAATCAAGCTTGGCCACCAGGCGGCGGTGCGCCATGGTGATGATCTGGTCGTGATCGAACGCGAGCGGTGGCAGTGCGTCGAACGCGTGCCAGCCGACGGCGGCAGCGTCGCTCGCCGCGCGCGGAGTGGCGAGCGAATCCTGAGGGATCAGTGCGTAGTAGGTGACGCTGATCACGCGCTCGCGTGGGTCCCGATGGGTGGCGCCAAAGGTGTAGAGCTGCTCAAGGAAGACATCGCGTAGGCCGGTTTCCTCGGCGAGTTCGCGTGCGGCACAGGTGTCGAGATCCTCGTCGATGTCGAGAAAGCCACCTGGCAAGGCCCATTCCCCCTGGTGTGGCGGATTGGCACGTCGCACCAGCAGGGTGCTCAGACGCCCCCCAAGGATGGTGAACACAACGACGTCGGTGGTCACCGCCGGGTGCGGGTAGGGGTAGCTGAATGTCTCTCTGGGTATGCGCATATCTGACCGCATGGCTGACTAAGTGTCGTCAATACACAACAGAAGATAGTGTTGATGCTACACCTTGTCAACAAGCGGTAGCATTCGAGTGCTTTGACCGGATGTCCATGCTGCTGCGGGGTGCCGCGGGTGGGCACTTCAAGAAATCCTCCGAATGGCCGCTGCAGTCAGCGACAGAATTCCAGATGCCGCCGTGTGGCCCCGTGCAAAACGAAACATCACCGCTTCAGAAAATCATCCAGGTCGAATCGATCCCGCCATTGCCCGCGACCGCAGCGACGCTGCTGGCGATGGCAATGGATCCCGAGGTCGATATTGACGCCCTGTCGCGGACCATCGAGTCGGATCCACCCCTGAGTGCGCGGATTCTCGGTACCGCCAATTCCGCCTTCTACGCGCCACGCAAGCCGGTATTGACGGTGAAGGGTGCGATCGTCAGCGTGCTCGGCCTCAATGTCGTGCGCAACATCGCTTTCGGTATGGCACTGACCGGTGGCCTGAACACCTCGGCCTGTCGACATTTCGACATGCAGGCCTACTGGATCATGGCGTTGGGGACCGCAGACCTCGCCAGTGGTCTGGCCCGGGCGTCGAGTATCCCGCGGCCGCCGGATCCGGATGCGACCTACCTGGTGGGATTGCTGCACAACCTGGGTGAGCTGTTGTTGGTGCATCTGTGGCCACGCGAACTGGATGAGGCCCTGAAACGCCTGCAGGACGATCCGGGCAGCTCGCTGGTGGACCATGAGCGCAGCCTGATAGGCGTTGATCACTGGGCGGCCGGTGCCTTCCTGGCGCGTCACTGGCAGCTGCCGCCTGTAGTTGGCGACTGTATCGAGCATTTCGGCAGCCCCGGGCTCCCGGAACACTGTGCGTCGATGGTGCAGGTGCTGCGCGCCGCGAGGCTGTGGTTATCCGGTGTGATGGCGGGGCGGGCCGATCTGCTGCGGGTGGCCGGCGTGGACGACACCTATTGCGAATACCGCTCCAGTGCCTTTGTCGACCGATACAACTCCCTCACGCAGCTTGCGCGATCACTCGTCTGACCGCGTCACCCGCGATCGCCCCGTTCAGTCGTTACTGCTGGCGGTTGCCGGCGTCGGCAGCGGACCAATGTCGTCCGGTTCGTCGAGCTGGGCGGTCTCAAGATCCAGTGGCGGGTTGCCGGATGGATTGGTGAAGCGGTCATTCAGATCCTGCACATAGCGATCGGCGTCCTCGAGCACCTTCTGGATGCGGCGACGGCTGCGCCTGGTCCACCCGGCAGGGTGACGGGCGAAAATGCTCCGCCAGAACTTGGTGTTGGCCGCAAATGCCGCGCCCAGGCTGCCGCGTATACCCAGTTTCTGGCCGAGCCGCTCGGCCGGCCCGAATAAAGTCTTGGCCGCAAGATTCCGCACGCCGTAATGCACCGCAAGCCATAGCAGGTAAGCGCCCAGCGCAGTGAAATACATGCTCATCGGTGTCGCCGTCAGGGTGTCCCACCAGGCGGCGTTGAGGCGCATACCGTCCCACTGGTCGAGCTTCGAGGTGATACCGATGAAGCCGCCGATCAGCAGTGCCGCCATGATCGCGTCGCCGATCAATGTCCGTTTGCGCCAGCGTGCGAGTATCTGATCGAGTGCCGGGACGACCTTCTCCTCGAAACTGCGCGCGGTCTTCTCGAGTGAGCCGACGATGCGATAGGCGCGTTCGATCTCCACCTGTGCCATGCGTTCATGGATCTCACTGAGATCGGCGTCGCGCTTGCCCTCGAAACGCCTGCGCAGCGCCTCGTCGGCAATCGGGCTGGCCGCCTCCTGGTTATAAATGGTGAAAAAGCGCCCGGCGGTGAGGCCGCGTTCACCAAGTGCGCGCTGCCACGCGGCGACAACCTCTTCGGGGTTGTCCTCGCGTGCCGTGGTGTCTATCTGGTTGAGGATGTACAGGAACTTGCCGGAATCGGCGCGGTTGATCGTCTTGCTGACCAGGTGGTCCAGGGTGTCGCGCATCGCACCCGGCTCGGGGTGGCGTGCATCGAAAAACACCAGCACCAGGTCGGACAGGTCGATGATGTGGTCGGTGATCTTCAGCGTCGACGTGCGCTGCGCATCGGCGTCGAATCCCGGGGAATCGATCAGGATCTTGCCGCGCAGCGCCGCACTCGGGCTGGTCTTCAGCTGCAGGTAGGCGTCGATGCGTGAGCCTTCACCCGAAGCGACTTTCTCGATCTCGCCGCTGATCTTGTAAAAAGGGAAACGAGGGTCCGAATCGAGCGCCTGGCCGGGCAGGGCATGGGTGGTCGAATGGCCGCTGAAGCACAGCACCGTGAACTTGTCGTCGACCGCCTGGTTGCCGCTGCGCTGCAACTTGCTGCCGAGATAGTGGTTGATGAACGTCGATTTTCCCGCGGAGAAGGTCCCGAGGACCGAGATCAGCGGCCACCAGGGTATCTGCGTGGCAAACGACTGTTCCGGGTTGAACAGGCCCATCCGGTAGGCCACGGAATCGAGTTCGCGGAAACTCTGCACCGTGGTCAGCAGGACCGGGTTCTCCTGTTCGAGGTGGGCTTCCAGATGTTTGAGACGGGTCTCTATGACCGGGCCGGCTCCACTCATGTGACCTTGCTCCTCGTGTCCTCAGCGGTTGTTTCGCGCATGGTAACCCGTTGCCTCCGGGTGCGTGTAGGTTCTGCGCAGCCGACGCGCGGCAGGGCGCCGGCCAAGGGGATCGTGAATGGCATATCGGGGAGCGCGGTGTGCGCCGCAGCATAACGCAGGAGGCCATCGGTTTATTGCAATCGAGGTCCTTACTGGCGGATAATCGCGCCACTCAGCAATACTCGAAACGGACCTCAAAAGGTCGCGTAATTCCACGTAGACGAGCGATTTTTTCGCGCATGTTCAGGGAGTTAAGGCGGCCGTGTTGAAGCTTCAAACGCCATCGGCCGTTCGAAACCGTTACGCGCTCCGAGGGAGGAAACCCAGAATTGCCGCTGAACTCGTCAATGCTGCGCCTTCCACGCATAAATCTTGCTAAAGCCATTCAACCTCAAGCAGGGCCCGGGCGGCGTCCGTGCCGGATTTTCAGTCGCCCGTTGCAGAAACAGGTTAAACAATAATGCCTAAGACATTGATTGCCACAGTTGCCGCTGCAGTCGTAGCGCTTTCCGCGTCGACCTTTGCAGGGGATCGTGACTTCGAGGACGTATTTGTCGTCAAGGAGTCTTCCGAGACGCCCACCGTCGTGTTGAGCGGTAACGTGGTGCCGTTCAAGGAAGTGACGCTGGCGGCGCAGCTGCCCGGACGCGTCAAGTTCATCGCCGGTATCGAGGGTGAGTTGTTCGACTCGGGGACGACCCTGGTCGCGCTCGATGAGGACGAGCTGCTGGCCAAGCGCAGCGCAGCCTATGCACAGGCGGCGGCGGCTGACGCCGATCTTCGCAACGCTGGCGTTCAGTACTCGCGTGAACTCTGGTCGCCGCAGTCGAAGAACGCCCCCGGCGGGATGGCGATCCCAAACCTGTTCGATCAGATGTTCACCCGGCCGGCGGAGGATTTCTTCGGTCAGCGTGACCGTGGCGCGGAGCGCAGCGCCGATCTGTACGCCTCCGGCACGCGTATGGAGCAGGCGCGCAGCGCCATGCTGCGCGCGCAGTCGGAGATTCGCGCGATCGATGCCAAGTTGCGCGATGCCAAGAGTCTGGCACCGTTCGATGGCGTGATCGTCGAGAAATATGTCGAAGAGGGCGATACCGTCCAGCCGGGACAGCCGATGCTCAAATTCGCTGATGTGACCTGGCTGCAGATCGAGGTGGATGTGCCGGCAAGCCTGGCGCAGGGGCTGCAGCCGATGAGCGTGCTGCAGAACGCCGCGACATTTGACAATCATCCGGAACCCGTCGCGGTGAGGGTCGCGCAGATCTTCCCGATGGCAGACGTCCAGCGCCATACAGTCAAGGTCAAGTTTGACATCCCGCAAGGGGTGTCGAAACCGGGCATGTACGCCAAAGTGCTGATACCCGATACCAGCGGGCCGGCGAAGAGCCAGCTGCCGGTGATTCCGAGCACGGCCATCCGCTACCGCGGCAGTCTGCCGGTCGTGTACATTCAGAACGAAAAGGGCGAGCCCGAGCTGCGCATGGTCCGCCAGGGCAAGCGCCTGGACAACGGCATGACCATGGTGCTTTCCGGTATCGCCCCGGGAGACCGTGTGTATCCGAATCCGGGGCCCGGCATTATGACCCGGAGCCGCAGCGAGTGAATTGCATCGGCACCTGGTGTGCCACTGGTGGCGGCTGGTGCCGCGAAGCAGCTAATTGGATTAGATCAAACGCATGAGCGATCGTGAAAACCGGCCCTCCGGGTCCTCGGAGGAAGGCGCCGCCGCACCGGCCAGCAACCTCGGCATGGCTGGCAACATGGCGAAGTTCTTTATCAAGTCGCCGCTGTCGCCGCTGCTATATCTGGCCATGCTCATGCTTGGCATCCTCGGGTTGCTGATCACCCCGCGCCAGGAGGACCCGCAGATCTCAGTGCCGATGATCGACCTGATTGTGCAGTACCCCGGCGCCGAGCCCGAGCAGGTGGCGTCACTCGCCGTGCAGCCGCTCGAACGCATCATGTACGAGATCGAGGGTGTCGATCACGTCTACTCGGCCAGCCAGCGCGGAATGGGGATAGTGACCATTCAGTTCGATGTCGGCGAGGAGATGGAAAACTCGCTGGTCAAGGTCAACGACAAACTCGAATCCAACATGGATCGGATCCCGTCGGGCGTGAAACCGCCGCTGGTCAAGGCAAAGGGTATCGATGATGTGCCGGTCGTCACCCTGACCCTGTGGTCGGAACATGACTACAACGGCGACGGTGTGCCGGATGTGGACGATTCGCAGCTGCGGCGTTTGGCGCAGTCGGTGTTGCAGCACATCAAGGAAATCCCCGATACCGGCGACAGTTTCGTGGTCGGCGGACGCGCCGAGCAGGTCACCGTGGAGGTCTATCCCGAGCGCCTGGCCGGTTATGGCCTGAGCCTTGGCCAGGTGGCCCAGGCGATCACGGCGTCCAATGTCGAGACGCAGATGGGTGGTGTCGAATCCGGTGGTTCGCACATGATGGTGGTGTCCGGGGCCTTTCTCGAATCCGTCGAGGACATCAACCGCCTGCAGGTAGGCAGTCACAACGGTGTGCCGGTCTATGTGCATGACGTTGCCGATGTGCGCCAGGGCCCGGAGGACGCCTCGCAGACCGTTGCCTACTACACAGGTGCTGCGTCCGAAGACCCGGATCGCGCGGTCAGTGTGCCCGCGGTGACGATCGCAGTGGCGAAGAAAAAAGGCACCAATGGCGTGGATGTCGCCGACGCGATTATCGATCGGGTTGAGAACCTGCGCGGCCGGCTGATCCCCAATGATGTGAACATCAGTATCACGCGCAACTACGGGCAGACGGCCGAACAGAAGGTCAATGACCTGATCTTCAAGCTGTTCATCGCCACAATGTTCGTTTTTGTGCTGGTGTGGATCGCGTTTCGCGCCCTCAAGCCGGCATTCGTCGTGCTGTTCGTGGTCCCGGTGGTGCTGCTGTTCACGATCCTGTGTGCTTTGCTGCTCGACTTCACCATCGACCGCGTGTCCCTGTTCGCGCTGATCTTCTCAATCGGCATTCTGGTTGATGATGCCATCGTCGTGGTCGAGAACATCTACCGCCGCTGGCTGGAAGAGGGTGAGACCAACCTGGAGACCGCGGTAGATGCGGTCCGCGAGGTCGGCAACCCGACCATCCTCGCGACCCTCACGGTCATTGGCGCGCTGCTGCCGATGGGTGCGGTGACCGGGATGATGGGGCCCTACATGCTGCCCATCCCGGTGCTCGGCTCCGTGGCGATGGGCATCTCGCTGTTTGCTGCGTTCGTTTTCACGCCCTGGTTTGCGATCCACGGCATGTTCCGTCCGACCATGCAGTACCTCGAGAGCGCGGAGAAGCGAGAGCACAAGGAGGCGGAATGGCTTGAAGGCCTGTATCGCCGCATCCTGATGCCAATGATCCTGGATCCGCGCAAAGCGCGGCTATTCAAGCTGGCGATGTGGGGCACATTGCTGTTGATGTGCTCCTTCTTCTATTTCAAGTGGGTGGCAGTCAAGATGCTGCCGCTGGACAACAAACCCGAGTTCTCGGTGGTTCTGGATATGCCGGAGGGCACGCCACTGGCAGATACCGGCAACATGGCGCACGTGATTGCCGAGCGCCTGCGTCGCATGCCCGAGGTGACCGCAGCTCAGATCTACGTCGGCACGGCGCGGCCGTTCGATTTCAACGGCATGGTCCGCCACTACTACCTGCGCCAGTCGCCGTGGCAGGCGGAGGTCCAACTGCAGCTGCTGAACAAGACCGACCGCAGCCGCTCCAGCCACCAGATAGCAGTGGATGCCCGCGAGCAGGTCAAGGCGCTGGTGGAAGGTACGCGTGCACGTTTCTCGATTGTGGAAATGCCGCCGGGGCCGCCGGTTCTGCAGTCGGTGGTTGCCGAAGTGCACGGACCGGACCCCGAGACACGGCGCCAGGTGGCGCGTGATCTGACCGCCATGTTCGCCCAGACCGAGAGCCTGCGCGATGTCGACAACTATATGCGCGAGCCATACGACTACTGGCACTTCGAAGTCGACCAGGAAAAAGCACAGCGGCGTGGCATCTCGGTGGAAAGCATCAACCGTGAGCTGTCGATGGCGTTGGGCGGTTTCGTGCTCGGCGATGTCAAGCAGCGTGCCGGCCACGAGCCGATCAATATCGTTATCCAGGTCCCGATGGCGGAACGGTCGCAGATCAATCGCCTTGGCGACATTCTGGTGCAGACGCCGAACGCCGGCGGCAGTGTGCCGCTGCGGGAACTCGGAGTATTCGAACGGCGCACAGAGTCGGACATCATCTACAACAAGGACCTGCGGCCAGTCGAATACGTGGTCGCGGATGTCGGTGGGCGTCTTGCGGCGCCGATCTACGGGATGATGCAGGTCGAGGACAAACTCCTGGAGCTGGGTTGTCGTACCCCCGATGGCGTACATCTCTGCGACCATATGTATTACACAGGGCCGCCGCCCGACGACAGCCGATCGGCGATCGAATGGGCCGGCGAGTGGACCGTCACCTACGAGACGTTCCGTGACATGGGTATCGCCTTCGGTGCAGCGCTGATCCTTATCTACATCCTGGTGGTGTGGGAATTCGGCAATTTCCGCGTGCCGGCGCTGATCATGGCACCGATTCCGCTGACGCTGCTCGGGATCATTCCGGCGCATACGCTGTTCTTTCAGATGGGGTGGGGCGGCGAGTTCACTGCGACCTCGATGATCGGCTGGATTGCACTGGCCGGCATCATCGTGCGCAACTCGATCCTGCTCGTCGATTTTTCCGTGCACCGCATCCAGGAAGGCGATTCTGTCGTCGATGCGGTAATCAGCGCATGTAAGACGCGAACCCGGCCGATTCTGATCACGGCACTGGCCCTGGTCTGCGGTTCTTCGGTGATCTTTTTCGATCCGATCTTCCAGGGGATGGCGATCTCTCTGGCGTCCGGCGTACTGGTCTCGACCCTGCTCACCCTGGTGGTCATCCCCTTGGGTTGTGTCGCTGCGGCCGATTCCCTGTGTGCGGTGGCCGGCACGAAGTGCAAGAAGTTTTCCAAGGGCAACGAACCTGATGGTGGTCCGGGCGGCGGTCCGAAAGGCGGCGGCCCACGCGTAGGCGACCCGCTTTGGGTGCGTGCATGGAGCGGTTTCGCGACCGTGATGTTCACCGTGATCGGTGGGGTCGTGGCGCTGGTGGACCTGTTCGGCGGGCTTTTGAAACCGAAGAAATCCGCGAATGCGCCGCCGCCTCGTGCACCTGCACACAAGCCGAAGGCGACTGAATCGACAGTGACACCCGAAGCGTCCTCGACGCCTGTCGCCGCTCCGGCGATAGACGCCAAAGAGGCGGCTTCAGATGTCGCCCCGGCGGCGGGCGCGGCTGCAAGAAAGACTCCTGAGGAGCGGCCGCAGGCACCAGCACAGAAGAAGGTCGCTGCGGCGACCGACTCGACGCAAAAAAAGGTGCCGGCGAAACAATCCGTCAGGAAGAAGGCTGCTGCACGCAAAGGCTCCGCCACCGCGACCAAGGCTGCGAAGGGCAGCAGCAAGCGGGTCGCTGTGAAACAGACGAAGCCGGGTGCCCCGGGAACGGCGGCGGACAAGGGCAATTCGGCGCCCGCAGCGAAACAATCGGTGGCCCCGGCTGCAACGCCTGTACGTGGTACGGCCGCGTCCCAGCCCGGTGTCGCCGCAAGCCGCAAGAAAACCTCAGGAAGAAGGGGTATCCAATTGAAAAGTTTGGGGAAACCGGGCGGAGACGGTCTAAACTAAAGGTAGGCACATCAAGTGCGGGTAGCGCCGGCCGCCAATATCTTTGGTAGCCGGGTGTTGGTTGCCCGATGTGTAGCCTGGAGGTTTGGATCGTGGCTGTGCGGGTGTTCGCTTTGGGCATCATGCTGGGGATTGTTGCCCCGGCGGTTCTCGCCCTATTGCCAGTTTCCGCAGCTGACGCCGCGTTCCCCGCTGTTTCGATGCACTCCCGTCAGCAGTTCCCGGTGCACGAGACGGGTTTCCGTTTTCCGGCGACCGGAACGCATGCGTCGACGCGCAAGGCGGAAAATGCACCGCGTGTGCCTGGCCACGCGGATGGCAGGCGGCCGTTCGTGGCGGCGAAACGCGACAGTGGCAATGACCTGTTCGCCGCCGCCCGATCCGGTGCCCGCAAGGCGGTTCCGATTACGCGTGGACAGGACCTCGGGCTGCGGTTTCGACCGGACGAACGCGAATCAGCTGACGGGTATGTGGTGACACCGCAGGGTGGTATCACGAACAACCCGTTTCAATCTGGTGACCAGACGCAGTTCCGGCCGGCTCCGGCAAGACGCAAGCGAACCTACGAAGAACTGCAGGCTGAGACCGAGGCGCCGCAATCGCTGGCACCACCACCTCTGCCTTACCCGATGATGCCTGCACCACCGATGCCCCCATACCAGCAGTATTTCCCGCACTGGTGAGGCTGTCTGTCTTGCCTTGCGGTAAAGGCATGAAATTACTGCGAAAAAGCAATTGGTCGCTGGTTTTGCACAATCTGCGCACAGGTTGCACACCGATTTCCACAGGTTTTCTACACAACATATTGTGGTTGACTCTCAGTCAATAGCTTATATATTGTGTTCCAGGCAGGCACGACATGGTTTGGCTGACGCTGCGAAACCGGGAGGTTGGGATATTGGTTGCAAGAGTGCTTTCCGCAGGGCTGGTCCTGGGGCTTGCCGCTAGCGCGGGCCTGGGGCTCGCGCCGCTGTCCGCGGCGCAGGCCGCGTACCCCGCCTGGTCCGGGTACGCCTCTGCGGCCAAACGCCCGCAGTTCCGACCCTGGCATCGCAATGACCCCTCGGCCATTGTGGGGCGATGGCGGCCGCAGGTGGCGGCATCCGGTCGTGCCTCGGATCTCTCGACGTATGGACACCCGGCGGCGACGAGTTACCAGCGTCGCTGGCAGGAGCCGTTGTTGGACAGCAGGCGTGCGGCGCCGCGTAAAGCTGATCCGGTGGCGCGGGGCCGCGATGTCGGGGTGAGTTTCCGGCCGAACGGCCGGGGGGCGCTGCTTGATGAGGGTCCGATGACCCAGGATCAGGGGGGCTTGATTCCTTTTGGCGCCGATGCGCATTCCCAATTCCGACCGGCCCCGACGAAGCGTAAACGGACCTACGAAGAGATCCAGGCAGCCAACAGGCAGGGACGGACCTCGGTGGGCGCAACGATGCCTTACCCGACGATGCCGGGGATGCTGCCGACCCCCTACGGAGCCTATTGGCCGGCATGGCGTTGATGCCCCTGGGGATAATTTAGACTGCTGTCGTATTTGCAGCTAATCACTGGTGGCTTGCAGGGGCCATCAGCCGGATTTACGTGAGGGTGAGCATGAAGTTTGGAAGGCAAGTGATTGCTTTGGGCGGGATCGTTATTCTGGGGGGTTATCTGCTCCCGGTCGACAGTGCGCACGCATATGGTCAACAGTGGCGACCCGAGCCGGGTTTTGTGCCAGTGGCGCAGGTGCGCCCCTACCATCCTGTAGCCAATCTGCCGTCATTCCGTCCGCGCGATGCCTCACCTGTGGCATACCAGCCCCGACGTTGGGATCACCACGAGCAGCGCCCCTATGTGCCGCAAGTGCCCGCGTGGACCGGACAGGCCGGCAATCCCTACGCCGGATATCAGCCCTGGGCCGGGCCGGGCAGCTATGCTTACGCCGGATATCAGCCGGTCGGGTATTACTACGCGCCGCCACCGATGGGTGGCTACGCCGCCCCGGTCTGGTCGCAGCCCTTCAATGGGATGACACAGATGTGGCAGCAGCAGATGCCCTTGTTCGCACGTCAGTTCGCCTGGCGTCCCGCCGACCAGCCGTGGCGCACCGGCGTAGCTCCGGTGGCGCAGGCGCAACGTTACCCGACCCAATCGGCACCGCAGATGGTGGGCTTCCGGCCGGCGCAACCCGGCTATGCACCAGCCCTGGGCAGCTGGCGACCGGCGCCGGTTTATGCCGCGAGTTACCCCGGATATCGGGCACCGTCGTATGCGCTCGGTGGTGCCAGGGACCTGCTGCCTTCACGGGTACCTTCCAGGCCCGTTGCCACGGTCAGTCTCGCCGAACCGCGTTACGCCGCCGCAACGCGCGGTCATTGGCGGCCTGATCTGGCTGCGGCTGTGCCCTGGCGCAACGGTAACGCCTTCCGGCCCGCTGCCTACGGTCGCAGCGTAGCCAGCCGCACCGAAGTGCCGGCGCGTCAGCCCGAAAATTTTGGTTTCACCCAGGACCAACTGCCCGGCTGGGTAACGACTTATCAGGAATCCCAGTTCAGCGGGTCCTGCAGTTGGTGTAGCGGCAGCTAGAATCCAGCGGGGGTCTTGATGATTACGGTGATAGGGAGTCTCAAAGGCGGATCGGGAAAGAGCACCGTCACCTTCAATCTCGCTATTTGGCTCGCGATGGCCGAACGCAACGTCGCGGTAATCGACGCCGACCCGCAGGCGACTTTGACCGACGTGCTCGAGGTGCGCAGGGATGAACGGTTTCAGCCGATGGTGGAACGACTGGATTCGGCGCAGATGGAAGATCGCGGCAACCTCCTGGCGGAGCACGAGGAGGTCCTGATCGATGTAGGTACCGCATCGATGGAGAACCTCAAGCTGGCGGTGACGATTGCCGACCGGTTGCTGGTGCCGGTGCCACCGAGCCAGGCGGATATCTGGTCCACGCAGCGTTTTTTGCGTTTTGTCGACTCGGTCGTAGGCAAGCGCAAGCCCGAGATTCTGGGTTTTATCAATCGTGCTGACACCCATCATGCGGTACGCGAGTCGGACGAGGCTGCTGCAGCGCTGGTATCGCTGCCGGGGATTCGCCATCTCAAGCCGCGCCTGTCGCAGCGCACTGTCTACCGGCGCTCTTTCAGTGAGGGATTGGCGGTGTTCGAGCAGGAGCCGCGCGGCAAAGGTGCGGCAGAGTGGAACGCCCTGGCGGCCGTTTTGTACGCCAACGTGCTGGCCTGACCGCGCGGATGCCGGGCAACCTCTTATCGATCATCGTCGGGTGGCTTGCCACCCACCTCGTGCTCTTCGGTTTTCTCGGGTATCTGTTTGCCGGTCTTATCGTCACTGGTGTGATCGATTGGCCTGCCGACGGGCGGGCGGAAACATTGACGGTGCCCCGCGCTGTCGCGCCTGTTCCAGAAATCACCGAAGGCGCCGATGCGTTGGCGTCACCGAAACCGCCCCCCAGCGAGAGCCCGTCGGAATCGATTCAGCAGTCGGGTCCGGCAATGCCAGTGCACGATTCCAGGTCGGCCGACGAATTCAAGCCGGAGTCGCCGCGCAAGGCACCGAGGCTGATCGGTGGCACTATCCCGGTCTATGATGATCCGCGATTTGTCCCGTCCGCTGCTGGTCCATCCGCCGCGACGAAAGATGCAATGCCTTCTGGTGACCCGTTCCGGCCAAATGTCGCCGAAATTGGCGGCCTGCCAATTGACAGCGGGATGACACGCGACGAATTCGTACAGCGGGCGCGGCGGGCCTATTGGAATGGTGACTTCGAGGCGGCGGAAGCGGCCTACATGGAGATGTTGTCGGCGTATCCGGGAGATGCCGATGCCTTTGGCGAACTTGGCAACCTGTATCAGTCGATGGGCAGGTCGGCGCAGGCGCTGGATGCCTACTATGAGGCGGGGCTTCGGCTAAAGGCTGGGGGAAGCGGAGAAAAATTGCAGGAAATCATAGAGTTGCTTCAAAAAGAAGGCGACAGTCGCAGCGATCAGTTGCGCAAGTGATGTCTACGCACGGGCCTTCGTCGCCCGGAAAATCAGATGCCGCACCAGCGCTGAAACAAACTCTGCTTATATCCTTTGTGTTACGGTTTATGGTAACTTTAGCAGGTACCGATAAACGAAACGCAGGGGATCCACTGTGGGCAATACCAATGATGTCGCTGACGTTGTAGCGGACGCCAACGCCGGGTATGCAAGACTCTCAGAGGTCTTCGAATCCAGCGCGCGGCGCTGGGAACTCATCGTCTATCCTTCGCTGTTCGCCTTCATCATCCTGGCGGCTTACGGCTTCTACCTGATCTACAACCTTGCACGGGATGTGCACTACCTGGCGATCAGTGTAGACACCAATATGACGACCCTCGCGGGCAACATGCAGAATGTCTCCGAGAACATGAGCCAGTTGACCGCGAACATCCGGGCGATGACGGTGACGATGGATTCGATTGACCGCAAGGTGGCGACACTCGAGCCGATGCTGGCCAATCTGGACTCGATGGACGGCGCGATTCAGTCGATGACCCAATCCACTCACACGATGGGGCGGGCGACGCAGTACATGCAAGTGGACATGGCGCGCATGAACAACAACATCGGTCGTCCGATGTCGTTCATGAATTCATTCATGCCCTGGTAATTCGACGCCAAGACTACAGGCCAAAAAAAGCCCCCGAGGGGGCTTTTTCCGTTATGGCATGGCCGATAACACCAAACTACTCATCAAATACGATCGTGTTCGAGGGTTCCTGCAGGAAATATCCCTGGATGTAGTTGATGCCGATGTTCCAAAGGATCGCCAGGCTGCTGGCGTCTTCCACGCTGCTCGCGATGGTCTTGTAGCCGTCGGCCTGCAGCTGCGCATTGATGGAGCTCATCTTTTCCTGCTGTTCGGTATCGATTGCCAGATTGCGCATGTACTCGGGCGACAACTTCACGATGTCGATCTCGAGGTGGTTCAACAGCGGTTGTGCGGTATCCCTGTAGTTGTTGAGCGCGATGCGGCAATTGATTCTGCGCAGTCCGCTGATCAGGTCGCGCGCCGGCTGCAGCGAACTGCGCAGGTCATTCTCGCGGAACTGGAAAACGAACCATGAACCCTTGGCACGGAACTCGCGAAGGCAGTCGCATATCCACATCAGCATGGAGTCGTCTTCGATCCCCGCGCGGGACAGGATGATGTAGAAGACGATCTTTTTTCCGTCTCTGCGGTGGCTGGCCATTTCGCGGATGGCATTGCGTACCACCCAGCGGTCGATCTCGGCCAGGCGACTGGCGTCGCGTGCCGGCGACAGGAAGACGTCGGGCACCATTTCCTTGCCGCCTTCACCGATGAGACGCAGGTACACCGAGTAGTTTTCGCGGGTATCGCCCTGCAGGCTTACGATCGGCTGGTACTTGAGACGAAAGCCATCGTTGGCCAGGGCGTCGTCGATCAGACTGACCACCGCCGCATCGGCGTCGGCCATGTGTTTCGTGTCGCTCGGGATCTCGTCGTTGTAGAAGA
>ERZ795048.1381-NODE-1381-length-22010-cov-8.157322_pt1 | contig 22010 bp, 17 predicted proteins | sample MGYA00375132_ERZ795048 | MGnify/ENA primary metagenome ERZ795048 (study PRJEB30177, sample SAMN05720225) | activated sludge metagenome | isolation source: Anaerobic digester | place: Hong Kong | collected 2014-12-17 ... | reverse complement strand
AGACCTCGCCCCGCCGGAAGACATTCTCCTCAGGAGAATCCGGCTTAACGATTTTAACCTGCACTGGTGAGAAATGCAGGGCTAAGTTATTTCATGAGCGGGGTGTGAAATTGAAATATTCGAGATCGGCGATGGGGCTGCTGCTCCTGATGATAATGTTTTCCGCCTGCGGGATCGCGGCGGAGCGGGGCGTACCGGTGGTGCTCAACGACGATGCGGGCTGGTGCTGGTTCCAGGAAGAAAGGGCTGTTTTTGCCGGTGGGAAACTCGTCGCGGGAAGCGTTGCGGCGGGTACGAAGGATGCGGCGCGCAAGGGTAATATAGAGGTCAGCTCTTTTTCGCCCGGCGACGGCGAGGTCGAGCGTTTTGTGCTGCATGAGGGTCTTGAGCTGGATGATCACGATGTGCCCGCGTTCCTCGAACTCCCCGACGGGCGGCTGCTCGCGGTTTACTCGAAGCACAATATCGACCGCGCGATCCGGTACAGGGTGACGGAGCGCCCCGGGGATATTTCGGCGTGGTCTGCGGAGAAGGTTTTCGACAGAGGAATATTCAGTCACGCCGTGACATACTCGAACCTGTTCCGTCTCGAAGGCGAGAACGGGCGGATATACGATTTCTATCGCGGCGATGATTTCGACCCCAATGTCCTGATCTCGGATGACAACGGGAAGAAATGGCGCGATGCCGGCAGGCTGATCGGCGGCCCGGGCAGGCCTTATGTGAAATATGCGTCCGACAACAGGGGCGAGGTCCATTTTATCTGCACCGATCAGCACCCGCGCGATTTCGACAACAGCATCTATCATGGCTGTCTCAGGGCCGGGAAAATTTATGATTCGTTCGGGAACGAGGTGGGCAGGCCGGGCCGCGAGCCTGCGGAGCATTCGAAGCTTACGGTTGTGTTCCGTGGCGATAAAGACAATGTGGCGTGGCCCGCGGACTTCGAGTATGCGGCGGACGGGCGGCTGTACGCTGTGTATTCGGTACAGAAGGACGGCGCGGGGATGCCGAAAGGATTCGGCGGGATGGACCATCGCTACAGGTATGCCTGGTTCGATGGCGAGGCGTGGCATGATAATAAAGTGGCTTACGCGGGCAGCAAGCTTTACTCGGGCGAGGACGATTATACGGGACTGATCTGTATTCATCCCGGTGCTGTGAACACCGTGTATTTCTCGACGAATGCCGACCCGCGGACCGGCGCGCCGCTGATCAGCAGAACGGACGGCCACCGGCATTACGAGATATTCAAGGGAGTAACCCCTGACGGCGGAAAAACCTGGGAGTTCACGGCTGTTACGTCCGATTCGACGCTGGATCAGATCAGGCCGAATGTTCCGAAGGGCGGCCCGGAGGGTTCCGCGCTTATATGGCTGCGGGGTCGCTTGAAATCCTACAGGGATTATGACCTGGAAATGGTCGCGCTCATTCCGGCCCCGTGATGCTTTCGATACCAGAATTCTGGAGATTGCAGATGAGGAAGAAATTTATCATTATTGCGGTACTTCTTATTGTCAACGCGGTTTCAACTGTTTGCTGTTGCGGGCAGTCCGGCATGCTGGACCTTACGGGGATTCATCCTGCCGGTGAAGAGAGTACCGGCGAAGTCGTTGAGGTCAAGCTGGCGGGGAAAATCAATCATTTCGGCGTAACGGATTTTCATGCGGTCGTGACTGATGTGAAGGTCTGGCTCAGGGAGTATCCCGTTTCGAAATCGTTGAACGCGGCGTCGGATAAAACCGGCTGGTGGGAGATGAAGGTTCTCAAACAAAAGGGCATGGACATAGAGGTTTCCTTCGTTTATGAAAAAGATGGATGGGTGACAACGAAATCGAATGTAATAACGATTACCGATGATGACAACACTGATCTGGCAATCCAGTTCATCGATCCGGAATACTTTTTCGGCGACATGAAGCCCGGAACGGAGAAGCTGCTCGCCGCGCTGCTGCCGCCGGGCGCAGGGTCGAAAATGGAGAACGCGATGGTTGCGACGGTAGGTAAATCATGGGCAAGCATGCACGATGACAGGTTGCCGCATGGTGATCCCGGCGCTGTTGTGAACGCTGTTCCGGGCGCCGTGGGGCCGGTGTATTTCAACAGGAACGTGAGGCCGGATTTGTCTCAGAAAGATGTGTCTGTCGATGGCGGCGTTGCATGGATGAATGTTCCGCCGGGTACGCACATAGTGAGTGCAGATAAGGAAGGCTTCGAGTATCCGGATGTCAAATTCGTGATTGAAAAAAGCGATGCCGCCGCCGGGATAATGCTTTATATAGCGTCTCCGCCGGACTCGATCAATGGAACGAACGATTCTGCAAAAGGGGAATATTGAAGCCGGTGCCGGAGCTATACATTATGTTATGGATTCTACAAATAAGCTTAGCAGCTTATCCAGCATAAGTGTCTTTTTGAAGACGCCGGGATCGGTGTTGGCTCTTATGAATGAATAGTCGTTTTCTTCCTGTGCGAGGCGGTTCATTAAAAGATTCCGGATAAAAAAAGCCCGCTTTTTACGGCGGGCTTTTCAGTCTGTTCGGATGCGGGAATCAGTCTTTTCTGACGGTGGTGATTTTCCCGCCTTTCGGGAATTTAATCCAGTAGGTTTTTGCTTTTGGAATCCATGACCAGCCGGCTTCCGCATCAAGGAACTCTGAGGGAGTCATGAGCCTGTCGATCTCTTCGCCGTTGTAACTGATGCTCTGTGTTTTATGAGTGATGAGTTTCAGGATAACAGGTTTGTCAATGCCGGTAGTGTCGATTTCCACGCCGGCGGCACTTTCCTTCAAGGTAATAACAACTTCACTGTCGCCGTCATAGTAGTTGAAGCTTGTTTCTCCGCCTTCAGGATGAAGTGCAATTACAAACTTATCGCTGACGATTTTCGAACCGAATTCCGTTTCGCCATCGATGATATTCAGCGGAATAATCGCGCCGCTCCTTATGAAAATCGGAATCCTGTCGATAGGAGCTTCAACCAAATAGTTCTGGTTTCCGTCGAGAATATTCTTGTTGTCCCAGTAATCGATCCACGTCCCTTCGGGCAGATATACTTCCCTTTTTCTTGCGCCCTCTTCGAGAATCGGGGCGGCGAGAATCCAGTCGCCGAACATGAATTCATCCCAGATATCCCTGACCCTCGTGTCGTCCGGCCATTCATAGACAAGCGGCCTGACGATCGGGCGGCCTGTTTTGTGCGCGTAGTTCATATAGCTGTAATTGTATGGTGCGAGCTCGGTGTGGAGCTTGGCGTAGTACCTGTAATTGTCGATTCCGATCTGGTCGTAGTTGGGTTCGTACCCTGCGTTCCACGGCTCATGTGTTCCGCTGCCGCCGACCTCCATGATCGGATGGAACGCGCTCACCTGTAGCCATCTGGAGAAAAGGTCCTGGCTTGCGGGAACGCCGTAGCCGCCCGTGTCCGATCCCCAGACCGGGAATCCCATGATGTTGGATCTCAGGCATGAAATAACAGCCGATCTCAATCCTCTCCATGAGGGGTGGGTGTCGCCGCCCCAGAACACGGCGTACTGCTGGCTGCCGGTGAATCCCGACCTCGGCATTACGAGGCAGTCGTCGCCGCGGAATTTCTGGCATGCGCCCTGGACGGCTTTTGCGTAAAGCATCGGGTACAGGTTGTGCATCTCGCGGCCTGTTTTTCCGTTGTGGTAGATATCCGTCTCTTTGCTCGGGATAACCTCCTCGCAGCGGTCCAGCTTGAATCCCCCGACGCCGATATCGAACATTTTGTGATACTCGTTCTGCCACCATTCGACAGCCTCGGGATTCGTCAGGTCGATGACCTTATCGGAGTTCGGTGCGAGATATCCTTTTTCTTCGGCCACATCCCGCATTTTCCCATACGCCCACGGCGCGACCCAGAGCAGCATTTCCATGCCGTGCTCTTCTTTCAGCCATTTGATCATTTCCGCCGGGTTCGGGAACCTGTTCTCATCGAATTCAAAATCGTCGTATCCGAAAGGCCCTTTCGCCCACGGCCTGTCGAGCCAGTAAACGCCGGTCGGGATGTCGAGCTTTTTCAGCATCATCACATCTTCGTACACCATCGAGTTGAATTTCGACGGATTGGGCGTTCCGTCGTAAAGTTCCGGCAGATCATAGTGATCGTCTCTCCATTTGAAAACGAGTGAAGCCCACTTCGGCGGCAGCAGCGTTTTGCCCACCCGGTCCGTGTGCCGTTCGATGATATCGCCCATCGACGGGCCGAAAGTGAAATACATGACGGGATTCTTATCCTCGAAGCTGATGTCGGACACTTCCGCTTCGGTGTCGCCCATATCGTAAACGCCGGGCCATGACGTGTCGAAGAAAAGCCCGTATCCGCGTGAGTTGATGTGGAACGGGGACGCGATCGAAATGGTCGGTCGCGTGTACATCTCGATCGTGGTTCCGCGCTGGTCAAGGGTGCCGAATTTCTGCACCGGGCCTTCGTCTGTTCCTCTTTTCCCGTCGCCTACCACATATTCTTTCAGCCCGTATATGCTTTCATCCATCGGCAGGTTGAACCTCTGGCCGACTTTCAGGATGTCCATGTCATCGGGCGTTTCGATTTTCATGGAGAATTCGTATTCGTTTTCTATCGAAACAGTGATCCCGACATTCCCCGGCTCTGAAGAACAATCGAGCGAAATACTCTTATCCGGCGAAAAATCTTTTTTCGCGCAGTTCTGCACAAAGATTTTCCGGTCGCCCGAGAGCAGGTAAACGCCTTCGTTTTCGACGTGGCTCAGAATGCCCGCGCCGTTCGAATCCGAAACGCTGACGGCAAAGGGGTTCTCGGTGATGCTCACCGCGAAAGCACCGGTTTTCAGGCTATAGCCCGAATCCTTTGCGGGATTAGAGCAGTTCGTCATAAAAAACAGGACAAAACAGAGAGCTGTACAGATTAACGCGAATGATCTTTTCACAGTTTCGCTCCTTTTGGATAGTCTTTAGAAATCTAAAGATTATGTAAAACTCAAAACCATTATATGTGATCTTAATTATTTCCATTAAGTCAATCAAGAATAAAATTTGCGCTGCCTGAAAATTGAGTGATGGTTGTTTAAAGGTATAGAGTGAAAATGGTATATTAAGATGGGTAATATAAAGCAGGGGTGATTCTTTTGAACAAGATAACGCGAAGAGATTTTGTGAAACTTGCGGCATGCGGCGCGGCCGGAATGATGGGGCTGGGTGTTTTTGACACATCGGTGTGGGCAGCCGGTCCGGGCGGAAAGCGACCGAATATACTTTTTGCCATAGCTGATGATTGGGCATGGCCTCACGCATCGATTGTCGGCGCGCCCGAGGTCAGGACTCCCGCTTTCGACTACATAGCGAAGAAAGGCTGCATTTTCACGAACGCTTTTACAGCCGCGCCGCAGTGTTCCCCGAACCGGGCTGCGACGCTTACCGGCAGAAGTATTTGCGAGATTGAAGAGGCCGGCACACACGGGAGTATTTTTCCGAACAAATTCGCGGCATTCACTGATGTTCTGGAAAACTCAGGATATCATGTCGGTTTCACCGGCAAGGGATGGGCGCCCGGGGATTGGAAAGCGGGCGGCTGGAAACGGAATCCGGCGGGCGATGAATATAATGAGCTGAAAAAAAACAGAGTGGCGGCAGTGGGAATAAACGGAACGGATTATGCGGGGAATTTTAAAATGTTTCTCGATGATCGCGAACCCGGCGAGCCTTTCTTCTTCTGGTATGGCGGCTTCGAGCCGCACAGGTCGTATGAGCCGTATTCCGGACAGAGACGCGGCAAAAAAGTCGCTGAAAATGTGAACGTCCCGTCGTTCCTGCCCGATGTCATGGAAACACGGCAGGATCTGCTTGATTATTTTTTCGAGGTTGAATGGTTCGACAGGCAACTCGGCAAAATGATCAGTCTGCTCGATAAGATGGGAGAACTCGAAAACACGATAATTGTGAGCACTGGCGACAACGGAATGCCGTTCCCGAGGGCGAAGGCGAATCTGTATGAATATGGAACCCACGTGCCGCTGGCTGTTTCGTGGCCCGCCGGGATAAAGGCCGGATGCACTGTCGATGCGCTTTTCAGCTTCACTGATTTTGCGCCGACTTTCCTCGAAGCCGCGGGCGCGGGGATTCCCGAAGCCATGAGCGGACGCAGTTTTTACGGGCTGCTCTCATCGCCGGACCCGGAAGCTTATGCAGCGCCGAGGGATTTTGTTCTGACAGGACGAGAGCGGCATTCTCATTCACGGAAAGACAATCTCGGCTATCCGGCCCGCGCACTCAGGACGGATGATTATCTTTATATAAGGAATTTCAAGCCCGATCGCTGGCCGGCCGGCGACCCGGATAAATTTTATGACATCGATGATTCTCCGACGAAAAACTTTCTTTTGAAAAACAGGGAGGAATTCGCCGGTCTCTATGATATGGCAGTGGGAAAAAGAAAAGAAGAGGAATTGTTTGATATCAAAAACGATCCTGAGTGCATGAACGATCTGGCGGCTTCGCCGGAGCATGAGAAGATCAGAACCATGCTGGCGCGGAAACTGGAAGAAGAATTGAAGAAACTGGGAGACCCGCGTGTGCTTGGGACGGGAGATATATTCGACAGTTATCCGAGGGTGAGCCACATGCGCGGCGATCTCGGAGGTTTTGCAGAGCAGGGAAAGTATAATCCCGCATATATACCGAAATGAACCGGATGTGGAATATGCGAGCGATTTTCCGGAGAAAATCATAGATGTATCCGTTTTCGTTGTTGATAAAACCGGCATCCGCAGATTGTAATCTGCGCTGCGAGTACTGTTTCTATCTCGATCACGCCGATTTTTACCCCGGGCCGAAAGTTCATCGGATGAGCGAGGATGTGCTGGAAGCGATGGTAAGCAGTTACATGAAGATTCCTATGCCTCAGCATGCGTTTATATGGCAGGGCGGCGAGCCGTCTCTTATGGGGGCGGGGTTTTTCGGGAAAGTTGTAGAGTTTCAGAAAAAGTACGGGAACGGCAGGGTGGTCGCAAACGGGTTGCAGACAAACGCTACGCTGTTAAACCGGGAACTGGCTGAAATATTGTCGGAATACAAATTTCTCGTGGGCGTGAGCCTGGACGGGCCTGCGGAACTCCATGATGTTTACAGAAAAGACGCCGGTGGAAACGGCACTCACGAGCGGGTCGTTCGCGGCATCGAACTGCTGAAGGATAACAATATTGAGTTCAACGCGCTGGTGCTGGTGAGCAGGGCGAACGTCGGCCACGCCGCCGGGGTTTACAGGTATCTGCTAGATCAGGGGATTTCTTTCCATCAATATATCCCGTGCGTTGAGCCGGGGGCGGATGGCGGGCTCGCGCCGTTTGCGGTTACGGGTGCGGAATGGGGACGTTTTCTCTGCGAGCTGTTCGATGAGTGGTATGAGCGCGACACCGGGAAAGTTTCTATAAGGCTTTTCGATTCGATACTGAACCTTATCGCGGATCACAATATAACCAACTGTGATATGGGTGATAACTGCTGCCGCTACTTCGTCGTCGAGTACAACGGCGATGTTTATCCGTGTGATTTCTTTGTCGAGGAAAAACTGAAGACGGGAAACGTGATGGAGAACGGGTGGCGGGAAATGCAGGAGTCGAAAATCTACCGGAGTTTCGGCGCTGGCAAAAGCAGGTGGAACAAGGCTTGCAATGAATGCGAATGGTTATGGATCTGCAAGGGGGACTGCATGAAGAATCGTTTTCTATCGGTGCAGGGCGACACGGGCAAACTGAGCCATTTATGCGCGGGCTGGAAAATGTTTTACAGTCATGCAATGCCCGCGTTCATGGAGCTCGCGAGGGGGATCGAGTCGGAAAGAAAAGCGCGGTCTGTGGCTGCGATAAAACAGGCGGCCTCGATGCCGGGGCGTAATGATCCCTGCCCGTGCGGGAGCGGAAAAAAGTTCAAAAAATGCTGCGGAAAGATTTTGTAAAAAACATATCAGCCCGGATTTCTCACAGAGAAATCCGGAAAACCTCGATAAGGCCAATCCTGCTGTGCCGGGTGACATGCACAAGCTTTGCTCTGTGCACGAATCAGCCGGTCACATACGTAACAGTATGTTCCCTCACCACTCACTTGCTGTCCCCTGTATTATCAGCCTTAACACGGTTTTTAACCTGCACTGGTGAGAAATGCAGGTTAGTCCACGATGTGGCGCTTGCTTTTGTCTCGAAGAGTCCTTATTCTATTGTCCCAAGACAGATATAACGAAGAAATATGAATAAGAAGATAAGAAAATCGTACAGGCTCACCGGTCGAGTGCAGGGTGTCGGGTTCCGGCCGTTCGTATACGGGCTTGCAGTCAGGCACGGGGTTTCCGGCTACGTGCTGAACAATGCGCAGGGGGTATTTGTCGAGGCTGAAGCCGGACCGGCTGCGATTGAAGAATTCGAACGGGGCCTGAGAGATGATTACCCTGAAATAGCTTACGTGGACAGGTTTGAATCGTATGACGTCGATCCTGCCGGCGATGCGGGATTCGAGATAAGGTTCAGCGACGGCGGCGGCGAGCGTATCGTGCTTCCCATGGCGGACATTTCGGTCTGCGATCACTGCCTCGGCGAGCTTGACGATCCGGAGAACAGGAGATCGGGTTATCCATTCATAAGCTGTACTTTCTGCGGGCCGAGGTTCACTGTCACGGATGACATTCCTTATGACCGCGAGCGGACAACGATGTCGGATTTCACGATGTGCCCGGATTGTGAAAGGGAATATCGCGATCCCGGGGACAGGCGGTTTCACTCGCAACTGAATGCCTGTGAAACCTGCGGCCCGCGCGTATGTCTGCTCGATGCCGGGGGTGGCGGGATTGCGGAAGGATACAGGGCTGTAGAAGAAGCCGCCGCGTTGCTGAGGCAGGGAAGGATCGTCGCGATAAAAGGGTTGGGTGGGTATCATCTCGCGTGCGATGCCGGAAATCCGGAAGCTGTTTCCTGCCTGAGAAAGAAAAAATCGCGCGGTGAAAAGCCGCTCGCGGTAATGGCCGCAGATATCGAGAGCGTAAGGGAGATATGCAATGCCAGTGAAGATGAAGCGGACCTGCTTACGGGCGTGAGGAAGCCGATTGTGCTGCTCGGAATAAAGAAAAAAAACGGCATGATTTCGGCTGTAGCGCCGGGTTGCAACGTGCTGGGTGTGATGCTCCCGTACACTCCGGTCCACCACATTCTTATGAAAGACGCGACGTCGTATCTGGTGATGACAAGCGGCAACATGAGCGATGAACCCATCGTCTACCGGGACGGCGACGCTCTGAGTGAGCTTTCCGGGACGGCGGATTATTTCCTTGTCAACAACAGGCGGATAAGGACACGGTGCGACGACTCGGTTGTGCGGATATGGAACGGGGATGTGCTTATTATAAGGCGTTCGCGGGGATATTCGCCGGAGCCGGTAAGGATAAAGTGCGGGTTTGAGAAAAGGATTCTGTCCTGCGGGGCCGAACTGAAAAACACCTTCTGCATGACGCGTGGCGATTACGTGTTTACGAGCCATCACATCGGCGATCTAGAAACGGTCGAGGCGATGAGTTCTTTCGAGGAGGGGATCGCTCATTTCAAGGAGATGCTTCACTGGGAACCGGACGCGGTTGCTTATGATATGCATCCGGAGTACCTGTCCACAAAATATGCGAAAGAGCTTCCCGCCGGCATCGAAAAAGTCGCTGTTCAGCATCACCACGCGCATATCGTTTCGTGTCTCGCGGATGCCGGTGAAGACGGGCCGGTGATAGGGGTCTCGTTCGACGGGCTCGGATACGGGCTCGACGGTATGCTATGGGGTGGTGAGTTGCTTGTCGCGGAACCGGGTGGGTTCTGGAGGGCGGCGTCGCTGAAGCCCGTTCCGCTTCCAGGAGGGGCGGTCGCGATCAGGCAGCCGTGGAGAATGGCCGCGGTGTACCTGCGTGAAGCGTTTGGAGAAAACATATTCGATGCGGGGATACCGTTCATGGAACAGATCGGCGGGCCGGATTGGGAGATAGTTCGCCACATGATCGAGAGGGGGGTTAATTGTCCTCTCACGACAAGCATGGGCAGGCTGTTTGACGCTGTTTCTTCGCTGGTTCTTCTCAGGAACGAAGTGAGCTATGAAGGTCAGGCCGCTGTCGAACTCGAATCGAAAGCGGCGCCCGGCCTGTGGACGGGACGGTTCTATGAATACGAAGTGGCCGCTGTCGATGATGTTCAGAAATATGGGGAGATGGGATCGGGGCTGGAAATACCTGATACATCTTTGATGGTAGATACGGCGCCTTTGATACGTGGAGTTGTGGCTGATATACGTGAAGACTGCCCGGCGGCTGAGATTTCGTCGAAGTTTCATGCGACAATCGCGGATATGATCGGGTGTCTTTGTGAAAGCGCCGGGGCAGATACGGGATTGAAAAAAGTTGCGTTGAGCGGCGGAGTGTTTCAGAATATACGATTGCTGGATGAATCGGCGCGAAGACTTGCTGAATCAGGTTTCAGGGTAATTACGCATAAGAGGGTACCGCCTAACGACGGCGGGCTTGCCCTGGGACAGGCCGTGATCGCCGGCGCGGTGTTGAAAACCAATTACGGAGAGTGATGAAAATGTGCCTTGCGGTACCTGTGAAAATAATTGAAATACTGGATATCGAAACCGCGATATTCGATATCGATGGTGTTGGCAACGAGGTGAATATTTCGCTTGTAGAGGATTTAGAGCCGGGTGACTATGTGCTTGTGCATGCGGGATTCGCCATCGAGAAGCTCGACAGGGAAGAGGCGCTGAAGACCCTTGAAATGTTCGAAGAGATAGCAAGAGAAACCGGCATGTTGAGCGCGGACGGAGAGAATTTATGACGGACAGGGTAGTCGAAGGATTTAAAGAAGGCGCGCCGGGCCGTGCAATGATTCAGAGAATAAAAGAACTTTCCGGCGGTCGCAGGGTAACGTTCATGGAAGTCTGCGGAACGCATACCGTGGAGTTCTTCAAAAGCGGCCTGCGGAGCGCTCTGTCCGATTATGTGAGACTGGTGAGCGGGCCGGGATGCCCGGTGTGTGTGACGCCCAACTCGGTGATCGACAGAGCGGTAGCGTATTCTCTCCGGCCCGATACTCTGGTGACAACTTTCGGAGACATGATAAGGGTGCCGGGGTCGGTGAGCAGCCTTGAGAAAGCGAAGTCGGAAGGCGGCAGGGTCAGGATAGTCTACAGCACGCTGGATGCGCTCAATATCGCGCGCGCGAACCCGAAGCTGAATGTCGTATTCATGGGAATCGGTTTTGAAACGACGTCGCCGACGGTTGCGGCTTCGATCGAGATGGCTTCGAAGCAGGGGGTGCCCAACTATTCCGTGTTGTGTTCTCATAAAGTTATTCCGCCCGCGCTCGAAGCGCTTGCATCGGGCGGCGAAGAGATAGACCTCCAGGGCTTTTTGTGCCCGGGCCACGTGAGCGTCATCATCGGGAGCAGGGCGTATGCGCCGATAGCCGAAAAGCGCGGGATACCCTGCGTGATTACCGGGTTCGAGCCGCTGGATATGGCCCAGGGGATACTCATGCTTCTGGAACAGGCGGTCGAAGGGCGGTCGGAAGTTGAAAATCAGTATTCAAGGGCTGTCCGGGCGGCGGGGAACGGGAAAGCGCTGGCGCTGATTGACAGGGTGTTCGAGATTGTTGATTCGGAATGGCGCGGGTTCGGAATCATGCCCGGCGCCGGGTTTGGAATAAAAGAGGCGTATGCCGATTTCGATGCGGAAAAAAGATGGTCGGTCGAGGTCGAGCCGTCGAAAGAGCATCCCGGTTGCCGGTGCGCGGAAGTCCTCAGGGGCAGAATTCTACCGGTGGATTGTCCTCTGTTTAAAAAGGTGTGTACGCCTCAATCCCCGGTGGGAGCGTGCATGGTGTCTTCGGAAGGAACGTGCGCCGCATACTATAAATACGGAAGCGAAAAACTATGACCCTGAAAAATATAATGCTGTCTCATGGGGCGGGCGGGAAACAGACCCACGACCTGATCGCGGAACTCTTCGTAGAGAATTTCTCCAATATATACCTCGATAGTCTCGACGATTCGGCTGTGCTGGGGCAGGAAGGCCCGGACAGCGAATTTGTGTTCACCACGGATTCTTATGTTGTCAAGCCAACTTTTTTCCCGGGCGGGAATATCGGAAAGCTCGCGGTGTGCGGAACCGTCAACGATCTTGCAGTCATGGGAGCCGTGCCGAAATATCTTTCGTGCGGCTTCATAATCGAGGACGGGTTTTTGTTTTCAGACCTCGAAAAGATAGTGGTTTCGATGAAGTCCGCGCTCGATGAGGCCGGGAGCAGAATAGTGACCGGCGACACGAAGGTCGTGGAGAAGGGTGCCGCCGACGGGATATTCATAAACACCGCCGGTGTGGGCGTAAGAAAAAAAGGAATAAGACCCGGAATAAGCTCTATTCAGGAAGGCGACGTTATCCTTATAAATGGTTTCATAGGCGACCACGGGCTGGCGGTTATGGCGGAGCGGGAAAATTTCCCGTTCAAGACATCGGTGACAACAGATTGCGCGCCGCTGAACGGGCTGATATCGAAACTGGTCGAAGCAGTGCCGGGAACCCGTTTCATGAGGGACGCGACGCGGGGCGGGCTCGCGACCGTATTGAACGAGATCGCCTCGGAGTCGAGCCTTGGCATAAGGCTGGATGAGCAAAGCATTCCGAAAAGAGAAACCACGGCTAAATTCTGTGATATGCTTGGCCTGGACCCCCTGTATCTTGCAAACGAAGGCAAGGTTGTTGCCGTAGTTCCGGGCACAGATCTTGAAACAGCTCTGGCCGCATTGAAATCACATCCATACGGAACCGATTCCGCGGTGATTGGGAGACTGGTCGGCGAGCATCCGGGAAGAGTGACGATAAAAACGGCAATCGGAGGGTCGAGAATACTTGACATGCTGACAGGCGATCCTCTTCCGAGAATTTGCTGATTTTTTATCCGGAAGAAGAAGGATAAGTAAATACACATATAAATATTTACTTGATTACATACATATAACCAATCTTAAAAAAAATAAACGTTTTTCTTATCCGGCAGGCAGATGCTGATGCCGGACACTCCCGAACCGGGGCTGTTGAAAAATATCATAGAGAACATGTCATCCTGGCCGTGAAGGCTCTCTCTTTTTTCCTTATTATGGAGATTCTTCGATTGCTGAACTTCCCCAGAATGACACACAGGAGATATATTGACAGCTTCATGATTCGTAAATATTAATTAACAAAGTTAATATCCAATAATAATAAAATAGTTATTAATTAATGTGATAACGCCTTTATAACATGATGCTATAATTCTAAAATAAGCCTATAAAAACAGGGTTTTTAGTGCAAGTGGAGAAATTCACAAAAATTTAAAAACGACTTGCAAGATGCCAGGTATCGCTTATAATCATCTCATACAAGCAATAATAATATAAAGATAATATTAAGCTGCGGCGAGAAAAATCTAAAAACGTATGGTTTGTAGAAACGGTCTTTAAATACTCTTTAGGAGGTCATATATATGTGGACGACTGTAAGTAAGGGGGGGGCGCAGGCAGAAGATGCTTTGATGCAGTTTCTTCCCCCTTGCCAGGTTCAATGTCCTATAAACGAGGACATTCAGAGGACAAATGTATTAATCTCCCTCCTGCCCGACGACCCTGACGCCGCCGGGGACGGCATTCTCCAGATCGGCGAATACCTGTATGAAAAGAATCCGTTGTTCACGGTCTGCGGATACGTCTGCGGACTGTGTGAGCTCGAATGCAATTACAAGGTAAAGGGCGGGTCGATTCGCAGGAGACTGCTGAAACGGTTCCTGACCGATTCGTACAACGACTACCTGAAAGACAAGCCCGAGATGGATATCGAGAAGACGAAGGGAACTGTTGCGGTTGTCGGCGGGGGGCCGGGCGGCCTGATGTGCGCCTGGGATCTCAGCAAACGGGGTTACAAAGTAACGATTTTCGAAGCGACGGACAGGCTTGGCGGCGCGCTGTGGCTGATCCCGAGGTTCAGGCTGCCGACCGATGTGCTTACCACGGCCTGCGAGAGCATTGTCCGTATTGCGGGAATCGACGTCAAGTACAACACCAGGGTCGGGGAAGGAAATCTGACGCTGGATAAGCTCAGAAAAGAAGGCTACAAAGCTGTATTCATCGCCAAGGGAACTCCCATGCCGAGGATTCTGACTTTCGGAAGGGACAAGGTCGATAACCAGGATCTCTCGGGTGTTATGTACGGGCTTAATTTCCTGTACGAAGTGAGTCACGGCAATATCCGGCCTGATTATTTTAAAGATAAGAGAGTGCTGGTAATCGGCGGCGGTAATGTCGCTTTCGACGTGGCGAGAACCGTCAAGCGGCTGGGTGGCGATACGTCGATAGTCTGTCTTGAGTGCGAGGATAAAGCGCATCAGGACGGGATACCGGCGGACGAGGAGGAAATCAAGGGCGCATGGGAAGAAAACATAGACATCGTTTACTCCCGCGGAGTCAGCCGGATTATCGGGGAGGGCGGCAAGTTCAAGGGCATTGAATGTCCTCGCTGCACATGTGTTTTCGATGACAAGGGCTTTAATCCAAAATTCGATGAAAAAGACACGACGATTCTTAATGGAGACATAATTATTATCACGGTCGGTCAGGGCCCGGATCGGGGCTTTTTTGAAGACGGCGGGCTTCTGGACGAAAACGGGCGTCTCCCGGTGGACCCGGTGACGCTTCAGTCGAAGATGAGAGACTGGGTTTTCATCGGCGGTGATGTGAGGAAGATCGGGTTCATGGTGGAAGCGATGCAGGACGGCCTTGTCGTCGCGGAATCCATAGAGAGATACCTCATGAACTTCGATATGAGAAGCGGCCGCAAGAGAGAGTATCAGAAGCAGGATATCCCTAAAAGAAGACAATATAAAGACGAGCCGGAAGTGCTGTGGATTCCGCCGGAGAAAAGGATGCATTTCCAGCTTTTTGAGAGGGGCTTCAGCCTGAAGGAAGCTATCGAAGAGGCTAAGAGGTGTGTTACGTGCGGGCCGTGCCAGTCGTGCAAGGCATGTGTATCCATAGGGATTCAGGATGATTTGCCTGTAGTGGAGGTCAATGAAGATCACTGCAGCGGGTGCGGTATCTGCACTTCTGTCTGTTATTACGATGCAGCGATTTTGAAGATGGTTGAAGGAAAGAAAATATCGGATACGGATACATTCAGTTGCAAGGCCTGCGGGATGTGTGTCGTTGCATGCCCGTCGGGCGCGAGAAGGATGTCGGGAGACAGAATGCCGGAGTACATTGACAGGGCAATGGCTGCCCTGTGACCGTTGGGAGGATATATTGATGAGCAAACACGATCCAAAGATAATGTGTTTTTCATGCAGTTTCGGATGGGGATATCTTTCCGACAAAGAAGATATCGCCAAAAAAGTCAAGAACTGGGTTCCGGTAGTGTGCAGTGGTAAAGTGGATTCCACTCATATTATTACGGCTTTCAAGGAAGGCGCGGACGGCGTGCTGATCCTCGGCTGTCCGGAAGGCGACTGCCATTTTCAGGACGGCAATTACCAGACGGGCAAGAAAGTATTGATACTCAAGAAAGTCCTCGAATCATACGGAGTTGAGCCGGAAAGGCTGAAGATGCAGATGTCGATCGATCCGGAGGGTAAAACCATCCCGGATCTGGTGAAAAATTTCGCCGCGGAAATAGAGAAGCTCGGCCCGGTGCAGGTCAGGCCGCTGAGAGAAAAGGCGGTTGCCGGTTAATTGAGTTCACATTGAAAGGCCGGGTTGTAACAGGAGATGTTTAAGAAAAATCAGGAGGCTTTGAATAATGGCAGATAAACCCAAGGTAGCCATATACTGGTTGACCGCCTGCGGTGGATGCGATGAAGCCATTGTCGATTTGAACGAAGCAGTTCTTCAGGTTGCCGATGCAGTAGACATCGTTCTGTGGCCGGTTGCCATGGATTTCAAGTATTCAGAAATCAAGAAGATGAAAAAAAACGAAATTACGCTCAGCATAATTCATGGAAGTGTCAGGAATTCAGAGCAGAAGGAAATGGCCGAGGTGCTCAGGGAGAAATCCCAGATTGTTCTGGCTTTCGGTTCATGTTCATGTTTCGGCGGAACCCCCGGACTCGCCAATTTCAGGACGAAAGAAGATATTTTCAACTGGGTTTACCAGGATTCCCCGACGGTAGTGAATCCGAACAAGAACCGGCCTCAAGCAAAGTCGAAGGTTGGAGACAAGACGCTTACGCTGCCGGAGTTTTTCGATCATGTCTATGCGCTTGATCAGGTTATAGACGTTGATTATTATCTGCCCGGCTGCCCGCCGCCGCCCGATTTGATTGCCAACGCGGTTTTCGCGGTTGTCGAGGGAAAACTTCCGCCGAGGGGATCGACGCTTGCACCGGACAAACCACTCTGTGATTCCTGTCCCAGAAATGCAACCAAGCCTCTCAAGTTCGATATCACTGAAATCAAGCGGCCACACGAGGTCGAGATTGATTCAGAGACGTGTTTCCTTGCCAAGGGTGTGCTTTGCATGGGCCCGGCAACCCGCTCTGGTTGCGGTGAAACCTGCCTTAGAGTGAACACTCCATGCAGGGGCTGTTTCGGCCCGGTCGAGGGTGTTGACGATATGGGTTCGAAATTCCTTTCGGCCCTGGCATCTTTGCTCAAAGCCGAGAAGAACGAGGATGTGGAAAATGTTGTGGCGACTGTCTGCGACCCGGCGGGGTATTTTTACAGGTTTACCCAGCCGACTTCTATTCTCGGACAGCAAAAACTTTAAGAAGGAGCGATGTAATGTCTAAGAAAATCACAATAGATCCGATCACAAGGCTTGAAGGGCACGGAAAGATCGAGATATTCCTTGATGATAATGGTGATGTGGAAGATGCTTTCTGGCAGGTAGTTGAGTTGAGGGGATTCGAGCGATTCTGCGTCGGAAGGCCCGCGGAGGAACTTCCAAGAATTGTCCCGAACATTTGTGGTGTCTGTCCTTCGGCTCACCATATGGCTTCGATCAAAGCGCTCGACGGAGTGTTCGGCGTGGAACCGACGCCTGCGGCAAAGCTCATCAGGCAGCTCGAGTTTAATTCTTTCTTTATCGAGGATCATTATATCCATTTCTTTTTCCTTGCCGCTCCCGACTTTGTTGTGGGGCCGCATTCTGATCCGAAGGAAAGAAATATTCTTGGTGTTATCGGGAAAGTCGGTAAAGAGGTCGGGCTTAAAGTTATTGATATAAGGAAGCGAAACAGGGATATTATAAGGTATCTTTTCGGCAAAGCCCCTCACCCCGAGGGAGGATTGCCGGGCGGTGTTCCAAAAGGTGTGACCGAGGAAGACCGGAAGTGGATTATCCAGACAGCGGATGATACGGTGGAATTTGCTAAATTCGCCATCCAGCTCTTCAAGGATGTCGTGCTCGGAAATAAAGATTACCTGAACCTGATTCTCAACGAAGCTTACATGTTGAAAACCAATTACATGTCGCTTGTTGATGAAGATGACAAGGTGGATTTCTATGATGGTATGGTCAAGGTCATTGATCCAAGCGGCAAAGAGTTTGTAAAATTCCATCCCAACGATTATGCGCAGCATATCGGTGAATGGGTCGAGCCCTGGACTTATATCAGGCTCACTCATCTCAAACAGCTCGGCTGGAAAGGGCTTGTCGAGGGCGACGATACCTCGCTGTTCAGAGTTGCTCCGCTTGCGAGGCTGAATGTTTCCAACGGCATGAAAACACCGGAAGCTAACAAGGAACATGATATCATGTTCGATACCCTGGGCGGAAAACCGGCGCATCACACGCTGGCGACTCACTGGGCGAGGCTGATATGCGCTTTGCAGGCTGCCGAGCATAATGCTCAGATAGCGCGAGACCCGATGCTAACGAGCAAGGACATCAGGAATATGAATTTCAAACTCACGGGCGAGGGCGTCGGTTGCGTTGAGGCGCCGAGGGGAACTCTGTATCATCACTACATCACTGATGATAAGGGTATAATCGAGAAGGTTAATCTTATTGTCGCCACTCAGAATAATGCTGCCCCGATCTGCATGTCCGTCAAGAAAGCGGCTCAGGGCTTTGTTAAAGGACCGGATGTGAAAGAGGGCTTTCTCAATATGGTCGAGATGGCATTCAGGGCTTATGATCCCTGCCTTTCATGTGCAACCCATTCGCTGCCGGGAAAAATGCCGCTCAAGGTGAACCTGCGTGGGCCCGATCGTAAAATAATAAGGACTCTTGCTCGTTGATGTGATACAATTACAGCTATGAAGTCACTCATATTGGGAATGGGAAGCCCCATTCTGTCCGATGACGGAGTGGGGCTTTTTATAGCCGGAAAACTTAAAGATAGAATTGAAGGCGTCGATGCTCTGGCCACCAATCTGGTCGGGCTCGATCTGCTGGAGATCATGCGCGGCTACGACAGAATATTCCTTATAGATGCGCTTACCACGAGGAACGGAACGGTCGGAGAGCTGAAAAAGCTTACGCTCGAAACCGGAACACTTCATCTGTTTACTTCGCATGGGTTGAACTTCTCTGAAATTCTGGAACTAGGTAACAGGCTTGGAATTGAAATGCCGGATGTCGGTGCGGTTTATGGAATTGAAATCGGTGATGAAGTTGCGTTTGGAGAGGAATTTTCGGATGTGATTTCAGAAAAAATAGATTCTATCATCGAAGAGATTACAGAAGACATCAAAAAACTGGTAAATTCTGCTTAACGATGAGGTTGAGACATGGAAATTAAAGTTCTGAAAAAGGTGCTTGCGGCGCAGGAAGAAGATGCAAAGAAGAATGTGGATTTTTTCAATGAGAAAAAAGTCGTGGCCATTAACCTGATGAGTTCCCCGGGATCGGGAAAAACAACGCTTATCGATAAAACCCTCGAAGCGCTGGCGGGAGAGATGGGTTTTGCCGTGGTGGAAGGTGATATAGAAACCACGATGGATGCCGAGAGGCTGGCAAAACACGATGTCCAGATAACACAGATAAACACCGAGCCGTTCGGCGGTGACTGCCATCTCGAAGCAGGCTGGATCAGGAGCGCGGCGGAATCGTTCGATTTCAGCAGGATCGACGTTTTGTTTGTGGAGAATGTCGGCAATCTTGTATGCCCCGCTGAATTCGAGCTCGGCGTGGATGCGAACGTGGTTCTGCTCAGTGTTACGGAGGGCGAGGACAAGCCCGCAAAATATCCGTTGATGTTCAGGGTTTCACAGCTCTGCCTGGTGACAAAAACAGACCTGCTCCCGTTCCTGGATGTGGATATGGCCCTCCTGGAGAAGAATGTTTCGAAGTCGAATCCTCAACTGAAAATGCTTGAACTGTCGTCGAAAACCGGGGACGGGTTCGCGGAATGGCTTGACTACCTGAGAGCGAAAGTTGCTGAAAAGAAGTCATGACGGCGGATTGATATAATTGCCGCGGTTGTTTTTTCAATGTAAGATAATTTCATAATGAATATCTCGTGACGCGATTATGATGTTTATATGGTCATGTCCGGATTCAATATTCATGCCTGCGGTTTTGCCTCATTGACATTTTGCAGTTGTGAATAAAGAATAAGATGTGATTTTATGAACCAAAACCAGGAAAGAAGTGACTGAAATTGGATAACAACGAAAAGAATCAAAATGAGTTGCTGCAGGATAAAATATTTGTCAAAAGGGAAAGCAGCTGGAAAACCTGTTCCGAAAGTGAAGAGGCCGGAATATTCGAATTTTGTGAAGAATATAAGGAGTTCCTGAAAGCCGGCAAAACCGAGAGGTTATGTGTCAGGGAAATTGTGAAAACACTGGAAGAAAACGGCTTTGCGGATTTACATGAAAGCAAGGCCGTCAAGTCCGGAGAAAAAGCGTTCGTTAACTTCAGGAACAAGGCGGTTGTCGCTTTTGTGGCGGGGAAAGACCCGGAAGAAATGAGAATCGTGGGCAGCCATCTCGATTCACCGAGACTTGATTTGAAACCGTTTCCTTTTTATGAAGATTCAGACATCGCGTTGCTCAAAACTCACTATTACGGGGGCATAAAAAAATATCACTGGGTTAATATCCCGCTTGCGCTGCATGGTGTCGTCCATTCGAAGGACGGCAGATGCGTTGAGTTGAGTATCGGGGAAAAAGAGGGAGAGCCGAGGTTCATCGTTCCCGATCTTCTTATTCATCTGTCGAGGGAGCAGCTTGAGAAAAAAGCATCAAAAACAATAGAGGCCGAAGAGCTGAACTTGCTTGCGGGCAATATTCCGGTCGATGACGAAAAAATAAAGGAAAAAGTGAAATTCGCAGTTATTAAAAAGCTTTACGAGGAATATGGGATTACGGAAGAAGATTTCGCGTTTGCTGAAATAGAGATTACTCCAGCGGGCGCTCCTTGCGATATCGGGTTCGATGGATCCATGATCGGGGCTTACGGGCAGGACGACCGGGCGTGTGTTTTTACGTCTCTCAAAGCGTTGCTTAATGTCAATAACCCCCGGCACACGGCGGTGGCTTTCTTCTCGGATAAAGAAGAGATCGGTTCAACCGGCGACACCGGGGCCGAGAGTTTTCTGCTCAAGAATTTCGCGATAGATTATGTCGAGAAAACGGATGCCGGCATCAAAGCGGAAAAATTGCTGGAGAGATCAAAAGCGATTTCGGCAGATGTTACCTGCGCGATGAATCCCAATTATAAATCGGTGAATGATCCTTCGAACGTGTCTTATCTCGGGCGCGGCGTTTCTGTGGAGAAATATTCCGGGAGCGGCGGCAAGTACGAGGGCAATGACGCGAGCGCTGAATACATGGCTTATATAAGAAATATTCTCGTGGAGAATGATATATCGTGGCAGACCGGCGAGCTCGGGAAAGTGGATGTCGGAGGCGGGGGCACGATTGCCGGTTATCTGTCACGCTATGGAATGCAATGTGTAGATGCGGGACCGTGCATGCTGGGTATGCATTCCACATGCGAAGTATCCTCGAAAGCAGATATATTCTCCGCTTACAGGCTGTACAGGGCGTTTTTCGAGGATTGATAAGAAGGTTGAAATTACGGAATGAAATGCTGAACGATTTGAACAACGGGTTTTTAAAGGGCATAATTTATCCTGAAAAATGCCTGTTGAAACAGATCAGAGAAAAGAGGAAACATGATGCAGGGAGTGATTCTCGCCGGAGGTTTCGGAACAAGACTGAGGCCGTTGACAAATGTAACCAATAAGCACCTGTTGAGAGTCGACAGGTATCCGATGATAGATTACTCGATCAAGATACTGATAGAATCCGGTATCGACGATATCATGATAATCCTCGGCGGCGAGTCTGTCGGGGACATGGTGAAATACCTCGGATCGGGCAAGAATTACGGGGTAAGATTCACGTACAGGTATCAGGATGAAGCCGGAGGGATCGCGCAGGCTATATCGCTGTGTGAAGGATTCATCCAGCAGGAAAAATTCATGGTGGTCCTCGGCGATAACGTTATCGAAAACAGCACGAGGGAGTCAATAGAGAAATTTTTCAACAGCGATAAAAAAGCTTGTGTTTTTCTGAGTCACACCGACCGGCCTGAAGAGTTCGGAATTATTGATTTCGACGAAAACAACGAGCCTGTCAGGATCATCGAAAAACCAAAAGACGGCCGGAAAGAGGGAATGGCGGTAACAGGGATTTACGGGTACAGCGCGGACGTGTTCGAGTTTATTAAGACACTCAAGCCGTCGCAGCGGGGAGAGCTGGAAGTAACGGATATTAATAACTGGTATCTGAATCGGGGCGAGCTTATCTGCTTCGATCTCGAGGGTTGGTGGCATGATTGCGGCGACATCGACGCTCTGGTTGAAACCAGCAGGTTGCTTCGTGAAAAGTAGTTGATAATTAATCCACTGGAATATTCTTGATTCTTATAGTGTTGTTTCATGACAGCATAACATCGGCGTTTTAACCCGGATTTCTCACAGAGAAATCCGGAAAACCGCGATAAGGCCAATCCT
>ERZ795048.1378-NODE-1378-length-22048-cov-6.005547_pt1 | contig 22048 bp, 14 predicted proteins | sample MGYA00375132_ERZ795048 | MGnify/ENA primary metagenome ERZ795048 (study PRJEB30177, sample SAMN05720225) | activated sludge metagenome | isolation source: Anaerobic digester | place: Hong Kong | collected 2014-12-17 ... | reverse complement strand
GGCACGGAGACCGGCAGCTTCTGCTCGGTATAGGACTGCAAAACCTCCGGCGGCTCGGTGCAGGTGCTGTGGCGGATGAGCACCGGTTCCTTCGCCTTGAGCACCTTATCCGCGGCGCTGAGCACGGCATCCCGGTCGAAGCAGCCCGCGACGGCCAGCACCATATTGCTCAGGTCGTAAAACGCGCCATAACATTTATAAAGCAGATCCGCGTCGATTTCGGCGATGCTCTCCACCGTGCCCGCGATGTCGTTGCGGACCGGGTTTTTCGCATACATGGAGGTCAGCATATTGAACAGCACGCGCCATTCCGGGCTGTCGTCATACATGCGGATCTCCTGCCCGATGATGCCGCGCTCCTTCTCGACCGTCTCCGCCGTAAAATACGGATGCGTAACGAAATCGAGCAGGATTTCAATGGATTCGGCAAAATGATCGGTGCAGGAAAACAGGTAGGCCGTCCGGTCGAAGGAGGTATAGGCGTTGGCGGAGGCCCCGGTCTTTGCAAAGCGGTCGAAGGCGTTGCACTCCTCGCTCTCAAACAGCTTGTGTTCCAGATAGTGGGCCGTACCTTGCGGGATGGGATCCACCCTGCCGTCCGCATAATGAATCTCGGTGTCGATAGAGCCGTAGGCCGTGCCGAACAGCGCATAGGCCGAACGAAAGCCCTCCATCGGCGCCAGCAGCATCCGGAGCCCGGAGGGATGGTCGATGATCTCATATTGATCGCCGAGGCGTTCACTTCTCACGATTTCGTTACGCATCCGTTTTCTCCTCCCCGGTCAGACGATAGACGGCGGCCAGCTTTGCCCGGCCGGCCATCTTCGAGATCTGTTCGGCGGTGACGGCGCCAATCGTTTCCGCGTCCTCCGCGGGCGTGCGCATGTCGCCGTCCAGAATCCTCGTCAGATACCAGCCCTCGGCGCCGTCGAGCGAATCCTCGACGGATTTGAGACTGTTTACCGCCAGCAGGAGCGTATTGCCGCGCTCCTCCTCGGTAAAGCCGCCCTCCGCGACGGCGGAAAGCTCGTTTCCGATCTCCTCCTCCGCCTTTGTCATGTTGGCGGCCTCGACGCCGCTGTCCACCAAAATGACGCCGGTTGGACGGTCGTAGCGGGCCGTGCAATAATAACAAAGGCTCATCTTTTCACGGACGTTCATGAAGAGCTTGGAGAACGGCGTGCCTCCGTAAAGCGCCGCCATCATGCGGGCGGCCGCCTGCTCGGTCTCTCCCTCGGGCGCGCCGAGTCGGTAGGCCATGACGAGTTTCCCCTGCACGACGTCCATCCGCTCGTCCAGCTCCGCATATTCCGAATAGGGCTTCGGCGGCGTGGGATGCTCGCCGAAAGGTTCCCGCATAAGCCCGCCGAGCCGCTCCGTAAAGACCCGTTCCGCGTCCTCCGGATCGCCCGGGCCGGTGAAGAGAATCTCCATGCGTGCGCCTTTCAGCAGCTCGCGCCACGCGGTCGTCGCTTCCTCCGCGGTGAGTTTTTCGGCGTCCTCTTTATATCCGTAGCGCTTGACGCCGAACGGCTCGTCGCGGAACAGAATTTCCGTGCATTTGCCGATGGCGTAGGTGCGCTTCTCGTTGAGTTCGCTCTCGATGGTATCGATCAGATAATTCCGCTCGACGCGGAAATCCTGCTCCGGAAAATGCCCATACTTGTCGAGCACCGGGTCCGTCAAAACGGAGCAGAGCAGTTCGGCGGATTCCCGGCAGAGCGGCTCTCCGGCGATGGAAAATTTATCGTCCGCCGTCTGCACCGACAGATGAATCATCTGAAGATCGGCATATTTGGTGACGTCCGCGTCGAGGATCGCGCCGTACATCGAGGCGAGTTTTTCGTTCAGGGCCGTGAAATCCGGATAGGCGCCGCAGCCTTTGCGGAGCAGAAACGGCACCAGCGCGCGTGCGGTGGCCTTCGTTCTTTCGAGCGGTGCGATCAGAACGGCGGTCATCCGGTTGGATTTGAATTTCGGCTCGCGGACCGCGGTGAAATAGATGCCTTCGCCGATTCTGCGGCGGACAGGCCTGTCTTCCATAGATCAGTCTCCTTTGTTTTATCTGGGAAATATCTTTTAGTATCTGCAAAAACCGAGCTTTGATGAATTCGGCACGGGCCGGAACTTCATCACGGCTTGGGGGAATCCTGTTTCATATGCACGTCGAGCTGCGGATACGGGAAATGGATCCCTTCCTGATCGAAGCGCGTCTTGATCTGCTCAAGAATATCGTAGCGCGTGCTGTAATAGTCCTCCCACGGCACATAGGCCATGGCGAGAAGATCGACGGAGGCGGAATTGAGCTTGTTGACCCGGCAGAACGGCTTCGGCTCCGGATCAACCTTCGGATGGGTGGCAAAAATGTCGGTGACGATCCGCTCGGCCTTTTTGAAATCGTCGTCGTAGCTGATCGAGATGGTCTCGCTGATACCGCGCTGGCCCATGCCGGAGTAATTGATGATGGTTCCGGCGACAACGCTGCCGTTTGGAATAAAGATCTTGCTGCCTTCCGGGGTGCGCAGCTTCGTATGGATGGGGCCGATGTCGGTGACATAGCCGCTGACGTTGTCGCCGGGGCATTCGATCTTATCGCCGATGGCGAACGGCTTGGAGGTCAGAATGATGATGCCGCCGGCCACATGCGTCAGGCCGTCTTTGATGGCCAGCGTGACGGCAAGGGCCAGCGTACTGAACAGCGTAAGCGTCGACGTGATCGGAACCCCGAGCTTAGAGACGACCGTCAGCACCACAATCAGATAAAGCAGAAATTTCGTGATGGTGGTGATGATCGTGAAGGCGCTCTTCTCCATTTTTGAGGCATGGAGCCGTCTTTCGAGAAAACTCATAATCAGATGAACAATAATATAGCCGAGGACCAGAATGATGCCGGCGGTCAACAGATCCGTCTTATAGGTTTCCCAGATCTGGGCGATCGTCATACCGGAAGTCTTATCCGTGATAATGTCCACCGGATTCTCCGAACTGGTCTGTGTCTCAAAAACCGCTGCTATGGTGCTGTCCGTGTCGTCAAGCAGCTTTAAGAGCCTCATTTTATCGCCTCCAAAACGGATATTTTTATAAAGTAACGATCGGTATTCCTATTTTTCGGCGGCCGAAAAATAGGCTCCCGCCGCCAATTATTTGACTGTTGGAAACGAGCCGACGGTTCGCTTCGCATAGGCGAAACACATAATGTAAATCGACCGCCAAACCCGCTCCATTTATGCAAAAAGGACAACTTGGATGAATCGCCCGACCCTCATAGGCGGAAATCATGACATGGACGAATTCCTTGGCCCGTTTTATATAAGTGAAAAATCCGAAGTCTTCGTTCTTCGGGCCGCCTTTTGCGGTCTCAGAGTTTCCGGAGCTTTGCGAAGTTGGCCATCAGTTTTTTGGTGCCGGCCGTATCGAAGGCGATCTCCAGCAGGAAGTCACCGGACATGGCGGTGACATTCGTGACGGTGCCGTCCCCAAAGACGCGGTGTTTGACCCGGTCGCCGGTGCGCCAGCTGCCGGAGGACTCTTTTTTCTCCTCCCGGTAGGGCGTGAAGGTGACGTCCGCCCGGATATGGCCGGTTTCGTCCTCGTCGCCGAAATGATAGCTCTGCCGCATCGGTTGGCGCTGGGCGGCGGTCTCGTCGGTGAAATCCGTGAGGCCGTCCGCGACTTCGGTAATAAACCGGGAGATCCGGTTGCGTGTCGTCTGTCCGAAAAGCATGCGCGAGGCCGCGGCGGTCAGGTAGAGATGCTCCTTGGCGCGCGTCATCGCGACATAGGCAAGCCGGCGCTCCTCCTCCATCTCCTCCGGATCATAGATCGCCTGCATGCCCGGGAAAATGCTCTCCTCCATGCCGACCGCAAACACCTGCGGGAACTCCAGCCCTTTCGCGGAGTGGACGGTCATCATCAGCACTGCGTCGCCCTCCTCCAGCCGGTCCATGTCGGTTAGCAGGGCGGTCTCCTCGAGGAATCCCCCGAGGCTCGGCTCCTCCGCGGTATCCATATATTTTATGATGTTCGTTTTTAACTCGCCGACGTTTTCGACCTTGCCTTCACCCTCTTCGCCCATGGCTTTGAGCATGGCGGTGTAGCCGGTTTTCTCGCAAACTTCGTCGAAAAGCTCGTCGGGATCCAGTTTTTCCGCATCGTCGGAAAGCGCGGAAATCAGCTTGACGAACTCCCTGAGCACGGCTGCCTTACGGCTCAATACGGCATATTCGTCGGCGTGCTCAAAAATATCGAAGAGCGGCAATCCCGTCTCTCCGCCGATCTCCCGTGCGGCGTTCAGAGTCGCGTCGCCGATGCCGCGCTTCGGCTCGTTGAGGATGCGCTCGAGGCGGAGGTTGTCGGCGTGGTTCGAAATGAGCGACAGATAGGCCATCAGATCCTTGATCTCCTTGCGGTCGTAGAAACGCAGCCCTCCGATGATTTTATACGGCACGGAGGAGGAGATGAAAGCTCTTTCAAAGGCGTTTGACTGGGCATGCATGCGGTAAAGCACGGAGAAATCGCCGTATTTTCCGCCTTTCGCCACATGGTCGAGGATCGTGTCGGCCGCAAACCGGGCCTCGGCCTCCTCATTTTCGCAGCGGCGGACGGTCACCTTTTCGCCTCCAATTTTCGCGGTCCAGAGCGTCTTGCCCTTTCTGCCTTGGTTGTTGGCGATCACCGAGTTGGCGGCGTCGAGAATATACTGCGTCGAGCGGTAATTCTGCTCGAGCCGGATGACTTTCGCCCCAGGAAAGCTGTTTTCAAACGACAGGATATTCTCAATCGTGGCGCCGCGGAATTTATAGATCGACTGGTCGTCGTCGCCCACGACGCAGATATTGTTGTATTTTTTCGCCAGCAGCGAGACAAGCTCGTACTGGACGTGGTTCGTATCCTGATACTCATCCACCATAATATAGCGCCAGCGGTTACGGTAATACTCCAGCGTCTCCGGCGACTCCCGGAACAGGCGGACGGTCTCGGTCAGCAGGCCGTCGAAATCGAGCGCCTCGGCGGTGCGGAGTTCCTTCTCATAGGCCGCATAGACCTCGGCCGCGATCTTTTTGCGGAAATCGGAGGAGGACTGTGCCTCGGCTTTTACCGCGTCCGGGCCGCAGAGCTTCTCCTTCGCATGGCTGATGTCGCCGAGAATGCCTTTCGGTGGGAAGCGTTTTTCATCGTACTTGAGCGCCCGGAGGCATTTTTTTACGACGCGCAGGGAGTCGTCCTGATCGTAAATCGTAAAGCTGCGGGAGAGGCCGATTTTCTCCGCGTCCCGGCGCAGGATCCGGACGCACATGGAATGGAAGGTGGAGGCGAACACTTCCTCCGCCTCCGGGCCGAGCTTCGCCGCAAGACGGTCGCGGAGCTCGCCGGCAGCCTTGTTGGTGAAGGTGATGGCGAGAATGTTCCACGGACGCACCCCGTTTTCGATCAGGCAACCCACCCGGTCGATCAGGACGGTGGTCTTGCCGCTTCCCGCCCCGGCCAGGATCAGCAGCGGCCCGTCTTTATGAAAGACCGCCTCGCGCTGCATGTCGTTGAGCTTTTCGTAATCCAGTTCCATGTTTACCTCTCTTGCGTTTCAATATGCTAAAAAGATATTATACTATATTTTTCCGCGGGCCGCAATCATCTTTCCTCTGTCGAACGGCTCCCGCCGACGGATGCGCCATGCAAATATCTCCTGCCTGTTCTCCGGCGCAAAGGACATACGTGCCGAACGCCATCCTTTTTTCCATCCCTGCCCGAACGCGGATTTCAGGAAAAGCCGGCACCTTCTTTAACACAAGAAAACGCGCCGCGAAGTTTTTATAAAGCGGCTGCCGGAGAGCCGGAAAACAGCGGAGTATTCAAGATTTCCGCCCGATGAGTGCAGACTTTCCTGCAGGAAACATGCCTATTCTGCGAAAACGGGGTGATATCTCCATTTAAAACAAAAAAATCTGAAATTTGCGTTTGACCATCTTGCATCTTTCCTGTTGCAAAATGGATAATAATATGATATATTAAAACGTATTGACGGCCGAACCGCCTAAAAACGCAACTGGAGTGATTGAAATGAACAGAACGGAGCTGAGGCTGATCAACGCCTCACCGGAAAGCTACGCCGCCGCGCCGGTTAAAATCTGCGGCTGGTTGCGCACTTCCCGCAACTCCAAATCCCTCGGCTTTATTGAACTCAACGACGGCACCTGCTTCAATAATTTACAGGTCGTCTACGAGGAGAATGAGCTCGGGAATTATAAAGAGATCTCCAAGCTCAACGTCGGCGCCGCCGTCTCCGTCATCGGAAAGATCGTTCTCACCCCGGAGCTCAAGCAGCCTTTTGAGCTGCACGCGACGGAGATCGCCGTCGAGGGGCAGTCCACGCCGGATTATCCGCTCCAAAAGAAACGCCATTCTCTCGAATATCTGCGCACGATCGCCCATCTGCGCCCGCGCACCAACACCTTCAGCGCGGCATTCCGGGTCCGCAGCGCGGCGGCTTATGCCATCCACAAGTTCTTTCAAGAGCGCGGCTTTGTCTATGTGCACACGCCGCTGATCACCGGTTCCGACTGCGAAGGCGCGGGTGAGATGTTCCGCGTCACCACGCTTGATCCTTCGAATCCGCCCCGCAATGAGGACGGCTCCGTGGATTTCAGCCAAGATTTCTTTTGCAAACCCACGAGTCTGACCGTCTCCGGCCAGCTTGAGGGTGAGGCCATGGCGCTCGCCTTCTCCAATATTTATACGTTCGGACCGACTTTCCGTGCCGAGAAATCCTATACGCAGCGCCATGCCGCCGAGTTCTGGATGATCGAGCCGGAGATCGCTTTCGCCGAGCTTGCCGATGAGATGCAGCTCTCCGAGGATATGATCAAATCCATTTTCCGTTACGTGCTGGATACCTGCCCGCAGGAGATGAAATTCTTCAACGACTTCGTCGACCCGGAGCATCATCTGATCGAGCGGCTGGAATCCATCATCTGCGCGCAGTTTGTCCGCGTCAGCTACACCGATGCCGTCGAGATCCTGCTGAAATCCGGACATGAATTCCAGTATCCGGTCTACTGGGGCTGCGACCTTCAGACCGAACACGAGCGGTACCTCACCGAAGTGGTTTACAAGTCTCCGATCTTCGTCACCGATTATCCGAAGGAGATCAAGGCTTTCTATATGCGCATGAACGACGACGGAAAGACCGTCGCCGCGGCCGATCTTCTGGTGCCGGGCGTCGGCGAGATCGTCGGCGGCAGCCAGCGTGAGGAACGCCTCGACGTGCTGCTCGACCGCATCCGTGAGCTCGGCCTCCACGAGGAGGATTACGGCTGGTACCTCGACCTGCGCCGCTACGGCGGATGCAAGCACGCGGGCTTCGGCCTCGGCTTCGAGCGGGTCATCATGTACCTCACCGGTATCGAGAACATCCGCGACGTGCTTCCTTTCCCGAGAACCACCGGGAGCGCAGAGTTTTAACCGAAACCAATTTTAAATTTTGGGTAACGACAAGTTTTTCGGTTTCCCGAAGGAAAATACCCGCCGGCCTACAAGGCGGGTAAGAAAAACTCGCGGCACTTAGCGTCAGCTAAACGCGGCAGCGCCGAGTTTTCATCGAAACCGCCCGGACTTACGATTTGGGCGACGAATTTTCCGGAATGGAGCTCTCTCAGAAATGAGAGGGCTCTTGTCTATGGAATCTTCGCGACGGAAAAGCTTCATTTTTGAATTATTTTATTGTAAATCCTGCAAAATGAGCTGCTCTTCCGGGGCATCTTCCCTCCTTTTTGCCAACAATATGTTTGGAATAGAATCCCACTTTGCAAAAATGTGCACGATTATGGAAAACCTATTCTGTATAAGAAAGCAGGCTGAAATGATGAAAAACTATCTGGAACTTTCCCATAAAGAGCTTCTTGCCGAGCAGGAAGCACTGAAAAAAGCATTTGAAGAAAAGAAGGCCTTGGGCCTCAAGCTCGACATGAGCCGCGGAAAACCCTGCAAGGAGCAGCTCGATATCACGAGCTCCCTACTCGACAACGTCACGTCGCGGCCGGGCAGCTACATCTCCGAAAACGGAATCGACTGCCGCAACTACGGCTGCCTCGAGGGCATTCCGGAGTGCCGCAGGCTGATGGCCGAGATCATGGGCGTCGGGGCGGACGAAGTTCTCTGTGAAGGTTCCAGCTCGCTGACGTTGATGCACGACATGATCGCCCGCGCGATGACACATGGCGTCTATGGCTCCGAGAAACCGTGGTACGAGGTCAAGGACCGCAAGTGGCTCTGCCCGGCGCCGGGTTACGACCGTCATTTTGCCGTCACCGAATTTTTCGGCTTTGAGATGATTCCGGTCGCCATGACTCCGGACGGCCCGGATATGGACGCCGTCGAAAAACTGATCAAAGATCCCTCCGTCAAGGGCATCTGGTGCGTGCCGCAGTTCTCCAACCCGCAAGGCATCGTCTATTCCGACGAAACCATTGAGCGCTTCGCCAAGCTGCAGCCCGCGGCAAACGATTTTCGCATTTTCTGGGACAACGCCTACTCCGTACATGACCTCTATCCGGACCGCCGCACCCGCATCCCCTGCCTGCTCCGCGAGGCCGAAAAATACGGCACCGAGGACCATGTTTACATCTTCTCCAGCACCAACAAGATCACTTTTCCGTCCGCAGGCATCGCGGCCTTCTCGGCTTCGGCAAACAACCTTGCGCTCATCAAAAAGCAGCTCGCCGTTCAGACCATCGGCCCGGACAAGATCAACCAGCTCAACCACGCCCGCTTCTTCAAGGACCTTGACGGCATCTATGAGCAGATGGAGCGCATGGCCGTGATCATCCGCCCGAAGTTCGAGGCGGTGCTGGAGATCCTCGACCGCGATCTCGACGGCTCCGGCGTCGGTACCTGGGTACGTCCAAAAGGCGGCTATTTTATCGGCATCGATCTGATCCCCGGTACGGCGAAACGCACGGTCGCGCTCTGCAAGGAGGCCGGCGTCACGCTGACTCCCGCCGGCGCGGTCTACCCCTACATGCGTGATCCGAAGGATGCAAGCCTCCGCCTTGCGCCGACTTTCCCGCCGATCGGGGAACTCCGGCAGGCCATCGAGGTCTTCTGCATCGCCGCAAGACTCGCCTCAACGGAGGTTCTGCTGAACAAGTAAGGCGGAATTTCACCGGGGACCCCCTCTTTTTGGGGAAAATGTGCCGGGTCCGTCTTTATCCCGCCCTTTTGGGAAGGTGAAGACAAACCGGATGCCGGAGAAGATGCCGGTTTGCGAAACAAATACCCGCCGGCCTACGAGGCGGACAAGGTGGTTCCCCGGTATAAAATCCGAAAGGTGTTTTAATTACGATGAGTTTGCGTCCGCGCAGAGCGCGGTGTCGGCCTGCTTATGGCCGGCGAGAAAACTCGCAGCACCACAGGCGCGATACCGTAGGTGCGGTTAGGTCATTTGATATTTGAAAAGGAATCAGGTATAATAAAGTGCCGGTCCATTTGAGGCCGGCACTTCTTCTTATCCATCATTTTATTGAAACGGATCAGATTCGGAAAGGCGGCGGCTTATGGTCATCCTTGCATCCGGTTCCCCGAGAAGGCAGAAGCTTCTCCGGCTCATCGTGCCCGAATACGCATGTGTCCCCGCGAGAGGCGGCGAGACCGTCCCGGAAGGAACGGCATGGAACGACGTACCGGAATTCCTCGCGCGGCAAAAAGCGCTGGAGATCGCGGCGGACCACCCGGACGACCTTGTGATCGGCGCGGATACCGTCGTCGTGCTCGACGGGGAAATCCTCGGCAAGCCGAAGGATAAATCGGATGCTTTTCGCATGCTCAAAGCACTTTCCGGGAAAAGGCATCTGGTGCTGACCGGGGTCGCGGCGGCGGAGAAGGGTGGTATCCGTTCCTTTACGCAGACGACGGAGGTGGAGTTCTATCCCCTCTCCGACGAGCTGATCCGAAACTATATCGCCACCGGCGAGCCGATGGACAAGGCCGGCGCTTACGGCATTCAGGGGCGGGGCTGCGTGCTCGTCCGGGGAATCCGCGGCGACTATTTTAACGTCGTGGGCTTTCCGCTCGCGGAGACGGCGCGGCTGATCGGTCTGTTATAACTCCAGGGGCTGGTCTCCGGAGGCCGCCGATCTATCGACAAAGTATACGGGATAAAGCAGGAAAGCCGGGAGCTTCATGAAAAGGCCGAAGCGGAGATCCTCACCTCTTAAGCGCATCATCGCCAAAATCAAATGAGGCCGCTTCCGATCATAAAATCCCATGTGTATGCGAAAAACAGACTGCGATTTGGAGCCCCTCAGCCGCCGTTCAACCAAGCTGATTCTTCCCCAACACCGCACGCAGGCAACAAAAAACGGGGACCGTTTCCGGTTCCCGTTCATTTTTTCTATCTCTTATCAGATCTTACTCGGTTTATTTCCCCGTCGAGCCGAAGCCGCCGGCCCCGCGCCCGCTCTCCGGCAGTTCCTCCGCGGCTGTCCACTGCGTCTCCGGAACCGGCAAAATTGCGATTTGGGCGATCCGGTCTCCGGGCATAATCGTATAGGGCAGACCGCCCCGGTTCCAGAGGCCGACTTTGACCTCGCCCCGGTAATCCGAATCGACGACGCCGACACAGTTCCCCGGCGCAATCTCTTTTTTAATGCCGAGGCCGCTCCGCGCAAACACAAACGCCGCGTAGCCCTCCGGCACCGCCATCGCAAAGCCCGTGGGGATAAGCTCGGTCCTCCCCGGCGGGATCGTGACCGGTTCATCGAGACAGGCAGAGATATCCCGGCATGCGGCGCCGTCCGTCGCCCTCTCCGGGAAAACCGCATTCTCCGAAAGGAGCCGAATTTTTACCTCGACCATTTTTTCTTCAGTTCCTCAAGTTCTTTTTCCAGCTTATCGGAACGACGGTTGGCCTCGTCTACTTCCATCCTGGCGCGGGCGGTGTCGCCGAGATAATCCTTAAGCTGGGAACGGATATGGTCGCTGTTGGAGGACTCCTTTTTGTACTCGTCCAGATAGCTCAGCGCACACAGAACCAGCGCGTCGTTAAGCGAAAGGGCAGGGTTCCTGGACATCAGGGACTGAATATCCTCGTTGATCTCACGCGCAAGGCTGAGGACATAGCCCTCCTCCTCGGCGGAATTGATGCTGTAACTGGCACCGGCAATATCGATTTTAATCTTTTTTACCTGCTCCATCTCGGATCCCCCCGTAAGATACAATATTTTATTTTATTATAACGCATTTTGTCGGTTTGGCAAACTCTTTTTCCGCAATTTGACCAACTTGTCAAACCGGCGGAGTTTGAATATAATAGAAGATATTCTTTCACCACAAACTGTTTAAAAAGGAGCCGTTATGTCCGCATTCGACCAATCTTTTTTCACCGAAAAGCTCAAAGCCCTGACGGAGGCCTATTACCTGCTCTCCCCGGATCACGCCGACGACTCGCAGGTCTACAACGCCTCCGCCATGCTGCTGCGCGGCATTCTCGCGGAAAAAGAGCGCCATGCCAACGCCGCTCATGCCGCCCACGGCGACAAGGAGATCTATTATCTCTCGATGGAGTTCCTGCTCGGCCGCTCGCTGAAGAACGACCTCTACGACCTCGGCCTGACCGATGCCTATGAGGAGGCGCTGCGCGGCTTCGGCATCAGCCCGGAGCGCATCTATAACAAGGAACCGGACGCCGGCCTCGGCAACGGCGGCCTCGGGCGTCTGGCGGCCTGCTTCATGGACGGCCTCGCCACGATCGGCAAACAGGCCATGGGCTATTCCATCTGTTTTGAATACGGCATCTTCCGTCAGATCCTGACCGACGGCTGGCAGAGCGAAAAGCCCGACGACTGGCTGCCCGGCGGCGGCGTCTGGCTCGAGGCGCAGAACGACAAGACCGTCGACGTGCATTTCGGCGGCGACGTCCGGGAATTCTGGGAAAACGGCTCCCATCTCGTTGAATATAAGAATTACGAATCCGTCCGCGCCGTGCCTTACGACGTCATGCTCCCGGGCTTCGATACGCCCGAAGTGAGCCGTTTGCGCCTCTGGAAAGCGACGACGCCGGAGATGGACATGGACCTTTTTAACGCCGGCAACTACCCCGACGCCTTCCGGCAGGCTTCGATGGCAAAGGCCATCTCCTCCATCCTCTATCCGAACGACAGCCACGCCGAGGGAAAATTTCTGCGCCTCAAGCAGCAATATTTTCTGGTCTGCGCCTCGCTCTCCGACATCATCCGTCGGCACCTCGCCAACTACGGTACGCTCGAAACCCTTCCGGAGAAGGCCGCCATCCATATCAACGATACGCACCCGGCCCTCGCGATCCCGGAACTGATGCGGCAGTTGCTCGACGACTGCGGCTACGGCTGGGAAAAGAGCTGGAACATCACGCTATACACCTTCAGCTATACGAACCACACCGTGATGCCCGAGGCGCTGGAGTGCTGGGACGCCGGCGCGCTCAAGGCCCTGCTGCCGCGGATCTATGGAATCATTCTGGAGATTGACCGCCGCCTCTGCAACGATCTTGAGGCGAAGGGTTTCCGGGAGGAGGAGATCGGGCGCATGGCCATCCTCTCCGGCGGAACCATCCGCATGGCGAATCTCTGCGTCTGGGGCTGCCACAGGACGAACGGCGTCTCGGAACACCATCTGGCCGTCATGAAGGAGAATGTCTTCCATGACTTGTACCGTGCGTATCCGGAGCGCTTCACCAGCGTCACCAACGGCATCGCGGCAAGGCGCTGGCTCTGCGTCGCAAACCCGCGGCTCTCCGCCTTCGCCAAGGAGCTCTGCGGCGATTTCGAGCACGACCCGGCGCGTCTGCGTCTTCTGCGGAACTACGAGCACGATTCCTCCGCGTTCGAAACCCTCAGAGCAATCAAGCGGCTCAACAAAGCCGACTTCGCGGAACGCTTCCGGGATGTCTCCGGCGCTTTGCTCGACCCGGATTCCATCTTCGACGTGCAGGCCAAGCGCCTGCATGAGTATAAACGGCAGCACCTCAACGCCCTGCGCATTCTCGCGCTGCTCGGACGGCTGGAGGCAAACCCGAACGCCGACATTTTGCCGCATACCTTTCTCTTTGGCGCGAAGGCCGCGCCCGGCTATCACCTTGCCAAGCGCATCATCCAGCTGATCTGGAGAATCGGCATCGAGCTCTCGCGCTGCCCGGCCGCCCGCGACCGCCTCCGTCTTGTCTATCTCGAAAATTACAGCGTCACCGCCTCGGAGCTGCTGATGCCCGCCGCCGAGATTTCCGAGCAGATCTCCCTCGCCGGTACGGAGGCCTCCGGGACCGGAAACATGAAGCTCTCGCTCAGCGGCGCGGTCACGGTCGGCACCCGGGACGGCGCGAACATTGAAATTTTCCGGGAGGCCGGCGAAGAGAATAATCTCCCTTTCGGCATGACTTCCGACGAGGTCTCGGCGCTCCGCAGCAAAGGATATGATCCAAAGGTCTTTATCGGAACGGACCCGGAGCTTCAATATGCGGTCGGGCGCCTCAGGAGCGGCGTCGGCGGCGAAGATTTTTCCGACCTTGCGGAGCTCTTGGAGACGACGGATTTTTATATGGCCTGCGCCGACTTCCGCGCTTATATAGATGCCGGGGACAAGGCCGACCGCCTCTACCGCGACCGGGACGCATGGAACCGCATGTCCCTGATGAACATCGCGGCCTCCCCGGAGTTCTTCGTCGACCGCACCGTGCGGGAGTACTGCGAAAAGATCTGGCACGCATGAAGGCTTTTGTTCCCCGCGGCATATGGAACGAAACGCACAAAATTCTCCTTCGGCTTTGTTTTAGCTAAAATTTTCCAGGGAAAACAACATTTATAAAAAGGTCCCGGCATGCTGTCGGGGCCTTTTTTGCGAATTTTATCAATCGATTTATCTTGGCGGACCGGAGGACGCGGCCGGGGGTGTTCCGGGTCCGGAAGGCGGCGCGGGGATGGCCGGGGTTCCGAGTTCAGACGGTGTGGTTCCCATGTCGGGGGTCTCTCCGGTATTCTGCATGCTGGAACCCATGATCTCCCGGACGCCGTCGATATGGATGAAGCGAGCCTCCCGGATGGCATAGCTTGAAAGCGGCCGGCAATCACAGTCATAGGAATGAGCGGCCACCCAGATATTGGAATAAGTCCTTGCGTTGCGGCCGACAGCGATGATGACCGGCGTATGCTGCCAGTCCGCTTCGTCGATGATGAGCTGGCAGACGTCGCCCGGCCGCACTTCCGAAATCGACACTTCTCTGCCGTACGGACCGGCTCCGGTATTGTTGACAAGAAAATTGTAGAGGTACTTCACGCCGGTCCATGCAGGCGCCCGGTCGTTGATGTCGATGTAGTACCACCCGAAAGTCGGCGTAAAGTTCATCACACCGCTTCCGGCAAAAATGCACTGTGAGGCGTAGTTGGTGCAGTCTCCTCCAATGGCGGAAAAATCATAAAAAGCCGGATTGCGAAAATATGCCCATCGGTGGGCGTACTCGACAGCCTTCGCCCGGTTGTATTCTTTGTTTCGCAGAATCATGGTGCCCTCCCAAATCAGGTTTTTTCACCTCATTCTATGCGAAGCGCCGCTCTTTTGGGCATAAAATACCGGCAGATCCCCGATTCTCCGGTATTTTTGTTGGATGCGGAAGTCTCTTTTCGTGCCGCCGGAGGATGTGGATTTCCTCTTTCCGCACAAAAAAAGAAAACCGGTTCCCGGCCCGGAAGGGCATGGAAACCGGCTCGAAACATTCGATTTCATTCGCAGGGCTTTCGCCCCGCAGCATTTTATTTTGCGTAATCGACCGCGCGGCTCTCACGGACAAGGTGCACCTTGATCTGGCCGGGATAGTCGAGATCGGTCTCGATCTTCTGGGCAATCTCGTGGGCGACGAGCACCATGTCGTCGTCGGAGATGAGCTCCGGCTTGACGAGGATCCGGACCTCGCGGCCGGCCTGAATAGCGTAACAGGAATCGACGCCTTCAAAGGAATTGGCGATCTCTTCGAGCTTCTCGAGACGCTTGATGTAATTCTCGAGGTTTTCTCTTCTGGCGCCGGGACGGGCGGCGGAAATGGCGTCCGCGGCCTGTACGATCCACGCGATGGTGGTATGCGGCTCGACGTCGTTGTGGTGCGCCTCGATGGCGTGGATGACGTCCTGCGGCTCTTTATACTTCTTTGCAACGTCGACGCCGATGCTCACATGGCTGCCCTCAATCTTATGTGTGAGGGCTTTGCCGATATCGTGCAGCAAGCCGGCTCTGGTGGCCATGGCCACGTCGACGCCGCCGATCTCTGAGGCGAGCATGCCGGAGAGCTCCGCCACTTCAATCGAGTGGGCAAGCACATTCTGGCCGTAGCTCGTACGATAACGCATTCTGCCGAGCAGGCGCACGAGTTCCGGCGCCAATCCATGGACGCCGCACTCGAGCACGGCTTTTTCACCGTCCTGCTTGATCTTCGCGTCGACTTCTTTTCTGGCCTTCTCGACCGTCTCTTCGATTCTCGCGGGATGGATGCGTCCGTCCTGGATCAGCTTCTCAAGCGAGAGACGCGCGATCTCGCGGCGGACCGGATCGAAGCTCGACAGCGTGATGGCCTCCGGCGTATCGTCGATGATCAGATCGACGCCGGTCAGCGTCTCAAGGGCGCGGATGTTGCGGCCTTCGCGGCCGATGATGCGGCCCTTCATCTCGTCGTTGGGCAGCGGAACGACGGACACCGTGGCCTCCGCCACATAATCCGGCGCGCATCTGCTGACTGCGGCGCTGAGAATCTCGCGGGCCTTATCCTCCTGCTCATCCTTAAGCTGCTGTTCATACTGCATCACGCGCAGCGCCTTTTCATGGGCAAGCTCCTGCTCAACGGTCTGGAGGAGCTGGGTCTTTGCCTGCTCCGTCGTGTAGCCGCTGATCTTTTCGAGCATATCATACTGACTCTTTTTAACTTCTTCCGCTTCAGCAAGGCGTTCCTCCGCAGCCTGCTGCTTTTCGGCCAAGGACTCCTCTTTTTTATCGAGGTTGTCCGTTTTTTTATCAAGAGACTCCTCTTTTTGCTGGAGACGGTGTTCCTGACGCTGCACTTCCGCGCGGCGATCCTTCAGTTCTTTCTCCGTCTCGCTGCGGAGTTTGTGAATTTCGTCCTTTGCCTCGACAAGAGCCTCCTTTTTCCGGCTTTCGGCTGTTTTGATCGCATCGTTGACAATCCTTCTGGCTTCTTCCTCAGCGGAGCCAAGTTCCGCTTCCGCGACTTTGCGCCTATACAAAACGCCCAAGGGGAAGGCGATACCAATTCCGACTAACAAAGCAATTCCGCCAATGATAACACAGGCAAGGATATCCTCCGAGGTGAGCCCGGCAAATACCCCAAGCTTTGAGGTAATCGCTAAAAATTCCATACTATTCAATTGTCCTCTCTATAAGTTAAATGTGCCTTGATGCGTACGCATATTTACACATATTAACTTTAATATATTACAAAAATCCGTCATTGTCAATAAAAAAGTAGAACTCATTCCTACTTTCCGCATTTTATATACGGTATAATATGATATTCCATCTGCGCAAAACAAGAAAATCGTTTGCTGAAAACGAACCGTCCTTTTTCCCCGGAAAAAAAGCGGCCCGCAGATATAAAAATGCCTTTTAGGAGAGGGCTCGTCCAAATAACAAATATTTTTCTTTTTTCTTAATTTTGGTAAGTATTGTTTGCTTCGGTTGACTTAAATAAGTAAAGTGCGTATAATAAAAGCAAAATTTGGGGAAAAAGAGGAAATTTAAAATGAAAAAATGGGTATCTCTTACGATATGCCTTTTTATGATGCTTACTTTTCTTCCGGTCGGCGCGGCGGCCTATGTCAGCACCGTCAACATCGCCGGAGTTGATCTGATAGACGGATATTATCTTCCCTCTGTCGGCGGCACGCCCGCTGAAATTGGGGCGTCGACGCCGACTTCCTATGTCGCCATGTATCAGGATGGCGTGCTCACGCTGAATAATCTTGAAATCACGGATTGTTCCGGTGGTGGTGCTAGTTATGGAATTCTCTGCAGCCAAGATTTGACTGTTATTTTAAAAGGCGACAACGTCATCGGCAGCGAAACCCAGTATCCCTCCACAGCGTCGATCTGTTCTCAGGGAACACTTACGATTCAAGGTAGTGGTTCTCTGACGGCATACGGCGGCTATGAAGCACTGAACGGCTTCGGCGGAGTGCATATTGAAAGCGGGGATTTAACCCTTTATGCTCAATACCCGATCGACGCATATGACAATTCTCTCGAAGAAGGTTGCCTCTTGACAATCAGCGGCGGCACGATTCTCGCGGATGGTGTCTACATCGGAGTCTATTGCGGCGACGGCACGATCAGCGGCGGAAATCTTTCCACATCCGGAAGCGACGCCGGAATCTATGCGGGAAAGACTCTGACCGTCACCGGCGGCTATGTTACTGCGAACGGCGGCAATACTGCCATTTTTGTAAAGGATATGGAACTCGGCTCCCGTGTGACCGTCCGCACCGGCGGTACGATCAGAAAAACCGTCGTCTATACCGATGTGGAAGGCAGCGCCGTCTACGGCAAAACCGAGACGGAGGGCGGGCTGACAAAATATTACGAAGGAACCACGGCGGGCAACGACTTTTCCGAGATCACGGAGGCGGCCTTTTTGAGCTCGATAAGCGCTCCTGCGGAAGAATCCGGATATGCTTCCACGTTTTCCGACAGCGATGAGGTCTATTTCTCGATGATCGACGACAACTTTGTCAACGCCTCTCCGGAGGTCGTGCTCGGCACCCGCTCTACAAGCAGCAGGGATGATGACGACGATGACGACGACGAACCCGTCATCACCGGAAAGATCACTTCCTACGAGGAACTGAGCCGCCTTTCGAAGGATTACAAGGCGATGAAGGAATACGCCGACACGCTCGGCCTCGGCGACGCCCCGGTCATTGGTACTTGGGATATTGAGACGAGAGGCAGCGCTCCGTGGAAAATCATCTTCCATCTCGACGCCAAATACCTCGGCGACACCCTCACCATCATCCATGAAAAAGACGACGGAACATTTGAATTTTTCACGGCCGTCGTCGACAAGAGCGGCGAGGCGGCCATCACCGTCACGAGCGCTTCCCCGTTCCTCGTCGTCCGTGGCAAGACCGCAGGTAATGCGACAACAAGTACGGCTTCCGCTGCGGAAGAAAATCCGAACACCGGATTCGATTTCGGCTGGTGGTTCTGAGCCGTTGCTTTCTTATTTCTCACGAAAGGCCGTCTGTTTATCAGGCGGCTTTTTTATTTGGAAAAACAGCGCCGGAATCCCTTTTTGTTTTCCGGTTTTTTTAAAAAAAGGACTCATTCATATGATCCCGTTTTGCCTTCTATGAAAACGGATGCGCCAAACCGCTCTTTTCGGAAAAACGCGGCGAAAATCATAGATAATTCCAAAATTTGTTGATAATTAATACTTTTGTCTTATTGATTTACAAAGGAAAAAAATTATAATTTATCTATATTATGGAAATAAAAGAGGGATCAAAATGAAGAAGTCACTTTCTCTTGTCATTGGCTTGATGATGGTATTGACATTGCTCCCGGTCGGTGCGGCGGCGGATGGTGATTATGTGAAACTCATCGGCAGGACCCTTTTGAGCGGCCAGTACCTTGCCACTGTGGATGCGGATCCCGCCGATATTGTCGGCACGACGCCGGATTCCTATGTCGCCATGTACCGGGACGGCGTTCTCACGCTGAACGGTTTTGTGAAAATGGATTACACCGGTACCTGCGGCATCCTTTCCGAAAACGATCTGACCGTTGTGCTTCAGGGCAATAACGTCATCGGCAGCGCAGCCCTGCATCCCAGTGACGCGGCGGTTCGTTCCGAGGGAAAACTCACCGTTCAGGGCAGTGACGGCTCTCTGACAGCATACGGCCAATCTACCGCACTGAACGGCCGCGGGGAAATTGACATTCAGAGCGGGACCCTAACGCTTTTTGCCGAAATTCCGCTCTCTACATGGGATGATGTTGATAGAACCGCTACGCGCTTGACCATCAGCGGCGGAACAATCAACGCAACCGGCAGCAATCAGGGAATCTTTTGCGGCGTTCTGGCCGTCAGCGGCGGAACCATCAGCGTAACCGGCGACATCGATAGGGGAATCTATTGCGGCACCATGACCGTCAGCGGCGGGACAATTCATGCTACCGGCAATGGCTCCTATGGAATTAATGTCGCAGGTGCTCTTACAATCACCGGAGGCAATGTCACCGCGAACGGCAGTCCGGATGCGATTTATGTACGCTCCGGTGCAATTACGATTGAAGGCGGTACGGTCAACGCAACCTGCGCAGGTCATGGAATTTACGCCGAATCCGGCGAGATCACGCTCAGCGGCGGCAGCGTTACCGCGGAAGGCGATAATTATGGGCTCTATGCCTACAGCGGTGCCATAACCATCAGCGGCGGAACGGTTGACGCGAGCAGCGGATTATCTTTTGGAATTTATTCATATGATACTCTAACGATCAGCGGCGGCGACGTCACCGCAACCAGCGATCAATACTACGGAATTTACGCCTATAACGACCTGATTGTTACCGGCGGAACGGTTGATGCAACCGGCGAAGTGACCGGTATCCTCGCGGAAGATATTGAGCTTGGCTCCCGTGTGACCGTGCGCACCGGCGGTACCGTCAGAAAAGCCCTCTTCTATACCGTTGTGGAAGACGGCTTCTCCTACATTAAAACCGAGACGGAAGGCGGGCTGACAAAATATTATAAAAATAACTCGGAGGTATCGGAGGATATATGCCCCGACTTTCCCGATACCGAGGACGCTCATCTTTCCACCTTTGCATCCGGAGACGACGTCTATTATAACGCTTGGGGGTTTGCTTTTGTCAACGCCTCTCCGGAGGTCGTGCTCGGCACCCGTTCCACAAGCAGCAGGGATGATGACGACGATGACGACGACGAACCCGTCATCACCGGAAAGATCACTTCCTACGAGGAACTGAGCCGCCTTTCGAAGGATTACAAGGCGATGAAGGAATACGCCGACACGCTCGGCCTCGGCGACGCCCCGGTCATTGGTACTTGGGATATTGAGACGAGAGGCAGCGCTCCGTGGAAAATCATCTTCCATCTCGACGCCAAATACCTCGGCGACACCCTCACCATCATCCATGAAAAAGACGACGGAACATTTGAATTTTTCACGGCCGTCGTCGACAAGAGCGGCGAGGCGGCCATCACCGTCACGAGCGCTTCCCCGTTCCTCGTCGTCCGTGGCAAGACCGCAGGTAATGCGACAACAAGTACGGCTTCCGCTGCGGAAGAAAATCCGAACACCGGATTCGATTTCGGCTGGTGGTTCTGAGCCTGCAATTCCTTCCCTTCGTTTTGTAAAGAAAGGCCGTCTGTTTATCAGGCGGCTTTTTATTCAGGAAAATGCCGCGGGATGCACTTTTCTTTCGTGGACGGTCGGAGAGAGACGTTCTCAGCGGAGAAAAACGATCTTTTTCAGCCGTTGATTCCGGTACGCTTTAAAGAAATCGAAACGGTGTTTGCCGCATGGCGGAAGCCGTCCGGAATATGGTCTCTGAGGCTGCGCATAAAACAGGATAGCTAAAAAAGGGCAAATATGGTAAAATGTAAAAAAAGGATCCCATAAAAACGGCGCTCCGAAACGGTCGAGCTCATTCGCACGGCCGCCGCGGCATGTATGGAGGGAAAGATGATGAAAACCTATCGCTTATATCAGGTGGATTCCTTCACAAAAGAAAAATTATCCGGCAATCCCGCGGGCGTGATCGCCGACGCGGACGGCCTCAGCGAGCAGCAGATGCAGAAAATCGCCCGGGAACTCAATCATTCGGAGACCGCGTTTCTCTTTTCCTCCGCCGACAGCCGGTATGAGGTGGAGGTGCGGTTTTTCACGCCGACGAGAGAAGTTCCCATCTGCGGTCATGCGACCATTGCCGCCCACTATGTGCGGGCGATGGAGAAAAAGCTGGAAACGGGAACCGTGATCCAGAAAACGGGCGCCGGGATTCTGCCGGTGGACATCGCGCGCAAAGGGAACGACTATTCCATCGTGATGACGCAGGGGCAAATTGCGGTGGGAGAGCCGTTCCAAGACGCGGTTATTGAGAAGATTGCGGAGGCGCTCGGTATCTCCGCCTGCGATCTCCGCGAGGACTGTCCGGTCTGCATCGCCTCAACCGGACATTCCAAGGTGATGATCGGCATCCGGTCGAACGAGCTGCTTCATCGGCTGAATCCGAATATGGACCGGCTCACTTCCCTCAGCGCGGAGATCGGCTGCAACGGCTATTATGTGTTCACCCTGAACCCGGGTGAGGAGATTCTCGTCCACGGGCGGATGTTCGCCCCGGCCATCGGGATCCCGGAGGACCCCGTGACCGGAAACGCCAACGGCCCGCTTGGAGCCTATCTCGTGCGGCACGGCCTCTTTCAGAATCCGGACGAGGGGACGTTTTCCTTTACGGCCATGCAGGGAGAGGCGATCGGGCGCACAGGAACCATGAAGGTATCCGTCAAAAAGCAGGAGGGGCGTCCGGTGCTGGTACAGATCGAGGGCGAGGCCGTGATTGTCTTTTCGACCGAACTCGTGCTGTAACGGTCCTCTTCGAAAAAGACGGGCTCCCGTGGTAAAGAACCGACTGCCTGTAAAACAAGCGGCTTGTGCGGGCGCCAAAAGAGCGTGCGGCAGGCGGATCGTCTTCCGGACGCGCCGGAATTGCCTGACGGCCGCATGGTCATCGCAGGCCTTTCGGACGGCCTGTCTTTCTATCACAAAAATGCTATAAAAAAGCGGTGGGGACGTCTGTCCTCACCGCTTTTTATGCGGTTTTCTTTTTCCGTCAGGAACAGACCTTGTTGTCGTTCTCGACGCGGATCTTCGCAATGAATTCCTCCAGCGTGCACGAGGTCTGGCTGCCGTCGCGGCGGTCGCGGACCGTCACGGTGCCGGATTCCTTCTCCTTGTCGCCGACGACGACCATATATGGGATCTTTTCGGTCTGCGCCTCG
>ERZ795048.1377-NODE-1377-length-22052-cov-5.644815_pt1 | contig 22052 bp, 16 predicted proteins | sample MGYA00375132_ERZ795048 | MGnify/ENA primary metagenome ERZ795048 (study PRJEB30177, sample SAMN05720225) | activated sludge metagenome | isolation source: Anaerobic digester | place: Hong Kong | collected 2014-12-17 ... | reverse complement strand
AGAATGTAGGTAGTATCCTGAACAGAGGATTTGAGTTTTCCGCTACCCTGCGTGGAAATAAAGGAGGGTTCAACTATTCTGTGACAGGAAACCTTGCCACGCTGCACAATGAAGTATTGGACGTTGTAGGGGCTCCAATAGTTGCCGGAGGAGTTGAATTCGGAAGTGCTACCCTTACCGAGGTTGGACATCCTGTCGGATCATTTTACGGATATAAAATGATGGGGATATTCCAAAATGAGGGTGAAATTGATGCATATACACACAATGGCGAAAAAATTCAGCCAAATGCAAAACCTGGTGATATCAAGTGGGCAGATCTGACACCTGATGGTGTTATAAATTCAGACGACCGGTATTTCATGGGTAGTCCTATTCCTGATTTTACCTATGGTTTAAGCGCTAATCTTGAATATAAAGGTTTTGATATGTCGTTATTTTTCCAGGGTGTTCATGGCAATGAGATATATGCTGAGCTGACATGCTGGATGCAGGGTATGCATAACAACTTCAATACCGGTAAAGAAGCACTGGATCGCTGGACTCCTTCTAACCCGGATACAGATATACCACGGGCTGTCCGTAATGATCCAAACGGTAATATCAGTAAAATATCAGACAGGTACATACAGGATGGTTCCTATTTCAGGCTTAAAAATGCCTCTTTAGGTTATACTCTTCCAAAAAATGTTACAGATCTTCTGCATATCAGCAACCTGCGGGTTTATCTGACGGGGCGCAACCTGTTGACATTTAGCAGTTATCCTTACTATGATCCGGAGATTGGATCTGGTGCTGTCGGAACCGGAGGTACAATAAATACTTCACGAGGTATTGACAATGGTTACTACCCTCAGGCACGTACTTTCATATTGGGTGTTCAACTTGATTTTTAACGACTAAAACTATATATGATGAAAACCAAAATAATTACACTGCTGCTGGGTTGCTTGTTTGTCATTTCCTGTAGTGAAGAGTTCATTACAAAGGATTTTGATAAATCAAGATATGTACCCGATACATTTTTTAATACACAAGATCACGCCATACAGGCTCTCAATGCTGCATATTCTGTTCTTAACGATTTCAGTAATTTTGCTTTTACTGGTGGCATATTGCATTGGGTTTTAGGTGATGACCTGTATGAGACAGGTTATGCAGCCGGATTTGGTACATGGGGGCCTACATCAAATTTAAATATTACAAATACATTCGGAGAAGTAAGTGCTCCCTGGTCTGGTAATTATGCACTTGCACTGGCTGCTAATGTTGCTCTTGAGGTTATGCCTGCAGCAAAAGAAGCTGCAGATGACCCCAATTTCACACAGGATGTGCTGGACACGTATATGGGTCAGGCCTATTTTCTAAGAGCTTTTGCTTATTATAAATTATTTACATATTTTCCTGAAGACCGGATCGTTCTCAGAAGAACTCCTCCAAAGACCCAGGAAGACTTTAATCAGGCCCCGGCTCCTGCCGACAGTATATTTAAATTTATAGAGTCAGATCTTAAAAAGGCTCAGAATCTTCTGACTGATGGTCTGAATACAACAGCAGGATATGAACCAGGAAGAGCTACTCGTGGCTCAGCTGCTGCTCTCCTTGGAAAGCTTTATATGTGGAGAGATATGTATGCGGAAGCTGCTGCAGAGTTTAAAAAGATTTTACCGGGAGTTGGAAATGCCGATTACGGTTCTTATCAGCTTGTGTCCAATTACAGGGATAATTTTACAATAGCCGGCGAGAATAACATTGAATCTGTTTTTGAAATCCAGTTTGCCAATATTACCAATACAGGATTTGGTAATGAATTAAACTGGATAACACAACAGTGGGGACTTAACCGTACCTCATGGCCGGATATGTGGTGGAATTTTGCAGTACCTGATTTCAAACTTGATGGACTGGGTGATACGGAAACCCCATGCCAATACTTTGAAAACTGGACTGAGACTATTGGAGGAGAAGAGACTACTGTATATGATTATAGAACTTATCAGACATTCTGGGGTGTTCCCAACGGAGCTAATTTTACCTTTGCCGGCACAGAGTTAGACTGGCAGGAACAAGGATGGGATGTTGAAACTGTTGTAGGCCTTGAGGGTGTTTTCGGTATCAGAAAAAATTCACTTGACAACAGTGCAGAAGCACCTGCCGGTGCCGGTCCACTTTGGTCAGAAGTCAATCTGAGACACATCCGTCTGGCTGATATAATGCTCTTATATGCAGAATGCCTTGCCAACCTGAATCCTTCCAATGAAACTGCAACAGATCCAAATAGTGCAGTTTACTGGGTCGACCAGGTAAGGGACAGAGCAAATACACCTATGATTGACCAGGCTCATCTCTACAGTGCACGTCCGGGTGTTGACGGTCAGCTGCCTTCAGCTACAGACCTGATGGCAGATAAGGGCTGGACACTGATGCAGCTTATCGAACATGAACGTTATGTTGAAGGTTTCTGTGAGGGATGGAGACATGAAGATCTCTACCGCTGGAGAAAAGGGCCGGATTATGTTAAATACAAATCCGGCTGGGATGGTTATCAGTCGCTGAAACTTCCTGTACCTCAGTCAGAGTTGGATAACAATCCAAATATGCCCAGGTAACGGGAAAAACATAACCTGAGATAATTACTGAGAGGCGTCTTTTATAAAAAGATAGCCTCTCTTTTTTTGCGTAGTCTGAGATTATTAAAGTAGCTCCATGATTGGGGCTTAATATTTGATAAACAATATATCCAGACGAATATTTGGAAATATGCAGAAAACAGGAAAACTATTAGCCGGTTGATCAATAATTCTTGTCGCCCGGGAGTTAATTTTTATCCTTTATTCTTTGTTATCTCAGATTTAAGTAATGAAATTATATCTTCACCAGCCCTTTCTTCAGGGATTGTAAAACGGAAAACTGAACCACCAGAAGGTTTTGATTCATACCAGATTCTGCCTCCAAGCAATTCAATATAAGCTTTTGAGATAGCCAGCCCCAGTCCTGTTCCCTGAAAACGCCTTTTTGTGCTGTTCTCTGCCTGATAAAAATGCCGGAAAAGATTCTTTTGAAACTCCTCCGGAATCCCAATTCCTGTGTCAGAAACATAAAACTCAATAAGACCATCTCTCAGACTGTAGCCAAATTCAACTTTCCCTTTATCAGTAAATTTTATAGCATTATTAACAAGGTATCTTAATACCTGCGTAACTTTATAACTGTCAGTCAGAATATCAGATACACTGTTGTCCGGCATCTTTGAAAACACCAGTAAAATATTTTTTTCTGCAGCCGGTCTGCTGAACTGATCATAAATTTTTAAGAGCAGTTTATTTATTTCCACTTTTTCCTTGGATATTTTTACCGTTCCTGCTTCTATTTTGGATATTTCCACAATATCATCTATTACCTCTGCCAAATGATCTGCACTCCTCGAAATAATGTCTATATATTCCCTTCTGCTGTCATCAGAAGGAATCTGTTCGCTAAGAAGAGTAGTAAAACCAACAATAGCATTTAGTGGAGTCCTTATTTCATGAGATATATTCTGTAGAAATGCAGCTTTCAATCGCTCGTACTCCTCTGCCCTGTCAGGAACAGGATTATCGTTGACAGGTGATTGCAGTAGATTACTTATTTCAGTCAGTATTCCGAATGCTCCTACTACTTTCCCCGTTTCCTTATCAAAAATTGGCACAGAAGAATCTCTGATCCACTTGCGGTCACTTTTGGGTGTGATCAATAAAAGATCGGCTTTATAATTCTTCATCTCTCCATTTAAAAAACGTTTCCGGGCTTCCAGACTATCAAAAGGAATATCATCAGATAAAGGGTGAATTTCCAGAATCATACTTTGAAACATTTTTTCAGTAAATCGTTCCGGAGGAATTCCCAGAAGTTCCTGTATCCCTTCACCTATTTTGAGATAGTAACCCTCTCCAATACTTTTTCCAAATATTAGCTGAAAGGGGATCCCTCCTGAATTCTCTATCGCCTTAAAATAGAATAATCCGCTTTCACATGAACTGTCAAAAATATTACTCCTCACAGTATCCATACAAATAATGTTTTCATAAAGTATTTCCCGACTTCTAACAACATATCCTTACATATATTATATACCACTTCCTTCATCTTTCTTTTTTTAAGAAAAATGAAGCACCAATACTTATCATTTACAGGAATATGTCTTTCACATATTAATCCATATATAAGTTTAATAGAGATCTCAGGATATTTGTTACCCTGTTTTAACATTTTTTATGAAATGAAATAAGATTTTTTTTTACATTTGAATTCCATTAGTTCAATGTAACTGTTAGCATACCGGCGTGAAAGAATACAGCGATGCTGAAATAATTGACTGCCTGCGTCAAAGGAAAAATTACGTAGTTCATTATCTGTCAAACAGATATATGCCAATGATACGTCTTATGGTCATGCGTATGGGAGGATCGTCAGAAGATGCCAAGGACGTTTTTCAGGAAGGATTAATGATAATTCTTGAGAAAATTGACAATAATGAATTTTCTCTCACTTGTAAATTTATGACCTTTTTTTACTGTGTATGTGAAAATTTATGGAAGGCAATAGTCGCCAGAAAACATGCAGCATCAAATTATGTCAAAAATATGATTTATGAAAATAATTATCCGGAAAACGACATTGTTGCAGAACACATTGATAATAAGGTCTATGTGAAAATAATTCGGGATGTGTTCAATTCTCTTGACCCTGTAAGTAAGAAGGTCCTTAAGATGCACTGGCAGGAGAAATCACATAAGAAAATTGCTGAAGAACTTGGATATAGTTATGGATATATCAGGAAAAAGAAATGTGAAGCACAGGCTGAAATGGCTGAAAAAGTAAAAAGATCATTAAAGATAATCGATGATAAACTGAAATAAATCAATTATTTCGGATATATATTAATAACAACCAGTAGTAATAAGGATGAGATCAAAACAGTATGATAAAGCGTTTTGGACAGCACTTGAAGATATACAGGCTGTAAAAAATGATCCTTCATATAAAGAGGCAGAACGTATTGCCAGACTGGCGGTTGAAGAATACCATGAGTCGGGGCAACGAAATACTGTCAATGAAAGGTATATAAAAGAATCTCTTGCAAATAGTTTTTCAGATGAAATAATTGATAAAGAAATAATTAGAATTGAAGAAGAAATTAAAAACAATAACCTGGATGAAGTAACCCGGGAATGGGTAAGTAGCTGGGAAAACGATAAAGGAAGAGACAGAGTAAGAGATAAAAAAAGACAGGAAATAAGAGATTTTGTTTCATCTTCACTGGAAAATCCCGGTAAGATCTCAGAAAAGCCAGCAGAAATTTCTATGGTAAAATCTAAAGCTAAAGTATATATTATCCGCTCTTTATCAGTTGCTGCAGCATTGATGGGAGTAATTTTCCTTGTAAGATCAATTCTGTTGCCTGTTGAACCGGAAAATCTTTACAGCAAATATTATGAACCAGTGAGTTTAGTATCAGATATAACACGTGGAACCGGAGGTATTACCGGCACTGCTCTTAATATTGGAATTGAAAATTACAGGAACGGCGAGTATGAAAGTGCTTCAGCTGTTTTTGCCGGTCTTATGGATGCAGAAAAGCCTTCTCCAGATATTCAATTCTACCAGGGTGTGACCCAGATGGCTCTGGGTAATTTTTCCGATGCCATTAATCTACTTGATCTTGTTGTTGCTAACTCCGGGTCATTTAGTAAAGAAGCTGAATGGTATCTTGCCCTGTCTTATCTAAAAACAGGAAATACCTTTGAAGCTGTCAGACATTTTGGAACACTGGCTAATGAACCCGGTTACTACAAAGAGCGATCAGAAAAAATTCTTCGGCGTCTGAAATGATCTATAACAAAGCCTGTGCTAAGTAACACTGAGAAAAAAGCAATAACAATCAATACAGGCCGGCGGGTTACTACAGGAGTGGTATCTCCTACTACTTCGTATGCAGACCAATAATATGGATTTTTGAGTGATGGCAAATTGTCATTCAGAAAGTCCAGTTTTGCTGAATGCATTGCTTCATTTTTTCTTCTGCCTTTTGCCAGGTAATAATAATACCTCGAAATAATCGCTTCGCTGGTTTCATCATTCACTTCCCTTACTGTCATTACAACAGACGCAGCTCCGGCAAGAGTGAAACTGCGGGCAAGACTTATAAGACCCTCGCTGCGGTATAGTGTGCCTGTCCCTGAATTACATGCACTGAGAACAACCATAGGCGAATTAATTCTCATCAGACTAATCTCATAATTATGGAGTTTACCATCATTTACTTTATCATTAGCAGAATTAAATAACATATATGAGAATCTGGAATTGACTGTATCTGGTATTGCATGCATGGCCAGATGAAAAACAACGGGCTCTTTAAGTGCTGATCTGAAATTACTTTCTGTAGCTTTGGCTTTTGTATACTTTTTCCCTTTGAAATGTCGGTAAACAGACTCTATTTCTCTGGCAGCACCAGCCAAATCCTGGGAAAACTGCCCATACCTTTGAGAACTATCATATTGTGGCACAAAAGAATATACTTTAGTCTTTAAAAAAGCCTTTTTAAGACTGCTGAAGCTAAGTGATGAGGCATAAGAATAAGAAATAATATAATCGTAGATCAGATATCTAAGACTTTCATAATTTGCATTTTCATAATCCGGTCTTTTTGTTATAAATGCTTCAAATGAAAGCCACGAAATCTCTTCATCAGGCACAATGATCAATTTGTTACCACTGAAAAATCTTCTGACAGGTTTTACAAGATTATCATACATATAGGAAAGAGCAGAAGTGTATTTATGGAAAATTTCAGTATGATCACCTGAATGATAATCCATATTATGTCCATCGTATATGATAGCAGCATGATAATGAAAAAGAGAGTCCAGAGTGTTTTTGTGAACAGTAATTTTATCTCTTGTTACAAGGAAAGTATAGAGATCACGCGTGCCATCATTATGCCTGCTTCCAAATAAAAAGTCAACAATAGTCTCGTCTTTGGCTAAGTGTCTCTTCATCTCAGGCACAGGCAAAGGTTCGGTTTTTAGAAGAAAATCTCTGTATTCCGGAAATTCGTTATTGATGACCGAGTTAATTTTTTCAAGTTCTCTGTTCATACGGAAGATATCATCCTTCCATAATGAGATATTTGCTGAATCAGGTGCTGAACCCTGTAATCCATTATGCAAAAGATTATTATAAGAGGCAATCATTGCGGACAGATCAGTTCTTTTTTTAAGTAATGTATCAGGAATTCTTGCATTGTACAGATAATCATTTTCTGTAAGTTCGTTTCTAAGCACAGAAGCTTTTGTTTCCTGGGCTATTGAATACATCTTTTCTGTCAGAAATTCATCGCCTGTCTGATCAATGAGAGTTGAAATTATATTAATTGCTGTGATGCAGCTTTCTTTGTGGCTATCTGCAAAATACAGACGGTCTTCTTCAGAGAAATAATCTATTCGCATAGTTTTTGATAAGGCCAGTGCCAGTTCTATTGTTTCAAGGCCTGATATCAGGTACCTGTTTTTCATAGTTGTATCATCCGTTATCTCTGACATTTGTCTTAAAACCATTGCTTTGCTTTTAAGGTTATCAAGCAGACGCAGATTAAAAAATGATGTATCAATATCCGGATTAATGAATATATCAGAACTTTCAAAATCCGGTACAATAGCAGCAAGAGACTTCTGATAATACACCAGAGCACTGTCATACTGTGATCTGGCGGCGAAATGATCCCCTAATTGCTTGTATGACAATGATGTAAGACTGTTTTTATGGCCATAGTTAGATATACATATTTTCAGCGCTTTCTTATGAATATCAAATGCATCGGTATACCTGTTATGGGAATCAAGAAACAGACCATAAGCAAAATAAACTTCTGCCAGCCTGAAATAATTCATGTCATAATCATTTATGAATTTCTCGATACTCAGTGCAAAATATTTTTCTGCCTGATCTGGTAAATTCTTATTAACAAATGTTTTGGCAATGTTCATATATGCAAGAGGCAGACCTGTGAAATTATATTTGTTTTTGATTTCCACACTCTTGTTCAACAAGTCCAGAGCATAGTTATAGTCTCCAAAAGTAATCAACATTCTTCCATAATTCAGATATGCTGATGCCAGACTTGAATATATATCTCTGTCAGGATTTTTAATTATCAGGCGCTGATAAAAACGGATACCTCTTTCGAAATATTCCGATGCCATGGGAAAAGATTGCTGGACGCCATAGATAATAGCTTTGTTAATATACAGATCACCCAGCAACTTAGACAGATTATCTTCATTTGATAAAAGTAATTCAGCCTTGTTATAATATTCCAGAGCTTCTTCATATTTGCCCAGAAGATTACAGGTTGCGCCCAGATTATTCAGTATCGCTATCCTGTATTCAGAAGATAATGAATTTTCAGTTTTCAGAATCGACACCAGTAATCTTTCAGCTTCAATGAGATCACCGGAATCATAAGCTTTAAGAAAACTTCGAAAATGATTGTCAGAAACCGGGCTTTGAGCTGGTACAAGAATCAAAATCAAAGGAAAATATAGTATGATAATTGATATAATTATCTTTTTCAATCTGCTATCTGTAAGAAATAAATTAAAATACTACCAGATGTGAAAATTAATTAAAATCACTACAAAAAAAAAGAAGAGGCTGTTAAAACCATCTTCTTCATTTGAGAACCTGCTTATTTTTACAATTTTTAAGGAATTATGTTTTTTATCCGACAATTGTCTTAATAATTTCAATGCAAAAAAATGTAAAAAGCATTCATTATACCCCAGGAGGAATGATAATAATAGGTTCACTTCCTCCCTCACTACCTTCTCCATCTCCTCCCCTGATTTGCATCATCTTTTTAATATCCAGAATTTCATTTTCTGATAATACAGTGAATAATTCATTTAAACTTTTTCCTGTTGATTGAATTGATTTTTTCATGATAATTTGAATTTTGGTTATATAGTTATATTTTGATCACCCATTGATTGTTACCTTAAAAAAGGATGATTTTGTAAAAATTTTCTTAAACAATTTTATATATAGCTGATTAGCTGTAGATTGGGTGATTGAAGAAAATTAATTTTCAGAGAAGGTCTTTACAAAAAGAGCTGAAAGAAAAAAAAATCTAAAAAAAAAGATGAATTACAGGGTAACAATTAACCATTAAAACATATATAACTATAGGGATATGATACTATACAGTGGAATTTTATATTTTATAATCTGATGAATTAAGGTTTTTATAATTTGAACTTATATGAAAGATTATTACATCAGTACAAATGCAAGAATGGACGGCAGTCACACTGTTCATTGCAGAAGATGTCCATTAATTAACTATGACACAAATATGATCAGTCTTGGTAAATTTGAAACTGTCGGAGAAGCTTTGGAGAAGGGAAGGGATTATTTTTTTAATGTCAGAGAGTGTCCTTTTTGTTTAGGTGTCAAAAAAAATGGAATAGAGGGATACGGTTTACCTATGGCTGGTTATTGCCCGGATAATGCTGTCCATCACATTTCAGCCGAATGCCAGGATGCATATATATGTTGTACTAACTGAGCCGGTGAAAAGTAATACTCAGTAGCTTAGTTTATGTAATTATGACTATTCCAAAAACAAAAAAAAGAATCAGCCACAGAATTATTTTGAGTGTATAATCGCTATCATTATCATTCATATCTGCCGCATCTGTTTATTTGTTCAAAAATAATAAAATTAATAAGAAGCTACATGAACATTCTTAACAGCTCTTCCCGAGGGGTCAATAAAATTGGAAAATCCGGTATCCCATGCAAGAGCTTCTGAGGTACTGCATGCTATTGAATGTGAAGAAGGAATACAGGCAGAAGCGGAATCTGAAGGAAAATGTTCCGTAAATATTGATCTGTATAGATATTCTTCTTTTGATAAAGGAGGGTTTAGTGGGAATCTGTATTTTGCATTTTTTAGTTTTTCGTCTGAGATTTCCTTATCTGCCAGTGCTCTAAGGGTATCAATCCAAAGGTATCCCACTCCGTCAGAAAACTGTTCTTTCTGTCTCCAGGCAATATTATGAGGAAGATAATCCTCAAAGGCCTTTCGCAGAACCCATTTTTCGATTTTTCCGTCAGAAGCCATTTTGTCAGCAGGGTTCAATCTCATGGCTACATCCAGGAATTCCTTGTCGAGGAAGGGTACACGTCCTTCAACACCCCAGGAAGCAAGTGATTTATTGGCACGTAGACAATCATATTTACTCAGACGACTTAATTTTCTTACAGTTTCGGTGTGAAATTCACGGGAATTTGGAGCTTTATGAAAATAAAGATATCCTCCGAAAACTTCATCTGCACCTTCACCGGAGAGTACCATTTTAATTCCCATTGATTTTATAACCCTTGCTATCAGGTACATCGGAGTCGAAGCCCTTACTGTTGTAACATCGTATGTCTCGATATGATAAATCACGTCTCTCAGGGCATCCAGACCTTCCTGGAGAGAAAAATTTACTTCATGATGAATGGTTCCTATGTGGGTAGCAACCATTTTTGCAGATATAAGATCAGGAGAGCCCTGCAGGCCAATTGCAAAAGAATGTAGCTGAGGCCACCAGGCCTCACATTTATCATTTGTCTCAATTCTTTTTGATGCATATTTTTTTGTTATTGCAGAAATAATTGACGAATCGAGTCCACCAGAAAGAAGAACTCCATAAGGTACATCCGTCATTAATTGTCTGTGTACAGCAGCTTCCAGCGCAAGTTTAAGATCCTGTATGGATGTTTTATTGTCAGCTACAGCTTCATAAGTCATCCAGTCACGTTCGTACCATTTTTTTAATACACCGTCAGGACTATACAGATAATGACCCGGAGTAAACTCCTCATACTTATTACATACACCTTCAAGAGCTTTCAGTTCAGATGCAACATGAAAATTTCCGTATATATCCCTGCCCATATATAGAGGGACTATTCCAATATGATCACGGGCTATAAGATAAATATCCTTTTGCCTGTCGTAAAGAGCAAAGGCAAATATTCCGTTCAGATCTTCCAGAAAAGCGGGTCCTTTTTCCTGATAAAGGGGAAGTATTACTTCACAATCGGATTGAGTTCTGAATTCGTACGAATCTTTGTACCGTTCCCGTATTTCCCGATGGTTATATATTTCACCGTTTACGGCAAGAACCAGATTGCCATCGCTGCTTATCAACGGTTGTCCGCCTGATACAGGATCCACTATGGAAAGCCTCTCATGAGCCAGTATAGCTTTCTCACTGCAAAAAATACCTGACCAGTCAGGCCCTCTGTGCCTTAACCTCCCTGCCATTGTCAACACAACACTACGCAATTCATTGTAATCACTTTTTATATCAAATACTCCTACTATTCCACACATGTTTCATTTATTTAATTGAACAATCCTATTCTTTTCTTCCTGCAAAACTATAACATAATTTCGAAATAAAAAATAATATATTAATTTAATAGGGCTAATAAATGTATAATATTAAGCATATATTAATGTATAGTATTATATATAAACCTATAAGCTCAATAATACGAATAATATTAATATTGTATATTTATATTCCCCCCTGGGTTTGTTTCACAAACTTCCTTCTAATAACCAGTTGTCTGAATAATCATTAAGAAGCAGGTTTAGTGTAATAGGGTAATTGTGAATCAAAAAAATTGTCTGTATCAACTTATTGATTCATAATATAATAAGACTCTTATTTATATCTGCGTTTAAACCTGAACTGAAATTCTGAACGGGTATATTTTATATGTTTAATAATATCTCAGCATTGAGTGAGACCAAGATTTGTCTGAGGTTTATGAGAAAGGTTTAATGATTCTATAATTATATTTGCAGCTCCCAGAGCTGTTGCATTGACCACCTCTGATTTAAACACACTTTTCATGGTATATGCATCTGATAGCAGTTTCATGAAAAGCCTGTTTTTTGAAAAGCCTCCTGTAATATATATATTCTCTATATCATCATCAGAAGGAATTACCAGATCTAAAGCTTCGATTGTAAGTTGAGTGAGTTCAACCATTAACTGATGATAACCTTCTTTAAACGAATTGAATGAAAAAAAGTCTAATTCTTGTTTCAGTTTTCTTGAATATGGACGCGTATCAAAATAGAAACGCTTATTCCTGGCCCTTTTTTCACATATTTCAATAAGACTTTTATCCGGCTTTATTGTCTGATAATATGCAGGTGCTGTTTTAAAATGCTTATTCAGCATCCTGAGTGCTGTTTCGTGCAGATGACCAAGGAAAAGTCGTGAAGATTTAACAGCTTGTTTATTTATACTCAAATAACACAGACAGTCGTGATCAAGTTGTTCAGTTGTAAGTGCCTCTGAATTAAATGGATTCATGTTGATACACCATGTCCCAGTAGACATAAGGATAAATTTCCCGGAGCTGTTCTTAATATAAGGGACCAGAGATGCTGAACTGTCGTGTATCCCAATACCTGTCTTAATTTTGCGGCCATCAATAATAATATCAGTATTAGTATTAATATCAACAGGATCAGGCAAACTGAACCCTTCCTCGCTGATCCATTTGTGATATTTCATTTCATCAAAATCCCACAAAGCTGTATGGCAGCCTATTGAAGTATGTTCTGAATAAATGTTCCCTGTAAGCATATAAGAAAAATATTGTGGAAAATGTAGAATATACTTAACCTGTCTGAAAATTTCCGGTTTTGAGTATTTCAGCCATAGCATTTGCATACCTGAATTAAGCATGCCAAGGGCAGGAGAAGCTGTTCTCCTACAAAATTCATCCTGTCCTCCATATTTTTTATAAATTTTTTCAGGGATTTTTTCGTCAATCGGTTTAAGATAATTATATACAGGCGTTAGTCTTTTACCGTATTTATCCAGATAAACAAGAGTAGCACCATACGTGGCAAAATTTATTGCTGTCAGTTCATAGTGATCGGATTTGGCCAGTGAGTTTACAGAATCCTTAATCCATTTTTCAATGTGTTCAATATCATCACATTCAAATCCGTCTTCATCTTTTATCTCCGGGATTTTTTTTTCATTTTCGTAAACAGGTTTAAGTTCGTGATTAAAAAGAATAATTTTTTTATTAGTCTTGCCTATATCATAAACTGCTATAACCTTTTCTTTCATAAACCAATAATGTTAAAGAAATGTCTTCTTTTACTATACTAAATGGAATTAACCAAAAAGCCAAGCTCAGTCCACATATCCAGCAACAGAATGCCTGGAATTTTATAAATACCAGTTATATTTATCTTTTCAGGAGAACATTTTTTTCATATTTAATTATTTCATCTATATAATCCTGACCAGTTGCAACTTTATTTTTCATGCAATAGTAATCATACACTGCGCCAAAAGGTTTGGATTTGAGTAATTCCAGAGTAGCCAGCCTTTCAAAATTCCTTTCTTTTTCTTCATAGCCCAGCAGCAATTTATTTGGTTCAAGAAGTGCAAAAAGGAAAGCCATCTGGACTGATCTGATACCAACAACATATGCTCCTATTCTGTTAAGGCTGGCATCAAAATAATCGAGACCAATATTTACTCTGTCAAGCACTTTCGAGCGAACAATTTCATGAGCTATCAGAAGTATCTCGTCATTAAATGTTGCTACATGATCGCTGTCCCATCTCACTCCCCTTGTCATATGGAGAAGGATCTCATCAGCAAATTGCAAAATGGCTGATATCTTATCCCCTATCTGTTCAGTCGGATGAAAATGTCCATTATCAAGAGTGATAAGGGTGTTATTCTTCAATGCATACCCTAAATAAAAATCATGAGAACCAACTACCATTGCTTCCGAACCTATTCCAAAGAGTTTACTTTCGACTGAATCCTTCAGATATTTTTTTGGATATTTAACAGATAGTATTTCATCAAGAGATTTTTTTAATATTTTCCGGAAACCGTATCTGTCCATCGGAGTATCTTTCATGCCGTCAGGTATCCAAATATTATGGATAGTGGGGGTTCCCAGTTGTTTTCCCATTTCAGCTCCGATTACCCGGCATCTTTTTACATGTTCTATCCAGAATTTCCTGATCTTAGGATCTTTACTTGCCAGGGTAAACCCGCCATCGGCCAGAGGGTGTGAGAAACAGGTACAATTAAAGTCTATTCCCATTTTCCTCTTTTTTGCCCAGTCAATCCATCCCTGAAAATGCTTTATTTCAATCTGATTACGATCGACAAATTTATTTCCGAACTCACCATAACTCGCATGTAGATTAAGCCTTTGTTTTCCCGGAACAAGCGACATAACCTTGTCAAGATCATCTCTCATCTGAGAAATGGTTTTAGCTTTACCCGGGAAATTTCCCGTTGCCTGAATGCCTCCTCCTCCCAGTTCTGCACCTTCTCTTTCAAATCCGCCAACATCATCCGTCTGCCAGCAGTGTATACTGATCACAATTTTATCAAGTTCCGTTATCACTGAATCAGTATCAACACCCATTTCTGCATACTGAGCTTTCGCAATCTGATAGGCCTTTTCAATAGTTTCTTTTTCCATGTCATTGTATTTTATTGATTACTAATTTTTCTTTTCAGGGACTGAAATTTCCGCTTGTCTGCATCTTTCATTGACGAAAAAATAACAGGTCCGGCGATCGTATCTGGTAAGTTCTTACCCATAATTAATGTGCTTCCCCTAATAATATATATCAGCCCAGTTTCACAACGAATGTAGAAAGAATAAGGATGACAATCCCAACAATAAGCACTACAATTGTTTTTGTCTTCACTCCTTTCCATTCCTTCAATATTATACCCCATATATTACTGATTGCAATATTCAGAGCCATAAGAATACTCCATCCAAAAACAGCCATGCTGGGAGGAAGTTTACTGGAACCCATTCCAAAAAAATGAAATTGCAGAAACCATAAAAGTCCTGCAAGGAAAGTAAAGAACAGGTTATTCATAAAAAGATTGCCTGAAACTGTAAAATAGTCTTTGTACGTTTTATTCTTAATATTCAGAAAACCGCAATAGATGAGATTGGTTATAAATCCACCGAGTAAGATGAATATCAGGGAAGGATTTTTCTGAAAGAGAGGGTTTGTTCCATGTGCAAGAGCAACCTCTTCAATAGGTTTCGCGGCTTCATACCCAAAATTCATACATGCACTCATTATTCCGGCAAAAATTGCAATAAGTATACCTTTCTTAAGAGCAAAATCCTTAACAACAGCTTTTTTCTCTTCTTCCGACATTTCTTTGCTCTTCAGAGAACCAGCATAGCCTATTATGATTATACCTGCTACGGTAATTGCAACACCTATAACCATAAGTATTCCGCTTGTTGTGGAAAAGAGATTGTCTCCTGCAATTATTGGTGGTAAGAGAGTGCCAAAGGCAGCACAAAGACCAAGAGCTATGCTTTGTCCGAGAGCTACTCCCAGATATCTGAGACTCAGGCCAAAAGTGAGTCCGCCAAAGCCCCACAGGATACCAAAAAACATAGCCATTAGTTTTGCTGACGATGGCGATTCCCTGATAACAGGTATTAATTCACCCTGAGGTATAAATATAAGAGCAAAGAGCCAGGGAATTATTATCCAGGCAAATACACCCTGACTGATCCAGTATGATTCCCATGCCCATGATTTAACCTTTTTAAAAGGAACATAAAAACTGGCAGCTCCTATGCTGCCAATAGCTATTAGTAAAATACCTGCAATCGGATTCATTTGTATGATTATAGGGTTAGATAATTGCAATTTATAAACTTAATGTTTATAAAAGTGTTTTCCATGTATTTTTATTCATTCTTTTTTTATAATCTTGAATAATAATACACCTGTTAAATTTAATCCATCCTGTTATGAAGCCACTTATTATCACATCGTTTGTTTTGTTACTTCTTATACCACACAGCTTAGTATGCCAGGATATTTTGCTTACTGATCTTAGCTGCGAGCATAAAGTGAATCCTGTCGGACTGGATAATACGCATCCACGCTTTTCATGGAAGATAAAAGCTGCGGCGAATAATTTCCGTCAATCTGCCTACTCAATAAGGGTTTCTTCTTCTCCTCGTTTCAGATCGTCTGCCATAATATGGAATTCAGACAAAGTAATGTCTGACGAATCAATACTTCAGCCTTACCAGGGTCCTCCCCTGGTGTCAGGACAGAGATATTACTGGCAGGTAAGAATATGGGATAAGGAGGACAGAAGATCGAGATGGAGTGATGTAGCATACTGGGAAACAGGATTATTAACATCAGCAGACTGGAAAGCCAAATGGATAGAGATTGAAAATGACACAAACAGATACTCTCCTTCTCCTTATTTCCGGAAAGAGTTTGACCTTACAAAGCCAGTCGAAAAAGCCACTGTCTATGCCAGTGCTCATGGTCTGTATGAGCTGCGAATGAACGGCAGAAAGATTGGAGATCAGGTTATGACTCCCGGGTGGACTTCTTATGGGAAAAGGTTGCAGTATCAGGTATATGATGTCACCGATCTCATTAAAACGGGCAGCAATGCCCTGGGGGCTTTTCTTGGTGACGGGTGGTACAGGGGAACTCTTGCCTGGGGCAATAACTGGGCTGTTTATGGAAAAAGATTAGGCCTTATCATTCAACTAAGAATAATTTATACCGACGGAAGTGAAACATTAATCATAACAGATGAATCATGGAAAGCAAATAATGACGGACCTGTCAGGATGAATGATTTATATGACGGGATAATATATGATGCACGAAAAAATCTTACCGGATTTGATATGCCAGGGTATGATGATTCCGGATGGAAAAACGTTATTACTTCATCTTATCCACACCTTTTAACAGCATCTGAAGGTCTTCCGGTGAGAAAAATTGAGGAGATCAAGCCGGTAAAAGTATTCCGCTCACCTAAAGGAAGCCTTCTGGTAGATATGGGACAAAATATGGTTGGATGGATAAGGCTTAAAGCTAGCGGGCCCACAGGTACAGTGATAACCGTCAGGCACGCTGAGGTTCTGGATAAATACGGGGAATTTTATACTGATAACCTTAGGGCAGCAGATGCAACTATGAAAGTGATACTTGCCGGCAGCGGTGAAGAATACTTTGAACCTGTCTTTACATTCATGGGATTCAGATACCTTGAAGTGTCAGGATTTCCGGGAACACTCACTACCGATGATATAACAGGTATTGTGGTTCATTCCGACATGAGAAAGACAGGTTATTATGAGAGTTCAAACGAGTTGCTCAACCAGCTTCAGCATAATATTATCTGGGGACAAAAAGGTAATTTTCTGGATGTTCCCACCGATTGTCCCCAGCGTGACGAACGGCTTGGGTGGACAGGTGATGCTCAGGCTTTCTGCCGTACAGCTTCATTTAATTTTGATGTAGCTGCTTTCTTCGTCAAATGGCTTAAAGATGTCGCTCTTGACCAGAAAAAGGGAGGTGAAGTGCCAGATGTTGTACCTGATGTACTCAATCCTCAGAATGCCGTAACAGCAACACCATCAGCAGGCTGGGGAGACGTGGCAGTCATTGCCCCATGGACCATGTATACAGTGTATGGTGATAAGAAGATACTTGAAAATCAATATCCCAGCATGAAAGCTTGGGTGGAATATATCAGAATACAGGCAGGCAATGAATACATATGGGATGGAGGCAGTAAATACGGAGACTGGCTCTTTTATCATCCTCCTGTGAATAATCACTCCGAACCAGACGGACATACAGAACATGATTTTATAGCCACTGCTTTTTATGCTTATTCGGTGAAACTACTTGCAAACACTGCAGGAGAACTTGGACGGCATGAAGATGAGAAAATATACAATAATCTGTTTGAAGATATTAAAAAAGTGTTTGTTTATGAATATGTTACTCCTGCAGGCAGGATTGGCACTAATTCACAAACATCCTACGTTCTGGCTCTTATGTTTGACCTTCTTCCTGAAGACCTGAGAGGAAAAGCAGCCAGCTTTCTGGTTGATGATATCAGAAGCCGTGATACTCACCTCTCAACAGGGTTTCTCGGAACACCTTTCCTTTGTCATGTGCTTTCTGATAATGGATATACAGATGTAGCTTATGACCTTCTTCTGCAGGAGACTTATCCGTCATGGTTATATCCCGTTAAGATGGGAGCTACTACTATCTGGGAAAGATGGGATGGCCAAAAAACCGACAGCACTTTCCAGGATCCGGGAATGAATTCGTTCAATCATTATGCTTATGGAGCAATAGGCGACTGGATGTACAGGATTTCTGCAGGAATAGAAGCCGGAGCTCCCGGATACAAACATGTCATTATACAACCACACCTGACTGCAAAAATGGATTATTCCAGAGCATCATTTGACAGTCCCTATGGCACTATTAATTCAGGATGGGAAAGAAAAGAGGGGAAAATAATGCTTAAGGTTACAATACCGGCAAATACAAGCTCAACAATCCTAATACCTGTATCTGATCCATCAGTTATTCTTGAGAACGGAAAACCTGTGATTAATGATTTTGAAAGCGATACCGGAGTAAGAAATAATATTATTTTTGCGGACAGAGATGTTGTCCGGCTTCAAAGAGGTTCCGGAGAATATATTTATGAATTCACGGAACAATAATACCGGTATTTAAAAATGATTACAGGAAATTATCCGGGCGAATTTGCCGCCCTGCTGACAGCTGTTTTCTGGACTGTCACTGCTATTGCTTTCGAATCTGCCAGCCGCAGACTGGGTTCATTACAGGTAAATCTATTGCGTCTGATAATTGGTTTTATATTTTTAAGCATTTACACCCTTATCCGAAGACACTATCTTCTTCCTCTTGATGCCAGTCCTGAAAATTGGATATGGTTAACCCTTTCAGGTCTGGTTGGATTTGTCTTTGGAGACCTGTTTTTGTTTAAATCTTATACAATTATAGGATCGAGATTTGCCATGCTGATAATGACACTTGTACCTCCTATAACAGCATTCTTCAGCTGGATAATTCTTGGGGAACGACTTAAACTACTTCATTATGCAGGAATGTTACTAACTTTTACCGGCATATTTATCGCTATTTTTAACAGAAACGGCAGTGGTGAAAAGTTGTCTCTTAAACTTAAACCACTTGGTATTTTATATGCTTTCGGAGGTGCTGTGGGACAGGCTTTGGGACTGGTTTTGAGCAAATTTGGACTGGTTGATTATGATCCTTTTGCTGCAACTCAGATAAGAATACTTGCAGGTATTGCAGGATTTGGAGTTCTCATCTCAATAATGGGAAGATGGAACAGAATTATGACATCTCTTATAGATGTCCGGGGAATGAAATCACTTACTCTGGGAGCATTTTTCGGGCCTTTTCTTGGAGTTTCATTCTCACTGGTTTCAGTTAAGTATACACAGGCGGGAATTGCTTCAACGATAATGGCTCTTGTTCCTATCATGATAATATTACCAGCTGTGGTTCTTTATAAGGAAAAGGTTACTTTTCCGGAGATAGCAGGAGCATTCATCAGTGTTGCAGGAGTGGCATTGCTGTTCATATAAAATTATCAAAAAACAATGAGTCCGGATGAATTAAGAGAAATAATTCCTGTCGGAGAGCTGAAATTTTCTGCCTCCAGATCTGGTGGTCCGGGAGGTCAGAACATTAATAAAGTGAATACTAAAGTAGAGCTCAGATTCAATATCTTAAAATCTCCTTCACTGTCTGATACAGAAAAAGATCATATACTGAAGAAACTTGTAACGAGAATAAATAACGAAGGTGTTTTGATTATTACAGCCCGGTCGGAAAGAACACAACTAATGAATAAGAAAAAAGCAGAAGACAAATTTTACAAACTTATTGCCAAAGCCCTTACAATATACCCTGAAAGAAAATCAACCACTCCTACTAAGAGCTCAAAAATCAAAAGAGTGGAGGGGAAAAAATTACATGGACAAATTAAAAAACTAAGAAAAAAAACCGATTTAGGTCAGGAATAGTAAACTGACTGTTAAAAAAAAGAGTTGACTGTTAATATTTCTGATGCTCAGGTGGTACAACGTATTTACAGATTATATATTTTCGCACCAATTTATAAAAACGTAATTATTAATTTAAAAACTATCAATTTTAAAAACAAACGATGATTAATTTCATCACCCGCTATGAACGCTAACATAAATGAGGGTCCGGCACTCCACTGTGAGAGCCGCCTCGTGGGTTGTTCTTCAGATGAAGAACCTGGCGCGAAAACCATGTTTTTTTCGCAAAACGAAATCCCAATAAAGTTAGTTAGCACTCGAAGTTCCGGGTTTATGCACCGCTACTTCCCCCTAACAACTCTTGATTCCTGGAATGATTGGAAATGGCAGCTCAGAAACTCTATTACGGGTATTGACGAGCTAAAGAAAATCATGAAGCTGTCACAAAAGGAGATCATGGCTATTAACAACCTGAAGGGTCGTTTGCCTATGCGGATAACACCGTATTTTGCTTCACTTATTTACAGGACAGGTTACGCCCATCCGCTACGTAGAAATGTCATACCGGTAGTTGAGGAATTATTACAGAATCAAAATGAACAATCAGATCCTTTGCACGAAAAAGCTTTTTCTCCAGTAAAAGGTATAGTTCACAGATATCCTGACAGGGTTCTTTTTACCGTAACACAGGTATGTTCCAATTATTGCCGGTATTGTACACGTTCACATTCTGTAGGCAAACTGGATAAATTAGGAAGAAATGATTACGAAAAAGCTTTTGCTTACATCGCATCGCATAAAGAAATAAGGGATGTTTTAGTTAGTGGAGGTGATCCTCTTACTCTTAATGATGAAATACTTGAGTTTATACTATCCAACATAAGGGCAATAAAGCATGTTGAGATAATCCGTATAGGTACAAGAATACCGGTAGTTATGCCTATGAGAATAACGGACAATCTGGTAAACATGCTCAGGAAGTACCACCCTCTTTACCTGAGTTTACATTTCTCCCATCCTGAAGAGATAACAGAAGAGTGTGCAGCAGCCTGTAATAAACTGGCAGATAATGGATTTCCACTTGGAAGCCAGACAGTCCTTCTAAAAGGCATTAATGATAACGTTTCTGTAATGAAAGAGTTGATGCATAAGTTATTAATGATAAGAGTAAGACCGTATTACCTGTATCAGTGTGATCTCATTCCCGGTTCATCTCATTTCAGGACTTCAGTTCGTAAAGGCCTTGAAATTATTAAAGGGCTAAGAGGCTTTACAAGTGGTTATGCAGTTCCTACTTTTGTTGTTGATGCTCCCGGTGGCGGAGGCAAGATACCTCTGTTGCCTGATTATGTTGTAGAACATACTAAAGAAAAGATAGTCCTGAGGAACTATAAAGGGGTAATATGTGAATACCCTGAAAAATAAAAATCTCAATGAAGATAGGATTAACTTATGACCTTCGGTCATGGTATCTTGACCGTGGGTTTTCCCTGGAAGAAACTGCTGAATTCGATAAGCAGGAAACTGTTAATGCGATAAATGACGCGCTTGTTGCCATGGGTTTCGAAACAGAGGCTGTGGGTAATTGTTTTCAGCTCATTGAAGCACTGGCAGTGGGGAAACGATGGGATCTGGTGTTTAATATAGCAGAAGGATTGTATGGAGACGGAAGAGAGTCAGTAATACCTTCAATACTTGATCAATACAGGATTCCCTATGTTTTCAGCGGACCAGTAATACTTGGAGTATCACTTAATAAATATCTGACCAGACTCATTGTGTCTGCATCAGGAGTGCCAGTAAGTCCCGGCATGCTGATAACAGGAATAGAAGACATTGATAAATGCCAACTTGAATATCCCCTTTTTATTAAACCTGTTTCAGAGGGGACAGGAAAGGGAATAAGCGATCGTAATTTATTAAATACCAAAGCCCAACTTAGAGAAATGGCTGATTATATTATTAATGTGTATAAACAACCTGCCCTTGTTGAAGAGTATCTGCCCGGAAGAGAATTCACAGTTGGTATTACAGGTACGGGGGAAGAAGCCTCTGCTGTA
>ERZ795048.1376-NODE-1376-length-22059-cov-5.600664_pt1 | contig 22059 bp, 20 predicted proteins | sample MGYA00375132_ERZ795048 | MGnify/ENA primary metagenome ERZ795048 (study PRJEB30177, sample SAMN05720225) | activated sludge metagenome | isolation source: Anaerobic digester | place: Hong Kong | collected 2014-12-17 ... | reverse complement strand
TGAAAAAGATCTCCAGCCCGCTCAAAGCGTCCCATGCGATGGCATCGGGCTTTGAAACAGTGGAGGCAAACTCGGGATACCAGTTGTTTCCATGCCCCCAGAGGACTAAGAGAGAAATCCCGCCGGTTCTGCGGCCCTCAGCCCAGTCGAGAAAATCAGCCAGGGTCTTCTCATCCCCCATATCGGCCCGGGTAAGGAGTATATCATCCGATTCCCCTCCGCCCCGGAGACGGCGGACAGTCGTTCCGCCGTAAGAGGCCTGAAAAAGGAGCCGGTTGGAGGCCTCGGCCGGAAGAGCCCGGGCCCAGTCGTCCAGGGCCTGAGCCTGATCCCCGAGGGTATTGTTTCCTGAAATATAGATCAGAAGGTCAAAGCAGAAGAGAAACGGAGTCAGGAAAAAAAGCCAGACCACCAGGAGGCCGGCTGCCCGTCTATTCTTCATGGACCTCCACAGGATACTGCTTCATGAGAAGCTCGAAGAGTTCCCTCATGAGATATTCTTCAATATGTGATTTCCGAAGCTGCACAACAGTACGGCTCCGGACTGTCCACTCACGTCCCTGGTAGCGGGCTGTCCCTCCCTCTTCGGGGAAACGGGCCCTTTCGCCGGGGAAAAGGGTCACAAGCCGGCTCTCTTGACCGTCTGTCAGATAAGCCTCTTCCACCAACCCCTCCAGTTCTTTCCTGGCCCGGGGAGTATGGGTATTGATAAAGTCGCGCTCGTAGACTCCGATAGCGGCGAGATTCCTTGAGATCTTTCGCAGGTAATCCAGTTCCTCTTTAAAGACATCCTCAAGGAAATGCTCCTCCACGAAACGTTTCATCAGAGGGATACGGGCTTCCGAGTCAGGAAGAGCCCCGATCCCGCGGGCGACCTCCTCCACGGTGAAGATGCGGCCCTCATATCCTCCCACTTCCTCCTTCCCTTCTCCCTGAAGGGCAACAGCGGGGTCGAAGAAGAAACGGTTCTGAAATTTCAGGTCTTCAAAGCCCATGGCCATGGCCAGAGCCGATCTGATCTTAAAGCGCTTTTCATCATCCAATGGAGAGCGCGCTGTAAGGGCCTCATGGACAGTCACATCCAGATAGCCGTATTTGGTCTCTATCCCTTTCACCGTCTCCCCGGGAGAGGCCTGGGAGATAAAGAGATCTGCCGGTTCGGGCAAATCTCCGGGAGTGAAGAGGATATCCTCCTTGATGGTCCCCTGTTCCGGCGTCAGGGCATATAAAGCGTAGGAGATCCGGAAACTTTTGTCAAAATAGGGGTCATCCTGGGTCAGGACATCCATAAAGGAACGGGCTTTTTCACTGAGGAGATTTTGCAGAACACTCTTTTTAAGGTCCTGATAGGCTTTTTCCGCTTTGCTCTCCTCCAGGTGCACTTCCCGGGCGGCACGCGCGGCTAAGGCAAACTCGGCGAATTTCTGCAGGGCCATGGAGTCATCATAATCAAAAAGACGGGAAAAGAGCCGGACTTCGCTTCTGGCATAAGTCTCATCTCCTACCGTCAGATAGGGTTTCTCTCCGCACCCTCCCAGGATGATGACCGTCATCACGCCCAATATCACATATCTCTTCAGGGTAAATCTCATATCGCCTCTCCTTTCCTCATTTATCTTACCGAATAAACTCGGCGGCCTTCTCAAGGATCTCATTCAGGCGGTCGTTCTGTTTTCCTCCGAACCGGGCCATGTCGGGGCGCCCCCCGCCTCCGCCTTCCAGCAAGGCAGCCAACCCTGAGGCTATTTCACCCGCCTTGACTTTCCCTTTGATGTCGTCTGTCACCATCACGACTCCGTTGACCTTCTCCCCCTCTGTCCCTGCCAGGACGATGACGCTTTTTCGGGATGCCCGGTCCTTGATCCGCTGGGCTGTCTCCATGATGACCTTCATGTCCCCTTCAGGGAGAAGGGCTGTATAGAGGGAAAGCCCCTTATCGCTTTTTCCGGCAGCCATAATAGTTTCGATATCGGATGAGGCTGATTCCATCTTCAGCTTCTCGATCTCCTTATGAAGCTCCTTTTCCCGTTTGAGCAACTGTTCTATCCTTTCGGGCAGCAGGTTCTTCTCAGCCTTCACCGCCCTGGAGAGTTCTTCCAGGAGCATCTGATTATCCTGGATATGATGAAGGGCTTCTTCTCCTGTGACTGCTTCTATACGGCGCACTCCCGCTGAAAGGCTTCCTTCGGAAAGGATGAGAAAAGGGCCGATGTCTCCGGACCTTTTCACATGGGTCCCGCCGCAAAGCTCCATGGAGACCCCCTCCACAGAGACTACCCGGACCTCGTCGCCGTACTTTTCACCGAACAGAGCGACCGCCCCCTTTTTGCGGGCCTCCTCCTGTCCCATCACCGTGGCTGTCACAAGCTTGTTGCCGATGATCGACTTGTTGACGATCTCTTCCACAGCGGCCACTTCTTCCCGGCTCATTTTGGAAAAATGGGTAAAGTCGAAACGAAGCCGGTCCGGCCCCACATAGGACCCCGCCTGGTTGACGTGGCTTCCCAGCACCTCTTTAAGGGCTTTGTGGAGAAGGTGTGTAGCCGTATGGTTCCGGGCAGCGCTCAGACGGATCTCTTCATCTACTTTGAGGCGGTAAGGCTTTCCCTCTTCCAGGGACTCGCCTCCCTCTCTTATCTTATGGATATGGACACCGCCGGCCTTTTGCGTATCGTAGACGGGCAGCTCCTTATCCCCGGCCAGCAGCCATCCTCTGTCTCCGGCCTGTCCTCCCGATTCTCCGTAGAGGCAGCTCCTGTCAAAGACAAGGTCCCACCCCTCTTCGGTCTTTGTCTTAAAGAGGAGGGTCCCCGTCTCTTCCAGGGTATCGTATCCGGTGAAAGACGTCTCGGGAAGCCCCTTCTCCACCACATAGAGGTATCGCTTCTCTCCGGACCCTCCCGCCCAGGAGGCCCGCCCTCGCTTCTTCTGGTCTTCCATGGCCCTTTGAAAACCTTCTTCATCCAGACGAAGACCCTGTTCTGAAAGGATATCCGCCGTAAGGTCCACGGGGAAACCATAGGTATCGTAAAGCTTGAAAGCCGTCTGCCCGGAAAGAACAGACCCGCCTTCCCTGCGGAGTGTCCGGCACTCCTCTTCCAGAATAGCCATACCTGCATCGAGGGTATCAAGAAAACGTTCCTCTTCCATCCTTATCAGGTGCTGGATATGCTGGGCCGCTGGAAGAAGCTCTTTGTAGAAATCTCCGTATTGGGAGACGACGTCCCCTGCCAGCTTGTAGAGGAAGGGTTTCTTATATCCAAGGATCCTGGACTGCCTCAGCGCCCGCCGCAGGATACGGCGGAGGACATAACCCCGCCCCTCATTGGAGGGGGTGATACCGTCGGAGAAGGCAAAGACAAGGGCCCTGATATGGTCTGCGATGATGTGAAAATGGAGAGCTGTCTTTTCCTCATAGTCCACGCCGATATAGTCGGAAGCGGCCCGGATCAGGGGCTGAAAAAGGTCGGTATGGAAATTATTGGTCTTCCCCTGAAGGATCGAGGCCAGGCGTTCCAGCCCCATCCCCGTATCGATGTTTTTTTTCTGCAGCGGAGTCAGACTCCCGTCGGCCTCCTTGTTGAACTGAGTAAAGACCAGGTTCCAGAATTCCACATAGCGGTCACATTCGCACCCGGGACGGCAGCTCTCTTCTCCGCAGCCTGTTGAGGGCCCGTAATCATAGTAGAGCTCCGAAGAGGGGCCGCAGGGGCCGGTCTCCCCCGCCGGGCCCCAGAAATTATCCTTATCGCCTAAAGCCACGATTCGTTCAGCCGGAAGATACCGGAGCCAGAGAAGCCGCGCCTCATCATCATCCGTGTGGACCGTCGCCCAGATCCGTTTCGGATCCAGCCCGAGCACCTCTACTGTAAACTCCCAGGCATAGGCGATGGCCTCTTTCTTAAAATAGTCTCCGAAAGAGAAGTTCCCAAGCATCTCGAAAAAGGAGTGGTGGCGCGCTGTCTTGCCCACATTCTCAAGGTCGCTCTTCTTCCCTCCGGCGCGAAGGCATTTCTGACAGGAGGCCGCACGGGTGAAGGCCAGGCGGGCTGTATCCTTTGCCTGGAAGAATTCTTTGAACTGGACCATTCCCGCCGAAGTAAAGAGCAGGGTAGGGTCATCCCGGGGAATAAGAGGGGAAGAGTCGACGATCCTGTGCCCTCTCTCTTCAAAGTAATCAATAAATGCTCTTCGAATATCCGCTGCTTTCATCTCTCAGGCCTTCCTTTCTTTCTCCATCCTGTCCAGCAGGGCGTTGATCTGTCCGGCATCGAAGCCCTTACCCATAAGGTATCGGAAAAGAGCCTCACGCCACTCCTGTTTCCCCTTCACAGAGCGGTATTTCTTTTCTGCAGCCCTCTCCAGAGCCTTTTCCTCCCGGTCTGCCAGGGGAAATTCCGCGGCAATACGGTCAAAAAGATCCCCGGGGATCCCTTTTCGTGTCAATTTAAAGCGTAAAGCTCTCAGGCTCTCTTTTTCATTATAACGGAGATAATCTTTTACAAGTTCCGCATCATCCACGAAACCGTATTCTCTTAGCCGCGAAACCTCCTGCCGGGCCAGCTCCACAGAATACCCGCGCTCAAGAATATAACGCTCCACCTCTTTTTCCGTCTTTCGGTAACGGCTTACCAGGGCCAGGACCCGGCTGTGAAGCCTCTCTTCTAATTCAATACGGCGGATCTCTTCGAGAAACTCCGCCGTGACCTCTTTTCCCTTATATAAGTTGAGAAGAGCGATGGTGTTCTCCTCGACTCCCTCAAAAAATACCTCGTCAATGAAGAGATTGTAGCGTGTCTTACTCTTCTTCTGCGGTTCCAGAGCCGTAATCTTCATGATCCTTGCCAAAGAGCTCTTCGCGGACTTTCCCCTCGATCTCTTCCAGCATCTCCGGAGCGTTCTTCAGGTAATCTTCGACATTGTTCTTCCCCTGTCCCAGCCGCATATCGTTATAGGAATACCAGGAGCCGCTCTTGTCCATGATACCGAACTCCGAAGCCAGGTCGATGACTTCACTTATCCGCGAGATCCCCTCTCCGAAAATGATCTGGACATGGGCGATCTTGAAGGGAGGCGCCAATTTATTCTTGACGATCTTCACTTTGACTTCATTCCCGATATCCGAAGTCCCGGTCTTGACCGATCCCGTACGCCGTATATCCATCCGGAGAGAGCAGTAAAACTTCAGCGCATTCCCGCCGGTTGTGGTCTCGGGGTTTCCGAACATGATCCCGATTTTCATACGGATCTGGTTCAGAAAGACAAGGGCTGTCTTCGTCTTGTTGATGACCCCTGTGAGTTTTCTCAGGGCCTGGGACATGAGACGGGCCTGAAGTCCCATATGGGAATCCCCCATATCTCCCTCGATCTCTGCCCGGGGAGTCAATGCCGCCACAGAGTCTACCACGATGATGTCGATGGCTGCACTCCTGACCAAAGTCTCTACAATATCCAGGGCCTGTTCGCCGTTGTCCGGCTGAGAGACAAGGAGGTTGTCGATATCCACGCCCAGTTTCCGGGCGTAGACAGGATCCAGGGCATGTTCCGCATCTATAAAGGCCGCCACGCCACCTTTTTTCTGAGCCTCGGCGATGATCTGAAGAGCCAGAGTCGTCTTCCCTGAAGATTCAGGGCCGTAGATCTCTGTAACACGCCCCCGTGGGATCCCTCCGATTCCCGTGGCATGATCGATCTTCAAAGAGCCGGTGGAGATGACATCCACATCGAGGTGAAAATCCCCTCCCAGGCGCATGATCGCCCCTTTTCCGTAATCCTTTTCTAATTGCTGTATCGCCTTTTCGAGCATCTTTCCCCTGGCTTCCTGATCTGACATATGGACCTCCTTTTTGAACATCTTTGGGATATTATAACCATTCGCACAATGAAATCAAGCCTCTTCTCCGATGGCTTCCGACCTGGAAAAGGGCCCTTCGACGATCTCTGTCAGGGTATGAGAGAGAGGAGGGGGAGGATCTCCCCCCCCCCATTTTTTTTAGAAACTGTATTTCAGTGCTATTCCCACTGAGCTCGTATCAGTCCATTCGGCAAAACGTTTGATGGAATCCACCTGGGCCCCCAGGCCGCCCGCCATGATACCGGCAGCGACATCTTCGGCTGTGGCTCCGCCGAATCCTGCCTCATAAGGCCGCAGGGCATCGGCGATATCCGCTGCCACGGCATCTGTGGAGAGTGTATTGTCCTTCTTTCCCCTCAGCCCGTAATAGAAGAGGGAAAGGTCCAGCCCCTTCTTGAGGGGCAGTGTATATTCGGCATGGAAAGCATAGTCCAGGTTTGACACAGCATAGATCACAGAACTGTCTCCGCCGAGATCTGTAAAATTCGGTGCCAGCGATGCAAAGGGGCTGTCAGCCAGGATCCCGGCCAGAAGCCCCTTGGGCAACCCCTGAAGGCCGTCAAAGGCATCTGTGCTTGCCTTTGTAAAATCGGCACTGAACTGGCCCGGGAGGCCCAGGAATCTGTCGGCGACCAGGCCGTAGGTCCAGAAAGTCCCCTTGATCTCACGGGCCTCATAAACCTCGCTGGTGGGGATGGCATCTCCCTTGACCATCTGGAAGCCTACATAGGGCTTATATCCCTTGAAAGTATAGGAAAGCTGGCTGTTATAGATCCTGTGTTTGTATTTCCCCTGATACTCGTAAATGGTATTGTCTGCCTCTGTCTCGGTAAGTTTGGTCCCGCCGGACTCTCCCGCGACAAACTGGACAGCCCCGTTGAACCCGAACCCGAATTTCTGAGCTTCCGCCCAGAGGATGGTGTTGAGGGCGCTGTCGGCATTCATCCCTGTCCCTATGAGTGATATATCCCCTGCTCCCCGCGCCAGGGCCACGCCGAAACCTGTCTCAGGAGTGATATGGAAATCCATCTGGATCATGGGGAAGGTGGTCAGGGCGGCGGCTGTGTAGAAGATGAAATCCTCATCTTCGGTATCCCCGATGTAAAGATGGGTGTAAGCCGCATTGGCGGTGGCTTTCACTGTGTTGATCCCTACAGAGATCCCGAAGGGGCGCCCGCCCTTCATCTCGAAGGGACGATACATGACAAAGAAGTTGTTCACTTCAACGACTTCGTCGGTCCACTCCCGGTCGCTGCTGGCCGGATCGGCCGGGTTATAGTAATAGGAGACATCAGGGTCGTTGGCATCCACACGGATCTGAAGGACACCGAACCAGGGAGAGGCTCCCGGAGTCCCTAATGAAAAGTTCAAAAGCCCGTGGGCTCTGAAATTCTGAGACGCCCTGTAGTTGGCCCCCGCCCTGTTGAACAATCCCATCTCCGGGGAGTCAAGGGGGGTAGCAAAACCCTCCTGGCTCTTTGTGATGATCACAAAATTTCCGGAGATCTTCAAATTGTCCAAAAACGATTTCATGCTGTCATCTTGCGCTGTTGCCAGGCCTGAGGCGACAGCCAGGGCCAGACAGAGCAGAAAAAACCTTTTCAACGTCATATGAACCTCCTTCATAGGCAATAATGATTTATGTTAAGGAGGGGGAACGACTTGTCAAGAGAAAAGCGAATGGAGTTCACAAAAATTTTGAGATAATGAGCTCTCTAAATAAATGAAATATTTAAGAGTTTTGCCGCCATGAGGATTACACCGCCCACAAGAACGACTTTGATCCAGCGGTCTCCCTTCCGTACAGCGAAGACTGTCCCCAGCCATCCTCCGACGGTGTTCCCCACAGCCAGGACCAGGCCGAAGACCAGGTCGATCTTACCTCCCCTGAAAAATACGAAAAGAGAGGGAAGCATACAGAGCAGGATGATCATTACTTTCAGGCTGTTGATCCGGATGAGTGAGAGCCCGGGAAGCAGAGAGAGGGCAGCAATGATAATAAACCCGACCCCCGCCTGAATAAAGCCGATATAAAGGCCGATAAAAAAGAAAAGCACTGTCAGAAGCGGAGTAGGACGGATCTCACTCTGCTCCCCGCCTTTGCCCCTCTTTTTTGGCATTAGGATAAGGGTGATGCTTACCAGCATGACCCCGGCGATGATCTTCTGAAAAAGCGACTCCGGGATCTCCAGGGCGATCCGGGATCCTAAAAAAGCTCCGGCCATGGCTGGCCCTCCCAGAATCAGCGCCGCTTTCCAATGAAAATAGCCGCTTTTCTGAAACCGCCACACGCTGGAAAGGTTCTGAAAGAGAACGGCGATCCTGTTGGTCCCGTTGGCCACATGGGGCGGAAGCCCGAACATGATGAGCAGGGGAAGTGTGATGAGAGACCCGCCGCCGGCATTGACATTGATAAAACCTCCGGCGATTCCGGCCAGTAAAAGCAGGATCATCTTCCAGGCCATAAAACCCCTCCTTTCTGAACTCTGTCGGCATCCGAAGTATAACAGTAAAAGATGTGTGTGTGAAGCCTCTCTTTTCATTGACGGCGTGAGGCCTTTGGCATAAAATGTACCTTATGGATTCAGAGAAAGCGATTCTGAAAGATCCCCAGATCACGAAGTTCTCACTTTACGGATTTTTCAAAAACCTCAAATTCTTCGAACCCTACCTTCTTGTCTATCTTATCTCCAACGGGCTCAACCTGTTTCAGGTGGGGCTTCTTCAAGCTATCATGGAAGGGACAGTCTATCTTCTTGAGATCCCCACAGGCCTGCTCGCTGACCATTACGGGCGTAAAAAAGCCCTGACGGCCTCTTTCCTCTTTTATATTGCATCTTTCGCTCTCTTTTTCGCCGGGAAATCCTTCTCTCTCTTCGCCGCAGCCATGGTCTTTTTCGGAATCGGAGATGCCTTCCGCTCAGGGACCCACAAGGCCATGATCTACCGCTATCTGGATATCAGAGAGTGGGCATCCTTCAAAACCCTGGTATACGGCAGGACCCGCTCCTTTTCCCTCCTCGGCACAGCCCTCTCCTCTGTGGCCGCCATAGCCCTAGCCCTGCACCTTCCTGCCCTTCGGATCATCTTTCTGGTCGCAGTGGTCCCCTACCTCGCCGATATCCTCCTTATCCTCTCCTATCCCGGGAACCTGGATGAAGAACGTTCTCCGGACAAACCTCCCCTCTCCTTTTTCTCTTTTACCGGAGAAGTCTTGAAAACCCTGGGGCGCCAAAAGTCTTTACGCCGCGTCATCACCAATTCGGCTCTTTTTGACAGCGTCTTCAAGACAGTCAAAGACTATATCCAGCCCATCACCCTGGCCTACCTGACCCTCCCTGCGGCCTGGAGCCTTGTTCTGGACAAGGAGATAGGGGAAAAGGTGATCCTGGGCCTTCTTTATGCGGCCTTCGCCCTGTTCGGGGCCCTGGCGTCCCGTTATGTCCACCGCCTGGTCCCCCGTTTCGGAGTAGCTGGGCTGGCCGACCGTTACGCGCTCATTACAAGCCTTCTTTTCTTCGCCATCACCCTTTTCCTCAGACTCGATTTCTTTTTTCCGGTGGTCCTCTTCTACCTTTTTCTCAATATCCTCAAAGACTCCCGGCGTCCCCTCCTGGTCCAGGCCATCGGGGACCTGGCACAGAAAGAGGGCCGGGCCACAGTCCTTTCTGTGGAAAGCCAATTAAAATCGCTTCTGACCATTCTTTTCGCTCCGCTTTTCGGCCTTCTTGCCCAGACCGTCTCCATTCCCTTCGCTTTTTTGATCCTGGGCGGGATCATGGCCCTCTTGTCCTTTGTCCTGAAAATCCAAGAAACCTAAGGAGGTTCTGTATGAAGAGAATCGTGTCAGTTGTTTTTCTTCTCTTTCTGACGGCCCTTCCCCTGCGGGGGGGCTCCTATGACTTCGGCCTGGGGATCATCCTGGGAGAGCCCACAGGGATCACTTTTAAGTATTGGGCCAGCGATAAAGCGGCCTTTGACGGAGCTCTGGCCTGGTCTTTTTCCAAGGAAGACAAATTCCACATCCACGGCGATTATCTCGTTCATTCCCTGAACGCTTATATCCTGGACGAGATCCCTTTCAATCTCTATTACGGGATCGGGGCCCGGGTCAAATTCACCTCAGAGACCCAGTTCGGCATCCGATTCCCCCTGGGGACGACCTACACCCCCACCTCCACACCCCTCGAGGTCTTCTGCGAAATAGTCCCTCTCATGGACCTGGCTCCGGATACCGCCTTCCGCTTTAACACAGGGCTGGGGATCCGATATTATTTCTAGGAGGCTCCCCTCTCTTCTTTCGAAGATAGGGGAGCCCTTTTTTCATTATTAAAAAGGACAGAATTAAAAAAGTCCGCTGATATTGCCTTCGTCGTCTATATCGATGGATTCGGCGGCGGGTTCTTTGGGCAGGCCCGGCATCCTCATGATGGTGCCACTGATGGGGACCAGAAATCCCGGGCCCGCATTGACAATGATCTCCCGGATCTCCACATCGAAATTTTCGGGCCTCCCCAAAAGCTTAGGATCATCTGACAGGGAATATTGGGTCTTGGCCATGCAAATTGCCAGGTTATCGTATCCATTCTTATAGATCTGTTTCAGGTCGCTAAGCGCTTCTTTACTGTAAATCACAGAGCGTGCCCCGTAGATCTCCCTGGCGATGGTCTCGATCTTTTTTTCCACACTGGCTTCGAGGTCATACAAAAACCGGAGCCGGCTCTCTTTTGATTCGATCACCTGGACCACTTTCCGGGCGAGCTCCTCGGCGCCTTTTCCCCCGTCAGCCCAGGCCTCGGTGACGATGATATCATAGTGGAGCGCCACGCAGCAGCTCTTGATGGCATCGATCTCTTCCCGGGTGTCGTTTGAAAAACGGTTGATGGCGATGACAGGCTTCAGCCCGAACTTCACGGCGTTCTCGATGTGTTTTTCCAGATTGATGAGCCCTTTTGCTACGGCATAGGGATCCGGTTTCACGAGATCGCTCTTGGGAACTCCCCCGTGAAGCTTCAACGCACGGGTTGTGGCGACCAGGACCAGGGCTTCAGGAGCCAGGCCGGCATAGCGGCACTTGATATCCAAAAACTTCTCGCCGCCCAGGTCGAATCCGAACCCTGCTTCAGTCACCGCATAATCGGCGTAGCGGAGAGCCATCCTGGTGGCCAGGACACTGTTTGTCCCCTGGGCGATATTGGCAAAGGGGCCGCCGTGTATAAAGGCAGGCACATGCTCCATACTCTGTACCAGGTTGGGTTTGAGAGCCTCTTTTAAAAGAGCGGTGACTGCGCCGGCGATCTTCAGGTCGCGGACCGTCACGGGCTTTTTGTCATAGTCATATCCCACAACGATACGCCCGACCCTCTTCTTCAGGTCGGCATAACTCTCAGCCAGGCAGAGAGTAGCCATGATCTCCGAGGCGGCGGTTATGTCAAAGGAGCCCTCACGGGGAAAACTGCTTTTGGGACCGCCCAATCCCACGATGACATGGCGCAGAGAACGGTCGTTCATATCCATGACCCGGGGCCACACGATCCGCCGGGGATCCAGGGGAAGAGTCCTCTGGTGAAGGGTATTGTCGATGACAGCGGCGATAAGGTTATGGGCAGCCGTGATGGCATGGAGGTCTCCGGTAAAATGAAGGTTGATCTCCTCCATGGGAAGGACCTGGGAATAACCGCCGCCCGTGGCCCCGCCCTTCATCCCCATGACCGGGCCAAGGGAGGGTTCACGCAAGGCGATAGCCACCTTTTTCCCGATGGAAGCCAGCCCCTGGGCCAGGCCGATGGTAACGGTGGTCTTTCCCTCCCCTGCCGCTGTGGGAGTCAGGGCCGATACAAGGATGAGGTGGCCGTCGTGCCCCTTCTTCTCCAGAGCCTTGAGACTGACTTTGGCTTTATACTTTCCATAGGCCTCCACATGATCGGGACTGATCCCGATACTCTGGGCGATCTCGGCGATCGGCCTGAGTTCTGTTTTCCGGGCGATATCGATATCATTCATCGTCTCCCTCCTTTCCGTAATTAAAGAGAACCCCCGAAAGGAGTTCTTTATTATAGCGCTGGAAATGTTCTCTGATGACATGGACATCGTTGTACTGGATACTGGATTGGACGATCTGTTTACACTTTTCATATTCTACGGCCCGGATGATCTTTTTCATCTCCAGAAGGTTGGCAGGAGCCACTGAGAGGACATCGAGATCCATTCCGATGAGGAGAAGGGCATACTCGGCCATCCCAGCCATCTGGCCGCACATGGCCACAGGAATATTGTTCTGATGGCCGTTGTTGACCACCATCTTGATCAGGCGCAGGATCGCCGGATGGATAGGGTTGTAGAGATAGGAGATCTTCTCGTTCACCCTGTCCACCGCCAGAGTGTATTGAATAAGGTCATTGGTCCCTATACTGAAAAAATCGACCTCTGTAGCCAGGATATCTGAGATCATGGCTGCCGACGGAACCTCGATCATGATCCCCACATTGATCTCTTCGTCAAATTCCGTCCCCCGCTCCTTCAGTTCATCCTTGGCCTCTTCCAGGACCTGCCTGGCCTGGCGGAGTTCATCCACTCCCGAGATCATGGGAAACATAATACGCACATTTTTGAGTTTGGAGGCCCGGAGGATGGCCTTAAGCTGAGTCTTGAAAAAGTCCTTATACTCGAGACAAAGGCGGATCCCCCGCAGGCCCAGAAAAGGATTCATCTCTTTGGGGACTTCAAAATGGGAGATAAACTTGTCTCCTCCCAGATCCGCTGTCCGTATCACGACCTCTTTGGGATAAATGATCTGAGAAATATACTGGTAGGTCTCCGCCTGCTCTTCCTCTGTGGGGAGGACATTCCTCATAAAAAGATATTCGGTCCTGAAGAGCCCCACACCGTCTGCCCCGTAACTGTTGACCAGGTCCGCTTCGTTGACCAGCTCCATGTTGATCTCCAGTTTGATACGCTTCCCGTCCCGGGTCACGGCCTCTTCATTGCGGAGTTTTTCCAGGCTTTTGATATACCGGGCATACTCCCGGCGCAGAGCCTGGTACTCTTTGACGGTCTCTTCATCGGGGTCCACAATGATCCTGTTCCTGTTGGAATCCACAATGATTAGGTCATCGGGCCGGATTTCGCTCAAAAGGCCTGAGACTCCGACGATGGCAGGAACCTCCAGGGAACGGGCCATGATTGCGGCGTGAGACGTCGTCCCTCCGACTTCTGTGATCAGCCCTCCGATCTTCTTTTTCCCCAGCTCCACCATATCCGAGGGGGAGATGTTGTGAGCGACTATGATGAGGTCGGTATGATCTCCGGCCAGTTCCGGGGCCATCTGGATCCCCAGGTAATTCTTCAGGATCCTCTTTCCGACATCCAGAAGGTCGTTGGCCCTCTCCTTCAAATACTCGTCGGGCATATTCTCAAAGACTTTGACCAGGCTGTTGAGGGTCTCCGTAAAGGCGTATTCGATGGTCACATGCTCTTCCGAGGCTTTTTTAATGGCCTTGTCCACCAGGTTGGGGTCGTTCACCAGGAGGATATGCGCATCAAAGATAGCAGACTCCTCCAGGCCGATCTCATGTTTCACCGTGTTTTTGATCTTTTTCAGCTCTTTTTTCGTCTTTTCCACGGCTTTCCTGAAAAGAGCGGTCTGCTCTTCCAGCTCTTTTTCATCCGCATGGGCCCTTTTGACGTTAAACCCCACCCCTTTAAGCGGGAGGGCATGGCCGATAGCGATCCCTGACGATGACGGGATCCCGTGAAAGACTTTCACAAGCTTATTCTCCTTCCCCGAATTTATCGTTGATGAGGGCTTCGATGGCCTCCATGGCCTCTTCTTCATCATCCCCGCTGACCCTCAGAGTAATGACGTTGCCCTGGGATGCGGCCAGCATCATCACACCCAGGATGCTCTTGGCATTGACATCCTGATTTTTGTACTCAATGAAGATCTCCGAATCGAATTTGGTGGCTTCCTGTACCAAAAGAGCCGCCGCCCTGGCATGAAGGCCCAATTTGTTGATGATCTCGATCTCTTTTTTCAGCATAGTAATCCCCCCAGAAGTAAAATGATCATTGCAAGCCCCACGATGAGAATATTGGGCATCCTCCGCACAAGAAGGATAATCAAAAGAGAAGAGAGAAGAAACGGCCATCCGTATTCCAAACCTTCAGAAAAGAGCCAAATGATACCCAATCCCCAAAATACACCCAGCAGAATTATAGCAGTACGCCTTAAAAAATCTACTTTTTTCTGTATTTCCAGCTTTTTCAGGAAGACGATCAAAGACCGTCCGTAACGGTATCCCACGGTAAGCCCCCTGAGCCTGAAGGAGAGGTGGATGATATTATATCCGCTCCAGTAGAGAAAAAGGCCGGCAAAGGCCCAGGGAAGCGATGGAGCGAAAAAGAGGAAAAAGACTGTGCACAGGATAAAAAAGGGCTTGAGTCCGCCCCAGAAAAGAGAATCACCCAAAGCAGCCAGGGGACCCATAAGCTTCAGTTTGATATTCTCGATTTCGTTCACCAGTTCCTCATTTCCCGTCTCGCAATACTCCTCTTCCAGGCGCAGGACCGCTCCGATGATAAAGGAGGCCATGAACGGGTGTGTATTAAAATAGGTGTTGAACCGCCGGACCTCCCGGCTGCGCTGCCCCTCTTTGAGGTTCTCCATCCCGGGCCTGAGGGCGAAAAAAAATCCGGCGTTCATCATCTTGTCATAATTCCAGAGGGTCTGGATAAAGAAGGTCCGGAGGAATGTCAAAAAAAGGCCCATAAAACTCCTCCGATAAGCAGCCCTCCGGCCATCCCGCCCATGAGATAACCGTTGTTCTTTTTATCATTAAACCTGTCCAAAAGAAAGAGCACTCCCATCACCGGCAATCCTTTCCAGATCATGGCGGCATAGGGCCCTCGAAAAGATATTTCCCAAAAGGGAGCGAGCCAGAGCGTTCCCTTATGGATCAGCCAGGAAAAGAGAAGAATACTGGCCCAGTTGGCCGCCACAAAGAGGAGAGCCGAAAGAGTTCCGTAACGGGAAAAACGCGCATACCGTCCGCTCTGCGAAAAGGCCCGAAAAGCCGATTCAGACCACCCGTTATGCAGTTTTCTGAAAAGGTGGTCGATCTCGCGCCCCCAATACCCCGCCAACAGCGAAGGGAAAAAAAGTGCGGGTAAATACCATGCTGAATCCCCCGGGCCCAGGAGGACAGCCCCCCAGAAGACTCCGGCTGCAAATCCGGCCGAAGGAGGAATAGAAGCCCCGACAGCCAGACGGCCGAGAAAGACAAACTCGAGGTTCATTCCCGCCAGGATCCCCTCTTCGGGCCGCCCGGAGGCCAGGCCCAGCAACGGGAGCATAAAAAGAGGCTCCGAAAGCATAAACTGCCCGATATAAGTGACATCGAGGATAAGGATGGATGCCAGGAGTGTTGAAAGAAGATACAGGGTCATAAGAGCTGTAAAAAGTCGCTTTTTTTATCGGTGGGAACGATTCGTCCTTCAATTTTTATTCCCCGGCGGGCCAGGTCTTTGATCTTTGCCACATCCTCGCTGTTAAGATAGACAGCACGCGTCACCTGGGATTTCCCCGGAGAGAAACGCATCCCTCCGATGTTCAGTTCCTCGATTTTTACGCCTTCATCGATCAGATGTTCTACCACATCGGGATTTCTCACGAGGACGATAGTCCTCAACTGGGCATCCCTGGCCAGGGAAGGCACTTTTCGGGCAGCCTCCTTTTCGTCCATAATATTCAGGCGAAGGTCATAAGGCGCGCTCATCTCCATAAGAGTCCTGTCGAATTCATTGGACGCCACTTCATTGTCGATCACCAGAAGATGGTTGGCATCCAGAGCGTTCTTCCATCCCACGGCCACCTGGCCGTGGACCAGCCTGTCATCTACCCGAAACAATAGGATCATATCATCCCTCTCTTCGTCCTTTCCACTCGCTCTTCATGTCCACGACGGAACGCACCCCCTCTTTTCCTATCATATCCCCAATCGCATCGGGTTGCAATGTCAACTTTAGCGTATGGAAAGCAATAAGCATGGGAAGATTCACGCCGGCGAAAGCCCAAACACGGGGAGATTCCATATGGCGCAAGGCCGTATTGGCACAGCTCCCTCCGAAAATATCAGTAAAAAGGAAAATGTCGTCCCCGCTGTGTTCCTTAATGAAGCTTTTGACCTTTTCCCGATAGAGGTCGATGGAATCCTCCGGTTGAAAACCCAGAGCGAAGATCCCGTCCATCTTCCCCACGATCATCTCCGCCGTGGAGATCAGCGACTCTCCCAAGTCACCGTGTGTCATCACAAGGGCCACGGTCATGATTCCTCCTTCCATTGCTCAAATAGGGCTACGATCCGCCTCAGGCGGGACGAGACCCCGCCCTTGGTCAGGGGAGGGCGGGCCATTTTCCCCAATTCAGAGAGGGTCGCCCCCGGATTCTCCAAACGGAGCCAGGCGACTTCCCTGAGAGGGGGGGATAAAGCCTCCAGCCCCGGTCCCTTTCTTATCTCTTCCAGGACAAGGCGGATCTTTTCGTATCCGTCTACCTGGCGGTTGAGATTGGCCATACTGTAGTTGGTCAGCCGAACGGTCTGGTCTTTGTCTTTTTTAAACTCCCGGTAGCGCGTAAGTCGGTCGATGGTCTCCTGGCCCCTCAGGCAGTTTAAAAAAGCAAAAAGATGCTCCCCGCCTTTGATGAGAAGACGCCCCGGATATGTATAATGTTTGATGCCCCACTTGTGCAACGTCTCCAGAAGGACCTGTGTGAAGGGGCCGGGCTCGCGGATCTCCAGCTGATAGCCCTCTTCGAAGTTGACCATATACCCTTTATAAAGGAGGACTTCACGGACAAGCTGCATCCGGCAGCACTCCTTTTTCACAGAGATATCGGGCAAAAAACCCTCTTTTTCCGAAAAGAGGTTCAGCTCCTGCCAGATAAGCCGCGGGGCATAGATCTGGACCCAGTATTTCTTATCGTCGAAAAGGATCTCAAGGTCTTTATGAGAAGGGAACGCCTCTTTGAAGAGACGAATCGTCCTTCTCAGCAAGGCGGGATCTTCCTTCTTGAACTCCACCATAAACCCCCGTCCGGTAATATGGAGGGTCCCGTAAAGGCGCAGCGCCACTTTCAGGGCCGTGACCAGACAACATCGGCGTGAAGGGATCTCGTTTTTGATCTGTTCCCGGAGGATCTCATTGATCTTCATGGTTCTGCCGTGTCTTATCGCGTATCTGTTTGATCATGGAAGTGGCCAGCTTCATGGGAGTGTCATAACCCCTCTTTTTGGCATATTCGTTTTTGGCGATGACTTCGATGACTGTACTGATACTCTTGCCGGGGGTCACAGGTACCGTATACATGGGCAGGTCGATCCCCAGGAGACGATACCGCTCCCTGTCGATCCCCAGCCGTTCAAAATGCTTCTTTTTATCAAAGAGTATCAGGCTGACCACACAATCGATCTTTTTTTCCTCCGTCACCGCTTTGAGGCCGTAAAGCTCTTTGATATCGATGATTCCCACACCCCTGATCTCGATATAGTGTCGGCCCAGTTCACGGGATTCTCCGAACAGGCGGTTTTTGACCCGGCGCACGAGGATACTGTCGTCGGCGACCAGGCGGTAACCCCTTCTGACCAGTTCCAGGGCACACTCACTCTTTCCGATGCCGCTCTCCCCGATGATGAGTATCCCCTGCTCAGCGACATCAACAAAACAGCCGTGCATGAGGGCCTCACGGGCGAAGAGGTCTTCCAGGATATCGAGAAGAGAGAACTGTAATTCCTGATAGGGAAGAGCAAAGAGGAAAATGGGGATCGCATGCCTTCGCGCGAACTCTTCAAGATCCCCGTCACAGTGGACACTGTGCTGGATGATAAAAGCCAATGCTCTGACATCAAGGAAGCGGTTGAGCACCTCTTCCTTTTTTCCCGGGGAAAGGGTATTGAAATAGGCCACCTCCCTTTTGGTGAGGATAATCAGCCTCTCTTCGGGAAAATAGTCCCAATAACCGGCCAGGGCGATTCCGGGCGAGACGAAAATAGGAGATGAGATGGAGCGGTCCAGCCACTCCATCTCGCCTTTAAACTCAAAGGGAAGGTCGTTTTTTTCCAGTTCGCGATAGAGGTCGCGGACAGAGACTTTTTTATCCATCATCAAAATTTGGGATCGATGAGTCCGAAATTCCCGTCCTTTCTTCTGTAGATGACATTGACCCGCTGACGGGCCTCATTGAAAAAAACGAGAAAATCATTATCCAGAAGGTCCAGCTCCAGGGCGGCTTCATCTACCGTCATAGGCTTTTTGACATACCTGTCGACCTGGACCACATGGTGTCCCGAGGAGATCTCCACTCCTTCGAGCAGGGCACTTTCAGCAATCTCTCCCAGAGACTCACCACTCCGTTTCCTGTCCACGCTCTTATCTTTGATCTTTTTAAGCTTTCTGGCCATGATGTCCATACAGGCATCAATGGATTTATAGAGATCGTCCGTCTCCTCAGAGACATGCAGGGTGCTCCCGGCTGTCTGAAGAGTAACTTCCACGATATGACGCAGTTTCTCTACGCTGAGGATCACATTCGCCGACAGGATATGATCGTTAAAATGCTCCAGTTTGGTGATCTTTTCCTCCAGGTATTCCTTAATAGCGTTGGTCACCTTAATGTTTTTCCCGGTCACATTCATCTTTACAGCCATAAGGCCTCCTTTCGTTCATCGAGCATTTTTACGCTCAGGCTTGCCGGAACACTCCCGGCAGGCCCTCATCTTTGATTATACACCCTACCCCTTTTTCTGGCAACGGGATTTTCACGCCAGATGGATTGCCCTGAGGAGAGCTCCTTCAGCCGCTTCGGCTACAGCTTCGCTCAATGTGGGATGGGCGTGGACCGTTTCGGCCACTTCTTCCAGGGTGAGTCCGTTGGCAACCGCCAGAGCTCCCTCATGGATGAGATCTGAAGCATGCGGGCCGATGATCTCCATCCCTGTCACCTTTCCCTCTTCATCAGCGACGATACGGACATACCCTTCACTCTCTCCTGCCCCGAGGGCCTTGCCGTTGGCCGAAAAGGGGAATTTCCCCTCCCGCGCCCCTTCGGATGCCCCCACCACGGCGATCTCGGGGTGGGTGAAAACAGCCCAGGGGATGGCGTTGTAATTGACCCGGCTCTTGATCCCGGCAATATTTTCCACGGCGACGATCCCCTCTTTGGAAGCCACATGGGCCAGCTGAGGGGAAGCGAGAAGATCCCCGATGGCATAGACCCCTTTGAGGGATGTCTCCATGGTCTCTGAGACAGTGATAAAACCATTTTCTGTACGGATACCGAGTTTTTCCGTATCTATCCCCTTGAGGACCGGCCGTCGTCCGATGGCCACCAGCATCTTCTCTGCCCGGATCACTGTCCCGTCATCCAGGATGATCTCTCCCGGAGCTACTTTTTCAGCTTTCCGGGATGTGAAGACCTCGACGCCCTTTTTCTTCAGCATCGATTTTAAACGGGTCCCGATCTTCTTATCCAGAGTCGGAAGAAGAGAAGGCTGAATCTCGATCAACGAGACCTTTGTCCCCAGATGAGCCCAGATACTGGCAAATTCCACCCCGACGACTCCTCCTCCGATCACAGCCAGGGAAGAAAGGGGCTCAGAGCAGTCCAGAAGCGCTGTACTGTCCACAGTAAAATCAGGAATATTCAGAAAACCCGGGATCACAGGTTCCGAACCCGTTGCCAGGATAATGTTTCGGGCCTGAAAACTCTTTCCCGCCACTTCAACACTTCCCGGGCCTGTCAGCCTTCCCTCTCCCGGAATCACTTCTATCTTTCTCTTTTGCAGGATCCGTTCGATTCCCCGGACCAACTGGTCCACCACTTCATCTTTTCTTTCCACCATCCTGCGGAAATTCAATGAGAGAGTCCCCTCAAGATCGATCCCGAAATGGGAGGCCTCCTGCATCTTCGCATAAAGTTCGGCCATGGCTACATAAGTCTTGGTGGGAATACACCCTACATTGAGACAGGTTCCTCCCACACGCCCCTTCTCCACGAGAGCCACATCCAAGCCCAGCTGAACAGCCCGGATCGCAGCCACATATCCTCCGGGGCCTGCCCCTATAATGATAAGGTCTTTCATTGTCTCCGCTCCTTCCTGGGGGGTATATGTATCATTCCCCGATATTTGTTCACAGCTCTGCGGCTGACCTGATATCCTCTTTTTTCAAGCTCAAGGGCGATCTCCTCGTCAGTCAGGGGATCTTTCTTATCTTCCCGGTCCACCATCTCTTTGATAGCCTGGAGGATAAGCGTCCGGGAGACCTGTTCTCCGTGGGTGGAAGAGACAGTCCCGGCCACCCCTGTAAAAAAGATCCCCAGAGGGAAAAGTCCGAACTCTGTCTGGACAAATTTATCTCTGACGGCCCGGCTCACCGTCGAAGGATGGACCTCCATGAGTTCTGCTGCTTCGGCCTGGGTCAGTGGTTTGAGATGGGAAAACCCCTTCTCGAAAAATCCGCGCTGCTTTTCGATGAGGGCCTCCCCCAGACGCTGGAGAGTCTCCCGGCGCCGGTCAAGCGCCGTCTTGATCATCACATAGTTCTGATAATATTTTTTAAGGAAGTTCTTCCCCTCCTGCCCCATTTCCGAGGAGCGCATCATCTCCACATAACGGGAATTGATAGTAAAGTACGATTGATACTTCTCGCTGACTTCAGCCCGGAAACCCTCCTCGGTCCTTCTTATGAAGAGATCGGGAAGTACAAGCGAAGCGGGCAAGTCTTCCTCGGGAAGAGGCCGGGGCGAAAGGGACGACAATATCCGCTCTATCCTTGCAACTTCTCCGGCATCAAGCCCGTATCCGTCGAGGGCTTCATGAAAATCCTTACGCCGTATGGCTTCGGCCTTTTCTGTTACGATCCTCTCCAGGAGAGGGTCTTCGAGTCCCCGGGCCTGAAGCTGCAGCCGGTAACATTCTTCCAGGCTCCGGGCTCCCACGCCCGGAGGCGCCAGGAGAAAAAAAGAGCCAAGAACCTCTTCAAAATCCTGCTCTGAGATCTGATACTTCTCCATAAGTTCTCTCTGTGAAGAGAGAAAGCCGTTTTCATCAAGCCGGTCCAGAATATCCTCCAGAAGAGCCTTTTTTTCTTCCGGTATCCTGGAAAGCCGTATGTCTCTCAGCAGAAGGTCGGACCATTCTTCCGGACGGGACAAGCTTTCCATAAAACTATCAGGGTTAAAATCCCGGGGCAGATGGGAAGAAGCACTTCGGGTATAAAGGTCCCAGTTCTCGTCAAAACCGCTGAAACTTTCCCCGTCTTCGGGGAGAGAGACGGCTTCCTGGGCAGGGACAGGCTCCAGAAAGGGATTTATCTCAGCCTCTTCTTTGAGATATTCCTGCAGGTCAAGCTGATTCCTGTTTAAAAGCTCCAGACTGATCTTCTGCATCACCGTGAGGCTCAGCTGCTGTTTCTGCTGGAGGGAGAGCTCATTTTTCATAGCCTGAATTTTTCCCCCAGATAGATCTTTTTGGCTGTTTCGTTTTCGATGAGTTCCCCGGGAGTTCCTGAGACGAGGATCCGCCCCTGGCTGAGGATATAGGACCGGTCGGTGATACTTAATGTCTCCCGTACGTTGTGGTCTGTGATCAGGATCCCCAGGCCTGAATCCTTCAGGCCGTTGATCAGATCCTGTATCTCTCCCACAGCGATGGGATCTATCCCGGCAAAAGGTTCGTCCAGAAGGAGAAAAGAGGGTCGTGTGATCAGGGCCCGGGCAATCTCCACCCGGCGTCTTTCACCCCCGGAGAGCATATATCCCTTGTTTTTCCGGACATGGCCGATCTTGAAACGCTCCAGAAGTGATTCACGCTCCGCCCTGATAGTTTTCACATCCGAAGTGACCGTCTCCAGGATGGCCTCAAGGTTCTCTTCCACGGTCATATCCCTGAAAATAGAGGCTTCCTGGGGAAGATAGCTTATCCCTTTACGGCAGCGCAGATACATGGCTTCTCCGGTAAACTCTTCCCCGTCGATGTGGATCGTCCCTGCATCAGGCTTAATGATCCCCACGATCATATAGAAAGAGGTGGTCTTTCCCGCTCCGTTGGGGCCCAAAAGCCCCACGACTTCTCCGGCCTTTACTTCGATGGTGACATCGGAGACGACCGGCCTTTTATTATAGATCTTCTTGAGCCGTTCTGCTTTGAGGA
>ERZ795048.1375-NODE-1375-length-22065-cov-5.525534_pt1 | contig 22065 bp, 21 predicted proteins | sample MGYA00375132_ERZ795048 | MGnify/ENA primary metagenome ERZ795048 (study PRJEB30177, sample SAMN05720225) | activated sludge metagenome | isolation source: Anaerobic digester | place: Hong Kong | collected 2014-12-17 ... | reverse complement strand
GCCTGCATCGCCCTTTTGTTGACATGATCCTGGAAGACCTGGAAAAAGACCATCCAGAACCGATGGTGCAGCTTCGTGATTTATGTATCCAGATCATGTTGGATATCGAAAAAGATAAACAAAGACAGCAAACCCTTATTCTGTTTTTCATGAAAAGCGATTATTCCGGCGATCTTGCACCCTATAAAGACAAACACCGCGAGAAAAAAGCGGAGAGCATGCGCCTGTTTAAACGTTACATCGAAAAAGCCAAAACAGCCGGAAAATTAAATACACAGGCCGATCCCGAACTTTTAACACAGTGTATTTCGTGCTTTATGAAAGGCATCCTTTTTGAATATCTGGATAACCCGGAAGGCTTTGATATTGAAAACAAAGCGCCTAAATTGATCACTTTGTTTTTTTCCAATTTAGGATTGGAAAAGGGATGAATATGCGGAAATTTCTTTTTTTTATAACATCTCTTGCCCTCATAACATTCTACTCCCTTCTTGTGTCACATGCTTATGCCAACGAGCAGGACAATAATTTTAAAGATAGAATTCCTAAAGATCTTCTTAACGAAGATGCTGATTTTTTTACATTCACGATTGAGAATGATAACTTTGGCGGGAACACCGATGAGAACTATACAAGCGGGGTACGCCTTACTTATTTCGATTATGGGGCCGATCCACCGTGGTTTGCCGACATACTGGATCACTATGTCCCCACGTTTGAAATTAATGAAACGACTTCAACCTATTATTCTTTCGGACAAAACCTGTATACACCAGAAAATATCACGGTGCGTACGCCCGATCCGAAAGATCGTCCTTATGCTGCGTTTTTGTATGTTTCTGCCGGACTGACCAGTTTGACGGATAATCACGTGGATGACCTGGAAGCCACGATCGGGATCGTCGGCCCCTGGGCTTTGGGGGAACAGACTCAAAAATTTGTTCATGACGTTCTAGATGCAGACGACCCTTCGGGCTGGGATCACCAACTGGAGAATGAGCCGGGACTGATGCTCTCCTGGCAGCGCCAATGGCCGGAGGCCTATGCAGCCGATATAGATGGCTTCACATTTCGGGCGGCACCTCATGCTGGCATTACGCTTGGCAATATATATACATACGGCTCCGGTGGTTTGAGTTTTCAACTCACGCCCAGCCAGTATAAATGGCAATCTACCCCTTTGCGGGTACGCCCTGCCATTCCGGGTAGCGGCTTTTTTGCCGTGCCGGAGGATCGTTTCGCTTGGTCATTGTTTGCCGGAGTGGAGGGGCGCGCCATGGGACGCAATATATTTCTGGACGGCAATACGTTCGAGGACAGCCCCTCGGTTGATAAAAAATACCTGGTGGCTGATGCCAACGCGGGCGTGAGCTTTACCTACGGCAAAGCGCAGTTTTCCTATACCATCAACTGGCGGTCAAAGGAATTTGATGGGCAAGACGACCCGTCTCTCTTCGGCGCGATCTCTTTAGGGTACAGGTTTTAGATTGCGAAAGCTGACGACTGAGAAATTCTAGTAGCGTTTTAAGGATTTCAGGTTTTGCTTAAATGCAGCAAATTCCTGAGGGTCAATATTTCCATCGGCATTCTTATCGATATTTTCAAAGACAAATTCATCTTGCACTTTTTGCTTGACGCCGTCTTGACGCATACCGCCCGCGCAACCGCTCATCAGCATTATCGCTATCAGGCCTGTCATAAGTATGGCTTTTCTTTTCATAGTATTTTCTCCTTTTATGCTGGGCAACTGTAACATTTTTTTCATTAGACACATTCTAAAATCTTATCGAGGTGCTTTCTCCAACTTAAGCCGCAATTGATCGGCGAAAAGCCAGAGCAGATAATGTTAACAGTGATAAGCCCACCACGCTCACGGCCAGAAAATTCGGCCAGACAATATCAAGCCCCGCCCCGCGATACAAAATCGCCTGCGCGAAGGATACAAAATGGGTTGATGGCACGAACCACATGATGTGCTGCAGCCAGTCCGGCTGGCTTTCCAGAGGCGTTTGCCCGCCCGAAAGCAGATTCATCGGCAGGATCGTAATAATAAACAGCAGGCCGAATTGCGGCATGGAACGCGCAGTCGTCCCCAGAAAAATTCCCAAGGCCGAGGCAAAAAACAGATAAAGCAAGGTTCCCAACAAAAAAAGTGGCACCGATCCGGCAATCGGTACTTGCAAAACGCCCTCAATCATCACCCACAAACAAAATGCTGTTGCCGTGAGGATCACCAGACCATTGGCCCAAACTTTGGAGAGCATAATCTCAATCGGCGTCACCGGCATGACCAGAAGGTGTTCGATTGTGCCATGTTCGCGCTCCCGGATCAGCGCGGCACCGGTGAGCAGAATAACAAACATCGTGATGTTGGAGATGACCTCCATAATACTCGTAAACCATTTGGATGACAGATTCGGATTAAAGGCATAACGAAGCCTCATATCGACCGGACTTTGCGATGTGGACGGGCCGTTATTTGTAAAACGCGTTATCTCATCATTTATGATATTTTGAATATAGCCCGATCCGATCCCGGCGATCATAACGGCGGTGGCATCCAGATTGACCTGAAGGGTTGGCTGGCGGCTACGCAACACATCAGCCTCGAACTCTTCGGGAATAACCAGAACAAAACTGTATTTGTCCAGATCCATACCTTCATCGATGTCCTGAAAGGCGATGATGTCCGGCTGTTTGAAATAGGGCGGCAGGAATGCGCTGCGGATCCGCAGGGACAAAGGCGATTGATCCTCATCTACAATGGCGATTGATGCATTGTGAAGGTCGTGGGAAATCGATGTTCCAGCGATATAGATAGATGCACTGAACGCCCAGAGTATCATAAACAGCATCACCGGATCGCGGTAGAGGCTGCGCAGTTCTTTAATGCCAAGACGGTATATATTTTTTACACTCAGCCGCATTGCTTACGCCTCCTGCTTTTTTAAAAAGAATATTCCGGCGGTCAGAATGATCGGCCAGGAGATCAGCAAAGCGCGCAAGCTGGGCCATAATTCAGCAAAATCCAGATCCTTGGCGAAGGCGCCTTTGGCCACTGTAATAAAATGTGTGGTCGGGTAAATGCGCCCGATAAAGGCACCCACGCCTTCCAACGTTGACACAGGCTGCATCAAGCCGGAAAACTGTACGGCAGGCAGCAAGGTCATAATGGCCGTCACCGCGAGCGCCGCGATCTGCGTCCCTGTAAAGGCAGAAAAGAACAGTCCCAAAGCCGTTGTACAACCTGCATAAAGGAACGCACCGATAAACAGGGCAATAAAGGATCCCTTCACGGGAACGCCAAAAACCAGCCAGGCCGTTAAAACCAGCAAAAGGAAATTCATCATCGTAATGGCGACATACGGAATTTGCTTGCCCAGTAAAAACTCAAACTTTGAGGTCGGCGTGACATACAGATTGGTGATTGATCCCAGCTCCTTTTCCCGTACGACGCTTAAAGCCGCCAGAATCGAGGGAATAAACAGCAGCATCAGGGCAATCACGGACGGTACAATCGCATAGGCGCTTTTAAAACCCTGATTATAGAGAAAACGCGGTTCAATCGAGACGGGAGAAAGTGCAACCTGTTCACCGTAATAATCTTCATAGAGCCTGCCGATAAAATCATAATGCAGCCCCTGCATGTAACCACCCGCCGTCTCCGCCCGGAACGGCATGGCGCCATCCACCCAGACCGCGACTTCCGGCGATTTTTGCCGCAGCAGGTTTTTGCCAAAACCGGGCGGAATATCAAGCGCCAGCGTAATTTGCCCGCTCTTCAGGCGGTGATCCATATCGGCATGATCGATAAGCGGCGCTTTTTCCGTGAAATAACGTGAGCCTTCGAGAGCTTGTGTATATAGGCGACTTTCCGGCGTCTTATCCTGATCTAGAACGGCAAAGGTAATATTTTCAACATCGAACGTAATGCCAAAACCAAAGACCAGCATAAGGATCATCGTGCCGAAGAAAGCGAAAGCCTCGCGGATGCGGTCGCGTGATAATTCCTTGGCTTCGCGCATCGCATAGGCGGCAATGCGCCGCCCCCCCTGAACAAGAGCAAGTGAAGCGCCGGTCTTTTTATCATCTGCAACGCTTGCCGTTATGTCGCTGGCAGCGCTGCTGTCAGGTTTTCCGCCCTTTTCTGCATTGGCTTCCTCCATATAGGCGATAAAGGCCTCTTCCAGCGTGTCCTTGCCTTTACCCTCGATCAGTTTGTCCGGTGCGTCGCACGCAAGAATATTTCCCGCATGCATGAGCGTAATCCGGTCACAGCGCATCCCCTCATTCATAAAATGGGTCGAGATAAAAATCGTGGTTTTTTTATTGCGGGACAGATCGATCAGCAGTTTCCAAAACTCGTCGCGGGCGACCGGATCGACGCCGGAGGTTGGCTCGTCCAGAATAAGCATTTCCGGCTCATGCACAACCGCCACGGCCAGCGACAGGCGTTGACGAACGCCAAGCGGCAATGAAGATGGCAGTGTGTCTTTATGCGTCTCCAGGCCAAAACGTCTCAGCAATTCATCAATGCGCGGTTTGATTGTATCGTCCGGCACATGAAAAAGCCGGGCATGCAGCTCCAGATTCTGCCACACGGTCAATTCTGAATAGAGCGAAAAGGCCTGGGACATATAGCCGACACGGTGGCGAAATTCCATGTCGTCATTGCTGGGTGTTTTACCGAAAATTTTGGCCTCGCCCTCGCTTGCGGGCAACAGGCCGGTCAGCATTTTCATGGTTGTCGTTTTGCCGCAGCCGTTCGAGCCTAAAAAGCCGAAAATCTCCCCCGGCATGATCTCAACCGAGACATTATTGACAGCCGTGAAATCGCCAAATTTTTTAGTCAGGTTTTTCGTCACAATAACCGGATCTTCTCCATGACCATCTTCATAAGGCGGTAGAACCAGTTTTTCATGCTTGACCTGTTTCCCATCATCGACCAGAGCGATAAAGGCTTCTTCCAACGTTCCGCCACCCGTCCTGTCTTTCAATTCTTCCGCCGTGCCGGTGTCAAGAATTTTCCCGTCATTCATGGCCGCCAGCCAGTCAAAGCCTTCCGCTTCTTCCATATAGGCGGTGGCGATCAGAACACTCATCTGCGGGCGATCTTTACGGATAGAGCGGATCAAATCCCAGAACTGACGGCGGGAGAGCGGATCAACGCCCGTTGTCGGCTCATCAAGAATCAGCAGGTCAGGATCATGAATCAGGGAACAGCACAGCCCCAGCTTTTGTTTCATGCCGCCCGAAAGCTTCCCGGCGGGTCTATCGGGGAACGGATCAAGCCCTGTGGCTTTGAGCAATGTTTTAATCCGCGCTTCCCGCTCAGCCTTACCTTGACCGAACAGACGGGCGAAAAAATCCAGATTTTCGAATACCGTCAAATCCATATAGAGGTTCTTGCCTAATCCCTGCGGCATATAGGCAATACGGGGAAGAAGGTCTTTGCGTTTTTTATCGTTGCCGATATCCTGTCCTAAAACCTTTATTTCGCCGCTCTGAATTTTTCGTGCGCCCGCAACAAGGCCGAATAAGGTCGATTTCCCGACACCGTCAGGGCCGATAAAACCGATCATTTTTCCAGCAGGGATCTCCAGAGAAACATCATCAAGCGCCTGCGCTTTACCGTAGACATGTGTCACATGCGAAAGAGTGATAACGCTGCGCTCTTGCATGTTCACACCTTACTCCTGTGATTGTCCGATATTCATCTTTAAATGCTCCGGCCAGTCATTTGTGTCCCCCAGCATGACATAGCCGATGCCCGGCAATCCAGTACGGACTTTCTCAATATGTTTAGAAAGCAAAGATTTAGGGATACGGATTTTTACGCGGAACATGAGCTTTTCACGTTCTTCTCTTGTTTCTACTTCGCGCGGCGTAAATTGCGCCTCAGAGGAAATAAAGGAGACTTTGGCAGGAATGACTACATCCGGCAGGGCGTCCAGCACGATCCGCGCCTCGCTGCCAACAATGATTTTGCCGATATCTTTGGCGGGCAGAAAAATGGTCATGTAGACATTCTCAAGATCAAGGATGGTGACAACACGTGATCCGGCGCTCAAAACCTCGCCCGGCTCAGCCAGACGATATTGCACGCGTCCACTCATAGGGGCTTTTAATGTCGCGTCTTTGATCAAGACATTCAAACGGTCGATTTCGGATTGCGCCGTTTCCACCTGATTTTCTGCCGAAGCCAGTTGTGCCTTGGCAACATTCAGGGCGGCTTCTGCCGTTTTAACCGAGGCCTTGCGTTGATCATACAGTTCTTTGGAAACCCCGGTGCCGACCAAGGCCTTGGCGCGCTGCTCTTCGGCCTGGGCCAGTTCCATCTCGGCCTCACGGTGAATAACTCCGGCCTGCGCTTCTGCTACGGCATTTTTTGCAGAGGAAAGATTGGCTATTGCGCCGTCATGTTGTGCCTCCAGATCTTCTGCGTCAATATGTGCGATAATGTCGCCTTGCTTGACCATATCGCCTTCATCGAAGAGAACGTCGATCACGCGGCCTGCATATTTGGCCGCGACATGTGTTTCTTCTGCCTCAATACGACCATTACCCGAAGCTATAAATTCCGGCAGACTTGATTGCTGCGCTTGCCAGAAAAAATAGCCGCCTCCGAGGATCGCTGCAAGCGCGAGTATAATGGTAAGGCGTATGAATGTGTTTTTCTTTTTCATGGATTTACTTTTTCTGTTACATATTGACCGTTCAGCATAAAAAACGCGGAAACGGCCTGCTCGATATGCGCTTTTTTCTCTTCCTTCGAAGGATGATATTCTTTATTTAACAGCGTTTTTGTCAGCAATGTGCCAAACATAAAACTTAAGAACTGTTCTGTGGCGCTCTGCGCCTTTCCCTTGGGAAACCCGCGAGCGATTAAAAAATGACTGAGACGGTCGGTAAAAGCCTGCGCCCCTGATTGCCAGTAGAACTTCCCAAGTTCTGGGAAACGTGGTGTTTCAGATACGATCACGCGGTACAGCGCTAGTGTGTCGCGTTTGAAGAGCATATCCATCGCTCTTTCTCCCATAATGTGCAGGAATTCTTCTATATTCTGAGTTTGGTCATCATTGTGAGGCAAAGTAGCAAAAAACGCGTCGCTTTGTGCATGAATAATGGCACGAAATAAATCATCCTTGCCTTTGAAATAGCTATAAAGCGTTTGTTTGGCGACATTAGATTCGCGTGCAATCTCTTCCATACTTACACCACTAAACCCTTTACGCAGGAACGAATGTGTTGCCGCTTCTAAAATAGCGCTTTCTTTCGACATATCTTCCCTTTGTTGCCTTATCTGCATGGTGTCCATCCTGAAAATTCGTCCACTTCTAGCATATTGCGACTAGACAGTCCAGTCTAATTATGGCACAGTGCACAACAAAACATGGGATATGTGGAAAATGACCAATACGCCTATAGAGCAATTTACGTCTGCTATGGATGATCTGGATGACTTTTTTCAGATGAAACTGGCGCACCTCACTTACGGCCTCAGCCCAGCCGGATTGGTGCAAATGTATGCGACATGGCTCTCGCAGCTTTCCTTATGCCCGGGGCGGCTTGCGTCTTTGGCGGCTTTTCCTTCTGTTAAACTTGCCGCCCGTCTTTTGCAAGGCTGCGATGACGATAATCCGGCCTGCGCCGATGATCCTCGCTTTTCCTCGGAGAGCTGGAAGATCTGGCCGTGGGCCATGTATTTGCAAACATTCCATGCCATGGAGGAGTTTTGGGATCTGGCGACAAAAGATATTCCGGGGCTGGATCCTCAAACTGAGCGGGCCGTTTCGTTTATGGCGCGTCAAATTCTGGATGCGCGTGCGCCCTCAAACTTTTTACTCACCAATCCTGATTTATTATTCGAAACGGTTCGCAGCAGCGGAGCAAGCTTAATTCAAGGCGCGGTGAACGCCACCGAGGATTTTAAGCGTAATATCAATAGCCAGCCCCCTGCGGGCATAGAAAACTTTAAGCCTGGCGAGCATCTGGCGATCACAAAAGGCACGGTCGTTTTCAAAAACGATCTTATGGAGTTGATACAATATGATCCCCTTACCCCGAAGGTGAGCAAGGAACCAGTTCTCATACTGCCCGCCTGGATCATGAAATATTATATTCTGGATCTTTCGCCACATAACTCGCTGGTAAAATGGCTGACGGAGCAAGGCCATCAGGTCTTTATCGTCTCATGGAAAAATCCGACCAGCGAAGACCGCAGTCTCGGCATGGATGATTATGTCCGTGACGGCGCGCTGACGGCGGTTGATGCCGTGTCCTCCATTACGAACAATGCGCCGATCCACCTGACCGGCTATTGTCTAGGCGGAACGCTGGCCATGATTACGGCGGCTTATATGGCACATGAAAAGGATGAGCGTCTAAAAAGCCTGTCCTTGTTCGCCGCGCAAGGTGATTTTACCGAGGCCGGAGAAATGATGGTGTTCGTGACCCCCGGCGAAGTGGATTACCTTGAAAAAATGATGAAAGGGCAAGGCTATCTTGATACCAAGCAAATGGCGGGCGCCTTTCAGATGCTGCGCTCTTATGATTTGATCTGGTCTCGCATGGTCAAGGAATATCTGATGGGACAACGCGGAGAACTGTTTGACATCATGGCCTGGAACGCCGACGCTACCCGCATGCCCTATAAAATGCACAGCGAATACCTGGAACGGCTTTTCCTCAACAATGAATTCGCAAACGGAAGATATAGCGTTCTGGGTAAGGCGATTGCACCGGAAAACATCACGCTTCCCGTTTTTGCTGTCGGCACCGAAAAAGACCATGTCGCACCGTGGAAATCGGTTTATAAAATCCACCTGATGGTGGGTAATGAAGTGACGTTTGTTTTGACCAATGGCGGCCATAATGCGGGTATCGTCTCGGAACCGGGGCATAAATACCGCCATTATCATATGGCAAGCACAAAACCGGGAAGCGCTTATGAAGCGCCGGATGAATGGCTGGAGAACGCGAAAGATTTTGAAGGATCATGGTGGGTTGCCTGGGATAAATGGCTCAAGAACCGGATGGGTAAAGAAGAAATTGCAGCGCCTAAAAAACCTGGAAATGATAAATTCAAACCGCTTTACGATGCACCGGGAAAATACGTGCATCAGGCATAAAGGACGCTCTCATGGCTGAAGACATCATGGCAAACGTAACATTTGAAGAGCTTGAAATCGGACAAAGCGCCGAGTTGAAGCGCAGGCTCACTCAAAAGGATATCGAGCTATTCGCAGCCGTTTCCGGTGATGTAAACCCTGCGCATATGGATGAACATTATGCGGAGAACAGCCTGTTCCACGGTGTTATTGGTCACGGCATGTGGTCGGGCGGGCTGATTTCCACGGTGCTGGGAACAGAACTTCCCGGCCCCGGCACAATCTATATGGAGCAGGATATGCGCTTTAAAAAACCTGTGATGCTGGGCGATGAGGTCACGGTACGCGTTAGCGTCAAATCAAAGCGCGATGATAAGCCTGTTGTTGTCTTTGATTGCATATGCCTGAACGAAAAAGGCGAGGTGCTGGTCGAGGGCACGGCGACTGTTCTCGCGCCGACCGAAAAAATCAGAATTCCCCGCCCGGATATCCCCTGGGTCGATATCCGCGAAAAAGACCACTACAAAGGCACGATGGAAAAATGCCGCGCTTTTGGCATTCTCAAAGTCGCGGTTGTTCATCCGGTACAGGCCAATGTCATAGAGGCGGCCGCAGAAGCGGTTGAAGAGAACCTTATCGTTCCTGTGCTTATCGGGCCGAAAGAGCGTATCGAGGCCGCGATCAAGGAAAGCGGCGTGAACGCAAAGGGATGGCAGATCATCAACACCGAACACAGCCATGCCGCCGCCGCCAAAGCGGTTGAGATGGCTGTGGCCGGAGAAGTGGGCGCGATCATGAAAGGCTCGCTCCATACCGAAGAATTATTGGAGGCCGTTGTGCCATCCTCGGCAGGATTACGGACAGAACGGCGAATTTCTCATGTATACCTGATGAATATCCCCACCTATCATAAGCCGCTGATGATTACAGATGCGGCGATCAATATTGCCCCAAATCTAGAACAAAAAGCCGATATCTGCCAAAACGCCATTGATGCGTGGCATGTGTTGTTCAACCATGAACACGGCGATCCGAAAGTCGCCATTCTCTCCGCCACCGAAGAAGTCACCTCGCGCATTCCCTCTACCATCGATGCTGCGGCTTTGTGCAAAATGGCCGACCGGGGACAGATCAAGGAAGGCCGCCTCGACGGGCCTTTGGCTTTTGATAACGCGATCAGCGCACAGGCGGTCAAGGATAAAAATATCATTTCCGATGTGGCGGGCGATGCCGATATTCTGGTGGTGCCGGATATCGAGGCCGGAAACGCGCTCGCCAAGCAGCTTATTTTTCTTGGCAAGGCGGACGCCGCCGGAATCGTTCTGGGTGCGCGCGTGCCGATCATCCTGACCAGCCGCGCCGATTCCAAGCGCACGCGCATGTTTTCCTGCGGTGTGGCTATGGCGCTTTCGGCGGCGCGGCAGGAAGGGAAAATCAAGTAATGCCCCATCTTCTGACCCTCAACACAGGTTCCTCAAGCGTTAAATTCCGCCTGTTTGGGCTGGAAAAAACTTTGCCGTTATTGGCGGGCGGAAAGATCAGCGGTATTGGCGGAACGCCTGTCTTTGACGTTTCAAAAGAAAACGGAGTACCTGAAACATATCCCTTGAGCGAAGGATTGTCCCATGAGGAAGCTATCGATCTTGTTTTAAAATGGCTGGAAGACAACCGCTTGCCTACTTCGGTGGTTGCACACCGCATCGTCCATGGCGGCGAACAGTATGCCGCGCCTGTAAAACTGGATGAGGGTGCGATGAAATATCTGCGCAGTCTTGAACCTCTCGCACCGCTACATCAGCCGCATAATCTGGCCGCCGTCGATATATTGCAGAGTCGTCAGCCGGGTTTGCCACAAATGGGATGTTTCGATACGGCCTTTCATGCGCGGCATGGCCGATTATTCAATGAATTTGCCTTGCCGCAATCCATCCGTGACCAAGGGGTAAAACGCTATGGCTTTCACGGCCTGTCTTATGACTGGATCGCCCATTGCCTGAAAACCGATTATCCACACTTGGTTGAAGGTAAGGTGGTGGTTGCACATTTGGGCAATGGCGCGAGCCTGTGTGCGATGCAAAACGGACGCAGCATCGACACGACAATGGGCATGACGGCGCTCGACGGCCTGCCGATGGGCACGCGCTGCGGTGCGCTCGATGCCGGGGCGGTACTGTATATAATCCGTACGCTTGGTTTATCGCCAGATGAGACGGAAAATATCCTCTATAATGAATCCGGCCTCAAAGGATTGTCCGGCCTGACCAATGATGTGAAAGTCCTGTCTGAAAGCACGGATAAAAAGGCCGCGTTTGCACTTGAATATTTTGCCCTGAAGACCGCGCAATATATCGCGGCGATGGCGACTTCGCTCGGCGGTATGGATGCGCTGATTTTTACCGGGGGTATTGGAGAAAATTCCGAGAAAATCCGCATCATGATTTTAAGACATTTATCTTTCCTGCCGCCTTTCGAACATCATATCATTCCGGCCAATGAAGAGCGCGCAATGGCGATAGAAATCTGGAGAAATTTTCAAAAGGAGATGCATCCGTGACACAAAAAACACAACAAAGATTCTTGGGAAAAACGGCTGTCATTACAGGTGCAGGCTCCGGAATTGGGGAAGCGACCGCAACATTATTCGCACAAGAAGGTGCAAAAGTTATTGCTTGTGATATTTCACAAGCACGCCTTGATGCTCTCTCCCGTACATTGGAAGCATACGACATAAAAACCTGTGCAGGTGATGTATGCAATGGGAAGGTGATAGAAGAAATCGTTAAAATGGCTCAAGAACGAATTGACGTACTTGCTAATATCGCAGGCATTATGGATCGTTTTTTATCCGTCGGTGAAATCGATGATTCCACATGGGACAAAGTGATAGCTGTAAATCTGACGGCTGTTATGAAACTAACACGGGCAACTTTACCTATTATGCTGGAAGCCGGTCACGGATCTATCGTCAATGTTTCGTCAGAAGCCGGTTTGCGCGGATCTGTTGCTGGTGCTGCTTATACGGCTTCTAAATGGGCCATTAACGGGCTGACCAAAAACACCGCCTTTTTCTATGGAGATAAAGGCATCCGTGTCAACGCCGTAGCGCCAGGCGCTGTAAAAACCAGCATTGAAGCCCCGATGGAATCGAACCTTTCGATTAATAGAATCGAACCTTTAATGAAAGCCTTAATGCCGCCAACAGCTGAAGCTATTGAAATCGCGCAAGCGATTGCATGGCTTTCCAGCGATGAGGCTAAAAATATTAATGGCGTTATTCTTCCTTCTGATGGTGGCTGGGGAGCCGTTTAAAATGAGCAAAAAACCGTTAAAAGGCCTGATTGTCGGTTTTGCCAATGAACAGTCTATTGCCTGGGGCTGTATTCAGGCTTTTGATGCCCTGGGCGCGGAAATGGCCGTAACGTACTTGAATGAAAAAACCCGGCAATATACCGAGCCTCTCATGGCCAAGATCAACGCACCGCTTTACCTGCCGCTCGACGTGACAGACGAGGCGCAGATGGACGCCGTTTTTTCTAGCGTAAAAAAACAATGGGGCGGGCTGGATTTCCTCCTGCACTCCATTGCCTTTGCGCCGAAAGAGGATCTACAAGGCCGTGTGCTTGACAGTTCCTCGGCGGGATTCCAGATGGCGATGGATATTTCCTGCCATTCCTTAATCCGGCTGGCAAAGCGTGCCGAACCTCTTATGAAGGATGGCGGCTCTATTCTGACCATGAGCTATTATGGCGCGGAAAAAGTCATTGAGAATTATAATTTGATGGGGCCGGTCAAATCCGCATTAGAATCTTCCATGCGTTATCTGGCGCATGAGCTGGGGCCAAGGAATATCCGCGTTAACGCGCTTTCGCCCGGTCCGGTGATGACCCGTGCGGCCTCTGGCTTATCCCATTTTGACGCTCTCATGGAAAAGGCGGCGAAGGAAGCCCCCATTCACGCATTGGTATCTATCGAGCAGATCGGCGAAGCGGCGGCATTTCTGGTTTCAGACAAATCCCGCCATATCACCGGTCAGACAATTTATATTGATAACGGGTATAGCGTTCATGCGTAAAATATTGTTCAAAGATAGACTGGACTGACCAGTCTATCCTATGTAATACTTAGCGCATACAAAAAAGGAAATAGGATGGCTCGCGTAGTTTTAATTACAGGTGGAACGACCGGAATCGGTGCGAAAACAGCGCTGATGTTCAAAGAAAATGGGTATCAGGTAGTGTGCAATTATATTGGCAACAAGGAAAAAGCGCAGAGTTTTTCTGCAACAACCGGTATTGCTGTCTATGAATGGGATGTTACAGATCCTGACGCCTGCGAAGCGGGCTTTAAAAAAATCAGCGATGATTTTGGCCCCGTCTCCATTTTGGTAAATAATGCGGGCATTATCAAGGATCACACCATCACCAAAATGACCGTCGAGGAATGGAAATCCGTTTTAAATGTGGATCTAAACGCCTGTTTTTATATGGCTCGTCAAGCCGTACCTGCAATGAAAGAGCAGAAGTTCGGACGCATCATCAGTTTAAGCTCGGTGAATGGTCTTGCCGGGCAGTTTGGCCAAACCAACTACGCGGCGGCCAAAGCGGGAATTATAGGATTCACCAAATCCCTTGCGCTGGAAACGGCGCGCTACGGCATCACAGCCAATGCGGTTGCGCCAGGTTATACCGACACCAGTATGATGCAGGCCGTGCCGGATGAAACGCTGCAAAAAATTATCGATAAAGTACCTGTGGGCCGTTTGGCAAAGCCGGAAGAGATCGCCCGCGCTATTCTATTTTTAGCGCACGATGAATCCGGCTTTATTACAGGGGAAACGCTGTCCGTGAATGGCGGGCTGTATATGCAATAGGAGAAAATATAATGTCTGCCCTTTATAAAACACAAGTTATCGCCACAGAAGGAAGGCACGGGCACGTCAAAAGCAGCGACGGTCTCCTTGATCTTGCTTTAGCAATACCGAAGGAAATGGGTGGTAAGGGCGATGCTACTAATCCCGAGCAACTTTTTGCAGCCGGATACGCTGCATGCTTTGAAAATGCAGTCATTCACTTGGCCAAAAAACAGAAAATACAAATAAAGGATGCAGATGTCAGCGTGATAGCAGATATTTCCCTTCACGCCAACGATCAGGAAGGATTCGATCTGGCAGTGAGCTTGACGACGATTATTCACGGCTTAAGCCAGAGAGATGCCGAGGAGCTGGTTCAGGCGGCACATGCTGTTTGTCCATACTCTAACGCAATCAAAGGCAATATTGATGTTGTTTTAAATACGCAAGGCAAGCCGTTTTCTCAAACATTGGGTTTAAATTATAAAGGAAAAAAAGCATGACTGATACGGATCATAAAAAATATAAGAATCTTCTTAACGAGATTTTGGAGCTGCGTGATGAAACGCGGCTGAAAATCCTTTTAGGTTCGAAAGATCTTCAGGATGAGTGGCATGAGCTGGAAGAGAAATGGGAAAAGTTTTATAAAGACGCCGATCTCGCAAAAAGTGGGCAGGATATTACAAGTGCTTTCGGCATAGTGGGTGAAGAACTGAAAAATGCCTATAAACGAATTAAGGGTGCTTTGTAACAAAGGCCTTTGGAAACTTTTAACCCCCAACCGAAAGGAAAGACTAAAATGAGTGCACAACAAAAAGACGATATCTTCGCCTTGGGCGAAAACCTTCAAGAAACCCAGAAGAAATTGCAGGAATTTGGCAAGGAGCAAAGCGCCTTTCTGACCGGCCTTGTGGAGAAAAATATGAACTTCCAGAAGGAGCAGTATGATTTGTGGTCAAAGATCATTCAAAATCAGGTCGCGCATAACAACAATATTCTTCAGGACTATGTGAAAATCGCGGGTGGTAGCGTTAAAAAGGCCTCACCCTCAAAATAACTAAAGATACGAATATTTGTAAGCAATGCCTCTGGAACCATCAAAGCAAGACAAGCGTCCGTGCGTTGCAATTATAGGCGCCGGGTTTGCCGGCCTTGCAGCTACTAAGAATCTGGCCGATGCGGATGCCGATATTATCCTCATCGACCGCCGCAATCACCATATCTTCCAGCCGTTGCTCTATCAGGTGGCAACGGCTGCTTTATCTCCTGCTCAAATCGCGCAGCCCACGCGTCTTATTTTGCGCGGGCAGAAGAACTGCACTACGGCGTTAGCGGAAGTCAGCGGCATTGATCCCGATAAAAAAGTGATTTACGGGCCGAAAGGCGATCTGGCTTATGATTATCTCATTGTCGCCACAGGCGCGACCCATACCTATTTCGGTCATAACGAATGGGCGTCCTTTGCGCCAGGACTAAAATCCATAGAAGATGCTTTATCCTTGCGCGGACGATTGCTGGATGCTTTTGAGGAAGCAGAAACCAGTAGTGATTCTGACAGTCAGAAAGCTCTTCTAACTTTTGTAATCGTTGGCGGCGGACCGACAGGTGTTGAGATGGCAGGTGCGATTGCCGAACTTGCGCGCCATACCTTGCCCGGCGAATTCCGGCGAATTCGAACGGACAGCGCCAGAATTTTGCTCATTGAGGCCGGGCCAAAAGTGCTGGCGCCTTTCCCAAGTCATTTATCGCAGCGCGCTTTGCAGGATTTACAGGATCTGGGCGTTGAGGTCAGAACCGGCCAGGCCGTGACGAATTGCACGGCGGAAGGCGTTTATATTGGTGAAGAGTTTATCCCGGCGCGCACCATTATCTGGTCGGCGGGCGTTAAGGCTTCCCCTGCGGCTGAGTGGCTGAAGGCAGAGTGTGACAGAGCCGGACGCGTTCTGGTCAATCCCGATTTATCCCTCCCGGGACATGATGATGTCTTTGTCATTGGTGATACGGCTCATCTTACCGATAGAAACGGTGTGGCCGTCCCCGGACTGGCTCCTGCTGCCGAACGACAAGGGCACTATGTAGCCCGTTTGATCGAAAGCAGACTGCAAAACAAGCCCGCTCCCGAACCGTTTGCGTACAAGGATTACGGGATCATGGCAACGATCGGACGTGGCAAGGCCGTTGGCAAAGTTGGGTCATGGACGTTTACAGGACGTCTTGCCTGGTCGTTATGGGGGCTGGTTCACCTGATGCCTCTGGTCGGTTTTAGAAACAGGATGATGGTCGCCGGAGACTGGTTCTGGGCGTATTTTACCAAAGCGCGCAGTGTCCGCCTGATTACGGTTAAAAAAAATGATAGCGTGGAGCTGAAGTGATCTATGAACAAACGCATATTATCCAAAAGCCGTGCCTACATAACTTAAAAAAAGTCACGGTTTTGCTGATAGCAGTACTGCGCATCTTATTAATAGCAGCCATATGCTTGCTGATAGGAGCCGCGTGGTGGTACACGCTTCCCGTTTCGGAAATCATAAAAATATATATCCTGATTTTTGGTGGGTTGTTCGGCCTTGGCGTTATCGTCGCTGATTTTACCCGCAACCGCTGGCGCTCAAGAATAGCATTGTCTGTAGCCTTTGTTTTGACGACCCTTTGGTGGATGATAATTGCGCCGTCCAATGATCGTATCTGGAAAGACGAGTTGAGTAGAACGGTGCATGGCGATGTAAACGGCAACATCGTTACACTGTATGATATTCGCGACTTTACATGGCATGGATCGGACAAAGAGTACGATCAAAAATGGGCTACGCAAGCGTATGATCTGGAGAGCCTTGAATCCATCGATTTGTTCTTAAGCAGCTGGTCAAGCCCTCTTATCGCTCATACATTGGTCAGCTTTGGCTTTGATGATGGTCGCCATGTGGTTTTTTCCGTGAGCATCCGCAAGGAGCGTGATGAAGAATATTCACCCGTTGCCGGATTTTTCAAACAATACGAGCTTGCGCTGCTGGCCGGGCAAGAGCGGGATATGATATATTTGCGTACACATATCCGTAAAGAGGATGTCAGCCTTTACCGCGTTCATATGAATGCGGAACAGCGCCGTGCGCTGTTTTTATCCTATGTCCAGCGCGGCAACGCCTTGCGCGATAATCCGGAGTTTTACAACACGATTACTGAAAATTGTACGACCGTTCCCTATCAGATGATCAAGACGTTTGTGCCTGGTCTTCCGGCTGATTACCGCGTTCTGTTCTCCGGACTTTTGCCGTCTTATATTTACGATCTGGGCGGCTTTGGCCATGATTTAAGCTTAGAAGAACTGCAATCCCGCGCCCATATCTCGGCCTCTGCGCAAGGTTACGCCCCTGAAAGCGGCATTGATTTTTCTGAATTTATTCGCCAACCTGTAAAGGATTTCCCTGATGATCAAAAATAAATTTATTCTTTTAGCTGTTTTGCCGCTGCTGTTATTCCCGCTCTCGGGCTGCAGCTCTATCGCCAAAGGTGTAACCGAAGCGGTTTTGGAGCGCAAAGGAGAAGATAGCAGGCAATGCGAAATCGCAGGAGCGGAATTTGACGGCGTGACACAAAGCATTGAAGCGCAGGAAATACACCCGAAGAAAGTCACGAAAGTTTTAATGGTGCATGGGATTAGCACCCATTTGCCAGGATATTCCAACCGTTTCCAGAAAAAGCTCTATGATACGCTAAACCTTAACAAAACTGATGAAATCGTAAAAACGATCAGGCTGGATAGCGATGAGATTGAATGGGGCGATGAGGATCACGTTCTGGGGGAGCTTCATATCACACGCCATATGAACGACGAGCAAACGCGAGAGCTGATATTTTACGAGCTGACCTGGTCGCCGATCACAACCCCACAAAAAGAATCTTTGGCCGCTGATTCCGCCAATACTGAAGGCTTGCCGCGCAGCAATCTGAACGGATCCCTTAAAAGTTTTATGAACGCTACCGTACCCGATATGCTGATTTATAACGGTAACGGCTATGAGAAAATTACCAAGGCCATTGAAGAATCCGTCTGCTGGATGCTTGCCGATGATTGGGACACTTTGCCGGAAAGCGGTGCGCATAGCTGTGCCGCATGGAAAGGTTCGACATTCGCCAGCATTTTACAAGATGATCATTTCTTTGTGACGCATTCCCTAGGCAGCCGAATTACGATTGATACGATCCAGAATTTCGCTTCCCGCAAGACGACCCCCAATAAAAATATGCGCCAAAGCGAAATCGCACGCAAGGTCAGACAGAAGGAATTTACAGTTTTTATGATGGCGAACCAGCTTCCTTTATTGCAAATGGGACGTAATGCGCCTGATGTTCCGGAGGATCAGGCCGCATATTGCAGCGCGGGAGGCAAATACGGGGAGCAGCGTGTCATGAAAAAAATGAACATCGTGGCCTTTAGCGACCCCAACGATATTTTGTCTTATCCTATACCAACGAATTTCGCGCAAGAGTACATCGACAGCCGGATTTGCCCTTCCGTTGTGAATGTGAGCCTAAATGTTGCCCCGGAACAAGATGTATTCGGGACATTTTCTTTTGCAAACCCCGCACTGGCTCACAACGGTTATATTGAGGACGACCGTGTTATTACACTGATTGCAAACGGTATGCACCGTAATCGTCCGTCGCCTTTAATTGAAAAAAGCTGTAAATGGATGAAGATTGAAGGATTACCTGCGAAAACGGCTAAACCATCGGGAGACAGTTAAATATGGCGCACATAAAACGGACACTCCTTCTTTTATTGCTCGCATTATTATGCGGGCAGACATACATATTATCCGCAAATGCGCAGATTACAGAGTCAGCGCAGAGCGTAAACGCAGTCGAGGAGTCGCCGCAAATCCCTCAAGATCTGCTGGGACGATCGACACCGCGCGGTACGATCCAAGGTTATGTGGAGGCTATCGCCCGGGAAAATTACGAAAAAGCCGCACAGTATTTTGATCTAAGCTATGTCCCAAAGCGCAAACGGGATGAAAAAGCTGCCGAGATTGCTAGAAACTTCCAAAGGCTCTTAAATTTTAACGGAACGTTATTGCCTAACAATTTCTTCAGCGACAAGCCATCCGGTCGAGCAGATGACTTTCTGGAAGATAACCTTGATAAGGCAGGCAGTTTTATACTGGAGGGCGAAACCGTGCCTGTTCTGCTTGAACGGGTAGAGCAAGCAGAACATGGCCCAATCTGGCTTTTTTCAGCGCAAACTCTGGGAAAAGTCCCCGATACGCTAGATATTGCAGATATCAGTAGGCTTGAAAAATATTTCCCACGTGTTTTGTTAGAAAACAAATGGGACGGTGTCTCCTATGCTCATTGGCTGATGATCGCTATCCTAATTCCTTTGTCTTTTCTGGTCGCTTGGTTGACCGCAAAAATCGGCATTTTTATTATGCGCCGGATCGTGCATAAATTTTGGCCGAACCGCCATACCGGATTGGTCGAGGCGTTCGCGCTTCCATTCTGCCTGTTTTCCGCCGCATGGTTGTTTTCTACCAGCACGCAAAAGATGGGCATTTCGATTATCGCGCGGCAGAATTTTTCAGAAATCACCGTAATTGTCGCCTGGATTGCTTTCGTTCTTTTACTTTGGCGGCTGGTGAATGTATTTGCTGAAGTTGGTATTCACCGGACACGGTATCGCGGCGATAAAGGGCGCCTATCCGCCGTACTGTTTTTCCGGCGCGTCGCCAAATTTGTTTTGATTGGTGTCGGCTGTATTTCCGTGCTTGATATTATCGGTGTGGATGTCACAACCGGATTGGCCGCTCTTGGGATCGGGGGTCTGGCTTTAGCGTTAGGGGCACAAAAGACGATTGAGAATCTAGTCGGCAGCTTGACCGTAATCTTCGATCAGCCCGTGCGTGTCGGTGATTATTGCCAAGTCGGAGAAATCGCGGGGACGATTGAGCAAATCGGCATGCGCTCGACACGAATCCGCACTTTGGATAGAACCGTGGTCACAATTCCCAACGGGGATTTCTCCGCCCAGAAAATCGAAAACTACGCTCTGCGTGATATGTTCCGCTATCGTCATATTTTAGGGCTGCGGTATGAAACCTCCCCTGATCAAATCCGTTATTTGCTGGTGGAGCTTCGTAAAATTTTCTACGCGCACCCCCGAGTGAATGATGATCCGGCGCGGGTCAGGTTTCTAGGCTTCGGTGCATCCTCGCTCGATATCGAAATTTTCGCCTATGTCCGTGCCAATGATTACAATGAATTTCTTGAAGTCCAGGAAGATTTAAACCTGCGCGTTTTCGATGTCGTGAACGAAAGCGGCAGCGGCTTTGCTTTCCCCTCACAAACCATCTATATGGCGCAAGATCAGGGATTGGATAAAGCCAAAACCAAAACGGCGGAAAAACAGGTCAAAGACTGGATCGCCAATAATGATCTGCAAATTCCGCGGTTTGATTTTGAAACGATCAAGGATCTGGAGGATACTTTATCCTACCCTCCAGAAGGATCTGGTATGAAAAAAACCGATCCTAAATGAAATATCTCATGGATATGCCGCCTGTCAGCCAAGCTGTGATTTCGTTTCGGCAGTTTTCTATATAAATCAAATAGTTAACTGCTAACCGAAACCATTTTGTCCACTAAGTTGAAAGCCCTGTCTCTAAAAAAATCCCGTGCGTTCCCCGCCCCTATAGGAAATGCCCTGGCACGATACAGTGCGTTACATGATTGAGAACCCTGCATCCTTTTGGGTGTATCAGATTTCGCTGTCTTTTTTACCTTCAGTGAAGAATGGGATCCCAGCAAACATACGGATTCAGAAGTTCGGATTCTTTTTTGGGATGTTATTCATATGCTGCTCGGCATCGAACCTTAACCGACCGGGATGGGGTGCGTGGATCTGTATCCCACGCCCCCTCCCTTTAGGGAGGGGTGGAGAGAGTGAGATCTGCTTATATGCCGTAAGCCTATACACACCAAGCCTTATAGCCAGAAATGCAGACGGCAGATGCAGATGTACCAGAATTTCTGCTCTGCGCGTAAGTTCTTGTAATAAAACAAAAGCAGATATCACCGCCCGGCAGATCTGCCGCAGATTCATCTGGCTTTTTCCTCATCATGATAAACCCAGCTCTGCGCATTCTCGACCTGACGCACACCGCCGGAGCCCTCATCCTTATAATGCGTGGGTAGGACAGCAATGGCTAAGGTCACAATCTCACCAGTATCTTCATCGATTTCATCTTGCCCCAGCTGCATGTTCTCAACGACCAGATAGCCATACTTGCTGCGCTCCGCCGTTTGTTTCGTCAGCGGGTGCGGGGTCTTCAGGCATTTGATATAGCCCTTGCCCATGAGAACGCTGATCCGCTTTTTGATAGTCGTCTGGCTGCCCAGCCCGTCAATATCCTCATACGCCTCACTGAAGCTCTCAATTGTGTAGAGCTTTTGATCAAACTGCGCATCCTCCAGCAGGCGTTGCAATATCTGATCGTGCTAGCGGTGACGTTCGGATTTCAGCTTGTTGGAATAATCCTGGCGCACCAGCGGCTGGGTATTCGGATCAATTTCCGTCCACACGCCGCCGCGTTTGGCCACATGCATATTGGCAATGCCGGGGCCATTGCGCAGCTCGAAGTGCAGCGATTTCGTATCCATAGCCTCATCCGGGCGGAAGATCAGCATACCGCTGGAATAATAACTGCGCAGCGAACTGGCACCGCTCAAGGCCTGAAACGGGTCATCCTTAAACATGGCCTTGCTGATTTTTTTGGTATGGTGAACAAGGATAATGCCAGCGCGTGGATTGATCATATCGCGCAGCATTTCGACCCGTTGCTGCAGGAAAAACAGCATGGCGTTATTGTCATTCTCCCCCAGATTGCCAAAGTCCGGCCCGCCGTCAAACACGTTACGGATCGGATCGATGACGATAATATCCGGCGGCGCGTAAGGAAACTTCTCATGGATGAGGTCTTTGATAATCTCCAGCCCGTCATCATTCAGCAGCAGCTTTAATTGCGGCGTGATATGGATATTTTGCCCGGCTTTGGGAATGGCTTCCTCAGACAGTCCCATTTTCTGCAGACGCTCGCGCAGATAATCATA
>ERZ795048.1374-NODE-1374-length-22070-cov-10.703747_pt1 | contig 22070 bp, 18 predicted proteins | sample MGYA00375132_ERZ795048 | MGnify/ENA primary metagenome ERZ795048 (study PRJEB30177, sample SAMN05720225) | activated sludge metagenome | isolation source: Anaerobic digester | place: Hong Kong | collected 2014-12-17 ... | reverse complement strand
GAGCAACAATGCGTCACTACGAAATCGTGTTTCTGGTGCACCCCGACCAGAGCGAGCAGGTGCCTGCCATGGTGGAGCGCTACCGCGCAACCATCGAGGGCAGCGCCGGCACCATCCATCGCCTGGAAGACTGGGGGCGCCGCCAGCTGGCCTACCCGATCAACAAGGTGCACAAGGCACACTATGTGTTGATGAACGTCGAGTGTGGCGCCGAGGCGCTGGCCGAGCTCGAGAGTGCATTCCGATTCAATGACGCGGTACTGCGCAACCTGATCATCCGTCGCGACGCGGCCGACACCGAGACGTCGCCGTTGGCCAAGGAAGACGACAGGGACGAAGCCCCGGCCGCTGCGCCGGCGCGTAAAGAAGAACCCGCCGCAGAAGCCAAAGCCTGACGCACTGGAGTCATTTGCCATGTCACGTTTTTTCCGTCGCCGTAAGTTTTGTCGTTTCGCCGCCGATGGCGTCAAAGAGATCGACTACAAGGACCTGAACCTGCTCAAGCAGTATGTCAGCGAGTCCGGCAAGATCGTCCCGAGCCGGATCACCGGCACCAGCGCCAAGTACCAGCGTCAGCTGGCCGATGCGGTGAAGCGCGCGCGCTTCCTGGCCTTGCTGCCGTACTCCGACAGTCATTGATCGGGGGTTGCGGTTGAACCCGATGTCTGGGTGTCAACCGCGATGGAGCAGCGCATGAAGGCCTTCGCCGCGTGGGTGATGAAGGGCCGCATGCAGGCGGTGATCGCGGCCACGGTGCTGGCGATGCTCGCGCTGCTGGTCACGCCGCTCGCCTTGCTGAGTGCCGCGGTGATCGTGCTCGCGGTGCTCCGCCAGGGCTGGAAAGAGGGCGCGCTGGTGGTGGCGTCCGCGCTGCTCGCGATAGCGGGCCTTGGCGGGCTGCTGTTTCAGATGCCGTTGGCCACGCTGCTGATCGGCGGTCTGTTGTGGGGCCCTGCCGCGCTTCTGGGCACGGTGATGGGGCGCACCGGCTCGCTGCGACTGGCAATCGAGGCGGCGGCACTGGCAGCGGCAGCGATCGTGTTCCTGCAGTATGGGCTGTTGGCGGACCCGGCAGCCTTTTGGGGCGATGCCCTGAACGAGTTCCTGGCGCAGCGGGTCGACCCGCAGACGCTGGATTCGTCAAACATCGGCGCTCTGGTCGATATGATGGCCGGCTGGATGCCTGGCGGTGTGGCGGCCACCTGGTTGCTGGCGACGGTGTCCTCGCTGGCATTGGCGCGCTACTGGGCGGCGTTGCTGGATCGCCCGGGGGCGTTTGGTGAAGAATTTCGGCAGCTGCGCTTCGGGCGCTGGCTGTTGCTGGTGGTGCCGGTATTGCTGGTGGTCGGTGTGCTGCTCACCGGTGGTGAGCCCAGCCTGATCGGCCAACTGTATCTGATCGGCATGGTGGTGTTCCTGATCCAGGGGATCAGCGTGGCCCACGGCCTGGTCGGTGAATTCGGTGCGTCGCCCGCCTGGCTGGTGGGCCTGTACCTGTTGTTGGTGTTTGCGGCGCCGCAGGGCGCAACCATGGTCGCCCTTGCTGGTTATGCAGACGGGTGGCTGAATCTTCGGGCGCGTGCCCGGGCACGCCGGTCTGGGACCGGCGGCAGTTGAATCGCATGTAGAGGTTGAGAACGATGGAAGTCATTCTTCTGGAAAAAGTGGCGAACCTGGGTGGCCTGGGTGAAAAGGTGTCGGTCAAGTCCGGCTTTGGGCGCAACTTCCTGATTCCGCAGGGCAAGGCGGTATTTGCCAGCCCCGCAAACGTCAAATTGTTCGAAGAGCGGCGTGCAGAACTCGAACAGCAGGCCGCCGAACGGCTGGCTGCTGCCGAGGCGCGCAAGGCGCAGATCGAGGCATTGAGCGACGGCGTCACGATCGCCCACAAGGCCGGCGACGAAGGTCGTCTGTTCGGCTCAGTCGGTACCTCCGATATCGCGCACGCCTGCGCCGCGGCAGGGGTCGAGGTCACCAAGGCCGAGGTGCGCCTGCCCGAGGGCCCGTTCCGCGTGGCCGGTGAGTACGAGGTGGCGATCCACCTGCACACCGATGTCAATGCGGCGTTGCGGGTGATTATCGTCGGCGAAGCGTAAGCCGGGTCTCCGATCGGCGCATCGCGCCCATTGGCGGGCCTCGTGCCCGCTGCGCAAGCCCGGCTTTTGCCGGGCTTTGCATTGCTGCCTTGCCTGCCGCCGCGTCGGTGCTGCGCATCGTCACCGGCATGTGGTGTAATCGGTGTCTCCCCCCGGACTTCTTGGCAGCGGCATGGTTGACGCGGTTTACGATTCTTTCCCCGAGGCGGCGCCCGATTATGCGCGTGATGCACAGATGGAGGCGCTGCGCGTCCCGCCGCATTCGATTCAGGCCGAACAGGCCGTGCTCGGCGGCCTCATGCTCGACAACGGCGCCTGGGACAAGGTCGCCGACCAGGTTGGCGAACAGGACTTCTATCGCCTTGAACATCAGCTGGTGTATGCCGCGATCGCCAGCCTCGCAGAGGCAAACCGGCCGTTCGATGTCGTGACCCTGGCCGAGGAGCTTGGGCGGCTCGAATCACTCGACGAGGTCGGCGGTCTGCCGTACCTGGGGATGCTGGCGAACGAGACGCCGAGTGCGTCCAATATCCAGGCGTATGCGGCGATCGTGCGCGAGCAGTCGGTGGTGCGGCAACTGATACGGGTTGGCAGCCAGATCGCCGAGGCCGGGTTTCGCCCCAAGGGCCGCAAGGTCCACGAACTGCTCGATCATGCCGAAAACCTGGTGTTCCAGATCGCTGAGCAGCAGGCACGTGGTGGCGGCGGTTTTCGACCGATCACCCGCCTGTTGACCGAGACCATCAACCGGATCGAAGAGCTGTACGGCAGCGATGATGCCCTGACCGGGGTGCCGACCGGGTTCACCGATTTCGATGCCAAGACCTCGGGTCTGCAAAAGTCTGACCTGATCATCGTTGCCGGACGGCCGTCGATGGGCAAGACAACGTTCGCAATGAACATTGCGGAGAACGTTGCCGTTGCCACGGGTTTGCCGGTCGCGGTGTTCTCGATGGAGATGCCGGGCGAGGCACTGACGATGCGCATGATCTCGTCACTTGGACGGGTCAACCAGCAGGCGGTGCGCTCGGGCAAGCTCGAAGACGATGATTGGCCCCGGGTCACCTCGGCGGTCAATATCCTCAACAATACCAAGCTGTTCATCGACGATACGCCGGCGCTGACACCGACCGAGCTGCGTGCGCGGTGTCGTCGCCTGACCAAGGAAAACGGCCAGCTGGGGCTGGTCGTGATCGACTACCTGCAACTGATGCAGGCACCGGAGTCGGGCGAAAACCGCGCCACCGAGATCTCGGCCATATCGCGTGCGCTCAAGGCGCTTGCCAAGGAACTCAACGTGCCGGTGATTGCGCTGTCACAGCTCAACCGCTCGCTGGAACAGCGTCCCAACAAGCGGCCGGTGATGTCCGACCTGCGCGAGTCCGGCGCCATCGAGCAGGATGCGGACGTAATCGTCTTCATCTATCGCGACGAGGTCTACAACGAAGACAGCGCGGACAAGGGCAAGGCCGAGATCATCATCGGCAAACAGCGTAACGGCCCGATCGGCAAGGCTGTCCTGACTTTCCAGGGGCAGTTCACGCGCTTCGACAACTTTGCCTACGATGCGTACGGCGATGATCAATACTGACAGCCGTGGCGTCTTGCCCCCCGGGAACATGAAATGGCAATACGCCATGTCCGTTTCCCTCACCCCGACCCTTTCCCGCCTGCGGGAGCGGGGGACGAGGAAATGCTGCGCGTCGTTTCACGTCAACGCGCGTGCCTGGGCCTGACGGCGCTGTGAGCAAGTCTGCAAAGACCGTGTATGCGTGTACCGAGTGTGGCGCCCAGTCGCCCAAGTGGGCAGGGCAGTGCGGCGACTGCGGGGCCTGGAACAGCCTGCAGGAGACAGTCGCTGCTCCCACGGCCAAGGCTGATTCGCGCTTTGGCGGCTACGCGGGCGGCGCCGACGCGGCGGTAATCCGCAACCTGTCCGACGTGGTCGCACAGGATACGCAGCGGATACCTACCGGCCTCGACGAGCTCGACCGGGTGCTCGGCGGCGGGCTGGTGACGGGTTCAGTGGTGCTGATCGGCGGTGACCCCGGCATCGGCAAGTCGACCCTGCTGGTACAGGCGCTGGCGCTGCTGTCGGACCGCATGTCCGCACTGTACGTCAGCGGCGAGGAGTCGGCGGAACAGATCAGTCTGCGCGCCCATCGCCTCGGGCTGCCGACGCAGCGCCTGCGTCTGCTGACCGAGACCTGCGTCGAGCGCATCCTCGCCCTGATCGCCAGGGACCGGCCGCGTGTGCTGGTGCTCGATTCCATCCAGACCCTGTATACCGAGTCGTTGCAGTCCGCCCCGGGCTCGGTGGCGCAGGTGCGCGAGTCGGCGGCGCGCCTGGTGCGCTTTGCCAAGCAGACCGGGACATCGCTGTTCCTGGTCGGCCATGTGACCAAGGAAGGCGCGCTGGCCGGGCCGCGTGTGCTCGAACATATGGTCGATACGGTGCTGTATTTCGAGGGTGAGAGCGGCAGCCCGTTCCGCCTGGTGCGTGCGATCAAGAACCGCTTCGGTGCGGTCAATGAACTGGGCGTGTTCGCAATGACCGATACCGGCCTGCGCCAGGTCAGCAACCCCTCGGCGATTTTTCTGTCGCGACATGAGCAGGAGGTCGCCGGCAGTTGCATCCTGGTGACCCGCGAAGGCACCCGGCCGCTGCTGGTCGAAGTGCAGGCGCTGGTGGATCAGAGCCCGCTGGCGAACCCGCGGCGCGTCGCGCTTGGGCTGGAGCAGAATCGCCTGTCGATGCTGCTGGCGGTGATGCACCGCCACGGTGGTATCGCCGTGTTCGACCAGGATGTGTTCCTGAACGTGGTCGGCGGTGTTCGGGTGACCGAACCGGCGGCCGACCTGCCGGTCCTGCTGGCGGTGTTGTCCAGCCTGCGCGACCGGCCGGTACCAGGCGGTCTTGCGACGTTCGGGGAGGTAGGGCTTGCCGGAGAGATCCGTCCGGTGCCGAACGGCCAGGAGCGGCTCCTCGAAGCAGCCAAGCACGGTTTCAGGCGCGCCATCGTGCCGCGTGCAAATGCACCGAAGAAACCGATCGCGGGGCTGGAGGTGGTGGCTGTCAGCCGCATCGGCGAGGCCATCGACGCGCTGGGCTGAATTGATCAGCCGTTGATCAATTGTTGCAGGTTGCGGTCCAGGAGTGCGCTGTCGGCGAGATTGAGTTCGACCATTCGCCGTAGCTTCGCGGCACTCTCGACGTCCATTGCCAGGCAATGCAGCCCGATGTGATCGCCTTCGATGTGTGCGACCTCACCGTCCATGTCGATACAGCAGAGGTCGCCCTCGAGCCGCACCTGGACACGCAGGTGCGCGCCATGTGAAGGGCGCCAGCTGCCCGATAGCGTCAGCAGCATGCCGCGAAGCGATACGTCGCGCACGACGCCGGTAAATTGGTCATCACCGTGATGCACCACCACTGGCTTGTCGGTGGCGATACGATCAAAGCGGCGCCTTTCGGCGGAGTGTTCTGACATGCCGTGGCTCCTTGTCTCTTGACCAGGGTTAGCGGCCGCACCTCCGGCACCTTGATGCAGCTGCGGCCGGTTGCCGCCGGTGCGTACCGGTGTCAAATGCCGGGGTCAGTCCCCACTGTCCGGTTGTCGTCGATCCTGAGGGCGGATGCGCGCCGTCTTCACGGCATTGTCCTGGATCTGCACGACTTCGATCGGATAGCCGGCCACCATCAGCGAGGTGCCGGTGTCCGGCAGGCTCTCGAGGTACTCGACGATCAGGCCATTGAGCGTCTTGGGACCGTCGGTCGGCAGCTCCCAGTGCATGGTCCGAACCAGTTCCCGCAGGTTGGCGCTGCCGTCCACCAGGAAGCTGCCGTCCTCCTGTGGCAACACGTCGGCGATTGCGTCGGATGGATCGGTGGCGAACTCGCCGACGATCTCTTCCAGCAGATCGGCCATCGTCACCAGTCCCTGGACATCGCCGTATTCGTCAACGACCAGTGCGGTGCGGCGCCGGTTGCGCTGGAAGTTCAGCAGCTGCCGGTTGAGTGGTGTGCCCTTGGGGATGAAATAGGGCTCACGGACCAGCCTTTCGAAGGTTGCACGGTCGAGCTCGCCGTCCAGCAGCGAGTGCATCGCACGACGCGAGTGCACGAATCCAACCACATGATCGATACTGCCGCGATACACCAGGACGCGGGTGTAGGGCATCTTCTCCAGCTGTTCGAGAATCACGTCGAAGGGGTCGTCGAGATCGACGCCGTCGATTTCGCTGCGTGGCACCATGATGTCGTCGACGGTAACTTTTTCCAGGTCGAGGATGTTCAGCAGCATCTTCTGGTGACGTTTCGGGATCATCGCACCGGCCTCGTTGACCACGGTGCGCAACTCTTCACGGCTCAGGGCGTTGCCTTCGGCGTCCTCGGGGAAGATCCCGAGCAGACGCAACACCGTGTTGGCCATCAGATTGACCAGCCAGACCAGCGGAAACAGCAGGCGCAGCAGCGGCGTATAGACCCATGCGGCGGGAAAGGCGATGCGTTCCGGGTACAGCGCGGCCATGGTCTTGGGCGCCACTTCGGAAAAGATCAGCACCACCAGGGTCAGCAGCCCGGCGGCAATCGCGATCGCGCCCTCGCCACCGAGACGGATCGCGATGATGGTCGCCAGCGACGACGCCAGGATGTTCACGAAGTTGTTGCCCAGCAGGATCAGCCCGATCAGGCGGTCCGGTTTGTCCAACAGTTGGCGCGCCAGTTTCGCCCCCGGGTGGCCGGCATCGGCGAGGTGACGCAGTCGGTAGCGGTTGAGCGTCATCAGCGCGGTTTCGGAACCGGAAAAGAACGCTGAGAGGATCAGGAGGAACACCAGTGCGCCGAAAAGGGCACCGAGAGGCAAATCGTTCAAGAGGGCGGGTCCGGTTTTCTGCAGTCAGGTGCACTTTCTATGAGCCGGGGCGGATGCTGTCAAGCACCGTTACCGGCGGTTACCGATCGGCGGCGTTTCGTCAAATGACGTAATTTTGACATCATGGGAAATGCATGCTTAACTTCGGAAACACAAGCATTTTCTGGGACCTATATGTCTACCGCGAGCGACGGTGCCAGTTGGGTGGCGACCGAAAACAACAAGGGGCAGGCATTCAATGCAATCACTGTGATGCTGGTGCTGTCCGAGCCCGCGTCGCTCGATTATCTGCAGAACGTGTTGCAGTTCATCGATTGCGATGTGCAGGTGCCCGAATCGGCCGACGACCTTCAGCGACTGGTGCAGCGCTTTGCCGACCGCTCGACCGCGGTATTCCTCAGCGGACAATTGCCTGACCGTGATCGCAGTGCCTACCTGAGTGCGATCAACGCCTGTGAAACGCGCCCCGCGCTGATTCAGGTGCAGGAGAAGAACGGCGACGAGATGCTGGTCAGCGGTGACGTGCTCGGCACGCTGCGGCTGCCGTGCCACTACGAGGCCATCGCGGGGCTGTTGCACAAGGCCCAGGTGTATGACGAGTCGCAGCGCCACGGTGAGGCACCGCGCCGCCCGCTGGAGCTGTTCCGCAGCCTGTCGGGCAATGGTCGCGCGACGCGCGGCATCAACAAGATGATCGAGCAGGTGGCCGATTCCGAGGCCACGGTGCTGATCCTGGGCGAATCAGGTACCGGCAAGGAGGTCGTGGCGCGCAAGCTGCACTATCACTCCAAGCGCCGTGGCCGGCCGTTCGTGCCGGTGAACTGTGGTGCGATCCCCGGTGATTTGCTCGAGAGCGAGCTGTTCGGGCACGAAAAGGGCGCCTTCACCGGTGCCATCACCGCGCGCCAGGGGCGCTTTGAACTTGCCGAGGGTGGGACGCTGTTCCTCGACGAGATCGGCGATATGAGTATGCACATGCAGGTCAAGCTGCTGCGCGTGCTGCAGGAGCGCACCTTCGAGCGTGTTGGCAGCAACCGCACCATCCACTGCAACGTGCGCATCATTGCCGCGACACACCGCAATCTCGAACAGTCGATCAAAGAGGACCTGTTCCGCGAGGATCTGTACTACCGGCTGAATGTGTTCCCCATCGAGGTGCCGCCACTGCGCGAGCGCGTCGAAGATATCCCGGTGCTGGTCAATGACCTGATCCTGCGCATCGAGCATGAAAAACGCGGCTCGGTGCGCCTGACGCCGGCCGCAGTCACCGCACTTACGCATTACCGCTGGCCGGGCAATGTCCGCGAACTCGCCAATCTGATCGAGCGCCTCGCGATCCTGTTTCCGTATGGCGTGGTCGATGTCGCAGACCTGCCGGAGAAGTTTCGCGCAGGGATCCCGGTCTCCTCTTCGTCCGAGATCAGCGACGACGACGTGTTGCCGGTGGTCAGTACCCACGGCGACCAGCCCAACACGGTCTCCAGCATGCCGCGACTGCCGGCCGAGGGGATCGACCTGAAGGTCCACCTCGCGAACATGGAACAGAGCCTGATCCGCCAGGCCCTGGAAGAGGCCAACGGTGTGGTGGCGCATGCGGCGAAGAAACTGAAGATGCGCCGTACAACCCTTGTCGAAAAATTGCGCAAGTACGGTCTGCAACGTGGCCAGGAGCTGACGGGCCTTTGACGTAATCGTTTTGTTCGTTCTCCAAGTAATTGTATTTTAATAATAAATAATCATGGCACGTGTCTTGCTGAGTCTCTGCCGGAAGCACACCGGAGACGGGATTCGGCCACATGGGCACAGCGCAGATACAACCGAAGCAAGATCCTCAGGCACTTGAACAGGCCTTCGGCGTGTTCAACGCGCTGTCGCAGCAACTCACCACCGCGTATGCCCAGTTGGAAGGGCGCGTCGTCGCCCTGACCGAGGAACTGGCCGGGACGCGGCGCGAGCGGCTCGATGAGCGTGCGCAGAAGGAACATCTCGCGGATCAGCTTGGCGTGTTGCTCGAGGCCCTGCCGGCCGCAATCGTGCTGGTGGATGTGCGCGACCGGGTGGACCGTTTCAATCCCGCTGCCGAGCAGCTGTTTCCGAGCCTGGCCTGGGGCCGTCGCTGGAGTGAGGTCAAGGAGGAAGTCGTTGCGGCCGAACCGACGCCCGGCGACTGGCGCCTGCGCGACGGCAGGCGGGTAAGTGTCTCGCAACGGCCACTCAACGACCGCGGACGCATCATGGTGGTCGTCGACGTGACCGATCAGCGTCGGCTGCAGGAACGCGCCGAACGCCAGGACCGGCTGACCGCGATGGGCGAGATGGCGGCACAGCTGGCGCACCAGGTGCGCACCCCGCTGTCGACCTCGGTGCTGTATGCGGGCCAGCTGGCCAAGGGCAGTCTCAGCGACCAGCAGCGCCAGCAGTTCAGCGAGAAGCTGCTCGACGGCCTGCGCCACACCGAGACCCTGGTGCGTGAGATGCTGGCATTCAGCCGCGGCGGCAGCTTCAGCAAGCAGCCGATCCACGTCGACGATGCGATGATGACCGCGCTCGCCGGCCTGCAGCCGCGACTGCGCGCCCTCGGCGCGCGCCTCGACATCGACCTCGAAGCAACACGCCGCGGACAGATCGCCGGCAACCTGGATGCGTTGGCCGGCGCACTGAGCAACCTGATCGACAACGCACTCAATCATGGCGGTCAGGGTGTGGCGATCCGCATCACCACGACGGCCGATGATGCCGAATTTCTGACGCTGAGCGTCGAAGACGATGGTCCCGGCATCGACCCGGTGGCGCTGCCGCGTGTCTTCGATCCCTTTTTCACCACCCGGGAGCGCGGTACCGGCCTGGGCCTGGCGGTCGTCCAGGCGGTGGTACTGGAGCACGGCGGCAGCCTGCGCGCCGCGAAGTCCACACTCGGTGGTGCACGTTTCGATATCCAACTGCCGTGGCTCCCCGCCGCGCAGGCACCGCAATCACCTAGGAAGCAAGTCTGATGAAGCCGTCGCGCATTCTGGTCGTGGAAGATGACAGCGCACTCGCGCAGGCACTCGCCGACACCCTTTCCCTGTCGGGATACGAGGTGGTTACCGCCACCGATGGTGAACAGGCGCTGGCCAAACTGGATCGAAACCAGGTCGACATGGTGCTGACCGACGTACAGATGCGCCCGATGGACGGCCGTGCCCTGCTGCGTAACCTGCGCACGCGCTTTCACGAGTTGCCGGTGTTGGTGATGACGGCCTACGGCACGGTTGAGCAGGCGGTGGAGGCGATGAAGCTCGGGGCAGTCGACTACCTGGCCAAGCCGTTCGAGGTCGCTGATCTGTTGGACAAGGTGGAACGCTATCTGCCACAGCGCCACCTCGAACCGGGGCAGATCATCGCCGAGGACCTGCGTAGCCGTGAGCTGGTGGAACTGGCACGCCGGGTCGCTGCCAGTGATGCCACCGTGATGATCGGCGGCGAATCGGGCACCGGCAAGGAGGTGCTGGCACGCTACATCCATTGCCACTCTGCGCGTCTCGACGGCCCGTTCATCGCGATCAACTGCGCAGCGATTCCTGACAATATGCTGGAGGCCGTGTTGTTCGGCTATGAGAAGGGCGCCTTCACCGGTGCCGTGCGCGCCAGCGCCGGCAAGTTCGAACAGGCACAGGGTGGCACCCTGCTGCTTGATGAGATCTCGGAGATGAGCCTGCCCTTGCAGGCCAAACTGCTGCGTGTGCTGCAGGAACGCGAGGTCGAGCGGCTTGGTGCCCGCGACGTCATCCAACTCGATGTGCGCGTGCTGGCGACCTCGAACCGCCATCTGCGCGAAGAGGTGGCCGCCGGGCGTTTCCGCGAAGACCTGTTCTACCGGCTCAACGTCTTCCCCCTGACGCTGCCGGCCTTGCGCGATCGCCCGCGCGACATCCTGCCGCTGGCGCGCCACCTGATGCAGCGGCACCTGCGCAACGGCGAAGTCTTGCCGCCCTTCGAGCCGGAGGCCGAGGCGCGCCTCGTGGCCCACCGCTGGCCGGGCAACGTACGCGAGCTCGACAACCTGATGCAGCGCGCGCTGATCCTGTCCGATGGTGAAGGTATCCGCGCTGCGGATATCCATTTCGAAGTGCTCGACGGTGACGTCGCGGTCGCCATCGGCACCATGCCGCAGGCGCCTGCGGCGGCAGTGTTTGACGATGCCATGGGCAAAGGACGGCTGAACGACGATCTGCGCAATGTCGAAGAGCAGATGATTCTGGACGCGCTGCGCAACGGCAAAGGCAGCCGCAAACAGGCCGCCGAGATCCTCGGCATCAGCCCGCGGACACTGCGTCACAAGTTGCAGAAGCTGCGCGAGGCGGGCGTCTCTATTCCTCGAAACTGAATTGGCGCGAAAACTGCAGCTTTTCCCGATGGGAACGCCACGCGTCAGAAAACCGTACAGAACGATCACAGGTCAGCAACCATGAGCACACCGGAAATCAACCAGGTCCTGGCACAGATGCGGGTCGCCCGCGCCCAGGCCACCGGAGGCGCGGCGGTCAACGAGACGCCTCAGACCGACTTTCGCGACCTGCTGAAGAAATCCATCGACGCGGTGAACGAAACCCAGCAGACCGCCAGTGAGCTGCGTACCTCGTTCGAAAAAGGCGACGACAGCGTAGACCTGGCGCAGGTCATGATCGCGGCGCAGAAATCCAGCATCTCGTTCGAGGCCATGGTGCAGGTGCGCAACAAGTTGGTCGAGGCCTACAAAGACGTCATGAATATGCCGGTGTGACCGCTGCAACGCGGCGCATGACTTAACCAGGAATCGGAACCAGAAAAATGGCTGAAGCAGCTGACAGCAGAAACCTTCCGTCGCCGGAACTCGGCGGCGGTGTGGCGGCGATGACGGAAAACCCGTGGCTGCGCCAGGTCGCGGTCATGGTCGGCATCGCGGCCAGCGTCGCATTGGGCGTGGCGGTGGTGCTGTGGTCGCAGGCGCCGAACTACGCACCGCTGTACGGCAATCTCGCGGAAAAGGACGCGAGCCAGGTGATGGAGGCCCTGCAGCAGGTCGGCGTCGACTATCGCGTGGACCAGGCCAGCGGCATGGTCATGGTGCCTGCGGCCAAGGTCAAGGAACTGCGTATGCAGCTGGCCGGTCAGGGGCTGCCCAACAGCGTCGGCATGGGCTTCGAGCTGCTGCAGCAGGATACCGGCTTCGGGACCAGCCAGATGGTCGAGAAGGCCCGCTACCAGCAGGCGATGCAGGGTGAGCTGGCACGCACCATCGCCACCATCGGTGCGGTGCAGAGCGCCCGCGTGCACCTGGCAATCCCCAAGCAATCGGTGTTCGTGCGCAAGCGCCAGCCGCCGAGTGCCTCTGTCGCGCTGCGTCTGCACAGTGGGCGCATCCTCGAGGAGGGCCAGGTCGAGGCGATCGTGCACATGGTCGCGTCCAGTATCCCCGAACTCGAACCGGGCCGCGTGACCGTGGTCGACCACAAGGGTCGATTGCTCAGCGGCGATCCGGAGAGCCGCGAGATGAAGCTGTCGGCGACGCAGTTCGAACATACACGTCGCATCGAGGAACACTATCGCGAACGCATCGAATCGCTGCTTGCGCCGATCGTCGGCCGCGACAAGGTGCGCGCCCAGGTCACCGCGGATGTCGATTTCACCGTGACCGAGCAGACCCAGGAACGCTACAACCCGGATCAGCCTGCGCTGCGCAGTGAGCAGGTCAACGAGGAGCAGATGCGGGGTGCCGGTGCAGGCGGGGTGCCGGGTGCATTGAGCAACCAGCCGCCCGCCGCAGGCAATGCACCGGAGAACGCGCAGGGTCCGGAAGGACCGGCGGCAGACGCCATCAACTCCAGCCGTCAGGCCACCCGCAACTACGAACTGGACCGTGTGATCAGTCACACCCGGAATTCGCCGCTGTCGCTGCGTCGCCTGTCGGTGGCAGTGGTGGTCGACGATATCAGCAGCGTCGATGCCGATGGTAACGTCAGTGTGCGTGAGCGTACTCCGGAGGAGATCGAGCGCCTGACCGACCTGGTGCGCGAGGCAGTCGGTTTCGACACGCGTCGCGGCGACAGCGTGCGCGTACTCAATAGCTCGTTCCTCAGCCCGGAACCTGTTGCGGACCTGCCCGAGATCCCGATCTGGGAGCAGGGCTGGTTCCTCGACACCGTGAAGCAGGTCGGCGGTCTGTTGCTGGTCCTGGTGCTGATCTTCGTGGTCCTCAAGCCGACCATGAAGCGGTTGACCGCCAGCCATGCCGAGTTCGCAGGCCAGACGGCCGGCGGCGCACGCGTAGAAGGTCCGTTGGGCGACCGCCAGGCCGGCGGCACGCAGGCGGGTGAGGAAAGCCTGCTGCTGGGCAGCGATGGTGAGCCCGTGCAGCTGCCTGGTGGCGGACGCTACGAGAACATCATGGATGCTGCGCGCAACCTGGTCGATGAAGACCCGAAACGGGTTGCCCAGCTCGTCAAGACCTGGATGCACGAAGAAGCTGCCTGATATGGAACAGAACGCTGCCGCACAAGCGGTCAAGAAACTGAGCGGTGTCGAGCGATCGGCATTGCTGATGCTCGGCCTCGGAGAGAAGCATGCGGCCGAGATACTGCGCCACATGGGCCCGAAAGAGGTGCAGGAGATCGGCCTGGCGATGGCCAGCCTGAGCAACGTCACCAACTCGCAGATGGAACTGGTGATGCAGAAGTTCGTCGATGCAATCGGCGAACAGACCTCGCTCGGCATGGGATCCGACGAGTACATCCGCAACATGCTGACCTCGGCGCTTGGCGCAGACAAGGCCAGCGGCATCATCGACCGCATCCTGCTGGGGCGCAACAGCAAGGGACTGGAACAGCTCAAGTGGATGGACCCGCGCGCGATCGCCGAACTGATCCGGCTCGAACATCCTCAGATCATCGCGATCGTGATGTCGTTCCTCGATCCCGATCAGGCCGCCGGCGTATTGTCCGAATTCCCCGATCGTGTGCGTACCGATGTGATCATGCGCGTCGCCACACTCGACGGTATCCAGCCTGCGGCGTTGCAGGAACTCGACGAGATCCTGGAGAAGCAGTTCTCAGGCGGCAGCAACGTCAAGTCCTCTGCGTTGGGTGGGGTGAAGAAGGCGGCGGATATCCTGAACTTCGTCGATGGCGCGATTGAGAGCAAGGTGATCGAGCAGATCAGCGAGGCCGACGAGGAGTTGTCGCAGGAGATCCAGGACAACATGTTCGTGTTCGAGAACCTGATCGACGTCGACGATCGGGGCATGCAGACACTGCTGCGCGAGGTCTCCTCGGATCAGCTGTTGCTGGCGCTGCGCGGCGCACCCGAGCCGTTGCGCGAGAAGATCTTCAAGAACATGTCGTCGCGTGCGGCGGAGATGCTCAAAGACGACCTCGAAGCCGCGGCACCGGCCAAGCTCAGCGATGTCGAGGCGTCGCAGAAGGAGATCCTCACGGTCGCACGCCGCCTGTCGGATGCTGGCGAGATCAACCTCGGCGGCAGTGGCGGCGAAGAGTTCGTGTAAAGGCCGGCATCGATGAACGAACGCAGACCCGGTGGTGTACAGGTGATACGCGGCGACGAGGCGCAGGTCACCCAGTGGCAACCGCCGCATGTGCACCGCAAAGGTGAGACTCCGGTCGAGGAGGCGCACGGACTGCTGACCGCGGCGCAGCTTGACGATATCCAGAAGGCTGCACATGACGAGGGTTTTGAACAGGGACGCAAGGAAGGGTTGGCCTACGGTCATCGCGAGGGCCTTGAACAGGGCCGCGCAGATGTCGGCGCCAGGGTCGATCGGCTCGACCAGGTGCTCAAGGCCCTGGACAAGCCCTTTGAACAACTTGACCAGCAGGTCGAAAACGAAATCGTCACCCTGGTGATCAGCATGGTGCGCCAGTTGATCCGCCGCGAGGTCAAGCTCGATCCGGGGCAGATCGTCGGTGTGGTGCGTGAGGCCCTGGTTGTACTCCCGGTGAGTGCACGCAATATCCGTTTGGTATTGCACCCGGAAGACGCCGAACTGGTGCGTGAGGCCTATTCCCTGGGCGAGTACGATCAACAATGGCAGATCGTAGAGGACCCGGTCATTCAACGTGGTGGTTGCCGCATCCACACCGACACCTCGCAGATCGATGCTACGCTGGAGTCACGGCTGAACAGCCTGATCGCGCCGCTGCTCGCGGGCGAGCGCATGCGCGACAGCGACGAAGGCGAACAACGTGACAGCTGATCTGAACCGCAACCCGATCTGGGCCGAGCGAATCCACCGTCTTGGCGAACGCATGGGCGGCACGCGCGGCATGGTGGTCGAGGGGAAACTGACGCGCATGGTCGGTCTGACCCTGGAGGCGGTCGGTTGCCGTGCCGCCATCGGCGGCCGCTGCGATGTGATCAACGCGGCCGGTGAACGTGTCGAGGCCGAGGTGGTCGGGTTTGCCGGCGAAAGCCTGTACCTGATGCCGACCGGTGACATCCGCGGCCTCGAACCGGACGCCCGGGTGGTCCCGACTGGACGCGTCAGTGAGGCGGCCGTTGGCGACGAACTGCTCGGTCGTATCATCGACGGTAGCGGTAAGCCGCTCGACAGCATGGGCCCGCTGCATGCGACCAAGCGCTGGCCGTTGAACGGTGGTTACATCAACCCGCTGGCACGCGCACCGATCCGTGAGCCGCTGGACGTCGGCATCCGCGCGATCAACGCGTTGCTCAGCGTCGGCCGCGGACAGCGCCTCGGCCTGTTTGCCGGCTCCGGTGTCGGCAAATCGGTGCTGCTTGGCATGATGACGCGCTATACCGACGCCGACGTGGTTGTGGTTGGCCTGATTGGTGAGCGTGGCCGAGAGGTAAAGGAGTTTGTCGACAACATCCTCGGCAAAGAGGGCCTGAGGCGTGCGGTCGTGGTTGCTGTACCTGCGGATCAGCCGCCATTGCGCCGGATGCATGGTGCGATGTTGGCGACGGCGATTGCTGAGTATTTCCGTGACCAGGGCAAGCACGTCCTGTTGCTGATGGATTCATTGACGCGTTTTGCCCAGGCACAGCGCGAGATCGGTCTGGCGATCAACGAGCCACCGGCGACCAAGGGCTATCCGCCCTCGGTGTTCGCCAAGCTGCCGCAGCTGGTGGAGCGTGCGGGTAACGGCGACCGCGGCGGCGGCTCGATCACGGCGTTCTATACCGTGCTTGCCGAAGGTGACGACCAGAACGACCCGATAGCCGATGCGGCACGAGCGATTCTCGACGGGCATATCGTGTTGTCGCGCCGTCTCGCCGAGTCGGGACAGTATCCGGCGATCGACATCGAGGCCTCGGTGAGCCGTGCGATGAACGAGATTACCGATGTGCCGCACCAACGGGCGACGCGCGAGTTCAAACAGCTTTACAGTCTGTATCAGCAGAACCGGGACCTGATCTCGGTCGGCGCCTACGAGCTGGGTTCGAATGACCGCATCGACCTCGCTATCGGTGCCATGCCATCGTTGCAGGAATTCCTGCACCAGGACATGCACACGCGTTTCGACCTCAATGACAGCCTTGATGACTTGATGACCTTGTTTCCCCAAGACACACTGCCAGCCACGCGGCGGGCCGGGTAAGCGCACATGGCACCGCCTTCAGACCGTTTCAAGCCTATCCAGAAGATCGCGTTGCACAAGGAACGCAAGGCGGCCGCCGCGCTTGGCGAATCGCTGAAGACCCGCGAGGCGGCAATGCAGCGCCTCGATGAGCTGAGACAGTACCTGGCCGAGTACCAGGAGCGCTTCGCCAGGGCCGCGCGAAACGGTCTGTCGAGCAGCCAGATCCTTGAATACCAGGTGTTCATCAGCAAACTGGAGACGGCCATCGCGCAGCAGGAGGGAAATGTTGCGCGGACACAGAAGAACTGCGACTCGAGCAAGGCTGACTGGCGAGGTCGCTACACCAAGTCGAAGGCCATGGATAACGCGGTTGGGCGCATGATCGACGAGGAGCGTCGGTCGGACGACAGGAAAGAGCAGTCCGACAACGATGAGCACGGACAGCGCAAACGCTGAACCGGTGCGCGTCGCACCTGCCTGTTGAAGAGACTCTAGTGTGGCAGGTGCGCTGCCTGCTGAGAAGCCAGCAGATCCTGCATCTCCGCCGACGGCAGCGGTCGATGAAAAAGAAACCCCTGGCCGAACTGACAACCCTCTTCGAGCAAGAAGCGTCGTTGGATCTCGGTCTCCACCCCTTCACCGACCAGGCCCAGATTGAGGCTCTTCGCCAGTGCGATGACTGCACGGGTAATCGCCATGTCGTTGGGATCATCGGGGATGTCGCGAATGAACGACTTGTCGATCTTGAGCAGATGGATGGGCAGGGATTTCAGGTAGGCCAGTGAGGAGTAGCCGGTGCCGAAATCGTCAATTGCCAGTGTCACCCCGAGGTCGCGCAGCGCGTGTAGAATACGAATTGCATTCTGCGACTCGCCCATGATGAAACTCTCCGTGAGTTCCAGTTCGAGTTTGCCTGCGGGCAGGCCGCTGCGCTGCAGCACGCGGCGCACCACTTCCACCAGATCGCCGCGTCTTACCTGCACACCGGAAATATTCACCGCCAGTGTGCCGGGCAGCATGCCGGCGTCCAGCCATTCGCGAGCCTGTCGACAGGCCTCCGAGAGTATCCACTCGCCCAGCGGCAGGATCAGCCCGCTGTCTTCAGCGATAGGCAGAAACTGATCGGGTGACATAGGGCCGAGTACCGAACTGTTCCACCGCAATAATGCTTCCATGCCGACGATACGGCCTGTGGTCAGGTCGATCTGCGGCTGGTAGGCGAGGTGGAATTCGGCATCCTGAATCGCCTTGCGCAGCGCGCCGTCGATATGGATACGCCGCGTGGCCAGCGCAGTGAGTTCCTCGGTGTAGAACTCATAGGTGTTGCGCCCAAGAGACTTGGCGCGGTACATGGCAGCGTCGGCGTTGCGCATCAGGGTCTCGGCGTCGGTGCCGTCGTTGGGCGAAATACTGACACCCAGGCTGGGGGTCACGCGGATCGTCGAATCGCCAAGAACGAACTCACGATCGAATGCCTCTAGGATCTTTTCGATGACCGAGGTCAGCCGGTTGCGGTCGCAAACTTCCTCGATCAGGATCGTGAACTCGTCGCCGCCGATTCTCGCCACCGTGTCGTCGTTGCGCAGTCGCGACGAGAGTACACGGGCCACCTCGATCAACAGGCGATCACCGTAGGAATGCCCGAGACTGTCGTTGACGTGTTTGAAATGATCGAGATCGACGAAGATCACTGCCACGCTGCCATCGCGGCGCGAAGCACGATCGAGCGCGTGTTGCAGGCGTTCGTGGAACAGGATGCGGTTTGGCAGGTTGGTCAGCGGGTCGTGGTGCGCCAGGTGCGCCAGTTGGTCCTGTGATTCCTTTATCTGGGAGATGTCGGTGTAGATCGCGACATAGCTGGCCGGTTCGCCGTACTCGTTGTACACGGTGTTGATCGCGACCAGTTCCGGCGTGACCGAACCGTCTCTGTTGCGGTTTATGATCTCACCGCGCCACTGGCCGGTCTCGGTGATCGATGCCCACATGGACTTGTAGAACGACTCGTCGTACAGATCAGATTTCCACATGCTGGGTTTGCGCCCGACGACCTGTTCGCGGGTATAACCCAGGATTCTGGTGAAGGCGGGGTTGACGTCGATCACCTGACCCTGTGTGTTTGTGATCACGATCGCTTCGGCCGAACAGTCAAATACCGTGGCCGATTGCCTGAGCCTGCGTTCTGATTCATGCCGCTCCGAGATGTCGTGGACGATCGCGATGTAGAACTCCTGCTCGTCGAATGCCAGGTGATTGGCATGGACTTCGACCGGAAAGGTTTCGTGGTCGCTGCGCTGAAAGCGTGTCTCGTAGTGCAGGCTTCCCAGTCGTTTGAGCGACTCCCAATGCGCCTTCCACGCGGTGGCGTCCAGTGACGTGGCTACGTCGGCCAGGCTGAGGCGTGGCAGTTCGTGGCCAGCGAGCTGCAGCAACTGGGTGGCGGCATCGTTGAGGTAGATCAGCTGGCCGGTGGGGTCGGCCCAGAGCACCCCGACGTTCGCCCTGTCCACGGTGCGTTGTGTGAGCGCCAGGCGGCGTTCGACACGCTTGCGTTCGGTTATGTCAGCGGAGATGCCACAAACCGCATTTGCCTGACCCTTGGCGTCGAACAGCGGAAACTTGGTAGAGAGATAGTCGTGCATGCCGTCGCGGTGTGGCGCACGTTCGTCGACGGCGATCGAATTGCCGGTTGCCAGCACCTCGAGGTCGGTGTCGCGCGTCGACTTGGCGATACTTTCGGGAAACAGCTGATAGTCATACTTGCCGACGATCTGCGTGCGTGGCATCTCGACCAGACGTTCGTAGCTGCTGTTCACCAGCAGGTAGCGGCCGGACGGATCCTTGATGTAGATGACTGCAGGCGCATTGTCGATCACCGCCTGCAGTTTGCTCTCGTTGGCCCGCACGGTGTCGAGCAATTCCTCGTTCTGCTGCAGCAATCGCTGCAGGCTGCGCGCCTCTGCGGCCACATGGTCAACCAGCGGCCGAATGACCCGGTTGGTCAGCAGTATGCCGAGCATCGCCAGGACGAGGACGGTGAGCGCCGCAAATGCGGCTTGCGTGCGTGCGCTGCCGAAGAAGTCGCCAGGGTCGGCATAAAACATCATTGCCCAGTCGCTCGTGCCGATCTTGCGGTGCGCCATGACGAGGCCGCTGCGGGCCTGTGAATCGGGATAGTGCAGTGCCTCGTCGAGGCCAAGTTGTAGCTGCTCGATCAGTTCGGATTTCAACGCCTCCTGGGACAACGGTTGCTCGTCGTGTCCGATGTCGTAGAAGTGGACCGCAATGCCGTCCTGCAGGGTCGCGACCTGGACGCTGCCGCTGGTCTCGATATGGTCAAAAAAGCCCTGCATGATTTTGCGCAGTCGGTCGTCCCTGAACATCACGAGATCGATTCCGACCGTCTGCATGGAGCGGTTGCGGATCGGTGCGGAGACCACGACCAGGCCATCCCGCGGTATCCCCAGGGCCGTCTCACTATGGGAGGGATGTTGCGGCCACAGCGAAGCGGGTATCGGCTGACCGACCTCCACCAGGGGTTGCAGTTGGGGTGACAGGCGGGTCACGCCGAGGATGTCGTCGTCCGAGGCGATGGCGTCGGCGAGTTTCGGCACCGAGAAATCGATCAGCATCTGGCGGCTGATCTCATGGCGCTGGAAACGTTCGAGCTGCAGACGGATCTGGGTACGACTGGTGATCTGGGTGGCGATGTTGTTCAGCCGCGCGAGTTCGGTCTCTATCGCTGCGGTCTGCAGCTCGATGGCGAAAAACAGCTGGCTGGTCAGTGAGTTGGTATGGGACTTGTACAACAGCGCGGTCGCGATACCGCCGATGATGCTGCTGGTCAGCAGGATGCCGAGGAACGCCATCAGCCGTACCCGCCGTTCGACGAAGTCGGTCGGTGCGGCCTTGGCCGGCGCTGTTTGCTCAGGACTCTGGGGCATGGTGCCGAACAGGGATTTTCGCATCCCTCCTTAGCGGCATCGGGCGCCGTTAATTAAGGTTGGGAAAAAGCATCCGACCGCGGCAATGCCATGGCGTGTCTCAGCCGTGTGATCAGCGGGCCGCGTTGGCCTGGTTCGCATCGCGCAGACGCTTGATCTGGAACAGCGTCCCGCGCTCCTCTTCCTCGAGCGCCTCGGCGATCTGCTTGATCACCTTTTTGTACGACGGAATGATGTTGTATTTCAGTGCATTGACCCTTTTCTGCGCCTTGCGCTGCTCGCTGATCAACCGGTACAGCGCCATTTCCACTGCCGCCAGCTCGGCCAGGTGCACCGCGGCCTCGGCAAAAGCGCGGCGTGCCTCGTCGAAACTGGGGTCGGTACCGAGCAGGCCGACCGGCTGCGGGGCAACCACCGAGGCCTCCACCGACGGGTACTGCACACCCAGTGAGCGGCGTGGCAGCACTTTCATGCGCGTCGATGCCGAGGCGCCGAGCGTGGCCTGTGCAATGCTGCGGTCGCCCATGCGCAGCTGCGCGATGCTGAGCCAGCGATAGGCGATGCGCAGCGACTGATGTGCCGTGCTTTTGCGTGCCTGGTAGTCCTTGATGTGCTGATAGACCAACCGTGTAAGCAGTTCCCGCTTGCGCTCGAGCAGCGCGTGCCCGTCTTCGAGAAACCTCACCTGTTTGCGCAGGTTGAGGAGTGCGCTCTTGGTCGGTGCCGTGCGCAGGCGGCTCATGCCGGGGTTTCTCCTGCACGGTGGTAGTGCGCGAGGTCGGTCTCGCTTACGCGTGTAAGTGCGTCCCGCGGGAAGCGCGACAGCAGCTCCCATGCGAGGTTCAGGGTCTCGATGATGCTGCGGTTCTCGTCCTCGCCCTGGCCGACGAAGCGCTGGTCGAAGTCGCGCGCGAACTCCAGGTAGCGTTGATCGCGCGCTGAGAGTTCCTCGGCGCCGATGATCGAGGCCAGGTTGCGCGCCTCCTGAGCCTTGGCGTACAACGCATACAACTGGTTGGCCACACGCGGGTGATCATCGCGCGTGTCGTCCTTTCCGATACCGTCTTTCATCAAGCGGGACAACGATGGCGCGATGTCGACGGGGGGATAGACGCCCTGGTTGTTGAGCTCGCGCGAAAGCACGATCTGTCCCTCGGTGATGTAGCCGGTCAGGTCGGGGATCGGATGGGTGATGTCATCAGAAGGCATCGATACCACCGGCACCATGGTGACCGAGCCATGACGATCACGGATGCGGCCCGAGCGCTCGTAGATCTCTGCCAGGTCGGAATACAGATATCCGGGATAGCCCTTGCGCGCAGGTACGTCGCCCTTGGCGGTCGCAACCTCGCGCAGTGCTTCCGCGTAGTGGGTCATGTCGGTCATCACCACCAGCACATGGCGGTCGAGGTCGAAGGCGAGGTACTCGGCGGCGGTCAGCGCGACCCGGGGCAGGGCGAGGCGCTCGACCGGTGGGTCGTCGGCGTGATTGATGAACATCACCACGTTTCCGAGTACCCCGGAGTCGGAGAACGACTCACGGAAGAACCGCGCATCGCTGTATGACACACCCATCGCGGC
>ERZ795048.1371-NODE-1371-length-22091-cov-12.120757_pt1 | contig 22091 bp, 10 predicted proteins | sample MGYA00375132_ERZ795048 | MGnify/ENA primary metagenome ERZ795048 (study PRJEB30177, sample SAMN05720225) | activated sludge metagenome | isolation source: Anaerobic digester | place: Hong Kong | collected 2014-12-17 ... | reverse complement strand
CTTGTTCGCCCCGTGGACGACCACGGAGCAGCAAGGGGAAGGACTGCTGGTGAAGCACCGTTCCGGGGGAAAGGAGCAACACCGTTCCGACCTGCGGGACACGCCGGACCTCTTCCAGCCGCTGGTCATGACCTGCGCGGGGCGGGGGGAAGGCGCGGTCTTCACCGGACTGGACAACCTGCATCTGAAGGAAAGCGACCGGCTGGCCGCCGTGCAGGAAGCGCTGGAACGCCTGGGGGCGCAGGTGCAGGTGGAGGGTGGCACGTTCACCCTGGAAGCGGGACAGCTTTCCACGGCACCCGAAGCGCCCTTCGATCCGCAACACGACCACCGCATGGCCATGTCGCTCGCGCCCCTGGCGGCGGTGTGCGGTGCGCTGCGGATCACCGATCCGGAGGTGGTCGCCAAGAGCTACCCGGCCTTCTGGCGGCACCTGGAGCAGGCCGGCTTCCGCGTGGAGCGGTGAAGCGGCGATCCGCTACTTTCGGGCAAAGCCCTGTACCGCATGTTCCGAAGTCCCCTGGTGGTGGCGCTGGCCGCCCTGCTGTTCTCCGCCTGTTCCGACCAGCGTCCCGGTGAAGCGCCCATGGGCGTGGAGGACCACGACGGCCGCCGCGCATGGGAGCACGCGCGCCTGCACGACCCCGCCACCGGCGAGATCCCGCGCGACATCCGGCGGCTGGAGCTGGCCTTCGCCAAGACGCTTCCGCACCGCAGCGGGCCGAAGAGCCTGACCTGGACGGCACGGGGCCCGCGCGATCGGGGTGGCCGCACCCGCGGCTTCGGCATCGACATCACCGACCCCAACGTGCTCGTGGCGGGAAGCGTCACCGGCGGCATCTGGCGCAGCACCGATGCGGGGCAGAGCTGGCAGAAGACGCTGGCCCCGGCCTTCATCCAGAACATCAGCTGCCTGTCGCAGGACGTGCGCTCCGGCCAGGAGCAGACCTGGTACGCGGGCACCGGCGAGAACTACGGCGTGGTGAGCGGCACCAGCTTCAGCGCCCTGCTGCCCGGCGATGGCATCTTCAAGAGCACCGACGGCGGGCAGAGCTGGAGCCACCTGGCCAGCACCACCATCAACGAGCCGCAGGAATACACCCGCAACGGCTCCTTCAAGCAGGTGAACGCCGTGCTGGTGGACCCCACCCGCAACGACAGCGACGTGGTGCTGGCGGCGGTGCTCAACGGCATCTTCCGCAGCAACGACGGCGGGGACACCTGGCGCCCGGTGCTCGGGCTGGACACCACGATCAGCAACGTATCCACCTACACGGACATCCAGGTGACGCCCGATGGGGTGTGGTACGCGGCGGTGAGCAATGCCGGCCCTGCGGAAGGGCTGTGGCGCAGCACGGACGGGATCGCCTGGACGGCCATCTCGCCCGTGGGCTTTCCGGCCAACCCGCAGCGGTGCGTGCTGGCGATCGACCCCACGGACACCGACATCGTGTACTGGTTCCTGGAGTCGCCGAACGTGGGCACCAACGGCCATTCCCTGTGGAAGTACACCTACCTGAGCGGCGATGGCAGCGGTGCAGGCGGGGACTGGGAGAACCGCAGCGCCAACCTGCCGAACAGTCCCTGCACCGGCTACTTCGACTTCGACTTCGGGCCGATCAACACGCAGAGCGGCTACGACATGTGCATCGCGGTGGACCCCACCGACCCGGACGTGCTCTACATCGGTGGCACCAACGTGTACCGCAGCCTGAACGCCTTCGCCACCGGCGACAGCACCGCCTGGATCGGGGGCTACAAGTGCACGCCGAACGATCCGAAGGACTACGTGTACGACGGTCACCACCCCGACCAGCACAGCCTGCACTTCGACCCGGCGGACCCGACGCGCCTGTACAGCACGCACGACGGCGGCGTGAGCGTGACCACCGATGCGCTGGCCGACAGCGTGGTGTGGACCTCGATCAACGACGGCTACATCAGCTCGCAGTTCTACACCATCCACCTGGAGGAGGGCGCGGCCACGGGTCCGCACCTGATCGGCGGCACGCAGGACAACGGCACCTGGTACACGGACAGCAGCGACCCCAACGACAACTGGCACTACGTGCACCAGGACGACGGCGCCTACGCCGGCCTGCCCGAGGGGCGTCCCTTCATCCTGGCCACCAGCCAGCGCGGGCGCCTGTACAAGAAGACCGTGGACGCCAACGGTACGGTGACCGGCTTCGAGCGCATCGATCCGGACGATGCCGGCAACGGCTACAACTTCATCAACCAGCACGTGCTGGACCCGCAGGACAACAACGTGATCTACTACGTGTACGCCAACCGCGTGTACCGCAACACGGACCTGGCCGGCATCCCCGTCACCGGCAACTACTACGACCCGATCGGCACCAACTGGGAGGAGGTGGATGGCGCCCGCCTTAACGCCGTGCAGCGGATCAGCGCACTGGACATCAGCCTGGCGGCGCCGGACGTGCTGTTCTACGGCATCACCGGCAAGCGCGTGTACCGCTGCGACAGCCTGTGGACCAACCCGACGAAGACCGACATCACCGCCACGGAGCTGCCGGCGGCCTACGTGAGCTGCCTGGCGCCCAACGACCTGAACGCCGACGAATGGCTGCTGACCTACAGCAACTACGGCGTGAAGAGCGTGTGGCACACCTCCGATGGCGGGTCCACCTGGACCAGCGTGAGCGGCAACCTGGAGCAGAACCCCGATGGCAGTGGCAACGGCCCGGCCGTGTTCTGGGGGTTGATCTACCCCACCTTCAACGGCACGGCCGACCGCTACTTCGTGGGCACAAGCACCGGCCTCTACAGCACCGACCTGCTGGACGGCGACAACACGATCTGGGAGCAGGAAGGCGCCACCAGCATCGGCAACATCCCGGTGAACATGATGACGGCGCGCAACAGCGACGGCACCATCGCCATCGCCACGCACGGCAATGGGGTGTACTCCTCCAACCTGCCCGCGGCCCCCATCGGCATCGCGGACCCGGAGGGCGTGCTGGCCTTGTCGCCGCCCTGGCCCAACCCCGCCACGGACCACGTCACCTTCACGCTATACACGCCCACGGCCTTGCGCACGCATGAGGTGCGCGTGGTGGACCTGGGTGGCCGCACGGTGCTGCGCAGGAGCCTGGGCGGTCTGCCGCGCGGCAACAGCATCTGGCGCTGGGACCTGAGGGGGGATGGGGGTGCACGTGTTCCGGCGGGTACCTACCTGGTGGTGTTCTCGGGGACCGACGGCTCCCGCGTGCAGGCCCGTGTGATCGTTCCCTGAGCAACTTCCGTACGCGACCATCCGCTAGCTTCGCCCGACCACGCAAGGAACCACCATGGCATTCCCCTCCGACCTCGAGATCGCCCAGCAGGCCAAGCCACATCCCATTTCGGCCATCGGTGCCCGCCTCGGCATCGACCCCGACCTGCTGGAGCCCTACGGCCACTTCAAGGCCAAGCTCCCGCTGCACCTGATCAACGAGCACCGGGCCTCGCTCGGCAAGCTGATCCTGGTCACAGCGATCAGTCCCACCCCGGCGGGTGAAGGCAAGACCACCACCAGCATCGGGCTGAACGAGGGCCTGAACAAGCTGGGCAAGAAGAGCGTGGTGGTGCTTCGCGAACCCTCGCTGGGACCGGTCTTCGGCATGAAGGGTGGCGCTGCCGGCGGTGGCTATGCGCAGGTGGTGCCCATGGAGGACATCAACCTGCATTTCACGGGCGACTTCGCGGCCATCGAGAAGGCGAACAACCTGCTGAGCGCGCTGATCGACAACAACCTGCAGAACCGGCAGCATGGCCTGGGCCTCGACCCGCGCACCATCAAGTGGAAGCGGGTGATGGACATGAACGACCGCGCCCTGCGCCAGATCGTGATCGGGCTCGGAGGCACGGGCAACGGCATCCCGCGCGAGGACGGCTTCGACATCACCCCCGCCAGCGAAGTGATGGCCATCCTCTGCCTGGCGCGCGACATCGCCGACCTCAAGGAGCGGTTGGGCAACATCTACGTGGGACAGACCTTCGACCGCAAGCCCATCTACGCCCGCGACCTGAAGGCGGAAGGCGCCATGGCCCTGCTGTTGAAGGACGCCATCAAGCCGAACCTGGTGCAGACCCTGGAGGGGAACCCGGCGATCCTGCACGGTGGTCCCTTCGCCAACATCGCGCAGGGCGTGAACAGCGTGCTGGCCACGCGCATGGGCCTGAGCCTTGGCGACTACGTGGTGACCGAGGCCGGCTTCGGGGCCGATCTGGGCGCGGAGAAGTTCTTCGACATCAAGTGCCGTGCTGCGGGATTGAAGCCGCGTGCCGCCGTGATCGTGGCCACCATCCGGGCGCTGCGCTTCCACGGAGGGGCCGCGAAGGACGAGGTGAACACCCCCGATGCCGCCAAGGTGAAGGCCGGCCTGGCCAACCTGGAACGGCACATCCAGAACGTGGCCAAGTTCGGCGTGAAGGCGGTCGTGGCCATCAACCATTTCCCCACCGACACCGAGGAGGAGATCGCCCTCGTGCAGGAGCGCTGCGCCGCCCTAGGCACCGAGGCCGTCCTGGCCAGGGGCTTCGCCGAAGGCGGCAAGGGCATGACCGATCTGGCCGAGGCCGTGCTGCGCGTGGCCGACTCCGGCGAGAGCACCTTCCACCCGCTCTATGAACTGGAGATGAGCGTGGAAGGCAAGATCGAGACGATCGCCCGCGAGATCTACCGCGCGGACCGCGTGGTGTACGGCAGCGATGCCCAGGTGGCCCTGCGCCGGATCAAGTCCCTCGGGTTGGAGGGCCTGCCCGTGTGCATGGCCAAGACGCAGTACAGCTTCAGCGACGACCCCACGTTGCTCGGCGCACCCACGGGCTTCAAGGTCACGGTGAAGGACATCGAGATCGCGGCCGGTGCAGGCTTCGTGATCCCCATCCTGGGCAAGATGATGCGCATGCCGGGCCTGCCTGCGGTGCCTGCCGCGGAAGGCATGGACATCGACGCGGAAGGCAGGATCAGCGGGCTCAGCTGAGCGCGGCGATCAGAACACCATGGTGGCGCGCTTGCGTCCCGGCGCCAGTTCGCGGTGTTCCTCCACGGCCAGGCAGCCACCGTCCGCATCGAAGCCGATGGTGCCCACGGGGCCCGCGTAGACCTGATCGGCCATGTGGCGCTCCGGTTCCAGCACCACGCCGAACGACACCTTCCTGACCCGCTCGTCGAAGTCGCCGGCGGCCACGTGCCGGGTGTCCACGATCACCTCCTTGGTCACATGGCCGGGTTTCTCGAAGCGCAGCACGGCCTCCACATCGGCGGGCAGGGTCACGTTGAAACGTCCGCGGTCGTTCACGCCCACCGTTTCGGATCCCCCGTCGTACTCCACCTGCACCGTGATGTCGTCGTAGGACAGCTCAAAGGCCTGGAGCCAGGCCGTGACCTGGACCTCACGTTCCGCGGGTGGGCTGCCGGGCCCTTCCAGGAGATCCGCAGGAGCGGCGAACGAATTGGTGCCGAAGGCGAACAGGATGGCGAAGGAGCTGATGCAGGTCTTCATGGCGTGATGTGTTGCGGGACCCGGTCCCGGTCCACACATACGCCTGACCGGCGGCCGAGCGTTCGACCTATTCGACGAACGTGGGCTGCGCATCGCCGGAAGCGGGAGGGGCGCGCACGATCGGCGGGCGATCAGTGCGCCAGCCTGGAATAGATGGCACTGTCGGTGCGGATCCCTTCCCAAACGTAGCTCTCCCGGGTGATGCCTTCCAGCAGGTAGCCGCAGGCTTCCAGCAGCCGGCGCGAACGCGTGTTCCGGGGATCGGTGATGGCCTCGATGCGGTGGAACCCGAGCGGGCCCAGGGTATGCCGGGTCACCGCCTCCAAGGCCTCGGTCATGAACCCCTTTCCCCAGTGGTCCGGATGAAGTTGATAGCCCACTTCGGCGGTATCATGCTCCGGTTTCAACCGGTAGAGGCCGATGCTGCCGAGCATGCGTTCCGTGGTGGCGTCCGCGATCACCCACGATAGGCTCTCGTTGGCGCTCCGTTCACGTTGCATGCGCGCGATCAGTTCCTCCGCGTCCAGCCGGGTGGTGGCGCGTGGCCTGCCGATGTAGGCCATGGTGCGTTCATCGCTGCGGATCTGGTACAGCACGTCCGCGTCCTCCGGACGATGGTCACGCAACAGGAGGCGCTCCGTGCGCAGCTCGGGAAACCGGCTGAAGTCGGGAACCATCATGGCACATGGACGTTCTTGGAGGTACGAACGTTGCACGCCGGTCCCGGGTCGAACATGACCGAGGTCTTGTACCGGATGCCGGGCGTGCACGAATTTTGGCCCATGTTGCGCTTTCATTTCCTGCTCGTAGCCCTGCTGCCCGTCCTTGGCGCAGAAGCCCAGTCCCCCTGGTCCGATGCGACCGCCAATAGGTCCTCCCTGACCGGAGAACGCCGGATCTCCCCTTCCGTGCACCGGACCGTGTCCATCGACCCGCAGGCCATGCGGGCGGTGCTGGACCAGGCCCCCACGGGCATGCTCCAGGAGGTGGCGGGAAGCCCTGTCGTCATCGACCTGCCCAGGCCGGACGGGGGTGCACTGTCGTTCCGTTTCCTCGAGGTCCCGGTGCTGCATCCCGATCTCCAGGCACAGTATCCATCCATCCGCACCTTCACCGGTGTGGGTGTGGAGGATCCGTCGGTCCACGTGAAGTTCGACCTGACCCCGCACGGCTTCCATGCGATGGTGCTGGGCGATGCGGGCGAGGACTGGTTCATCGACCCGCTGGTGCAAGGCAACGCGGTGCAGCACCAGGTGTACTTCAAGAAGGATTTCACCAAGCAGGTTCCGGGCGGGTTCTCCTTCTGCAGCTATGAGCAGGAGAACGACATCGCGGCGGCGCAGAAGCTCACGCGCCAGTGGATGGCCCAACGCGCGGCCGAGCGGGTGGGGGACTGCCAGCTGCGGACCTACCGGCTGGCCCTGGCCTGCACCGGGGAATACGCGAACTACCACGGCAGCAACACCGGCAACAACGACAAAAGCTTCGCCCTGGCCGCCATGGCCACCACCATGAACCGGGTGAACGGGATCTATGAGCGCGACGCCACGCTCACCATGGTAATCGTGCCGAACAACGACCTGCTGGTGTACCTCGATGGAGCGACCGACCCCTACACGAACGGCAGTGGAAGTACCATGCTCGGTGAGAACCAGTCCACCTGCAACGCGGTGATCGGCTCTGCGAACTACGACATCGGTCATGTCTTCAGCACGGGCGGTGGCGGCATCGCTTCGCTGAACAGCCCCTGCACGAGCAACAAGGCCCGGGGTGTCACCGGTCAGAGCAACCCGATCGGCGATCCCTTCGACATCGACTACGTGGCGCATGAGATGGGCCACCAGTACGGCGGCAACCACACGCAGAACAACAACTGCAACCGGGCCGCCAGTGCGGCCGTGGAGGTGGGGAGCGGGATCACCATCATGGGCTATGCCGGCATCTGTGCGCCGGATGTCGCCAGCAACAGCATCGCCATGTTCGGTGGCTACAGCATGCAGGAGATGGCCGCGAACATCACCATCGGGAACAGCAGTACCTGCCCGGTGACGACACCGCTCACCAATCAGCCGCCCACGGCGAACGCAGGACCCGACCGGACCATCCCGTCCTCCACGCCGTTCATCCTCACCGGAACCGCCTCGGATCCCAACGGCACGGCCTCGCTCACCTACAGCTGGGAGCAGATGGACAATGCGGTGGCCACACAACCGCCGCAGCCCACCAATACCGACGGCCCTGCCTGGGAACCGCTGCTTCCGCAGAACACACCGGTGCGCTACATGCCCAACCTGCCGGCCGTGATCACGAACACGACTCCCACGTGGGAAGTGCTCAGCAGCGTGACCCGCGACTACACCTTCCGGCTCACCGTGCGGGACAACGCCTCCGGTGCGGGCTGCAACGACCAGGACAACATGATCGTGAACGTGGACGGCAACAGCGGCCCCTTCCTGGTCACCCAGCCGAACACGTCGCTCAGCTGGTCGGCGCTCACCAACCAGACCATCACCTGGGACGTGGCCGGGACCAATGGTCCACCGGTCAACTGCACCGCGGTGGACATCCTCTTGTCGCTCGACGGAGGGCTCACCTATCCGATCACCCTGGCCACGGCCACGCCGAACGATGGCAGCCAGACCGTCCAGGTCCCGAACCAGCAGACCACCGCCGCCCGGGTGATGGTGCGCGCGAACGGCAACATCTTCTACGACATCTCGAACACCGACTTCACCATCGCGGCACCCACCTCGCCGGACTACACGCTGGCGGTGACCAACGCCACAGGCACGGCCTGCCAGCCGGGTCCTGCCGCCTACACGGTGCAGGTGGGGAGCATCCTGGGCTACAGTGATCCGGTGACCCTGGGCACGAGCGGTCTCCCTGCCGGTCTCAGCGCTTCCTTCGGCACCAACCCACTGAGTCCCGTGGGAAGCACCACGCTCACGATCGGCAACACCAACGCCGTGGCACCGGGCGTCTACAACTTCACGCTCACCGCCAACAGTACGAGCGGTCCTAAGAGCCTGGCCCTGGTGCTGGAGGTCTTCGCCTCTCCCGGCCAGGTTTCGCTGTTGTCCCCCACCGACGGCACCGTGGCCTTCAGCCCGGGCTCGCCATTGACGTGGAACGCCGATCCCAATGCCGACACCTACGACATCCAGATCGCCACGGACCCGGGGATGACCAACATCGTGGAGTCGGGGTCCGGGATCACCGGTACCAGTTATCAGACCACCGTGGCCAACCAGCCGTTGACCACCTACTACTGGCGGGTGCAGTCCGTGAACACCTGTGGGTTCGGTACACCCAGTCCCATCTGGAGCTACACCACCGATGCCTGCGTGAACGTGACCGTGCGCATCGTGCTGGACCGCTACGGGTCGGAGACCACCTGGAGCATCGAGGACGGTGGTGGTGCCGTGTACGCCAGTGGCGGGCCCTACACCGATGCCGCCAGCAATGGGGAGTACCCGCAACCTGACGTGAACGTGTGTCTGCCGGCCGGCTGTTACGACCTGATCGTGAACGACTCGTTCGGGGATGGCATGTGCTGTGCCTATGGGAACGGCTTCATCGGTGTATTGGACGGCGCTTCGATCCCGCTGGCAAGGACCGATGCGTTCCAGTTCACCAGCACGGTCCCGTTCTGTGTGCCGGCGGCCTGCGGAACACCGCTTCCCTACAGCGAGGACTTCGAAGGTGGGAGTGGCGATTGGCTGCAGGGCTTCGAGGACGACATCGACTGGACGCTGCTCTCCGGAGGCACGCCGAGCGGGAACACGGGGCCCTCAGGAGACCACACGTCGGGTGGCGGCAACTACCTGTACGTGGAGGCCACCAATCCGAATTTCCCATCGAAGCTGGCGGAGCTTTATGGACCATGCATCGATCTGAGCGGGATCGGCAGTGCCCAGCTGTCGTTCTGGTACCACATGTGGGGGGCGGACATGGGAACCTTGTCCCTGGACGTGTTCTCGGGAGGTTCCTGGACCACTGATGTGTGGACGCTCAGCGGCGATCAGGGGAACAGCTGGCAGCAGGCCGTCGTCTCCCTCACGCCCTACGCAGGAGGGCCCTTGCGCCTCCGGTTCCGGGGAACGACCGGAGCGAACTTCACCAGCGACATGGCGATCGATGACATCAACGTCACCGGCACGAGCGAAGTGCAGGTGCAGGTGAAGGCCTGGCTTGAAGGGCCGTACGATGATGGGTCGGGGAGCATGACGGACGAATTGCGCGCAGGAGGACTGCTGCCCCTTTCCGAACCTTACTCGGGACTGGGGTATGCCCATGTGGGCGGCGGTGGTGAGAGCACCACGGCCCAGGTGCTGGCGGTGACGGGTGCGAACGCGATCGTGGACTGGGTGGTGGTGGAACTGCGTGATGCCAACACCCCGGCGAACGTGCTGGCCACACGGAGCGGATTGCTCCAGCGTGATGGTGATGTGGTGGGCATGGACGGCAGTTCACCGCTGACCTTCGGAGTGGCCCCGGGAAGCTATCATGTGGCGCTGAGGCACCGGAACCACCTGGGTTGCATGTCCGGCAACGCGGCCGCATTGGATGCGAGCCCGACCGTGGTGGACTTCCGGCTGGCCGCGACGGCGACCTTCGGCACCGACGCCCGCAAGCCCGTTGGCAGTACCCGGGTGCTCTGGGCGGGGAACGTGGTGTTCGATGCCCAGCTCAAGTACACGGGCAGCTTGAACGACCGGGATCCCATCCTCACGGTGATCGGAGGGACGGTGCCCACCGGTTCGGCGGCTGGTTACCTGTCCGAGGACGTGAACATGGACGGGCAGGCGCGCTACACCGGTGTGGAGAACGACCGGGACATCATCCTGCAGAACATCGGCGGGGTGGTACCCACGGCCACGCGGATGGAGCAGCTGCCTTGAGTGGAACGCCCGCTAACGTTGGCGGCGTTGCAGCAGGTCCACGGCCAGGGGCCAGACCAGCAAGGGCAGCACCCAGCTCATCCGGGTCTGGAACCGGTCCGCCACCGTGCTCACGCCCGCACACACGAGGGCATTGGCGACCAGGGCCATGAGGGCGGCCAGGACCAGGATCCGCATGTTCACGGCAAGCCGGTCCCAGCGTGCCGCGATCGCGACGAGTGCTCCTGCTGTGAGGAGCCAGCCGAGCCAGAGCAGCATGTCGGCGAGCCGCAGCACGGAGCGCGCACGCATCTCATCGCGGTTCATCACGGAGGACCGGAACGCCGATAGTTCGTGGGGAACATGCTTCTCGATCTGATGGAACGGAGGGCTCTCGGGCGAGGCGTACCAGGTGCCCAGCAGCCCGTTGCCGATGTGCAGGTCGGTGAGTTGACGCACGGTGCCGGCCAGGGTGTTGCTGATGAAGCGTTGCGTGAGCCCGGGGGTGGTCAGGGCCTCCTTCACGATGAGGCCGTATTCCTGTCTGGTGGCCGCCCATCCGCCCATCGCGTACACCGGGCTTTCAGGGTTCCAGAGGAAGTCCTGGCTGTTGTTGGGCAGGCTGTCCTTCCAGGCACATAGCTCCCATCCGGATCCCGGGCAGCGTTCCTGGAGCAGCTCAGGAAGCACCCCGCTGTCGATCAACCGCCCCATGAGGAACACGTGCGCGGGCCGGGAGGAAGGCGCGCCCGTGGACCAGGAGGCGGCAAGCGGAGGGAGCCACCAACCAACAAGGACCAGCGAGAGGACGCCGATCAGCCGCATGCGATGGCCGCGCCCGGAACGCAACACGACCGGAGCAAGTCCCAGGCACAGCAGCAACAGGATGGGGGCGTTGCCGGCATGCAGGGCCAGGCTGAGGAGCAGGATCAGGGCCCAGGTCCATCGTCCGACCGGACCGTGCCTTCCCAGGAGCAGTTGGAGCAGGGAGGCGATGCCGATGCCCGTGAAGATGTCCGGCATCAACTGACCGGCGTACCAGCCGATGCCGGTGAACAGGACCAGCCCCAGCAACAGCACCGGGAGCCGCGCTTCCAGCGGATGCGGTACCATGCTGCGCAACGACCGGACCGCGACGAAGGCGGTGAGGAGGCACTGCACCACCACCGGTCCCCAGAGCGTGGTCCCGTTCAGGCTGGTCCAACGCAGGAACAGACCATACCAGACGGGCCGGTCGGGCGGCACATAGCCCTCGAACGCCGTACGCAGGTAGGTACCCGTATCGGAGTAAACGAGCGGGTAGCCGTTCAGCACCGGGACCGACAGCAGCAGCAGCGCGGCACCCAGCCAGGGCCACAGCTCCGTGGACCGGAGGACCTGCTTCATGGTGTCGGGTTTCCCAACAGGTCCAGCAGCTCGGCGTTCGGCACGCGACCATTGCGGTCGGTACTGAAAGCGGGTCGGAGCCGGTCCAGGAAGTACATCTGCATCTCGCCCTTGTTCTTCACCTGGAGCGGTCCGCGGGGCGTGCACTGGACGTACTCCATGACACCGGCGTAGGTGGCGCCCGAGAGGTTGATGCGGCCGGGGGCGCCGTTGCTCTCCATGCGGCTGGCCAGGTTCACGGTGTCGCCCCACACGTCGTAGGCGAACTTCTTCTCGCCCACCACGCCGGCGATCACCGGACCGGTATGGATGCCGATGCGGATGGGCCATTCAGCCAGACCTTCCCGGGCGCGTTCCCGGTTCACCCGGTCGGCCTCATCCAGCATGGCCAGCGCCATCAGCACCATGGCCAGTGCATGTTGCGGATGTTCTTCGGGCAATCCCGCCGCGCACATGTAGGCGTCCCCGATGGTCTTGATCTTCTCGATGCCGAATCGATCGGTGAGCCGGTCGAAGGCCCGGAAGAACCGGTCCAGGTCGCTCACCAGGCGCGTGTCCCCCAGCTCGGCACTGAACCGGGTGAAGCCCTGGAAGTCGCTGAACAGCACCGTGCACGACGGGTAGCTGTGCGCCTGGGCCTGGCCGTGCTCGCGCAGTTCCAGCGCCGTGCTCTCCGGGAGGATGTTCAGCAGCAGACGTTCGCTGCGGTGCTTTTCCTCGGCCAGTTCGCTCGTGCGCTCGCGTACCATGCCCTCCAGCCGTTCCCTGTCGCGCCGGAGCTTGCGCGTGCGCAATTGCACGAAGCCGAGGACCAACAGGATGCCTGCGCCACCCGCGGCCGCCTGGAATCCCGTGGTGCGCCAGATCGGGGGTTCCACGGTGAAGCCGAAGCGGAAGGGCTCCTGGTTCCAGACCCCGCTCGCATTGCGTGCGATCACCTGGAAGGTGTACTCCCCGGGCTGCAGGTTGCTGTACGTCACGCGGTCCTGTTCCGTGATGGGGGACCAGTCCGGATCGTAGCCGTCCAGGAAGTACTGGTAGCGGACCTTCTCCGGGTAGGCCAGCGACACGCCCACGAAGGAGAAGGTCAGCTGGTTCTTGTTGTGCGGAAGCACCAGTCCGCGGGGAAGTCCCTGGGTGTCCACGCGATCGCACCACGGGCTCCAGTCCACTTCCTCGTAGAAGAGCTCAAGCCCCGTCAACCGGGTGCTGGGCTCGTTCGGGTCGCGGAGCACGTAGTCGGGCTGGTAGCGGGTGAGGCCCTGCACGGTGCCGAACCACAGCGAGCTGTCCAGCGGGTCCAGGAGGCATGCGTTCCGGAAGGTCTCCACGCCGGCAAAGCCTTCCTCGGCCCCGTAGTGGTCGATGTCGATCACGTTCTCCTGGAGTTCGTCGAGCATCACGTGGTCGAGCCCCAGACGTGTGCCGATCCACAGGTTCTGCACCTCGTCCAGCAGCACCTGTTCCACATAGGCGTTGCCCAGTCCCTGGGCGGAACCCATGCCTCCGGTCAGGGTCAGGGAATCGAGTCGCGATCCCCTCAGGCGGAAGAGGCCATGCCCCTCACTGCCACACCACAGATTGCCCATGCCATCGCGCACCAGGGAAGTGTAGGTGTGGGCAGGCGCCACGGGGATCGGCATCGGTTCCCACGGCACACGCCGGGTGTCCAGGTACAGGAGGCCGGCCGCGGAGGCGATCCAGACCGTATCTCCGGCCGGTGCCACCGCGTTCACGGGTGCCGACAGCGGCATGCGCACCACCTCTCCGTCGCCAGGCGCACACAGGAGGCCATCGCTGGTGCCCGCCCAGATGCGGCCCTCCCCGTCGGTGATCAGGAAGTTGGTGCTGCGATCGCTGGCCCGGCGCGTGCCCAGGTTCACGAACCGGTCGTTGCGGAGCACGAAGGCCCCTTCATGCTTGGTGCCCACGATCACCCGGCCCGTGCTGTCGCAGGTCAGGGAAAGCACGAAGGGGTCCACCAGTCCTTCGTCGGGTCCGTACCGGGTAAGCACCTCGCCGTCGAAATGGGCCACGCCACCTCCGTAGGTGCCGATCCAGACATCGCCGTCGCGGGTGCGTTGCACGGCGCTCACGATGCGCGACCCAAGACCATCGCGATCGGTGAAGTGGATGAAGGCCAGGCTCACGAACTTGCTCGCGCCGCCGTACTCCGTGCCGATCCACACGGCCCCGGAACGGTCCTGGTAGAGGGAGCGGATGTCGTTGTTGCCAAGTCCGTTGCGTGTGGTGAGGGTGCGGGCATTGGTCAGGTCGTTCAGCCCGCGTTCCAGCATCACCAGGCCCATCGGGGTGCCGATCCAGATGGCACCATGCCTGCCGCGCAGCAGGCTTTGCACCCGGTTCGTGGGCAGCACGTTGGTGGTGTCCAGGCGGTGTGTCAGGCCTTCTGCCAGGATCCAGGCACCCTCCCTGGACCCCACCATCAGACAGGTGCTGTCGGCGAACACGGTGGTGGCCTCCGCGCCGGCGGTGACGGGCAGCAGCCTGGTGCGACCTTCCTCGTACAGCATGACCCCCTTGTCCGTGGCGGACCAGATGGAGGTGCCCATACGGGCCATGCCGTTCACGCGCAGGCCGGCCAGCTCCGTGATGGGCTCCCAGGCAGCGGCCTCGGGCGTTGTGGCGCGCCAGGTGCCCATGGTCCGGCTGGAGACCCACAGCCTGTCCTGGGCATCCACCAACATGCCGGTGATCTCGGCGTCGCGAAGCGCCTCGGGGCCGGCCTCCACGAAGCGGCCCTGGTCCCTCCGCATCACGCCGCGTCCGAGCCCGACCCATAGGGTGCCTGACGGGTCGCGCAGGACGGCGTTCACGGCATCATCACGCAGGCCGGAACGGCGGTCGTAGGTGCGGAAGTGGCGGCCATCGGTGCGGCAGATCCCCGCACTCGTGCCCATCCACAGAAAGCCGTCCGGATCTTCCTGGAAGGCATGCACGCTCGCCCCCGGCAGGCCGTCGCCCAGCGAGAACACCCGCAGGTCGTACTGCTGGGCGCCCGCGATGGACGCATTGAGGCCCATGAGCAGGATGGCGGTCCGGAGGGCGCTTGGCATGGCGGCGGGAAGTTAACTGACGCTGTCGGCCGCTGCTGGCGGGGGAAAGCAGGATCCCCGGGTTTCGGTATTATCTTTTACCAACGTTTCACCAAAACCGTATCGCTCCATGAACATCACCTTCAACGAGCTCCGGAAGATCAAGGACAGCCTGCCCGACGGAAGCATCCACCGCATCGCGCGCGAGCTGGACCTGAACGTGGAAACGGTATGGAACTACTTCGGTGGCTACAACCACCGGGAAGGGCGTCCCATGGGCGTGCACCTGGAGGAGGGCCCCGATGGCGGTGTGGTCGCGCTGGACGACACCCGCATCCTGGACCTGGCGCAGAACATCCTGCGCGAGTCGCACAACTGAGCGACGAAGGTCCGGTACCGTAGGCTCCGGTCCTTCGGCCGGGAAGGAGGAGGTCTGTGCCACAGGCCTCTTTCTTTTTCTAGCGTTCCACCACCTCGAACTCCACCCTCCGGTTCAGGGCACGGCCTTCCTCGGTGGTGTTCGGGGCCACGGGTTCGGCCTCGCCAAGGCCTTCCGAGCTCAGCCTTTCCCGGTCGATGCCCTCTTCCACCAGATGGTCCACCACGGCCTTGGCGCGGGCCTCGCTCAGCTTGCGGTTGTACTCGTCGCTCCCCTGGTCGTCCGTGTGCCCGGTGATGTGGATGCGCATGAGCGGATAGTCGGTGAGCAGGTCCACGAGCTTCTCCAGTTCGGGTCCGCTCTCGGCGGTGAGGGTCGCCTTGTCGAACTCGAAGAAGAGGTTGTCCAGCCGGATGCGCTTGCCCACCTCGGGTTCCACCTGGTACAGGTCCACCTCCTTCGTGCTCGCCTGGTCCTCCACTTTCTGCTTCGGCGGTGGCGGCACGCTTTCCTTGGGCTTTGGGGTGAGCGCGGTGCCCGGCGGTGCCACCCGGACGTTCACGTCGTCGATGAAGTAGAAGGCGCCCCGCTGTCCTTCGGGCTGGCGTTCGTGGAGCGTGGCCTCGTCCGTGTAGAAGTTGCCGATCACCACGAACCGCTCACCGCCCTTCGCTTCGATCACGCCGCTCACCTTGGTCCAGCCGCGCTTGTCCAGCAGCTGTTCCTCGTTCACCACGGGGGTGAAATAGAGCGGCAGGTTGTCCCGCGTGGCGATCAAGGTGTCGCTCAGGTACAACCCGAGGTTGTTGCTGGCCTCGTTGCTGAAGCTCGCCCGCATGGTCCAGAACTCGGCGATGTAGCGGGTACCGGCCTCGAGCGGCTCACGCAGTTCCATCTCCAGGTACTCGTGCCAGTAGCTGGGGGTGTTGCCCTTGCCCCACACCTTGATGCCGGCCATGCAGTCGCCCTCATGCGGACTGGCCTTGCCGTCGGTCCGTTTGTGCGGGTGGCTCCAGCAGTCCACGTCCAGCTTCAGGCTGAAGTGGTCCGGGGTGGTCTGCGTGGCGCTGCGCCAGCCCCCGAACCACGCGTTGAACTTCTCCACGTCCTGCGTCCAGCGGCACTGCAGCCGCTCGAATTCCTCGAACCCGGGGTTCGGCACCAGGTTCGGCATGGTGTCGTTGTTCAGCGTGCGCTGCAACAGGTTCTGGGCGGCAATGGTGTGGCCCAAGGCTGTCAACAGGATGACGGTCAGGAGACGGACGTTCATGGAGGCAAAGCTACCGGGGTGCATGCCCGGTCCATCGGCAAGCTTCGTGCCGGGCTTCAACAGGTGCTTCTGAAAAGCGTCCTTCACGATCGGTGGTGGGCATCCTTCCCATTCGGTCCGGGCAAGGTCCGATCGACCTGGATAGCTTCGGAACATCCTAAAGCCGGCATCATGAAACAGTCCTTCCTCCTTGGTCTTGTTCTTCTGAGTCCCTCGCTGCTCCTCGCGCAGGAGATCCCGAACGGGGACTTTGAACTGTGGTCCACCCAGGTGCTGTTCGAACGACCGGACGACTGGGACAGCGGCAACTACCAGGACGCGCCCGTGGTGACCACCACCAAGGTCACCGGTGCTCCCGAAGGTCAGTTCGCGGCGCATCTGGAGACCCAGATCCTCGACGACGACACCGCGTTCGGTTATGTGCTCCTGGGCCGGATCGATGAGACCCCGGTGGCCGGAGTGCCGCATGGGACCGACGTGGCCGCTGTGGAGTGCTGGCTGCGTTACGACCTGCAACCGGGTGACACGGCGCTCGCCCTGGCCGTCTGCTGGTCGGGTGGCACGATCGTGTCGTCCGGGGAATGGCGCTATCAGGGCCAGCAGACCACCTGGATGCAGCAGACCTTCACCCTTCCCCTGGCGGCCACCAACGTGGACAGCGTGGTGGTGGCGTTCGCGAGCACCGATCCGTTCACCGAAGGCATCGCCCAGCAGGGCTCCTGGGTGGAAGTGGACGACGTGCGCCTGACCCACCCGAACGTGCCTACGCCGGATGCCCTGCCCAATGCGGGGTTCGAGGATTGGAGCGACGTGAGCGCTGAGGATGCCGATGGCTGGGCATCCTACAATGCCCGCGTTGCCGGCTTCGGGTTCACTTCCGTCTCGAAGAGCACGGATGCGAACTCGGGTGCGTTCTCGGCCATGCTCGCCACCATCGGAGCATTCGGAGATACCCTGCCGGCGGTGCTCACCAACGGCCTGCTCAACGACCAGGGGCCGTATGCGGGTATTCCGTACGTGGCCACGCCCATGCAGTTCACGGGCGCCTACAAGTACCAGCCCTCGGGGATGGACGAGGCCTTCGTCGGGGTCACCTTCCTGTCCGGTGGTGTCCCCATCGGCAATGCCGTCCAGCAGATCCCTGCGGCGGCCGCCACATGGACCCCGTTCAGCGTGAACGTGAACATCTTCGGCGGCCCGCCGGACAGCATCCTGGTGGCCGCCTTCTCGGGCGACAACCCGGGTTCCACGCTATGGGTGGACGACCTGGACCTGAGCGGTGGTGATGTGGGACTGGATGAGCGCGAAGGGATGAGCATGCAGCCCTGGCCCAACCCGACAAGGGATCGGACCACCATCCCTGGACTGCAGGCTGAAGACCGGGTGCGGGTCCGCGATGGCTCGGGTCGTGTGGTGCGCGAGTGGCGCATGTCCATGGCGGGTCCGGCCGTGCTCGACCTGGTCGGCTTGGTCCCCGGAGCCTACCTGATGGAAGTGCGCTCAGGGAGCGAGGTGGTCACACATCGCCTCGTGAAGCTGGCCGACTGACCGGTCGCTGGCCAGCGGTAGGGAGGTGTGGTCCGTTCCCTATTGCACCACCAGCCGTTCATGGTGCACCGCTCCACCGCGAAGCTGGAACCGGAGCACGTACGTTCCCGCGGGTAACCCGGTCAGGTCCAACGTAGGAGCTGCTGCAGGCGTACGGACCGTCCTGCCTGCATGGTCCAGCACCTCCAGCCGCTGAATGGAGGCCACGTCACCCACAAGCTGGACCGGGCCACTCGTCGGATTCGGGAACACCGTGAGGTCGGCATGGTCCTTCATGCCTGCCACGGCCACCACGGGAGAGTCCTCGAACGCGCCGTCGTGGTCGTACTGCCGCAGGTGGTAGTAGCTGATGCGTTCGGTGGGGTTGGGGTCCAGGAATCCGTATTCCAGCACGGCCACACTGTTGCCGGCGCCATCCACCCAGCCCACGCGTTGGTGGGAGGTCTCTCCCTCGATGCGGCGCCACACCTCGAAGCCCGCGTTGTCCTGTTCGCTGGCGGTCAGCCAGGTCAGGCGCACATGGTCCCGGTCCTGCCGTTCGCCGGAAAGGCTCAGCAGTTCCACCGGCAGGGGAAGGCCCTGGGTGGTGATGTAGAACTCGCTGAAACCGGCCACGGTGGCGTCGTACCAGCCCACCTGCGTCGCCGGACCGATCTCGGGATCCATCCCGGTGGGGGTGGGGAAGTGCATGAAGTAGTTGCCCACGGCGGTGTTGTCGGCCAGCAGACAGTTCTCGTTGGGTCCGTCGTACTGGCTCACACCTGCGTCCGAAGTGATGGTCACTGCCGGGTCGGCGGCTGCCAATGCGGCGAACTCGTTGGCATGGTAGAACAGGCGCACGTCCACCCCGGCACCGGTGATCGGGTTCTGCGGTTCGATGCGCCAGTTGCGGTCCATGTAGTACTGCCCGATGCCGCTCTGCCGCACGGGTCCGGTGTGGATGTAGATCTCCGAATTGATGGTGCCCAGCATGTTGCCGTTCTCCTGGATCCGCGCGATCACCTTGCGGTCACGGTAGATCCAGATCGGACGCCCGCTGCCGTCGCTCACGGCGGGATCGGCGCTCACGCACACGTCGAATTGTTCGTTCCAAAGCTGCGGCGTGAACTCGTCACAGCCGATGTCAGGGGTCGCCGGATCGCGCGGGTCGCCATCGATGTCGGTGGTGATGCCGGCGAAGGGCATGGCGGCCGCGTTGATGTCCATGCCGTAGGCGTGCAGGTCGGTGAACGGATCGAAGAACAAGGGGTCCGCGATCAGGGAGTTGGCATTGGTACCCGTTCCTGCGGAAAGCGCGGCGACCGTGGTGTATGGAGCACCGTTCCAACTGACCACGGGTCCTGGGACCCCGGTGCGCTGGAAGCAGTTCCGGTCACCCGTTGTCCCGGTCAGCGAGGTGTTCACCGTCATCTGGTTGAACGTGGAGAAGATGTTGTTCCGGAGCACCACGTCCGAACCGGTACCGGTGGCCAGCAGGGCATAGCGTCCCGACGTGGTCATACGCACGCTGTTGAACACGAGGTCGGTGCGTGATACGTCCTGCAACCGGATCCCTTGGGCACTGGAGAAGATCACCTCGTTGTTGGCGACCACGGCCCTGCCAGGTGCCACGGGCGCGATCCCGGTCAGGTAGATGCCGGAGCTGGAAACGCCGATCCCTCCGGTGATCCGGTTGGCCAATATGGTGATGGGCCCGGTGCACGCGCTCACGAGAACGGCGTTGTCGGTGTTCGTGACGTCCAGTTGGCACTGGCTGATGGTCGTCGGTGCGGTATTGTCCAGCACCCGGATCCCGAACACCCCTCCCGTACGGACACATTGGGTGATCGACAGGGTGTCTCCGGAACCGTTGGCGTCCCAATACACGGGGTAGCTGCCGTTCTCCAGCAGGCAGGCTTGCAGGTCCAGGCTGGCGCTTCCACCGGAATTGAAGTGGTAGATGAGCGCAGAGATGTTGGAGATGGTCCCGTTGTTCGTCAGTTCGCAATGAGCGATGCGGAGGTCACGCACGTCCTCGCATCCGGTCTCCACCTGGACCACCGTGCTGAAGTTGAACGTACCGGTCCTGCGCAGGGTCATGTGCTCGAAGCGAACGTGGTCCCCGCCCGTGGCCAGGAGCAGGTAGTTGTTGACGTTCGTGCTCTGCGATGGCCACTGCAGGATCACACTGGTGCTGTCCAGGGCCTGTCCACGGAAGGTCACGGTGTTCACGATGCTGCTACCCTTGATCGGTGCGATCCGCAGCTGTTCCGTGTAGGTGCCGTTCTCGACCTCGAACACCACCGGCCCGGTGATGCCGCACCCGACGATGCGGTCCATCGCCTCGGAGAACGTGGTGAAATCGGCACCCAGCGAAGGACCGATCACGTAGGTGCCGGCGAGCAAGGTGCAGTCCGCATTGATCTCGTCCGCTCCCAGGTCGGGTGCTGAAGCGGCCGGCAGGCTGCGGGCGTCCCCGTCCAGATCATCGGATAGTCCCGGGATCGCGATCCCCTGTCCGGTGCAGGTGGAGTTCGACTGCAGGTGCAGGTCGTTGAAGTCGTCCACGAAGAGCGGGTCCACCGACAAGGAGGAACCGAATTGCCCGGTGGCGGCCTGCAGGCAGGGCAGGTCGCTGTGGGGGCCTCCCCAGAATGCGAGGTTGCCGCCGGCGCTCCAGAGCAGGTCATGGTGTGCCTGTGAAAACGTGAGCCCCCCCGTGCGATAGAGTGCATAGCCGGTATTGCTGCGGAGGATGTTCCCGATCAATTCGTTGCCGCTGCCGCTCGCCGTGATGTTCAGAGCGAATCCGGAGACGGTGCTCACGGAGTTGTAGTGCATGCCCAACCCGTTCACGGTTCCGGTCAGCTGTATCCCCCGGGCCGATCCGCTGCAGGCGATCATGTTGTTCCGCACCACCTGCCAGGATGGGATCAACCCGTCCACCATCAATTGCAGACCGACCCCATTGGCGGCCGTGGCGGTGATGCGGTTGCCGATGATCTGCAGGAGGTTCGCGTTGTGCGCGATGTCCACGGCGATCGAGCTGGAATTGGTCGGTCCGGAGATGTCGTTCCCTTCGATGTAGACCTCCGGATCGCCGGTGCCCGCATTGTTCAATTGGATGGAACGGAGCCGTTGCCCGGTGAAGCTGCACCGCCGTACCTCGAGCGTGAGCGCACTGTAGTTCATCTGCCAATGCAAGCCGATGTATCCGCCTTCGAACCGGCTGTCCTCGAACGTCACGTTGTTCTCGTCGTTCTCGGCGGTGCATTGTGCGAGCACGGAGAGGCCATGCGTACTGTTCGTCAACAGGCGACAATGGCGGAAGTGGATGTACTCGGACCGGGTCGTCGCATCCGCGATGGTGCTCTCCCAATCCACGCATTTTCCGGGCAGTGAGGGTGTTCCGGTCCTGCTTATCGTCAGGTGCTCGAAGCTCACGCGATCGGCACCTGCGAACCGTACGGTGGGAAGCGCGCTGCCATTGGGCCAGGTCAGCGTCACCAGCGAACTGTCCAGGCTCTGTCCTCGGAACGTGATCGTGTTCACGTTGCTGTTGCCGGTGATAGTGGGCAGGGTGATCTGTTCGGTGTAGGTCCCGTCCTCCACTTCGAACACCACGGGTCCGTCGATCCCACAGGTGATCATCCGGTCGATCGCCGTGGTGAAGTCAGGGAACCCCGCCGCACAGGACGTGCCGATGACGTATGTCCCGTTCAGTGGTGCGCACACGGCGGTCTCGTCGGCTCCGATGTCGTGGAAGCTGCCCACCGGGTTGGGCCTGGTCTCGCCGTCCAGGTCGCTGGTCACGCTGGCCAGGTTGGTGCCGGTCCCCTGGCAGGGTGAACCGAACTGGAGGTGCAGGTCCGTCGCGTTGTTCACGAACAAGGGATCCACCAGCACGGTCGGGCAGAACCCCGCTGAAAGGCCCTGCAGGGCGTTCAGGTTCGGCGCAGCACCGTTCCAGTAGGCCAGATCGCCGCCCCCGGCATTGAACAGGGCATTGTGCGAGATCGTACCCCAGGTCGCCGTGCCGTTCTTGTAGATGGGGTGGGCGGCGGCATCGCTCACCCGGCA
>ERZ795048.1369-NODE-1369-length-22118-cov-6.238725_pt1 | contig 22118 bp, 17 predicted proteins | sample MGYA00375132_ERZ795048 | MGnify/ENA primary metagenome ERZ795048 (study PRJEB30177, sample SAMN05720225) | activated sludge metagenome | isolation source: Anaerobic digester | place: Hong Kong | collected 2014-12-17 ... | reverse complement strand
GTAGATTGGAAGAAAACTTTTATCACGAAAAGTGTGGAGGCAAAACGAGATGTGGTGCCCGTGTATTTTGAAGGTCGCAACTCTAATTTCTTTTATAATTTGGCCAATTTCTGTAAGTGGATTGGACTAAAAACAAATATTGCAATGTTGTATCTCGTAGATGAGATGTACAAAAACCAACATAAAACATTTACAATAACCTTTGGTAAACCTATTCCATGGCAAACCTTCGATCAGTCGAAGAATGCTACAGAATGGGCACAGTGGGTCAAAGATGTCGTGTACAGAATGGCCCCCAATAATCAGAAGAAATAAGCTTAAGTAGATTATGGAACAACAAATGGAAGCGATCATCGCACCAGTGGATAAAGAGCTAATTAAAGCTGAATTGACTGAGGAAAAAAGATTGCGTGTTACGAACAAAAATAACAACGAAATTTATATCGTTACGCATCATGATGCACCAAACACAATGCGTGAAATAGGGCGTTTGCGTGAATGGGCATTTCGTTCTGCTGGAGGTGGCTCTGGCAAGTCTATGGACATTGACGAGTTTGACACGATGGAAGGTTGCTATAAGCAATTGATCGTATGGGATCCTGAATCAGAAAACATTTTAGGAGGATACCGATATATATTAGGTACAGATGTACATCTTGATGAGGCTGGACAACCTATTTTAGCCACGTCGCATATGTTTAGATTTTCGGAGGAGTTTGTGCGTGATTATTTGCCGCAGACTATCGAATTGGGACGTTCATTTGTTACATTGGAGTATCAATCTACTCGTATGGGTAGTAAGGGGCTTTTCGCTCTAGATAATCTTTGGGATGGCTTAGGAGCTTTGACTGTTGTGATGCCAAATGTTAAATATTTATTTGGGAAAGTGACTATGTATCCAAGTTTCCATAGAGAAGGAAGAGATAAGATTTTGTACTTTTTGCGCAAGCATTTTCCAGACAAAGACCGCCTAGTTGTTCCTACTCATCCATTGAATTTGGATACTCCTGAAGAGGAGTTGGTCAATTTGTTCCCATATGATACGTTCAAAGAAAACTACAAGATTTTGAATGCAGAGGTGCGTAAGGTAGGGTATAACATACCTCCTTTGGTTAATGCATATATGGGATTAAGTCCAACTATGCGTATGTTTGGTACAGCGATTAATTATGGTTTCGGTGATGTTGAAGAGACAGGTATTCTTATCGCTGTTGACGAAATATTGGAACAAAAACGACGTCGTCATATTGAGTCATTTATAGAGAATGGTTTGGATGATTTTCGTATTACTTCTGGCCGTAATAAAGTGTTCTATCCATCCAAGGAAGAGCCTGCTAAATAGGCTGTGTCAAAGATTTTATATAAAAGTAAACAGATTCCGAAAGAGAGCTAAGGCAACCTTTCGGAATCTGTTTTTATATTCAATACCAATAGAATAATCAAAAAAATAAATTAAAAAAAAGCGCCCAAGAGTGGAAGCCTCCCGAACGCTAAATCTTGCAAGTAGCGGGACCCAGGATTGAACTGGGGACCTCATGATTATGAATCATGCGCTCTAACCGACTGAGCTATCCCGCCATTAATTTTTTATTGCGGTGCAAAGGTAGGGAAAATTTCCCTACCTCCAAATTTATTACAGCCTTTTTTGTAAAAAAGTTTCCAGTACTTTCTTTTTTATTTGTTTTGCAGCATGTAATTAGGAAAAAGATTGTATCTTGCCGCCATGTTAATTGTTGAATAATATTATAGTATCATGGACAAAGAAAAGTTTACTTTAGAATACCCATTGCATTCGCATAGCCAACAAGTGATATGGGAAGCTATTAGTACAGCCTCTGGCCTAGCTCAGTGGTTTGCTGACAAAGTAAGCTTTACAAATCGCCACGCCCAATTTCAGTGGGGGGATGAAGAAATACGTGAGGCGGATATTATTGCGATGCGACCTTTGCATTTCATTCGTTTTCATTGGTCAGATGACGATTGGCAACGCGGTTATTTTGAGCTTAAAATGACTGTTAATGAAATGACTGGTATGTGTATGCTTGAAGTGACTGATTTTGCTGAAGCAGATGAAATGGAGTCACAAATTGAGTTGTGGAATGCACAGATCGAGGATTTGATACGCAATACAGGCATGTAAAAATCTAAAATATCTCAAACAATGCAGAGAGTTTGCGGATTTCAGCTATCTTTGTACCTATGATACGTATAAGAAAGTTAGACCTCTTTATACTCAGGAATTTCCTGACTCTTTTTGCGGGTACGTTTTTTATCTGCTTGTTTATCTTCATGATGCAATTTTTATGGCGCTATGTAGATGAACTTGTTGGTAAAGGGCTGTCTGTTGATGTGATGGCGCAGTTTTTCTTCTATTCAGCCATGACACTTATTCCTGCTTCTTTACCTTTGGCTGTATTGCTCGCTTCACTGATCTCTTTTGGAAACTTAGGAGAGCAGTTTGAGTTGTTGGCTATGAAAGCAGCTGGTGTGCCACTTATACGTATTATGAGACCACTTTGGATTTTTGTAGCCTGTATTTGTGGAGTGTCCTTTTATTTTCAAAACGTGGCAGGTCCCGATGCCGAGGTTAAGTTGTGGACATTGATTATTTCTCTTAAACAAAAATCTCCTGAATTAGATATTCCAGAAGGCGTTTTTTATACTGAAATTAGTGATTATAATATCTATGTAAAAAGCAAAGACCGTAAAACAGGGTTGATGCGAGACATGATGATTTATAATTTCAGTGATGGATTTGAAAATGCACATATCATTCTTGCTGATAGTGGGCGTATGGAGGTGACCGCAGATAAGAGTCACTTACTTTTGCATCTGTATAATGGAGAGCTTTTTGAGAATTTGAAACAACAGAGTGCTCGAGATAAAACAGTACCATATCGTCGAGAAAGTTTCAAAGAAAAACACACAATCATTTCATTCAATAGTGATTTGAAGATGGTTGATGGTGGGTTCATGGAAAAAAATGAACGCTCCAAGAATGTGGTTGAGTTACAGAATGATATTGATAGTATGCGCGTGTTACAAGATAGTGTTGGACGTACATTCTATCAACAAGCTATGCAAGGGGTGTATAGAAAATCTACTTTGAGATTGTCAAAGACTGATTCTGTACTTATGGCTAAAGAGTCTTTATCTAAGTATGATGTGGACAGTGTGTATCGCGCAATGTCTTTGCTTGAAAGACAAAAAGTATTGAATCGTGCCGTTTCGAGTGTGGCCAATCAAAATAGTGATTTTCAGTTTAAACGAAGTACTATTGGGGACAGTGAGAAGAGTGTTCGTCGATTTAACGCCGCATGGCATAAGAAGTATACACTGGCTTTGTCTTGTTTATTCTTCTTCTTTATCGGAGCTCCATTGGGCGCGATTATTCGTAAAGGTGGATTAGGTATGCCTGTTGTCATTTCTGTACTATTTTTCATTGTGTATTATATTATTGATACCTCTGGATATAAGATGGCTCGTGATGGACACTGGATTGTATGGTCGGGTATTTGGATGAGTAGTGCTATTTTGGCTCCTATCGGTATCTTCTTGTCATATAAAGCCAATAATGATTCTGTGATGTTTAATGTGGATACGTATCTTGATTGGCTAAAATTGCTTGTCGGTATACGTTCTAAACGACATCTTGCGATGAAGGAAGTGGTGATTGTGGACATTGATTACCAAGAGACTCTTGATCGATTGCATGCGCACACTAAAATGATTGAGGAGTATCGTGAAGCTCCACATAATTTGAAGTTGCCAAACTACTTCCGTCTTTGGTTTTCACCTGGACAGGATAGTAAGATGGAAGATATACTAACAGAACTTGAAGATATAATTGTTTATTTGAGCAATAGCCGTCACTCATTGGTGGTTAAACAGCTTAATGCGTATCCAGTGATTCCTATTCACGCCCATACGCGCCCTTTTGCAACGCAATGGCTAAATACATTAATCGGTGTTTTTGTACCCTTGGGTATTTTCTTTTATGTGCGTGTGTGGTTATTCAGAATACGATTATGTAAAGATATCCAATTGATTACAAAAGCACATGAACAATTAGAGCAGATTATTGTCGATCATAATCTGAACAAATAACAATAAGTAAAAAGCAAGATATGGAAAAATTTCAACTCAATACCATACCTGAAGCCATAGAAGACTTCAAAGCTGGTAAAATGGTTATCGTCGTTGATGACGAGGATAGAGAGAATGAAGGTGACTTTATTATGGCCGCTGAAAAGGTGACTGAAGCTGATGTGAATTTTATGTTGACTTATGGTCGTGGTGTGCTTTGTGCACCTATTTCAGAGGAGATTTGTGAACATCTTGAGTTGCCTATGCAAGCTCAAGCAAATACGTCTATCTATGAAACGCCTTTTACTATAACTGTAGATTTATTGGAAGGTTGTACAACTGGTGTGTCTATGCATGACCGTGCAGCAACTATCAACGCACTGGCCAATCCAGATTCAAAAGCAAGTGATTTCGGACGTCCAGGCCATATCAATCCTTTACGAGCTAGAAGTCGTGGTGTGCTTCGTCGTGCTGGACATACGGAAGCAGCAGTTGATTTAGCCAAACTTGCTGGATTGCAACCTGCGGGTGCACTTATTGAGATCATCAATCCTGATGGTACTATGGCTCGTATGCCTGAGTTGGTAGAAGTCGCAAAAAAATGGGGCTTGAAAATTGTTACTATTAAGGATTTGATAGCACATCGTCTTCAAAAAGAATCCATTGTGGAAAAAGGAGTTGAAGTTGATATGCCCACTGCTCATGGACATTTCCGATTAATCCCTTTTAAACAAACATCTAATGGATTAGAACATATCGCTCTAGTTAAAGGTAGCTGGGAACCAGATGAACCTGTTTTAGTACGTGTGCATTCTTCTTGTGCAACAGGAGATATCTTTGGATCGTCACGTTGTGATTGTGGAGACCAATTGCACAAAGCGATGGAAATGGTTGAAAAAGAAGGCAAAGGTGCTATTGTATATATGAACCAAGAAGGTAGAGGCATTGGACTTATGGCCAAAATCGCTGCCTATAAATTGCAAGAAGAAGGTTTGGATACAGTAGATGCGAATGTGCATCTAGGTTTCGATCCAGATGAACGCGATTATGGGGTAGGAGCACAAATTCTTCGTGAAATTGGTGTGCAGAAAATGCGTCTAATGAGTAATAATCCGATTAAACGTATTGGATTGGAAGCATACGGACTGGAAGTTGTTGACAATGTGCCAATTGAGATCCATCCCAATCAATATAACGAACGCTATTTACGCACAAAGAAAGAAAGAATGGGGCACACGCTTCATTTCTAATTGTTGACAATAAAGCTCAAGGCGTCTATATACCACTGGCCTAGAACAGATATATAAGCTTATTTTGTATGTCTGTTTTAGGCCAAACAAATAAATCATTTATTCAAAACAAACTAATCGTGATGATGAAACTTTCAGACAGATTGAACAGCTTGTCGCCATCGGCTACATTAGCTATGGCACAAAAAAGTGCTGAGCTCCGTGCACAAGGAGTAGATGTGATCAACCTAAGTGTGGGAGAACCCGACTTCAATACGCCAGAACACATCAAAGAAGCGGCAAAGAAGGCGGTGGATGACAATTTCTCACGTTATTCTCCAGTTATGGGGTATCCAACACTTCGTGAAGCTATTGTAGCCAAACTTAAGAATGAAAATGGTTTGACGTACACTGCTGACCAAATATCAGTCTCTAATGGAGCAAAGCAAAGTGTTTGTAATACCCTTATGGCTTTAATAAACCAAGGTGATGAGGTCATTATCCCTGCGCCATATTGGGTGAGTTATCCTGAAATGGTTAAACTAGCTGAAGGTACTCCAGTTATAGTTTCTGCTGGTATTGAACAAGATTTTAAAATGACCCCAGCGCAACTTGAAGAAGCAATTACTGAGAAAACTCGTGCTCTCATCTTGTGCTCGCCTTCCAATCCTACAGGTGCAGTCTATACAAAAGAAGAGCTCGCAGCGTTGGCAGCTGTATTAGAGAAGCATCCTAAGGTGATTGTTATAGCTGATGAAATTTATGAGCATATCAATTATGTGGGTAAGCATGAAAGTATTGCACAGTTCTCATGTATGCAAGAACGCACTGTGATTGTCAATGGTGTGTCCAAAGCTTATGCAATGACAGGCTGGCGTATTGGTTTTATTGCAGCACCTGAATGGATTACTAAGGCTTGTAATAAGTTGCAAGGGCAATATACTTCTGGCCCATGTTCTGTATCCCAAAAAGCTGCTGAAGCTGCTTATGTTGGTACACAAAAACCAGTGCAGGATATGCTTGAAGCATTTGCTCGTCGTCGTGAGTTGATTGTCCGATTGGCACAAGAAATTCCAGGATTTGAGGTTAGCGTGCCTAATGGAGCATTTTATTTGTTCCCTAAATGTAGTGCGTACTTCGGCACTTCTGTAGCGGATCGCAAGATTAATAATGCTTCTGATTTGGCTATATATCTTCTTGAAGAAGCTCATGTAGCCTGTGTTACTGGCGATGCATTTGGTGCTCCCGAATGTATACGTATGAGTTATGCCACTAGTGATGAGAATATTGTTGAGGCAATGTCTCGTATCTCTCAAGCATTAGCTAAATTGAAAAAATAGTCTGATATAATATTTCATATATAAAACAATGGCCGCGCAACTCACGTTGAACGGCCATTTTTACGTACATGATTTAAATTCGAGATTAGTTCTCTTGATGTGTGAATAGCAATCCTCTCATTGATGCCGTTGCAACAATGGGGGAAAGCATTAGAGCATATATAAGCCATACAGGTTTATACATAAATAGTATAACGAGAGTCATGATGCTGGCTACGCCAACTAGAGCAAACCAAATGACATGACTTCTAGATTGAGTGATATTTATTGAGTTATTGACATCAGTAACCATGCACACTCCCTCTAGACATGTCGTCATGACGAGAATAATGCCCGCAGTAATATACATCTCTTTATTTAAAAGGAGAATAATACCAATTGCACTGATAACAGAAACTAATAAATATTTTCTCATCTTACTACCTCGTCATTAGATGTTGAAAATGGGTCGTAATAGATATCGCTTGTTTCATCAAACTTCTCAATCTCAATGATAAGGTTTGTTGTGCGATTAGTGATTTCGACTTGATAAGTACCCAATGGAAGAATAGCTAATGGAATTTGAAGTTCACCGTCAAGAGGTGCCAAATCCATATTTATATATTCTTCTCCAGTCTCTTTGTCTAGACAACGTACGTTGTATTCAGAGACGTCACGCAAATCCCCTGTTTTAACATATAATGTACATTCGTCGTTTGTGACTTCCACGCGTTTAGTTTCAACACGTATTCTTTTAATGTCCCAAATTTCGACTTCATCTGCATATACTTTAGGAATGCAAGTTAGAGTTAAAGTAGTGGCAAATAAACTTGCACAAAATACGCTGATTACTTTGTTCGTAAGTTTCATATCTTCAGTATTTTAATGTTGATATATTATTGTTTTTTTTTCAGACATGACAAATATACTGATTACGTAAGTTTTATCCTCAAAAATGAGTTCGCAAAAAATTCGCATTTTTAAAATGCTTTGTTTTCAGCTGTTTAGAGAAACAAAAATAGCATCTTTGTTGTCTATATGCTTTGTATTTTATACATTTGTTGCATGAACAAACTCGCCACAATATATAAAAGCATTGTGTTTCCTGTGATTTTTCTGCTCTTGTTGACTTTTGCAGCTTGTAGTAATAGAAATCATCATCAAAGTTTTATGCCTTTTATTGATTCGCTAAAACAATGCGTAAACAATGATCCTGCGAAAGCTTTGCAGATGCTAAAAGACTCTTCTACTTTACTAGTGCAATTTTCTGAGAATGAGCGCCGTCACAGTCAACTGTATATGTTGTTAGCAAATGTTAAGCTATATAAATATCCGAAGAATGACTCGTTGTCTCAAATAATACTTAGATACTTTTCAAATTCTTCAAATCCAGAGTTGAAATCTATGGCGTATTATGTGAGTGCACAAGTTCATGACGAGATTGGAGCAACAGAAACTGCACTTAAGGAATTTTACATAGCTAAGGATGTACCTGGTTTAAAAAAATACCCTGATCAGGCCTCTAGAGTATGCAGTGGATTGTCTTCTTTTTATGTTAAAAAAGGAGCGTATGATTTGGCACTTAGTTTAAGAAAAGAGGGGATTAAGTATGTAGAACAAGCGAAAGATAGTATATACTTATCTGCAGCCTATGAAGACGTAGCTAATACATATACATTTGTAGATAAATCAGATTCCGCTTCCATGTATTACTTAAAAGCGATTGATAATGCGTCTAAATATAAAGATTCATATAGAGTGAATTGTTGCCGAGTGGATTATACTTGTTTTCTTTTGATGCAAGATTCTATAAGCAAGTCGAAACAAATTCTTTCCTTAACTACTATTCCTGAAAAGGAAGATGATTTAGGAGCTTATTATGCCAACAAAATTAGGTTTTATTATCGTGTCGCTAATTTTGATTCCTGTTGCTATTATATTGATTTGGTAAGAAAATTATCTGAACCTTATGGTCGTTTAATGGCATTGGGATACAAATATAAATGTGGATTAAAATTGGAAAAAAAGGCTGATGCTTTATCAGCTCTAGAATCATATACCAATTTGAAAGACTCACTTTTTAGTGTTAGCAAAGTTGAAGAAATCCGTAAAGTGCGTAGTAAGTATGATTATCTTTTGGCTCAAAAGGAAAAAGAAGCAATGAGTAAGCGAGCGCGCTTTATTTCTTTAAGTATATCTTCTGTTGCCATTTTGATTATTCTCGGATTTTATATCTTTATTCAAAGGCAGAAGCTGAAGAATAAACAGCGTGTTGATGAATTGCAAGCTGCTTCTAAGCTCCGATTATTGCAATATGAAAAAGGGGAAGAATCGCTTCGTGATAAACAAGATGAAGTGGAAGAATTACGTTACCAATTGGAACAAAGTACGACCAAAGAATCTTCTTTCCAAGTTGAATTAGCTACATTACGAAAACAATTGGCAGAAGTTGCTGTTGATTATAAAACGGTGCAATTAGCGAGTCACAAAATGGAAGAACAGTCTTTTAGACAATCTCCTATTTTTATGCGCTTGCTCACTGTAATTAATCAGGAAGCCTATGCTGATTTTCGCCCAGTAGATTGGGAACAGCTTCAAGAGGCTTGTGAAAAATCATTTCGTAGTTTCTTTGATACGTTGGCTGAATTTAGTTTGGAACTGAATGACAACGAAATCAAAGTCTGTTATTTGACTAAAATTAATGTGTCTTCCAAGGATATTAGTCGCCTACTTTTTAAAGCTCCTTCGACGATTTCAACGAGTAAGGCACGAATATATACTAAGCTCATGAAGAAGAAAGGGAAGGCTGCTGACTTTGATGAACTTATTGATTCTATGTAATTTCTATACTTCTTCTTACATCTCAAATTGAATATATAATTTAAAATTATAAAAGCAGTAAGGGTTTTGTGTGATGCTGCATGTTAAAAAAATACAGTACAGTTTATCTGATGAATATAATTATTAATCGTTTTAGTAAATGGGCGGCGATAATCGTTAGTTTTGTTGCGTTGAGTCTTTCTTGTTCCTCTAGACATAATACTATGCCTGTCTATGGAGGTTGGTCTTTAGATTCATTAAAAAAAGAGGTCTTGTCCAATCCAAATAATGTAGCAGCTGTCTATGATAGTATGATGACTATTATTGGTGCAGCTTCAGATAAAGTATCTAGAGAATACCAATTGTATTTACTTTTAGCCAAGGTGCGTACAGACAAGTTAGGACTAAATGATTCTTTAAGTGGAGTGATATTGGATGATTTTTCAACATCTTCAGATCCTCTTCTACGTTCGTTGTCTTATTATATTGATGGGAGGGCTCATTTAGAAATGGGGGCTACTGAATTCGCGTTAAAGGAATTTTATAAGGCAATAGATGTTGATGGAGTGAAAGCTTATCCTAAGCAGTGCCTAAGGGTGTGTTTGATGATGTCATATATTTATGCACAAAAGGGGTTATATAGGCTTGCCTTAACTCAGAAATTTGAAGTAGCAAAATACGCAAAACAAGATGGTGATTACAAGTTCTTGAGTCATTCATATAGGGAGATTGCTAGTATGTATGAATTTATTTCTCAGATAGATTCTGCCTCATTTTATTTTAAGAAAGCTTTTGATGTAGGTAATAAGTACAATAATAAACGTGCTGTATACTATACAAACTTAGAATATGTTCGATTTTTATTGTCGAATGATTCTTTATTTAAAGCCAAACAGATTATGGATACGATTCCTATTCCACAATCTTCCAAAATACAATCGTCATATTACGGTGATAAGTTGCGCTGTTTATATCTAGATAATAAGTATGATTCTTGTGTGTATTATTGTGAATTGGTGAAAAAGTTACCTGTACCAGAAGGCCGTCTTATGGCGTTTGGCTATGAATATCAGTCTGGAAGAAGTACTAACAATATAGCAGCAGCTTTAGAAGCCCTCGAACAGTACACTGCTCTTTGTGACTCTCTTTTTGATATTCACAAAGTGGAAGATATTCGTATGATGCGTAATAAATACGATTTTCTTTTAGGTGAAAAAGAAAAAGAAGTTGTTGAGAAGCGATTTGTTTTGACGGTTTCAAGTATCGTGATTGTAGCCCTTTTAGTCGTCTTTATATTATATAGCTTAATCCAGCAACAAAGACTTAGAAATATCAAGCGCCTAGAGATTATGCAAGCCCGTTTGAAGCTAAGACATATACAATATGAGAGAAGTACTCAATCACTTCAAGACAAAAAACAAGAAGTAGAAGATTTAAAACGACAATTGAATGATATGGTCAATAAACAGTCGTCTAGTGGAGGAGAGTTGACGAAATTGCGTAAAAGATTGGCTGAACTAACTGTGCGATTAAAATCAATTGAGATGACTAGTTCTCAGTTGGAAGAGAAATCGTTTAAAGAATCACCTGCTTACCAAAAAATAGTACATGCGATTACTTTTCAAAAGTATGCCGATCTTACAATAGAAGATTGGACTGCATTTCAAGAAGGGTGTCAAGTTGCTTTCCCGACTTTATATGCTGCAGTGAGTGGATTCAGTTTTAGCATGAAAACTGTTGAATTAAAAATTTGTTACTTGACTAAGTTGGGAATTGCGCCAACTGAAATCAGTCGTTTGGTCTTTAAGTCTCCATCAGCAGTTTCTAAATGCAAAACACGTATTTATGCCAAGTTGATGAACTGTCATGGACGAACTGCGGATTTTGATGAACTTATGCTCTCCTTATAGTCTATACCATATATATGAAAACTGCTTTAAGTGTACCGAAGTACATCTTAAAGCAGCGAAAATGCAATACTAAGTGTGGATATGATGTTTTGTTTATATCGTTGGTGAATAATCAAACAGAGGCATAAAGTCGTTGACAACTAATGGTAGATGACCATCTCTGTAAATGATAATCAAGTTGTCTGCTTGTGTAGCGCATACACGATATCGACCAATCTTATAATCTTCATAAATACCAAAATGTCCCCATGCACCATTTGAGCCAATAATCTGCTTACTGTCTTGTAAACGATCTGGATTGAAATCATCATAGCAGCACCAACGAAGTTTAACTTTGTAGGTTTTGGCTATTGTTCGAATAAATAGCATCTGGTTTTTATAAGTGATTTTCCATGGGTGAAAAAAGAAACCAATATTCATTGATAAAATGAGTATTGTAGTGACAACTCGTAATATGATGGTGTATACCGGATTTTGTAAATCAAGTAAATATAAAGGAGAGAAACAGACTATAGGAATTATAGTCGTTAATATAGAGTTACAGTTGAATGCACAGTTCATTGATTTTGCCATAACTGGTTGAATTTTTTAATCATACTTTTTGTTACAATGCAAAGGTATGACTTTCTAACAATTGTCAGGCAGATTGTAATTCGCAAATAATTCGCATTTTAAAAATGGGAATTTCTTGCGAAATTTAATACGCAAATAATTCGCATGCTGTTTGAAAACGCCTTATTTACAGGCACTTTTATAAATTGTGGTCACATGATAGGTAAACTGGATATTTCGAGCGTTTTTGCGTAAGAAGTACTGGTGTGTTTGAATTATGTCTGCTTTTTGTCCTCTTTTTTATGAGAAATCGTTGAATTGCTAGCTCGTTTATATGGTCTCTTATAACAAAAAAATCCCTGCCATGATATACACAATATACCACGGCAGGGATTCTTCTCGTTAAGATTATTGATTATTCAATACCACCCATCATGTTCTGTAGCTTTTTAGAAAGTAGGAACAAGATTACGGCTGCAGCACCAGCCATGAAGACAAATAACATAAAGAAGTCATATAGTGTTGCGACTTGGTATCCCATAAATGATTTGACTGCTCCGCCCTCTGGATAATAACTACTCAAAATACCAGCAAACTTATTGGCAGCAGCAGTGGATAAGAACCATACCCCCATTAGTAAACTGCTGAATCTAACAGGAGATAATTTACTAACCATAGACAATCCGATTGGTGATAAACAGAGTTCTCCCATGGTATGTAGTAGATATAAAGCAGTGATCCATAAGATACTGCTCTTTTCACCTGGAGCTATATCTTTTACGCCAAAAGCAATGACTAAATAACCTAGGGCCAATAAGAATAATCCTAGTGCTTGCTTGGTTGGACTCGAAGGTTCGATTTTCTTTTTACCTAACATAGACCAAATCATGGCAAATACTGGAGCAAGTGTAACTACGAATATTGCGTTGAATGATTGGAAGTATGATGTTGGCATTTCCCAGCCCATAACAACTCTGTTGGTTTGTTCCGAAGCAAAGTATGTCAAAGAAGCACCTGCTTGTTCAAAGGCTGCCCAGAAGAAAATAACGAAGAATGCTATGATAAATATAACAATAATACGTGTTCTTTCGATTTTACTTAATGACGGATCTGTCACTACAAATACAGGGACAGCTACAGTACCTGCAAAAATGACAGCGCCAATCCAGTCGGCATTCGCAAATACAGCACCTTCGCCAACGAAGAATGCAAAGTTGACACTAAACAATAAGAATACAACGATAAAAAGACCAATGCTCATGGCGATTCGTCCCCAAGGTGTGCCCTTTTGAGTTGTTTTAGAGATCTTGTCTATTGTGTTTTCGTCGGGAGCAGCTAGCTCCTCGGCGGTAGGCGCTAAACCTATTGCAGTTCCATCAGGACGATTTAAATATTTGTTTTTGAAAGCTAGGAAGATAATCACACTGAATATCATACCAATACCAGCAGATAAAAATCCCCATTTGAAATCTTCTGGATGTCCTGTATCCCCAACAAATCCACACCAAAGTGGGGCGATAAATGCACCAAGATTGATCCCCATGTAAAAAATAGTAAATGCAGAGTCTTTCCGCGAATCTGTAGGAGAATATAAATCACCTACCATGGATGAAATATTTGGTTTAAAAAAGCCGTTCCCTAAAATCAAGAAACCAAGTCCAATCATCATCATCATCATCGAAAACCCTTTATTTTCGGTGTGTGAATATGAAGCACTGAAGAACATTAAAAATTGACCAAGTGCCATAAGCAATCCCCCTGTAAGGATACTACGTCTATTTCCCCAATAGCGATCAGCAATATACCCCCCCAATAAGGGTGTTAGATAGACAAGTCCTTGATAACTACCATATATCTGTGCAGCGTAAGCTTTGTCTAATAAAAGTGCTTGGATGAGGTAAAGCGTGAAGATACTACGCATACCATAATAACTAAAGCGTTCCCACATTTCTGTGGCGAACAATAAGTAAAGCCCCTTGGGGTGTCTTTTTATTGTACTCATTGTGTAAGTGGTTGTTGGTTAATTACTATCTTTTTATTTTCTATATACCTAATGATTTTGCAAAAGTACGTTTTTTTGATCAATAAACAAACAAAAGGATAGGCCTGACTACATATATATAGAATTAATACACTTTTTTTAATTTCTCTACCGTGTATTTTTCCTTCCCTTTCTTATTATTTATAACTCATAGTCGCTATGTCCTAGCAGAAAAACCTTATCTTTGCAGGAAATAAAAACAAATAAAATATAAAGATAGAAATATGGAAAAGCAATTTAAGCGCACCACCGTGACGTCGGCTCTGCCTTATGCCAACGGTCCAGTACATATTGGTCACCTAGCTGGTGTGTATGTTCCCGCAGATATTTATGTACGTTATCTACGTTTGAAAGGAGAGGATGTACTATTTATAGGTGGATCAGATGAACATGGGGTACCTATTACTATCCGTGCAAAGAAGGAAGGAATTACTCCCCAAGATGTAGTTGATCGTTATCATGGTATTATCAAGAAAGCTTTTTCAGATTTTGGTATTAGTTTCGATATCTATAGTCGCACTACTTCAGAGACGCATAAAAAATTAGCATCTGACTTTTTCAGGACTCTTTATGACAAGGGAGAGTTTGTAGAACAGACTTCAGAACAGTATTACGATGAGGAAGCTAAGCAATTCTTGGCCGACCGATATATTACAGGTGAGTGTCCTCATTGTCATAATGAAAATGCTTATGGGGATCAATGTGAAAGTTGTGGTACTTCCTTGAATGCGACAGATTTGATCAACCCCAAGAGTGCTATTAGCGGAAGTAAACCCGTCATGAAGGAAACAAAGCACTGGTATCTTCCTTTAGATAAGCACGAATCATGGTTACGTCAATGGATCTTAGAAGATCACAAAGAGTGGCGTCCTAATGTATATGGTCAATGTAAGAGTTGGTTGGATATGGGATTGCACCCAAGAGCGGTTAGCCGTGACTTGAACTGGGGCGTACCTGTTCCAGTAGAAGGTGCAGAAGGTAAAGTGCTATATGTTTGGTTTGATGCTCCTATTGGTTATATAAGCAATACCAAAGAATTACTTCCAGATACATGGGAAAGATGGTGGAAGGATGAAGACACCCGTCTAGTACATTTTATTGGAAAGGATAATATTGTGTTTCACTGTATTGTTTTTCCAGCGATGTTGAAAGCGGAAGGTAGCTATATCCTTCCAGATAATGTGCCTAGCAATGAGTTCTTAAATCTTGAAGGAGATAAAATCTCTACATCTAGAAACTGGGCAGTATGGTTGCATGAATACTTGGAAGATTTCCCAGGTAAGCAAGATGTGCTTCGTTATGTGTTGACTGCTAATGCACCAGAAACAAAAGACAATGATTTTACTTGGAAAGATTTTCAAGCACGTAATAATAATGAGTTGGTAGCAGTGTATGGCAATTTCGTGAACCGTGCGCTTGTATTGACCAATAAATATTTTGATGGTGTCATACCTGCCATGGGAGAGTTGACTGATTATGACCAGCAAACTATACAAGAATTTGCCGATGTGAAGCAAGAAGTTGAACGCTTGTTGAATATCTTTAAATTCCGCGATGCGCAGAAAGAAGCGATGAATTTGGCTCGTATTGGTAATAAGTACTTGGCAGATACAGAACCATGGAAACTTGCTAAGACAGATATGTCCCGCGTTGAAACGATTATGCATATTAGTTTGCAGTTGGTAGCCAATCTAGCCATTGCCTTTGAGCCTTTCTTGCCTTTTAGTAGTCAAACACTTCGTGAGATGATCAATATGGAGTCTTTCAATTGGGCAGATCTTGGTCGTACCGACTTACTTCCTGCTGGACATAAGATCAATAAGCCATCTCTATTGTTTGAAAAGATTGAGGATGAGACTATTGAAGCACAAGTTCAGAAGTTATTGGACACTAAGCGTGCCAATGAAGAGGCCAATTACCGTGCAAAAGAAATCCGTTCTAATATCGAATTTGATGATTTCATGAAACTGGATGTACGTGTCGGTACAGTACTTGAATGTAATAAAGTACCTAAGGCCAATAAGTTGCTTCAATTTTTAATTGACGATGGCTTAGAAAAACGTACTATTGTGTCGGGTATTGCACAACATTACAAGCCTGAAGAATTGGTTGGTAAACAAGTTTGTTTCGTGGCCAATTTAGCTCCACGTGAATTAAAGGGAGTGGTTAGTGAAGGTATGATCTTGTCTGCTGAAAATGCAGATGGAAGTCTAGCTGTAATAACTCCAGATCGTGAAGTGAAACCTGGCAGTGAAGTAAAATAAAGTGATATGAAAAAACAAATCTTGCTTTTTAATATACCTAGCCAACACAAAGTTGCTATTGAGCAGCTTTGTGTGGACTTGGACATACAGACAAAAGAAATCGGTTTACAAGATTATGGTACCCCAATGGGACGTTTATGTGGTATAAAAGACGTGATGCTTCCACCGCCTACTGTTCCTGTTGTACCTTTTGCGGATCCTATGTTATTCTTTGTCGATTTCGATGATCAAGCACTACGTAGCTTCTTAAGCAAGTACAATGGTGCTGGTATTCCTAAGGTAAACCTAAAAGCAGGATTAACCCCTTATAATGTAGCTTGGACACCTATGGCTTTACATAAAGAATTGAGTGACGAACATCAGCAGATGGCAGGTACTTAGTAAGATTCTAGAAGTTTGTCTATGGGAGAAGAGACATTGAAACAAAAAACGGCCAAAGGCTTGTTTTGGGGAGGATTGAACAACGGAATTCAATTGCTCCTCAATCTAGCCTTTGGCATTTTTTTGGCCCGTATCTTAAATAAGAGTGATTATGGGATGGTAGGTATGCTGACCGTTTTCACCCTTTTGGCCAGTGTGCTTCAAGATAGTGGGTTTGGCATGGCTCTTATTAATAGACGCCACATTGAACATAAAGACTATAATGCCGTTTTTTGGTTCTCTACTTTCATGGGGGTAGGGTTATATGTATTCCTTTTTTTCTGTGCCCCATTGATAGCTGATTTTTATCGCACTCCCTCATTAGTACCTTTAGCACGTGTTGTCTTTTTAGGCTTTGTTATTTCTAGTACGGGGATAGCTCATGGGGCCATGCTGACTAAAAAATTACTAGTTAAACAACGTAGTTTATGTCAGCTTATAGCTTTACTGTTTTCTGGAATAGTTGGTATAACTGTGGCTCTATCTGGTGGAGGATACTGGGGATTAGTTGCTCAAAACATTAGCTATATCCTTGTCTCAACAATAGGTTTCTGGGTATCATCAAAGTGGCGACCTACTTTTTCTTGGGATTTTCAACCGTTAAAAGAAATGCTAGGTTTTAGCAGTAAGTTGCTTGTCACAAATTTGTTCTTACAGTTCAACAATAATTTGTTGCAAGTGCTTTTAGGTCGTTTCTTCACCACAAAAGATGTTGGAGTCTATAGCCAAGCAACGAAATGGAATATGATGGGTGTCAATATGATTGCTGCCATGGTACAAGGAGTAGCACAACCAGTTTTGAAAGAAGTGGACAAAGATAGTGCTCGTCAACTTCGTGTCTTTCGTAAAATGCTCCGTTTTGTCTCCTTTGTCTCCTTTCCTTTACTTTTTGGTTTGTCTGTGACAGCTCATGAAGTGATCGTACTTCTGCTGACGGATAAATGGGCTTCAAGTGCCTTATTATTGAATCGATTAGCCATTATGGGAGCTTTTATTCCTATTATCAACTTGTACACCTACTTGTTGATAAGTCGTGGACGCTCTGGAATCTATATGGGATGCACAATAGCTCTAGGGACCGTGCAAATTATATCCATGCTTTTAGTTTACCCTTATGGAATATCCACTATGGTGACCGTGTATTGTACTATTCATATCCTGTGGCTACTTGTATGGCATGTTTTTGTCCAAAGACAAATAGCTCTTTCCTTCTGGATGATGATTCAAGATATTGCCCCATTTGCTGGCCTTGCTTTAGTGAGTGTGGGCTCAGGCGTACTTATGAGTATCTGGCTGACACCTTATGTGCATTTTATGCCGTTAGTTGTGAGTTTGGCTATTAAGGTGCTTGTTGCTGCCACATTATATATAGGTGTCTTGTATCTCCTTAAAGTACGTGTGTTGATGGAATCTTTGAGTCATCTGTTAGGGAAACAGACTAAAAATGAAAGATAGTATGAAGCGAATCTTGATATTTCATCCTGCATTGGCCCCATACCGCATCGATTTTTTCAATAGAATAGATGCTGCCAGTCATGCTACGTTTTATTTTACGCGTCAGCAGATGATCGAACAGCGTTTTGATGATGATGCCTTGCGTGCTCAGACGACTTTTGAAAGTCATTTCTTTGACAAAATATATCGTGTGGGCGCCAAAGAATATGCTTGTGGATATGGTCGTGCTATACGTGATGTTAATCCAGACATACTAATAGGTTCCGAGTTATCAATGACGACATGGCGTCCATTATTGCATAAAATATGGCGCAAGCTCACTGCGTGGATTACGGGGAAGCATGTTCTACAAGTTTGGACTATGATAGATGATAGTCTGCATATGGCCAAACGTTGGCAGGGTGGGGCACGTTGGCAGAGAAAGCTTCTTTTACCTTTATTGGATGGCGTGATCGTTGTCAATCAAGAAGTGGCCGATTACTATGCATCCACCTATGCTTTACGACGTAGCCCAGTAGTGATGCCCATTATACAGGAAGACAGACGTTTTAGAAGCAAACTAGCACAAGCCATTCCAATAGCCAATACGTACCTGAGTGAATATTCATTGCAAAATACTCGTTGTCTTCTTTTTGTAGGTAGACTAGTTCCTTTGAAAGGGGTAGACCGACTTATAGCAGCCTTTTGTGCGAGCAAGCCTACTGAACAAGATCGCTTGATTATAGTTGGCGAAGGAGAATCGGAAAAAGCACTTAAGAAGCAAGCGTCAGCGACACCTTATGCTCACCAAATTTTATTTGTTGGACGTTACGAAGACCTATCCTTGCTTGCATGGTATCTAATCGGACAGACTTTTGCGTTATGTAGTGAATCTGAAGCTTTTGGTGCCGTAGTCAACGAAGCTTTGCTTGCTGGTATGCCTGTATTGTGTACCGATGTAGCAGGAGCTTCTTCAATGCTGGGGCCTGCAGAAGGAGCGATTTTTCCTTATATGGATACAGCTCGACTAGCTGAACTGATCCAAGAATATCTATATACCCAAACTCCTGTGGGCCATCAAGTCGTATTGCGTCCTTCGTTGATGCCCATAAGTTTCGATAAGTGTATGAACCAAGTGTTAGACGCCTTATTATAAAGCCTATGTCCGAATCTATATTTTACCCAGATCAACCTTTAGTGACTGTCATTGTACCTGTGTATAATGACCAAGCATATATTGCGACCTGTTTAGATAGTATTTTGAAACAAACATATACTTATCTACAAATCTTGGTCATTGATGATGGCTCTACTGATGAGACACCACATATTATAGATCAATATGCATCAAAGCATAAACGTATTGAAGCGATACATATTCCGAATCAAGGAGTCAGTGTTGCTCGCAATACTGGGTTGGATAAAATGAACGGTGACTATGTTATGTTTGTTGATTCAGATGATTATTTAGATAGTCATGCCATCGCTCATTTGGTGGATTATGCCGACACGAATGAATTGGATATTGTGCTTTTTGGAGCGACATATTACCATCAAGATGGTTCCGTCGAACAATATCTTCCATATTCCTCAACTCAAATTCTTGACGAAGGTGAAGTGAAGAAACGCATGTATCGAGGAGATCTCTCAACTCCTATTTGGGATAAATTTTACAGCCAAAGTATATGGGAAGATTTACGGTTTGATACTCAGTGGCTTCGTGGCCAAGACTTTGTGATTCAGCATCAATATTTTTATCGTGCCCACAGCATAGGATGTTTAGCAGAGCCCCTATATCATTACGAACTGCGTCATAGTCGAGGCAATTTTAGTTTGGCGTATCATCTGAAATTTCAATATGATGTCATTCGTGAACGACTAGCATTTGTTGAGACACATGATACTGATTACATCATCAGTGTAGAAGAAAAGTTGGTCCGTTTGGCTCTAAATATATGGCATGTGTCCTGTGTGCACCACGATGAGATATTACAACCCTTACTGCCAGAAATTCATGCTTTTTTGCGCCAATCTTTGCATCACCCTGTGTATAAGTCATGTAATACAAAGAGAAAAATGATGCTAAAGTTACATCGATACGCCCCTACGTTGTATGCCCTTTTACTGAAAGTCGCCTTTCGGTATATAGAACCAAGGCAGTACACAATGCTAAAAGAGAGCTAGCTCTTTTGCTTTTTCAAATAATCCACGTACTTTTGTGCTATGCGCATATTATTAGTCAATACTTCGGAAAAAATAGGTGGGGCGGCCGTCGCTGCTGGCCGATTACGAGTTGCTTTATCCACAGAAGGAATCAAAGCAACTTTGCTTGTGCGAGATAAGCAGAGCGATGCCCTAACAGTGACCACCTTTACTGAATCTTTAGTGCATCGTATGCGTGCTCGTTGGGCTTTCCTACTAGAGCGTTTGGCCATATTTTTAGGCAATGGTTTGAATCGCCAAGGTGTTTTTCAAGTGGATATAGCTAATGTAGGGTTGGATATCACCCAGCTTCCTGAATTCAAACAGGCAGATGTTATCCATTTACATTGGATCAATCAAGGCATGTTGTCATTAGGACAAATCAAGAAAATCCTTCGTAGTGGCAAGCCCGTTGTGTGGACGATGCACGATATGTGGCCTTGCACAGCTATATGCCATCATGCAGTTGATTGTACAGCTTTTCATCAAGGATGCCATGATTGCATGTATCTAGGAGCTGCCAAAGGGAAACATGATTTATCGGCTCAGGTATATAGACGTAAGCAAAAATGTTATCAAGAAGGCAATATACATTTTGTGGCTTGTAGTGAGTGGCTGGGCAATCATGCACGTCAAAGTGGACTGATTACTCCAGGTCACGTACATGTGATTCCCAATCCGATTTCCTTAGATAACTTCAAACCAGGAGACGTCGATCAAATTCGTGCATCATTGCATCTACCTATCGATAAACGATATATCCTTTTTGGAGCCGTTAAGACGAGCGATGAAAACAAAGGAGTACACTATTTTATTGAGGCCTGCCGATTGTTGAAAGAAATGCCGCAATCACAGAAAGATCAATGGGCAGTCCTTGTGATGGGACGTGGAGCTGAAGAACTTTTAGAGGCCATTCCACTGGAGGCGTATAGTCTTCCTTTTGTTACAGATTCAGCCAAGATCGTTCAATACTATCAAGCAGCCGATCTCTTTGTTACTCCATCTTTACAAGAGAACTTACCCAATATGATTATGGAAAGCATGGCCTGTGGGTTGCCCTGTGTAGGCTTTAAAGTGGGCGGTATCCCAGAGATGATTCGTCATCAAGTGACGGGATATCTAGCGGAATACAAAGATGCGGCCGATTTAGCTTCTGGTATTCGGTATATTTTGGAAGACACACAGCGTTATCGACAGTTATCCCACGATGCACGTGCTTTTGTGCGTAAGCATTATAGTGAATCTGTGGTGACTCAGCAATATGAGAGGATCTACCAGTTGGCCATTCAAAATAAGTAATTCAATCCATGACATGACTCATTTACAATCCAATATACAAGAAAATACTACTGACACACAACCGTTGATTAGTATTATAACCGTGACGTATAATGCCGAAGGTACTTTAGCGCGCACTTTAGATAGTGTGCGTAGCCAATCATATACAAATAGCGAATTGATCTTGGTCGATGGTGCCTCTTCTGATGGCACAGTAGGTATTGCCGAGGCATACAGCGATGTTGTTCAAAAGATGATCAGCGAACGAGATAAGGGCATATATGATGCGATGAACAAAGGTATAGCGGTGGCTAGTGGTGAGTATTTGATCTTTTTAAATGCAGGGGATAAATTACATGATCAAGATTCCTTGAAAACACTTGTTGACATAGCCGAAGCAGAGCGTCAACGGTACAATCGTTATCCAGATATTATATACGGTGATACAGCCATTGTGGATAATGAAGGCCATTTTCTACATCTTCGTGAGAAAAGACCACCCGAAAGGCTTCATGCAGATAGTTTCCAAGATGGGATGCTGGTTTGTAATCAAGCCTTTGTGA